>Ga0192276_1094_pt1 | contig 19188 bp, 18 predicted proteins | sample Koala_Koa24_I3_FD_131263 | JGI IMG/M metagenome (GOLD analysis project Ga0192276, IMG submission 131263) | Enriched cells from koala feces incubated with labeled cellulose particles, San Francisco Zoo, California, United States - Koala_Koa2-4_I3 ...
CGCTATTCCATTATCCCGGTTGACATTACTCCGTTGTTCTTTTCCATATATTCTTCCTTTAAATCCTCAGCAAGATAAGCGTCACTCATACAATGCATATCCGAAACACCGTCTTTCACAAGCTGATATAGTTCTGAATGGTAAAAGAAATCCAGCGCCTTATCCAAAGCCAGATCGGTAATCTGCGCAAAGCGGACAACAACCCGAGCATACTTCATCTGCAATAAAATTAGATTCGCGTTCATAGTGACCAGCTCCTTTCAAATGTTATATACTTATCAATAATTGGCTGCGTCCGAAAAGCAATCTGTACATTTGGTTTCTCATATCGGAGTCGTTTGATTGCTTCTTCTTTGTCGATAAGATCATCGCAGTACAGCTCAACAGTATTAAATACTTTATCGTTTGCAACTCCGCCTATTACAATATCATAATCTGTTTTGTCTGCCCCGCGTCTGCAATTTACAATAAAATCAAGCCATTCCTCTGAGTAGGAATCAAAACGCAGTAAGCTGCACCTTGACAAAATGTCTTCATTAAAATCATATTGATTTATAAACGCGCCTTTTCCTTTTCTCCGGAATTTCTCGCCCCACTTCTCTGCCTGTCCTTTGAGAGGCGTCGTATAAAATCCACGTCCAAAATCTACTTCCACTCTGGAATGCATAATATCCGGCTTTGGGATTTCCACATAAGAAGCGTGAAATATAATCATACTGACACCTCTCTCTCTTTCATTAAATCCAGGATATCATGAACGATATATTCCTTTCCCTGCGTATGAAGAACCTCATAACAGGGAACAATGTAACTGTATAAAATGTCGCTCTTTTGGGTCAAGGCGTCATAAACCTTCTCTGCACTGACATTTAATTGTTCCGCGATATTCTCAATACAGAAGATGGCAAATTCCAGTTCATTCTCGTTTTGAAACTTTTCATTTTTTATATTTATCATACACAAAAACCTCCACCATGTAACTATACCCTTCCTTTTCATCTACTACTAAGTGTCTGATTATATTATGGCATAAGTATAACACACTATGCCGATTCTTGCCATCCCGAAAATGCAATTTTCATGGTTGCGTTCGTTCACTTCAGCAAACTTATTCCCCATTCCTGTACGGATATGTTATACTTGTTGAAAAAAAAGAGAAGGTGACCATTATGTCGAAACATTACAGCTTTTATGGATGGGAAAACGCGACGGTTCCCGCAATTACGGATCAGTATGCCGGCATCCGTACACCGCAGGATTTATATGATGCGCTATCTGAACTTTGGTGCGCGGAAACGTGCGCCCCCAGAATGCGTTTTGGCTGGACGCCAGGGAACAAAACACTTGGGCAGTGTTCTATCACCGCGTTCCTGGCACAGGACATTTTTGGCGGTGAAGTCTACGGGATTCTGCGCCCGGGCGGAAATTACCATTGCTATAACGTGGTTGGTTCTTGTGTCTTTGATCTGACCAGCGAACAGTTTGGGAAGGAACGGCTGCATTACGCGGACAATCCTCTGCAGACAAGAGAAGTTCATTTTGCCAAAGAGGAAAAGTATCTGCGGTATGAAAAGCTGAAAGCGGATCTGCAGGATTTCTGTAAAAAAGGTTGCGGGCAGAATAGAAACTTCTCATGAATCCGGATCTTTTTGATAGCGAACGTAGTCACAGGTGCTGGCCTGGCTGCGCGCCTCCATGCGGGCAGCTATTTTATCATGCAATTCTATCTGCTGTTCCCGTTTGCTCTTACTCTGATCACTCCAAAAAGGCCCGTCAATATATACGACGATTTTCGGTTTCGTTCCATGTTTTCGCTGCTGATAAGTTGTCGTCATGCAAAAAGCAGGTGCATGGTACAAAACCGGAAATCGAAATGCCGTAACCGGAAAGGGCCGGACAAACGTACACCAGGGCCAGACATGCGCTTCCGGGTAAATGACGATGCACCGCTTTTTCTCCAGATGATACTGAACTGCCTCCATGAACTTTTTCATCTGGCTCATGGAATCAGGTATAAACAGAGCTCCCAGCATAGGAAGCAGCTTCCCGATCACCGGAATTCCCAGATTCGACACACTGGCAATGGCGCTCATCCGCATGGGAAAGCAATACAGCGCCGGGCCAAATACATCTCCCATTGGCTGTGTGTGATTACCGTACAAAAAGCATCCCGTTTTTCTGGCAGCTTTCAATGCTTTTCGGTTTTCTATACGGATATGCAGCACCAGTTTGTCGTAAATCAGTGCAAATACCAGTGCTGCTCCATAAAGGGCAGAGGACGCCAGACGGTAAAAAGGGGATTTGCGTACCCAGTGATAGCCCTCTGGCAGTGTTTCGTTCTGATGGACGCTCTCCACGAAATCATCCGTATAATCCCGATAGTAGTAGGTTGTTCCTCCCTGCTTTTTACGCATCCCCTGCCGCTCCCTGTAGTTCTGAATCATTGCGTTTTTTGTTACAATTGTGTTATAATGCCCATTTTCTGTTGTGTCAAGTTATTTCATTACAAGGCCACCCTGACCATTTAAATCGCTTCGCGATGGGCCACTTTACAGTGACCGGAAATCGACATACCCCGTTGCCAGATCCTCCGCGTAAATCAGATAGCTTCCGCCCTCCATGTTCAGATAGAGATATGGCATCTCATCCGCACGGACAATCCAGGCGACTGTGACCGTGACGGTCTCTCCTGCCGAAAGGTCGGTAATGTAATTGCTTCCGTTTGTTTCCTCTCCGCCGGCGGTATAATAGTCCATCGCATAGCCGCGGGATATTGTCGCGTAATCCCAATCCCCCTCCTCAAGCGTGCTTCGGTCATAAATGGCTATCATGCCATCGTCATCCTCTGTCAGAGTGATCAGGTCTGCGTTATACAGGATATTGTGCAGAGCCGCTTCTCCGTTATTGGTATATTCAATCGTCGCGCAGATCAGCTTCTGTTCCACTTCCTCCGTCTTTACCACGGTATTCAGAGAATTGACACCATCGCCTGCTTTCACGTAATCAATCTGCATCGGCAGCAGATTGCCGTCTTCGTCTGAATACGTCTGCAGGTCATTGGTATAGATCCCGGAATCCAGTATGCTCTGCCAGTCATCGCCCAAGGCGCTCATATTGTCTGACACCCAGACCTCGCTGACCCGAACACTGACCGTATGGAAAGACTCCTCATCTGCTTCACTATCCGAATAGGCGGATATCTCAAAGGAATCCCCAATCTGGTGCAGGTTTTCCTCCACAGCCGATGCTTCTATCGCCATGCAGCCGCCATCATCATCGTCTATCTCTGGCAAATCATCTTCCTCGGGCAAGGCGTCCGCAAGGAGCATTGTTTCTTCACTGCCGGTCACAATGAGTCCTTCCGCGACCGCAAGCAGCTCGTCCTTTGTTACCTTACCATTCATAGAATAAATCCTGAGAATACGCCATACCTCCGGGTACAGGATATACAGCATCTGCGTCGTATTTTCAGAACCGTCATCCAGATACTCTTTTTCCAGCCAGACGGCGTAGTGACCATTCAACTCCAGTTCCTCGCTGTCGACCACATTGGTTTCCGAAATCTGCGTTTCCGCAGGATTCTCATCCATGAATTCCTCTGTGATGCTGAAGCTTCCGCCCCAGAGATCGTCCTCATAATCAATCTTCCAGCCGTCGTCGTACTGTACCATCCCCTCCGGGAGATAGGACGCTTCCACCGTCACACTTGCCGGAATCTCCTCCGGTACTTCCAGTTCGGCAAGCATCGCAGCCATCGAGCCTTCGGAGTCTGTCTCCGTCTCAGCTGAGCCGATGGTAATGTTTATTCCATAGTCTCCTTCTGTCTCTGTAAAAAACCGCGCTCGAATGGCAGTACCAGCCGCCACGGTCGTACACATGATGGCGGCAGCGGCGGCAACCAGCAGAAACGTTTTTCCGGCCTTTTTCCGCCCTGTGCTTCTGCTTCGATTCTTTTGCGGATGCTCTGCCTTAGCACCGTCCAAACGCGCAGCGGAATGCGTTTCCACACTTATCTGCGATGCCACTTCGCGCTCTATCATCGTCCGCATGTTTTCCGGCATTTCCGGAAATTCTTCTCTCATATTTTCTAAGTTCATAGATTACCTCTCAGTCTGTTTCTCTTTTTCACATGATTTCCCTTGCTTCTAATCGCCAATTGCCCCTTCCTTGGCGTCCAATTCCTGTGATTCTATTTTAAAGGCGGCGCTTTCAGCCGTTCTACATGGATGCCATGTCTGGAAAATCTCCCGTTTCCAGCTCCCTGCGCAGTCTTGCCTTTGCTCTTGAAAGGCGGCTTTTTACTGTATTTTCCTTCACTTCCAGAATGGAAGCGATTTCCCGGATGCTGTAGCCTTCCATATAGAAAAGCGTTACACAAATCCGCATTTCCTCGGGCAGCGTTTCCAAGGCCTCATACAAATCCGAGTAATCTCTTCCCGTCTCTTCCTGCTCCGGCACGACCTGCTCCTCGATGGAAACCAGATGCTTCTGATTTCGCAGAATATCATAGCATTCGTTAATCAGAATTCTGGTCAGCCATGTTTTCGCATACTCGTCCCTGCGGAGTGTGTGCAGCTTTGTAAAGGCGCTGACAATCGCTTCCTGTATCGCGTCCGCGCAATCCGCGTCCTCCCGCAGCAGAGTCTTTGCCACATGATACAGGGAATCCTCAGAAGCAAGAATCAGACGCCCCAATTGTTCTTTTGTCATAAGTTTCGTTCCTCTCTGAACTTTTTTCTGTTTCGGTCATTCATGAATACCTTTATACCAGCTTACATTATTTAGACGCACGAAAGGACAAAAAAGTTCCCTTTCGGCAAAAATTTTTCTATTCTGTTTATAGTGAAGAACAGAAATGCAGCCCCGCGGGTTTCAGAACCAGCGTAGGCTGCATTTTCTTAAACCATGTTATTGGTGAAAGATCTTTTAAGCAGGCTCATAAAAGTCCTGCTGAACAACAAAAGTATAAGGATAGGTTTATTTTTCTTTATCTGGCTTCCATGAAAGATGGTAATTCAAAAAAGAATTAATCGGCATAAGAATTCCTCCAAAAGATTGTATCCATACAATTATACTATTGTATGCCTCGCAAGGCAATGCTATAATGTGACCATTGAAATTTGCGGGTTACTGGTCAGGGCTTCGAGCAACGAAGCTGCGAGTGGGAAACACTACAAATTGCATGGAGGGAAAGCAGGTATGGCAAATAAAAAAACGGATTATATTATAGGACTAAAACTTGGTCTTCCCGTAATACTGGGTTTTATTCCTGTTGGAATTGCCTATGCCATCATAGCACGGCAGGCGGGATTCAGTATTTGCGCTGTATGCCATGTTTTTAGCAATTCTGATACCTGACCTGAAGCATAACTGCAAACTTGGTTTACTGGTAATAATGACAGCACTTTGTAATGCCCTTCTGTGTCAATTCCTGGAATCCAGCTGGGCTCTGATTTTATCTACACTTATTTGCGCAGGAATCGGTACATACTTTGTTCCATTGGAGGAATCCTGAAATGCATATTGAAATATGGCTTCTGATACTGGGAATGGCAATCGTGACGTTTATTCCCAGAGCATTACCCGCTATCTTCATTGAACGAATACGTTTTGGTAAAAAAACCAAAAAATTCCTGAGGCTTATACCCTATACCGCAATGGCCGCACTTATTTTCCCCGGCATCCTTACAGTCGACTCCTCAGTTCCATGGGTTGGAATTGCCGGAGGATGCATTGCAGCCGGATTTGCGTGGAAAAAATGCCGGTCATGGTATGTGTGCTGGCTGCCATTGCAGGAGAATTCCTAATCTACACATTTTTACTATAGATTATGATTATCTGCCTACGCGAAAGCTTATGGCGACACAAATGGCCATGATAACGGCATAAATAATATTGGAAATATCTTTCCCACCTTTCGTCGATGTGACAGAATTTGAACCTGCGTCTCCGCTTCTACACTCCGTTTCGATCGGCACTAAACGGACATCCACTGGATGTATATAATTTGATAAAACAGAGATTCCCGTAAATTATCGTTTGCAATTTACAGGTTTGTATGATACGATAATAGTCAGGGATATTTTTTCCAGGCAACTTGCCTGCAAAACCGAGGCATTAGATAAGAATATAAGAAAGGAACGCCAATTATTTATGGAAGAGAACGCACTGATAAAGCTGGATGATGAATACGTAGAGCAGATGTTTCTCGGCCAGACGGAGAATCCGATTGCCATGTCTGGACTTTCGCTCACACAGGTAGAGAAGATCATCGACCAGATGGTAGAGTACAAAAAGCTGCGAATGATGTACACCTGCGCGCTCAAAGAGATTCGGACGAAATTCGATGTGCTTAACACGGAATTCAGCGTCCGCTACCAGCGCAATCCGATCAACTTCATTACCATGAGAGTGAAGAGCACGCACAGTATTTTTGAAAAAATGCGGCGGCAGGATCAGAAGCTTTCGATGAAATATCTGATAGAAAATATCAACGACATCGCCGGAATCCGCGTGATCTGCTCTTACGTAGATGATATTTATCTGCTGGCACAGGCTCTGATTGCGCAGGATGATATCCATCTGATACGGGAAAAGGACTATATCTCAAACCCGAAGCCGAACGGATATCGAAGTCTGCACCTGATCGTCAGCGTGCCGGTCTTTTTTACTGACCAGAAAAAGGATATGAAGGTAGAGGTACAGATCCGCACAATCGCCATGGACTTCTGGGCAAGCCTGGAGCACGAGATGAAATACAAAAAGGAGATCCCCAACCAGCAGGTGATTGCGGATCGCCTGAAGAACTGCGCGGACGTGATTTCAGAAACGGACATGACCATGCTGGACCTCCGCCGGGAGATCGAGGCTGCGGGAAATATGGAAAAAGAGAATGATACGGAACAACTGGAAATCGAGTCGCTTCTGGAAAAAATCAAGCGGCTGGATGATCCGATTCTCTGAGCAAATCAGGAGGTGAGCAAAACATGGGATATTATCTGAATCCGGTCGATATCATCGACATTTACAAAAGAGAAACAGTAAAACCGTATTTCGTGGATAAGACAGAAATGCTTAAAGAACTCATTCCGCTCGTAGAACAACAGGGCAGCTGCCTTTCTGTCACGAGACCAAGAAGATTTGGAAAATCCGTGATAGCCGCCATGATCGGCTCCTTTTTCGGCAAGGGTGTAGACAGCACAGAAGTGTTTTCTCATCTTAAAATCGACAGAGAAAAGGACTACGCGAAGCATCTGAACCAGCATAATCTGATCTATATCGATTTTAGTCGGGATGTATCAGAATGTAATTCCTATCATGAATACATCACAATTATTAAAAAACGCTTGATACGCGATTTGAAGAAAGCATATCCAAATGCAGATTTTTTTGATGAGGATTCCATCGGGGCAATTTTACGCACCATATCATTAGAATATAACAATGAAAAATTTCTGATGATTTTTGACGAATGGGATTACGTTTTTCACAAAAATTATTTTACAGAAGCAGACCGCGGAAAATTCACCGCTTTCCTGGGAGATATGACAAAAGGCAGAGCCTATGTTGAGATGGCTTATTTGACAGGTGTTCTTCCTATTAAAAAATTTTCTGTCAGTGACACAATGAATCACTTTGATGAGTATAACATGGCGAACAGCGACGTATATGATAAATATTTCGGATTTACTGATGAAGAAGTAGATGAATTATACCAGCGATATCTTGGAAATCACGCCAAAGCAGAATTTTCGCGGGAAGATCTGGCCGAATGGTATGACGGGTATCAGCAGGAAAGCGGTGACAGTATCTACAATCCAAACTCGGTTGTGCGGGCGCTCACACGAAACACGCTCAAGAATTACTGGTCAAAAGCTGGTGAATACGATGAGCTGAAAAATTACGTACTGGACGATGTCGACGGTATGAGGGAGGCGGTAATGCTTCTTGCGGCTGGCGAAGCGGTAGAAGCAGATCTTTCCGAATACGCCTCCACAGCAACTGAGTTAAAATATCGGGATGAGATTCTCTCCGTCATGACTGTGTATGGTTATCTGAACTATTCGAACGGTCGTGTGCGGATTCCAAACAAAGAACTGGAAATGGAATTCGACCGAATTATGCGGACAGAACCAAAATATAGTTATATGCGCGAACTGGAGAAAGAGTCTGCCCGTATCCTGCAGGCAACCTATGACGGAGATGAGGATACCGTTGGTAAAGTATTGGCTATTGTACACACAACAGAGTCTCCGCTAAAAGCATATAATGATGAAGCAGAACTTTCCGGCAGTGTGAAGCTTGCATATATTGCCGCAAGAAATAAATACGATATGCAACGTGAGGATCAGGCAGGAATCGGTTATGTGGACTATATCTTTTACCCGCATAATCGTTCGGATGACGGCATCATCATCGAGTTGAAAGTGGACGACTCTCCTGAGACTGCGCTGAAACAGATCAAGGATAAAAACTATGCCTTAAAGTTTCAGGGAAAGCTGGGAGAACAGCCAAAGACCACCGGACGAATTATCCTGGTAGGTATCGGGTACTGCCGAAAGGATAAAGTGCATCGGTGCAAAATTGAGATACTTTACAATATATAGCTTTCAAATTTTAATGCTTTACAAATACGAGCAAAATCCCCGATTTTCAACAACCGGGGATTTTTATGCGATTGATTGCGAAAGACTACGTTATGAAATGATATACATGAAACCGGGAATCCATTTTCGCACCTGTTACTCGCTCTCCCGCCCATATACTTCTATCTGAACGAGCGCCGGAAACGGTGAGCCGTCTTCCTCTCCTTTGATCAGGCGTTCCAGCTGCAGCCACTGGATCTCCCTTTCCTCAAACACATATTCCTGTGCTTCTCCGGTCTTTTTCAGCTCCAGTCCGATTTCGCTGCCATCGGAAAAAACGACCGTTGCCTGCTTCCACCAGTTGTCATGCGGATAATCCGCCCTGGTGTAAAGAATGATCCGGTCTGCCACTACCTTACGTCCGAAGTCCAGGCGCAAAAGTGCGTCCGCGCGCTGATTGATTCCCCAGGACTGATACGGCCATTCGCCATGACAGGATGCAACTTTCACCCCGTCAATGGCATTCATCGCCGCAAAAACCGACTCACCGCGCGTTTCTACATTCGCGGAGGCGTGCGGAAAAGCGGAAGTATTTTCATGCTGATCCCAGGGATTGTACGCCAGATTGCGGTAAGACGCCACCTCAAAGTCTCTGGCTTTCCGAACATGCAGCAGATGCTTTTCTCCGGAAAACAGCTTTGGCGACTGGTTCACACGCTTTTCGCCGAAGGGAAGGATATAAGAAAAGTTGTCTGTCAGATAAAGCAGTGCTTTTCCACCGGCATCATCCAGCTGAACCACGTAAAAGCGGTTCTTCTCCTCGATTTCCACGCAGATCCGGTCTCCTTCCCGATAGATCCCCGAATACACAAGATTCACTTCATTTTCCCCTCTGGTCACGGCTTTCGTCTTCATTTGTCCGTCCAGAATTTTGATACAGATCTGTCCCATTTTCTACATCCTTTCTGTAAATCCGCTGTGTTTTATAACCATTCAGAGCAGCATCGAAACGGCAGCCTGCGACCTGCTATCCGAATGTCCAAAATACCTGCGTATTTTCCTTCATCTGCATTTACCATACCAGAATTCCTGTATTTGTCAACTTATATAATGCTTCTATGTAAAAATAATCCGCGTAATTCATGGTAACATGATGCTGACCGCCGTGGTAAGCAGAGGAACAGTTCCAGACAATCGCGTCGCATCCTTCCCCAAAATCCGCTCTCCGTTCTGTGATCGTTTTCAGGATTCTGACTGCGGGACGCAGATACATCTCCCTCTCCATTTCCGGTACATAACGGGCAATTTCCAACAAACCCCCGGCAATTACGCACGCCCCGCAGGAATCCTCCAGCTCTGGTTCCGCCGGCTGCCGAAAATCAATGGGGACGATCCCATCCTCTCTCAGATTCGCGATGCAATAATGCGCGACTCTTTTTGCGGTATCCAGGTATTCCTGCTTTCCCGTATTGGTGTAGCTGTTCGTGAATCCATAGAGCGCCCAGCCCTGCCCTCTCGTCCAGGAAGAACCCTCCGCATATCCCTGTCCGGCGTGGCTCTTTACAAATTCGCCCGTATCCGGATCAAATTCCACAATATGATTCACAGAGCCGTCCGGGTGGACAAAATACTGCATAGCCGTATCCGCATGCAGCATTGCAATCTGTTTGTACCTCGGATCTCTGCTTTCCCCGGACGCCCAGTAAAGCAGGGAAAGGTTAAACAGACAGTCTATAATCGCCCAGCCTCTCGTATCCTCATCCGGCAAATCATTCCAGGCACGGATAAATTTCCCGGCCGGATTGAACCTTCCCGCCAGCAGATTAGCCGCATGCAGCGCCATCCTCCGCGAATCCGCATTGCCTGTGAGGCGATAATCCGCAACCGCCGTTGGCTGAAACATAAATCCGACGTCATGGTGCAGTCCATAATATTCATCAAAGCACTGCCCCAGTTTTCGTTCACTGCTTCTGGCTATTTCAAGATATTTCTCCTGCTTTGTATCCTGATACAGAAGCCACATGATCCCTCCCCAGAAGCCGTTCGTCCACCAGCTGATCCCATCAGCGGCCGCACCATGCGATGCGTACTCCACGGAAAAGCGATCATCATAATCGCCGTTTTCATCGGTCTGATACGGAATTTTATCTTTATTTTTCTCACTTACCCAGTCCATTTTTGTGCGGACAAGCTTTAATACTTCTTCTGCCCAGCTTTTATATTCTTCCATCTTTTTCATCCTTCTTTTCTCACCTTACGTGACTATTCCTGACCTCATTCGCTATTCCGGCTTCCAAAAGTTCTGTCTGCACACAAGGTCTTCCCTTTACCATCACATTCTGGAGCATCAAACACCCTTTTCCATGAAGCTGCCCTGTAAAAAGTTCTTCTCCTCTATCCGCTTCCTCTCACCCGCCTGAAGCCTGATCAGCAGACAGTAATCCTTATAATATAGCTTACTGCAAAAATCACTTTGCGCGTACAGTTCCAGATATACCAGTCTTCCGTCTCTCCACTCCATGGAAATCTCTGCGTTTCCGCGAATGCGGATTCCCTGCACCTGCCCGGTTGCCAGCTGCTTCGGCAATGCTGGCAGCAGAACCACCCTGTTATTCTGGCTTTGAACCAACATTTCACAGATCGCTGTAATTGCCCCCATGTTTCCGTCTATCTGAAAGACTCTGCCCCGCTCACAAGTAAATGGATGGGCATCCATCAGATTGCTGAACGTGGATTGTGTCAAAAGTTTTATCAGGTTTTCATACGCCTTGTCCGCATCCCCAAACCTGCTCCATAACAAAATGATCCACGCACAGCTCCATCCCGTATGACCGCCTCCGTATCGAAGCCTTCGCTCCAGAGAAGTTTTTGCTGCCTTTGCCAGCTTTTTCGAATCTCCCAGATCATCCACACATTGCGAACCATCTTTTTCATTGCAAACGCAGCCTGCAGCTTTCATCCCATCGATTTGATTTCCAGGAAACACCCCATACAGATGAGAAATGTGACGGTGCCCCGGCTCCGCTTCCTCATAATCCTCCAGCCATTCCATCAGCTGTCCGTATTTCCCTGTCCGAAATTCCGGAAGCTTCCTTTTCATCGCGCGGACTTCCTCGACCAGAGCATCTTCCATCTCCAGCACTTTGGCCGCAGACAGGTAGTCCTCAAACAGTTCCTGCAAAATTTCCGTATCCATGGTCGCTCCGGCACACATACTTACGCTTGCGCCCGTTTCTGTATAGTAACTGTTTTCCGGCGACACGGATGGACAGATCAGCAGTCTTTCCTGCTCATCTTCCATAAGAAAATCTCTGTAAAATACGACTGCCTCCCGCAAAATCTCAAAATAGTTTTTCAGGAATTTCACATCCTTTGTAAAGAGATAATGCTCCCAGACATGTGTCGCGAGCCAGCCGCCTCCCATGACCCAGTAGCTCGCCGGTATATAATGATCCTGCGGCGCCGTGTCTGCGTAAAGGTCTGTATTGTGATGCACAACAAATCCGCGGCACTGATACATTTCCCTGGCAGTGATCTGACCGCTTTTGACCACTCTTTTGAGCAGTTCAAAAAACGGCTCGCCGCATTCAGACAAATTGCAGACGTCCACCGGCCAGTAATTCATCTGTAAATTGATGTTCACCGTATAGCGGGAGCCCCACGGCGGAGTGATATCCGCATTCCAGAGTCCCTGCAGCGTCAGCGGCAGGCCGCCAGGACGGCTTCCGGAAATCATCAGATATCTTCCATACTGAAAATACAGCTCCAGCAATCCCGCATCGGGCTCTCCATCATCCTTTTTCATCTGTTCCAGGCGTTCGTCGGTTGGGATATCCATTTTTGCAGTTTTCTCAATCTCCATACACTCTGCATTGTTTGTTTCATCATGAACACAGTTTTCCGTTTCTTCCCCAAAGTTAAGCTTCACGCGCCCATACAGCTCCTGGTAATCCTTCCGATGAGCCTCGTACAGGCAGTCAAACGAATGGCTTTCCGCTTTTCGGACAATTGAGAGCGCGTCCTCAAACGGACATTTCGAGCGATAGCTGGTCACTACTGAAAAAAGGAGGATGACCTCTTTCGCGCCATCTACCTGCAGAAATTCACCTACGGTACGGATCTTTCCCACATCCGTCACCGCGCTTAAAACGCCGGAAAACCACATCCCGCCATTGCAGTAATCATAAGAAATCGTATGGTCATCCACCGCAAACGCATGGTCAATCAACTGTTTTCGATCAAACCGACAGCGAAAGCAAAGCTTTCCATCTCCTTCTGCGCGCTTTCGGATCACGATACAATCATCCGGCTTTGAGGCAAATACCTCCTGCGTAAATACCGTCTCTGCCTGCGTATATCCGGTTCTTACCACGGCATCGTTCAGATTCAGTTCCCGACGGTAATCCGTGCAGGACACCGCTTCCTGGAAAATCCGCAGTTCTCCCAGCGTCTGATAGCATCGCTGAGACTGCGGCGTCCCGGAAAGCGCCATGAGCGCCAGTTCCTGCGCCCTGGGAACTTTCTTGTCCAACACAAGCTTCTGAATCTCTTTGAGCTGTCCGGACGCATCGGGATTGACTCGATTCGTCGGTGCGCCGCTCCAGAAGGATTCCTCGTTGAGCTGTATTCGTTCTTCCTCTATCCGGCCATAAACCATCGCGCCCAGTCTGCCATTTCCGACCGGCAGCGCTTCATCCCAATAATCGGCCGGTTTTCTATACCATAAAATGTTTTTCATAAATCTGTCCTTTTTCCTGAATCGTTACTTCTCTTTCAGCCCGGCAGGTCAAAACCAGCCGTTCATTTTCTCCCAAAAAAGCCACGCAAAACTGCTGCGGATATTCAATGAATCTCCGCCACACTCCAGGCCTTCGCCTCCCAGCGAATCCGTAAAACACCGTCCTTATCCACGATCAGAGGACGCTCTATGAGCACTTCTCCCTGTCTGCGCAGGAGTTCCTCCTGCTCTCTGGTCATTTCCGTCGGAGCGCCCATCTCATTCCATTTCACAACCGCAAGATCCTCTGCGCAAAGCTCCCGCAAGACATACATATCCCCTGGCGCCAGGCGGCGCACTTCAAATTCAAATACGCGTTCCTCTTTCCATTCCTGGCATTCCTGCGCCCTGCTCTGATCCGGGTACATCGACATTGGGATGGAATCCATATAGCTTTCCGGATAGTGATAAAGGATCACAGACAGCCGCTCCCCCTTCCTGGTAAACATATAACCCTCGCCGCTTGCAAGCTCGACATCCCCCAGCTGGTTCAGCATCCGATAGGCATGGAATGCCGGTTTCTTTGCGCTGCACAAAGACAGCAGTCCAAATCCTCCATGAAAAGGAGCCGGACCTGCCCCCAGTTCCTCAAAAATATCCGTAAACACCCAATAAGAAAGGGAATCAAAGCCTTTGCATTGTAAATTATTTCTGAGAATGTTCACCGCTTCCGGAAGATAATCATGCGAATAGTCCCTGGAGCTGGGGCTGCTGCTCCACTCAGTCAGATGAATTTCCACGTCCGGATACGCGCTGTCCGCAATTACCTGCTTCAGCCACTGCACGTCATCCTTTAATGCGTCTTTGTATCTGGTCAGCCCTCTGTACTCTCCGTATCCGTCCAGCGCAAAGTCCGTAGGATACGGGTGCGTGGAAATAAAATCAACCGGCAGCTTCTCTTTTTCGCAGAAATCCAGAAAATCCTGAATCCACACACCGCGCCATTCCAGTGTATTGATGTCCTCCACCTGAAACGTCAGATGCCGGGATGTATCCTCACGCTCACCCGCAAATCGGTCATCCGGCACGAAATTGCTGGTCGCGGGCCCACCTACCCGCAGTTCGGGACAGATGCCTTTGATCGCCAGAACCGCCGTCCGGTACAATTCAAAATACTGGCTCTTTGTCCCATCTCAGAAAACCGGCAGATCCGGTTCATTCCAGATTTCAAAATACCACTGCTTTACTTCTGCTTCCCCGTATCGGTAAATCCAGTGCTTTACCAGGCCGGTAATGAGTGCTCTCCATTTCTCATAATCCTTCGGCGGCGCGATTCTCCCCTTCCACCAGAACTGCGTCGCCTCCGTACTCGCCAGGCCTCCCGGCATAAACCCAAACTCCACAAACGGCCGGATACCGATTTCCAGCAGCTTGTCAAACAGCTTATCTGCATACTGAAAATTCAGGACAACTTTTCCATCTTCTTCTTTGTATACATGCATATCATCATGCAGCAGCCCATGAAAGCGCAGATAGCGAAACCCACATTCTTTTTGAACGACTTTCAACTGCTCCTGCCAGTCCGCACGCAATCCCTCATTTGCCCTGCCTGCACCTACGCAATTTGACCAGACATGCTTCAGAGCTTTTCCCTCTTGTTCAAATTCAACGATCATTCTTCCACATTCTCCTTCTTTTTTACTCCCAGCAGATACAAAACGCAAACTGAAATTCATTCTCCTGAAAACAGTATTCGCCTGCCAGCTTTGTGCAACAGGACTCGCTGCCTATGCCATGCTGCCTGTAATTAATGGTAACCTCCGTCTTTCCTGACGGCTCCAGCTCATAATTATGCGATTTTCTGGCTAATTCCTCTGCCGTATAGGCACTCACCTGAAAAGAAAACGGTTCTCCCGCCGCTCCGGTCTCCACCCGGCACATCCGCTTCGCATCCGCAATTTCCGCCCAGTAGCACCCATAATGCGACGCATTTTCCTGCGGTCTGATGTAATCCGTAAACAATTCATCCCGCGTCGCTGAAAAGATTCCCAGCCAGGACGCCTGCCGCTTATCCACATAGCTCTCATAAGGACCGTATCCCAGATAGCGTACCTGCCGATAGCTTTCGGGCAGAGAAAAATGTACGCCAAACCTTGGCAGAGGCAGGCTGGAAGAGTCTGCCTTTACCGCAATATTGAATTCCACCCTTCCATCTTCCAGAATTTTGCAATCCGTCCGTATTTTACAGACAGGCTGGTAAACCGCTGTCTGTAAAAACACTTCTGTACATACCCGAACCGCGCCGTTTTCCTGTGTTATTTCCAGGAAATGTCCGGAAGCCTCGACCTGATCCAGCATCCTGCGTTCCCATTTTTCTTTTACACACATATCGTTATCCGTCGGCGCCCGGAAAAGCAGGTACTGCATCGGCGCCTCAAGCAATTCTGAGCCATTGCAGAGAATCGACGTCGGCAATCCGGTCATACAGCTGATTTTATACCGATATGTTTCACCCGACACCAGCACCGTGTCCGCATACTGATTCATGGTCTGTATCCGCCATTTTTGTTTTTGCAGATTGCGATTCCTGCGTGCAGTCGGCAGCAGAGACGCGCTCCAGGGGGCTGGTAAAATCTGCTGATATCCCAGCACACCGGGATTTTCCAGGCGCAGCTCTCCGGAGTCTTCGTATCCTTTCCTTAAGAAGACAAAAAGAACGGATACATTTTCCGCTGTCCATTCAGACAGTTCACGAAGCCAGATTTCCTTTTTCCCCAGAGGCTCCAGGTCGAGTTCCAGCCGTCCCTTGGTGAAAAGGATGCCGCTGCTGCTTATTTCATAGACACAGTACAATTCCTCCTTCGCGTTACAAAAAGACAGCTTATTTTCAAACACAAACCGGCCTCTTTCCCTTCCCTCTTTTACGCGGATGAGCCTGTAAACATTTTTCAATTCATACGCTCCGGGATTCGGCTTTCTATCCGGAGAGACCAGACCGTCAATGCAAAAATTCCCATCATGAATATTCTCGCCAAAATCTCCCCCATAGGCATACTTTATCCGGCCATTCTGCCTCCCGCACGCGATTCCCTGCTCGCACCATTCCCAGACGCAGCCGCCCATAAATTGCTCATGAGAATCAATCAATGACCAGTAATCCTCCAGATCTCCCGGACCGTTCCCCATCGCATGCGAATACTCACATAAAAAATACGGCCGGGGATCCTTTTCGATTCCGATTTTCATTTCTTCAAGAGACGGATACATCCGGGATACCACATCAAAAATATCCTCACACTCTTCCTCTTCCGGCATGGTATACATCACATTTTCATAGTGCAGCAGACGGCTGGGATCCTTCTTTCTGACTGCCCGCCCGGCAGCTTCCAGATTGCGGCTGTAACCGGATTCATTTCCCAGAGACCACATCACAATGCTGGGGCGATTGATATCTCTTTCCACCATTCCAATTACCCGGTCAAGAATTGCCTCCCGGAACATCGGCAGAGATGCCACATACGCGATCCCCCGGATGGACGGCTTTCCGTCGATCACCAGTCCTCTGCCATCCGCACTTCCATGGCTCTCCATATCTGCTTCCTCAATCACATAAAAGCCGAGTTCATCACACATTTGCAGAAAAACAGGGCTGTTCGGATAGTGTGAGGTACGGATGGCATTGATATTCAGCTGCTTCATCTGCTTCAGGTCTGCCAGCATCTCCTTGGGCGTAACCGCAAACCCATGCACCGGCGAAAAATCATGCCGGTTGACCCCCTTAAGCTTTACCGGTCTTCCATTGACCCGAAAAACGCCGTTCTTCGTGTCAATTACCCGAATCCCGACTTTTTCTCCAATCACTTCTTCTCCCGTCTCCAGGATCAGATGATACAAAAATGGCCTCTCTGCGCTCCATAAATCTGGTTTTTTGACTTCGAATTGGACCGTTTTCCTTTTCCCCGCCGGAAGCAACTCTTCCCAGATCCGCTGCTCCAGCCGATACAGCCTGGCTCTGACCGGCACCGGACTGTCCATCTCCAGCCTCACGGACGCATTTTCGCCGGAATATTCCGTATAGACGCGGTATTTTCTGATATGCTGCTCCTCCCGGCACAGCAGGTACACATCCCGGAAAATGCCCGACATCCGCCATTTATCCTGACATTCCAGATAGGTACCGTCACACCATTTCAGCACAAATACTTCCACAAGGTTTTCCCCGTCGGTCAATGCTTCTGTCACATCAAAACAGCTCAGATTGTGAGATACCTGACTGTAACCAATCCATATTCCATTCAGAAAAAGATAAAAGCAGCTGTCCACACCTTCAAAATACAGATAGTATTTTTTCTGCTTCTTTTTCTTAAGCCGAAAGCTTCTCCTGTAGATTCCCATCGGATTCCTGACAGGCACAAAAGGCGGACGAAAAGGAATATTGTAGCGGTAATTCAGATACTGAGGACAGTCAAACCCCTGCATCTGCCAGTTTCCCGGCACCGCTATCTTATGACAATCTCCCGCCGCAAAAAGCTACCTCCAGTGCTCTGGCACCGCATACGCTCCCTCATAAAACTGGAAATCCCACACTCCGTTCAGACTGATAAAACGGCCAGAGCATGACCGCTCCGCAAAAGGGTCTTCCCCTTTTGCAAAAGGAATATAATAATTACACACCTCTTCCGTCCCAACATGCAGGATATGAGGATTTTCATGATACTGTTCCATCAGCAGCCTCTGTGTTCTTACAAAACGCTTCTGCCCGCATCGCGGGCATTACCAGATACAGGAAAAGGCGGCCGAATTTTTCGATATTCAGGCCACCTTATCCTGCTCCACCAACTGTCTCACATCAATACTTACTGTACACGGTCATATGCGGCCTGCGCAAGCTCAATCAGGCGATCTACACTGCGAACACTCAGTTCGCTGATAAAAGAGTCATACTCTGCCTCAAAATCGCTGCTGCCAAGGATCCAGGACTGGCATTTCTCATTCACATAGCTCTCGATGCTGGAGAGAATCAGTGTAACCTCCTGTAACTCGTCGCTGGTATACTTGAAATTGTAATCGTTATAAAGGTCTGTCGGATACCAGTCGGCGTTTTCAGAATACAATTCGTATCCCTCCAGAGTCTCCTCGTTCGTGACAATTGCGTACTCCAGTTCCACCGGATCAATTCCGCCCAGATGATGGATGCAGCCAAAGTTCTCTCTGCCTGATGTGATTCCGCCTTCATCCGATGTAATTACATCACCAAATACATACTCCCCATCTTCAATCGTGTAGGACTCACCCTCAATGCCATAGGTGCTGAGAATCTGTCCTTCTTCGGAATACAGGAAATCGATCAGGGTCAATGCCGCTTCCACATTCTTGCAATTGATTGAAATGCCGGTGCCCGCATACGGTGTGGATTTGAACTTCATATACTGATTGCCGTTCTGATCAACCGGAACACCCATCACGACATTGTTGAAGCCCGGAACGGTATCTGCCAGAGACTGATTGTACTGTGTCGTAGACGCTGGCCAGTCAATCGTAAATCCGCCTCTGTTTTCGCCATAAAGAACGTTTCTTGCGTCTTCTCTTGTAAAGACTTCCGGATCAATGAGGCCTTCCGCATACCACTGAACTACATTTGCCATCCCGACTTTGAAATTCTCCTCCATCGGCTGGAATTCCACCTTCCCGTCACGAACCAACAGGCCTGTGCCGGAATCCCAAAGACCAAGGATATGACCGACAAAGTCGCTCTGCCATCTGCTGATCACCGGGATCTCATCTCCATTTCCATTCGGATCCTCACTCTTGAACTTTAACAGTACCTCATGAAGCTCATCTACAGTTGTCGGCATCTCGGCTCCTACCGCATCCAACCAGTCCTGA
>Ga0192276_1095_pt1 | contig 19101 bp, 20 predicted proteins | sample Koala_Koa24_I3_FD_131263 | JGI IMG/M metagenome (GOLD analysis project Ga0192276, IMG submission 131263) | Enriched cells from koala feces incubated with labeled cellulose particles, San Francisco Zoo, California, United States - Koala_Koa2-4_I3 ...
CCGAGTTACCGGAATAAGTGCGTGGTCAGGGACGGATATGTTTATATCCCGTCTTATGACGCGGCGGGCGTGTACAAGATTAACCTGGAGAATTCCGCGGATGTGACGCTGATCAGCCTGGGATTTACTTCCGCCGGGTACAGCCTGAGCGGCGGCAGCTACGGCCTGTTCCTTGACCGGATTGAGGACCTGATCATCGGTTATGATTTCCAGATCAAGGCGGACGACACGGTGATCCAGACGGTGGGGAGTAAGCGGTTTGAGTATTCCGGGACGCCGATGTTCCGGTATAAGAATTTCCTTCTGTTCTGGGGCGGCGAGTATTCCATCACGAAGCGGTACCTGGCGCTGCTGACGCCTTACCTGGCGACCATCAATAACCTGGACACGGCGGTGGTGAAGACATCGGACATGACGATGAAGATCACGTACACGCTGACGGAGACGGTCTGACAGGGTGTGAATTGAATAAGGTGCTTCCGGGATCTGCGGGAGCGGAAAACAATGCGGTCTGAAAGGGCCGCTTTTATATAGAAGAAACAGGAAGGGGGAATGCGGTATGGTGAACATTATCTGCGCTCTGATCGCGGCGGTGGCTTCGGTCATCTGCGCTGTATGTGCGGAGCAGGGGAACCGGCTTCTGAAGGCACAGAAAAAGAGCGAGGCGCATGCGAAGATGCGGGCGGAGGAGGCGCGGTTGCAGCTGGAGATGATTGCGGCGAACAATGAACTGACGGTGGGCGTGGCGCTTGCATTGAAGCATGGCCACACGAACGGCGAGGTGGACAGCGGGTTAAAATCTGCGGAGTCTGCGAGGAACAAGTACACGAGGTTTTTGGAGGAGGTCGCGCTTGCGGCCATCAATGAGAAGGAGGATGCGGAATGAGTAAGAAATGGTGGAAGAATGCGGGGATCCGGGCGGTCAAGACGGTGGCGCAGTCGCTGGTGGCGGCGATCGGTGTGGGAGCTGCGGTGAGCGAGGTGGACTGGCTGCGGGCATTGAGCATTGCGGCGGTGGCCGGGCTGGTATCGGTTTTGACGAGCCTTGCCAGCCTGGATGTGATCTGTGAGGACACGGAGTATGCGGATGCATATGATGACTATGAGGATGTGGAAGGAGAAGGTTAAGATGGCTGTGAAGATTACAAAAAAGACAAGCACGCATAATACGACAGCATCCGCCGGGAGGGCGGTCAGGTATATCGTGATCCATTATACGGCGGGCGTTTCCTCTGCGAAGGGGAAGGCGGCGAACACGGCGGAGTATTTTGCCGGCACGACGAACCAGGCGTCCGCGGATTTTATTGTGGATGATGAAACGATCGTGCAGTACAATCCGGATCTGGAAAACAGGTACTGCTGGCACTGCGGCGGGAGTAAGCTGTCTACAAAGGGCGGATCCCTGCATGGCGTGGCGAAGAATGCCAATTCCATCGGGATTGAGATCTGTTCGACGAACAGCACGGGGAAAGTGCCGTCCGCGAATGATAAAACGTGGAGCTTTACGGACGCGGTTGTGGCGAAAGCGGTGGAGCTGACGCGGTACCTGATGGAGAAGTATTCCATTGACGCGAACCATGTGATCCGCCATTACGATGTAACCGGGAAGCTGTGTCCGGGGATTATCGGATGGAATGCGGATTCCGGGGATGAGAGCCAGTGGAAGGCATTCCAGGCGGCGCTTGCGTCCGGGGCGGCGGACACTGCAGCATCCGGGACGGTGCTGTATCGGGTGCGGAAGACCTGGGCGGACAGCAAGAGCCAGAAGGGAGCCTATAAGATTCTGGCGAACGCGAAGAAGTGTGCGGATAAGTATGAGGGCTATTCCGTGTTTGATGCGGACGGGAATGTGGTATATGTCGGCGCACTGACGGCGGCAGATGCTTCTGGAAGCGCGGAGACGGAAAGCTTCCAGGTGAAGGTGAGCATCAGCAACCTGAATATCCGCACGGGTCCTGGAACTGGGTTTGCGAAGACCGGGAAGTATACCGGGAAGGGCGTGTTCACGATTGTGGAGATTTCCGAGGGGACGGGATCGGCTGCAGGATGGGGGCTGCTGAAAGCGTACCAGAGCGGACGGAACGGGTGGATCAGTCTGGATTTCTGTGAAAAGATATGAAAAAGAATACGAAGGTTTATACGAGCGAAGGGGCCTCCATACTTTTGCCTCTTCGCTCCCCTTGTCTCTGGTGAGAATCTCCGGTTTCTAAATTAATCTTTCTTTTTCCCAATAAAATAAAAACCGTTTGATTTATGCCCATTCATTGTTGTGAATGTTAAATGCTGATATTCCTGTTCAGTAAAACCGTCCAACAGTTCTTTTATCCATTTTTCGTCATGGTGTCGGCATACCGCTCCTTCTGGCAGTTCAAATACTCCGTATACCCCATAAACATCCTGATATTTTTTATAACGGGCAACATTTCTCTCATCTGTATTCAGAAGGAAGTCATTTACATACAAAATTCCGTTCGGTTTCAATACACGTTGAATTTCCCGGAGTAGCTGCATTTGTTCTGTATTTGTACGAATACAGGTTAAAACCGCGAATAGAATCACGGCGTCAACACTCGAATCCGGCAGATCAATTGTATCCGTTTCCTTTACACGCAGATCAAGATAAGGAAATTGCTCTTTTCCTCTGTCTATCATGCCTTTTGAAAAATCAATTCCGATCAGATTGCGATAACCGTTGTGATATAATTCATCAAGCGTTCTTCCATAGCCGCAGCCTACATCCAGAACTTTTTCTTCCATCCCCACATATTTAGAGAAGCTGTCTGCATGAAACGGTGTCGTAAATTCTTTTTGTTCTGAAACACTGTCCCAATATACCTTTTGTTCCATCGCTGAAATTCTCCTTTCTGCTGTTCAGTTAAAAATTTTTATAAATGCAGGAAATGCTGGCCGAAAATTAAAAATTCGGCAAAACATTTTCTCAAATATACGAATCAGAGGTGCGTTAATCAGTGTACATAAAACGGTTCCGATTCCTATACCAACTATGTGGTGAAAAAATAGCAGCGAAAGAACAAAAGAAACTCCAAGGCTGCTCCAATCATAGATCTGCTTGACACCACTAAACTGTTTTCCAGTGTGCTGAGCAATACATTTTACAAACAATTCATATACCTGGCATGGTAAATAACTCTGGAAGAACAGAGAAATGCCAGCCGCTAAAGTCAATGATCCCAGTAAAAAAACAATCATCTTCTCCCATAAAAATATCGGATAGATGTTTGCGAAGACCTGAAGCATCTGATCTAAAATCCATCCATAGGGAATTGCCACCACAAAAGACCAAAGCTGTTTTTTGAGAAAACGGCCTGTCCATACACAACAAAGCAGAAACAGCGAACCCTGCACGATACATTCTCCCATGCCGAAGGAGAGCCATGGCACTCTCATAGATAACAGATATGCAGGAGCGGCAACCATGGATAAACCTAAACCCGCTTTTGTCTGCAAAGCAATTCCCATAGCGCTCAACAGCATACCAAATATATATGCCATCTCTCCCATCGGAAAACGATGGAAAACATCTCCGATTCGATTCATATTATTCCCTCCCTATGCGTTGAATTTTAGCAGAGAATAATATAAAATGATATGAGAAATCTCACACATATATGCAAAGGAGCAATACGATGATCAAAATAAATAACCTGAAGACAATAGAAGATTACTACAATCATTTCCCACTATCAGACTACTTTGATTTTGATATACGCCCGTATACTTCAATTGTAAAATTTGATAATGAAGAAGCCATTCTGCAGGAAGGTGAAAAACCAAACTATCTGTATTACTTGATAGATGGACGCGCAAAACTATTCCTTTCACACGAAAACGGGCGCATTTCTCTGATCAATTTTCTGAACGCCCCTTGTTTTATAGGGGAAATGGAACTGCTTGGCGCACAGGAAGCTGCTAATGGTGTAACCGCCATTACTCCCTGTACCTGTTATGCTGTGCATATCAATGATTGCAGGGACAGCATTTTAAACGACGTGAAATTTCTGCGTCACCTCTGCCTGTTTCTAAGCAGGAAGGCAATAGGAAACACATATAATTATTCCAGGAATCAATCCTGGCCATTAGAAGTGAGGCTGGCGAATTTTATTCTACTGACTGCCTGCAATGGACTGTATAGAGAGAAGCATACAGAAGCAGCTGAATTTCTGGGAGTAACATATCGTCATCTGCTTTATGTTCTCGCTGATTTTGTAAAGAAAGGAATCCTGAAAAAAACAGCACAGGGGTATTATATTCAGGACTTGGCTGCCCTGCGAAATATTTCAGAAGGAAGATAATTATTTTGTAAATAAAAATTGTGTCTGATCTTATATAAGATCAATGACGGATCCGGTTTGCTTTGGCCTATCAGTATCGTGAAGAGATGCTGGCAGGCCTTATTTTTTTGTTCCTGTTTTGGCCAAACAGCCGACTTCTTTCCTTTCAGAATCAGGAGACACTGTCTCACTTTTTTCTGGAGGATGATGTGGCATGAAGGTGACAATAGAGGAACTGAAACGGCTGGAGGGGATGGATGTCCGCAGACTCCGCAGGGAGGATCTGGATCATGCCGGGGAGATTGCGGTTGACCGGACGAAGCCGGCGGACAGGCGGATGGCGGACTTCCTGGAAAAGACGAAAAATCCGTATGCGGAGAATGTGGGGGATTATGTCCTGATGGTAAGCTTTTCCAAAGACGAGACGATGACGCTGGAGGATCGTATGGTGCAGCTGGCGAAGAAGATGACACGGATCCCACTGTAAATGATGTACATAGTGGTTTCTGCGGCAGGTATGGTATTCTTGGGGCAGGCTGAATCAGCGCCTTTGATTATGCTGGTTCGCTATCCCGTAGGACGGATGGTTAACCAATATGGTCAGGAGGTCGGATTTTTATGAAGGGAAAGGAATTTTACAACACTGCTGTGTACCTGCGCCTGTCAAGGGATGACGGGGATGAGGGAAAGGCGGAGAGCAACAGCATAACGTCCCAGCGGGATCTGCTGCGGAGTTTCATCCGGAAGCATGACGATATGGAGATCTATGATTTCTATGTAGATGACGGCTGGTCTGGCGCGAATTTTGACCGGCCGGGTTATAAGCGGATGATGGAGGATGTAAAGGCGGGGAAGGTTGACTGCGTGATCGTGAAGGATCTTTCCAGGCTTGGAAGGGATTACATTGAGGCCGGGCGTCTGATCCAGAAGACGTTCCCGGCTTATGGTGTCCGGTTTATTGCGGTCAATGATAATTATGATTCGCTGACGGCGGATTTTAACGAGGAAGCGCTGGTGCTTCCGGTGAAGAATTTCATCAATGATTCCTACTGCAGGGATATTTCCTCAAAGGTGAAGAGCCACCAGAAGATCAAGCGGGAAAAGGGGCAGTTCATCGGAGCCTTTGCAGTCTACGGATATGTGAAGGATCCGGAGAATAAGAACCGGCTTGTGATGGATAAGTATGCCGCCGGGATTGTGCAGAGCATTTTTGACTGGAAGCTGGAAGGCTACAGTTTTGAAGCGATTGCAGACCGGCTGAACGGGCTGGGGATTCTGTCGCCGATGGAGTATAAGCGGTCGAACGGGGAGAAGTTCAGCACCGGGTTCCATACAGGTATCCGGACGAAGTGGTCTGCGGTGGCAGTAAAGCGGATATTGACGAATGAAATTTATACCGGCGTGCTGGTGCAGGGAAAGACGGAACGGGTGAATTACAAGGTAAAGAAGTCTGTGGCGAAGCCGGAGACAGAGTGGGTGCGGATCCCGGATGCGCATGAGGCTGTCATTGCGAAGGAAGAGTTTGACATCGTGCAGGATCTGCTCCAGGCGGACTGTCGTGCAGGTGCCGGGAGGGAAAAGCCTCATATGTACGCGGGACTTCTGTACTGCGCGGACTGCGGCGAACCGATGGTGAGGCGTGTTTCCAGATATAAGGGAAAGACGACGGTGCGGTATATCTGCTCCAACCATAATAAGAACGGGAAATGCACGCGGCACAGCATCACGGAGGAGCAGCTGGATAAGATCGTGCTCTACGGGCTGAAAAGCCGGATTGACCGGATTGTGGAGCAGTCGAAGGTGGTGGCGTCCGTCAGGGGTCTGGAAATGCGTTATGACGATATTATTGCCTTTGATAATGAGCTTGTGGGGCTGAAAGCAGAGCAGGAGAAATACCGGAAACTGCGGGCGGCGCTGTATGAAGATTTCAGGGGCAACATTATTTCGGAGGAGGATTTTAAGACATTCTCTGCGATTTATGAGGAAAAGTACACGGAACTGGAGAAGGTGATCCGGCAGCAGACGGAAAATATAAAGGAGCTTTTCAAAAACGGCCTGGAGGCAGGGGTGCGGCTGGAGCAGTTCAAGGAGGTTCTGGAACTGGATGCACTGAACCGGTCGGCCCTTGTGACGTTTGTGGAGAAGATCCTTGTGTATGAGGATAAGCGTCTGCAGGTGGTGCTCCGGTGCCAGAATTTCTATGAGAAGACAGCCCTGCTGTATGATTTCATCAAAAGCACGGGGCTTGACGGACAGGAGGCGTGCTGATGGCGAGGACATCAAAAAGAAATAAAAAGACGGCCGGGGCGCAGGCATCCGGGAAAGTATATTCTGTGGGGATTTATGCCAGGCTTTCGGTGGACAGCACGGACCGGAAGAATGAGTCTCTGGAGAACCAGACAGAGCTGTGCCGCCGGTATGTGGCGGAGCATGATGACCTGGAACTGTTTGACTGTTATTCTGACCTTGGCAGGACGGGGACGAACTTTGAGCGGGAAGGATTTGAACGTCTGATGCAGGATGTCCGGATGAGGAAGGTGGACTGCATTGTGGTGAAGGATCTTTCACGTTTCGGCAGGAACCATCTGGAAATGGGAAATTACCTGGGAAAGATTTTCCCGTTTCTGGGTGTCCGTTTTATCGCGGTCTGCGACCATTATGACAACATGGACGGGGATCCGGAGACGATGGCCGTGCAGCTGAAAAATCTTGTGAATGAACTTTATGCAAAGGACATTTCCGTGAAAATCCGCTCTTCAAGGGAGAAACAGTGGGAGCGCGGCAGCTTCTGCGGGCGTGATCCCGCATATGGATACGGCGTGGTGAAAGAGGGGGACATCCGGAAACTGGTGATCGAGGAAGAGCCGGCGGCGGTTGTGCGTGAGATTTACCGGAGGTTTCTGGACGGAAGCGGATATCCGGAGATTATCGAATGGCTGTATGAGGAAAAAATTCACAGGCCGGGGGATTACCGGAAATACAGGCACGTCCGGCAGCAGGACGGCGAGGAACTGCATAACTGGCACAAGGCCACCATCAACCAGATCCTGAACAACTGCGTTTATATCGGGTATCTGATCTGTGAACAGGTGGACGGGAAACGTGTGACGGGGCGGAAGAGTTTTGACGTCATCAACGACAACTGGAAGGTGCGGAAGGACAATCATGAGCCGATTATCAGTAAGGAGGATTTTGAAGCGAGCGTGAAGAAGTTTGAAGGGCGGTCGCTGAAATATTCATCCGGACCTTCCAAAAACCTTCCGCTGGATGAGGATATTTATAAAGGGCTCTTGGTCTGCGGGGAGTGCGGCGCGAGGTTTGGCAGAGCCGCCGGGCTGACCGGGAATGGAAAAACGAGGAATTACCAGTATGTGTGCAGCAATCGGGAGACGATTGACAGCAGGAAATGTGAAAATGACCGGATCTCCCTGATTATGCTGAACCGCCTGGTGCTGGCGGCGTTTGAACGGGAATTTTCTCTTTCTTCAATGCGGCAGAAGGATCTGACGGCGGTGAGCAGCCAGAGGGCGGATGAGGAGAAGAAAAAAGTGCGTGAGGAAATCCGGAAAACGGAGGAACGCGCGGCGGATCTGAAAAAGAAGGGCAGCGAGGATTACCTGAAATTCCGGACCGGCGGCATGACGCAGGAAGAATTTGAGGACAGGAACGGGAAGCGGACGGCAGAGTCTGCCGCGCTGGAGGAGAGCCGCAGGATCCTTTCCCGGAGGCTGAAAGAGATTGACGGGGAGACAGAGAAGCGGAACCGCTATCTGCGGATGCTGATGAAGGGGAAGGAGGACACGCCGCTGACTTCGGAAGTGCTCCATGCGCTGATTGAGGAGATCAGGGTGTTCCCGGACAAGCGGGTGGAGATCGTGTTTAAATTCTCTGGGAAGGAACTGCAGGCGCTGGAAAGGATGGACGGCAATGAGTGAATACAGGATCGGGCTTTATATGAGGCTTTCCAAAGAGGATGAATTCAGCCATGTGGAAAGCAACAGTATTACGATGCAGAGGATGCTCCTGCGGGCTTATGCCCAGGAGCATTTTCCGGATGCAGAGGTAATTGAGTTTGCAGATGACGGTTATACCGGGACAAATTTTGAGCGTCCGGGTGTGCAGAGCCTTCTGGAGCAGGTGAAGGATCTGCGGATCAACTGCATTATTGTGAAGGATTTTTCGCGGTTCGCAAGGGACTATATCGAACTGGGTTCTTATCTGGAACAGATTTTTCCCTTTATGGGAGTGCGGTTTATTTCCGTCAATGACGGGTATGACAGCGCAGATTACAAGGGCAGCGTGGCAGACCTGGATGTGAATTTTAAGAATCTGCTGAATGACCTTTACAGCAAAGATTTGTCGGTGAAGGTCAAGGCATCCCTGCGCTCTATCAAGGAGCAGGGGAACTTTGTCGGGTCGGAAGCCCCGTTCGGTTACCGGAAGGATCCGGAGAACCGGCACAGGCTGCTGATTGAAGAGGATGAGGCGAAAGTTGTGCGCAGAATTTTTTCCATGTATGAGGGCGGGATGTCGTCCGTGCAGATCGCGAAGGTGCTGAATGAGGAGGGCGTGAAGACGCCGGCTCAGGTGCGGGTGGAGAAGGGGCTGCGGACATTTCATCCGAAAAACGGGATTTACCTGTGGCAGCACACGGTGATTGTTCGGATGCTGAAAAACCGGGCATACCGGGGAGACCTGGTACAGGGGACGATTGAATGCCGCACACTCAGAGGAAAAAAGAAAGCGGTGGATCCGGAGCACTGGATTGTGATGGAGAACCATCATGAACCGATCATCGAACCGGAACTGTTTGACCGGATCCAGGAACGCTTTTCCAGAAGAGGAACATGGCACAGGTCAGATGGCCATGTCCTGGTCGGGTGGCTGAAATGCGGCTGCTGTGGGCGGATACTGCGGCATTGCACAAAAGGGCATCCATATTACTGGTGCGCGGCGAAGAACCAGAACGGGCTGACCGGATGCGTGGCGCGTGCGGAGGATTTCTTCCTGGAAGAGGTGCTGACACTCCGGCTGCAGGAGCATATCATGGAACTGGGCGAGAGCAGACGGCTTCTGGAAGCGGAGAAGGATGCAGCCCGGAAGAAGCTGGATGAACTGAGAACAAAGTGCAGGGAGACAGAGCGGGCGATCGCAGAGAACCGGGAGAAGCGGATGCAGAATTATGAGCGGTATGTGCTGGGCGGCGGATCCTTTGATGCGGACGCGGATGAGGGGAAGCGGCTGGCGGAACTGCTGAAGGAACTGAAGGGGCAGCTTCGGGCGGCAGAGGATGAAGTGTTACGGCTGGAAAAGGAAGCAGGGTATGAGGTGTTCGGGGTGAAGAAACTGACACCGGAACTGATGGATGAGTATTTTGAGGAGATTGTGGTCAGGGCAGAGGACGATGTGGAGATTGCCTGGAAGAAGTGAATGTGAATTAGCCCACAGAATCAGATGTGACTCCGTGGGCGTTTTCTTTATGCAACCAGCCGACGAACATTTTTGATGATTGTGGGACTTCCGGCTGCAACACTGATCAGTGCAAGGCCGAGTGTTCCGAAGATGAGCAGATTCTGCCATACTTCCTGATTATGTCGGTCATAGTTTTGATCCAGAGCGTCAAGCATTTCTTTTGTGTTCATGTCTTTGGCTTCTTCAATCAGTTTTACTTTTCGTTCATATTTTTCCTTTGAGGTGGTGAAAAGGGCGTCAGTGGTTTCATTCATGCGGTCAATAATGATGTTGACACTGGATTCCGAAAGACTGGCTGGTGCGTTGTTTTCAATAGTTCTGATGTCTGTCATAGATTTATTCCTCCGTTTTTGCTATGTAAATTGAGCAGAAATAAACTTGATATCTGCTGGGATAACTGTTATTATATTACCAGACAATTATGTCCGCTTGCAACAGACAAATAATACTAATAATGTCCGGAGTGAGAATATGGCAAATAAAAAATCACAAAGGGTTCCAATAAGCAGAGATTGTTTTTTAAGAATTATCAGAGAAAAGGGATATACAGTAGAAAGCCTTGGTGCTGAACCCGATATTGACAGGAGCGGAAAGACTATACAGAGATGTCTGGCAACAGGTGAAATGCAGCCAGAATTGCTTGATCGTATAGGAAGGTTTTTAGATGTAGATCCGACTTATTTATCCGGGGAGTATGATCGCAGGTTTGAAGAAGTGAAAGATTCCATTGTGAAACCGGAACTAACATATTATTTATGGACAAAAACTGAAAGATTTCCTTATTCTAAGCATCAAACAGAGAAGATTGATTATGCGGAATATCTGATGAATACTCTGTTTATCAATAATATCTCGAAGGAGCAGTTTTTAGCGCTTGAACCTGAAAAGCGGAGATCTCTTCAATTCGATATTGGAGCGGCTCTTCATAATGTGATAAAACAATATTTTGAAGTGGACTCACAGGGTAACAGTACGGACATGGGCATGACGGCAGATGGAATAACGATGCTTATGGGCGACTGGATAAAGGAATGACGTTTGGCAGTGAGAAAGGAACAGCGAAGAATATTTCTCAAGTATATGTAAACCGATTGCGAAAAGACTCAAATGGTATGATATTTTTGGTGTAGATCTGGCAAATGGTCATTTTTGTGGAAATACGATCTTGTGTAGCTATTATATGCCAAATTACAAATATGGAAAAGCAGATGGGGAGGAAATCAAACGTCTTTCAGAAATTGGAGGAAAGTATGTGGCATTATTGAACGCAACATCTGAATATAAGACAAATCAACAGATTAAGTTTTCATGCAAAGATTATGGGGGATTTGTCAAATCACCTGTGGGGAATTTGTTTAGCGATAAATTTGTGATCTTTTCTATGCTGTGTCAAATTCAATTCGTTTTATATTGCGTAGAAGAGTATATTCTGGACGACTGTTCTACAAAGCTTAGATTTTCTTATTTGCAATATTATTATTGCTTAAAGGTGATTGATGAAATGAATAGCAAAATAGGAACAAGTTTCCAGATGGATACTGCATGGGAATCGGATCAGTTCAGAAACGCAATGGCACACTATAAAGTGGGTATCGCATTAAAACCGGAAGAATTGATAATAGATGATCCACTTTTCGGAATGACACAGAAATATTTTCACAGTGATTACTTTACTGTAAAGCAGGCTGTGTTAAATAATTTGTTTTCATTAGCTGAACAGTTAAAGACATATTTGAAATTAAACTAAAGTATGATAAAGATTTTGCTTGTAGAAGAGAGATCTTAAAGCTATAATTTTTGAAATTATTGATGAACACAGCTTTCTATGGACAGAAAAAGGACGTGGGGCATTTATTTGACACCAACGAGGAGGATTTCTGACATTGGAAGAACACGCCCACCGGGGAATTTGAGGACAGGAGCGGAAAAAGTAAGGAAAATCGGGGGAAATTGGGCAAAAAAATTTGAAACAATAGCTTGACACCAGCGGGTACCGGGAAGACATATGCCTCTGCTTTTGCTCTCCGTGAAATGAAGCCGAAGAAATTATTGTTTTTGGTACATAGAGAGCGTATTGCAAAACAAGCGATGGAGAGTTATCGAAAGGTGTTTGGCAGAAAACGAGAGAATGGAAAAGAATATCAATATGCGCTGCTTTCCGGAAATATATCTTTTGATATAGAGAGAATAAAGCATGCCGATCTGATTTTCGCTACCATGCAGATGATGTGTAAAGACAGTATTATGCAGTATTTTTCTCCAGATGCATTTTCAGTTATCTGCCTGGATGAGGCTCATCATTCTGGTGCTGATAGTTATCAGAAAATTATGAAATACTTTAAACCGGATTTCTGGCTTGGAATGACAGCGAGTCCGGAGACGAATCGCTTTGATGTATATAAAATCTTTCATCACAATATAGCATATGAGATCAGACTCCAACAGGCTCTGGAAGAGAATCTTCTCTGTCCGTTTCATTATTTTGGAATCACGGATTTTCAGATAGAAGGAGAGACGATTGGAGATGATGATAATGTGGACAGCCTGCGCCGATTTAGTCGCCTGACTAGTGATGAACGTGTGGATTATGTGATTGAGCAAGCGAATTATTATGGATATTGTGGTGACCGCGTTAAGGGGTTAGTTTTTTGCAGCCGGAAAGAGGAAGCTCGAGAACTGTCCAGGAAATTCAATGAGCGGGGCTTTCGAACAGAGGCCTTAACCGGAGAAGACAGTGAGGCGAGACGTGAGACCGTGATTGAGCGCCTTGTAATGGATACTTCGAACAGTATTTCGAAGAAGACTGCGGAAAACAATATGACGGGTGTAGATTATATTGATTATATTTTTACAGTTGATATTTTCTCAGAAACAAAGACGGTGACATGGATACAAAAATACGGCAGATGTGCATAGGAAATGGCTTGAAATAAGGCACTTTCAGCGATATTATATGGTTTTGTTGGGCAACGGTAAAACGCAACCGACCTCTTAGCGTCTTGGGCTTGCGCAAGGTTTTAACGATAAGGGAACTATCGTTAACAGAGTTATGTTTTTTGTGAATTACCGTCTCTTATAATAAAAAATAAAAGGGGGATTCTGCTTTATGGCTTGGGATTATGCGGAACTTTCAAAAATGGCCAAGGCAAACGGTGGACCAGAAAAATTGATAGAAACCGTGGCGAATGATGGAGTGAAGACTGGAAGAACTCAGATGCTTCCGGCAGTAGGTATTGCGCTTGTGGTAGGTGTAGCTGGGAAAACAGTTTATGATAAACTGAAATCTTATTTTGCCGATAAGAAGACAAAGGAAGAAATGGAAGCTGCCAAGAAGGAGCTGGTTAAGGGCATCAAAGAGTATGACGACGAACACCCTGATGATACAGAACCGATTCCAGAATCGTAAGAATTCACGTCAAAGAAAAAAGCTGGAGCCGAGGGTTGAACCCCGGCTCCAAATTTGTTAGTCGTAGAGATACTTCTCAACTTCCTTCAGTACATCCGCCACCAGCTGATAGGCACGAGAACTTTTCAGACCGTATTTTTTCATGACCTTCTCGACAAGCTCCTTACGGTCACCAGCCGCGAGGTATCCGTCCTTGCTTCCAATGGCAAATCCTGTAGACACAATATCTCTGTCACGTGGCTTGTCCGCCAGATGTGCCAGCAAATCCTCATAGGCCATCTTAAGCATGATGGGATCTGTATCATTTGTGGTGTACGTTGGGTCATACCCGTATTCATCCAACAGAGCGTCAAGAGAGGTGATGGTCTTGTCTTCACGCTCATATTCTCCGTGATGAGGGCAGTGGGCGCAGTCAGGGCGATTGTTACCATTCTTCTTGGGGCAGACCCTGTATGAGCCGTCCGACTGTGGTACGAGACAACGTGCGTCGCGATGCTCGCCTAAGAACTCGTTCAGCTGAGAATAGTACTGCTGTTTTGCTATCTCTGCATATTCAGCGGGTATGGGGTAAAACGCCACGCGAAACGTCCGGCCAGCCATATGCCAGGTGCGAAGATTCTTCCTGTCTACACCATCTAAAATTTCGAGAAGTGAGTCATTCACCATCATCGGAACGAGAACCTCTCCGGGCTTAACTTCGCGATTGTCATAGGGCTTACGCTCCTCAGCAGAGCTATCAGTGATGGATGAATTCTCTGCTTTAGAGCAGGACTCGTTAATAGTTACATTGATACGTACATCGATATTTTTTGCCATCTTATTTTCCTCCATAGATTGGCTACGGAGGTTGTCCGGCAAACGAAATCGATATTAAGTTTTGGTTTGACCATATTCAGAGTAACCTCCGTTATGGCCAGTTCCACTTGTCAAAAACTGACGGTTGATGAGAACCTCGCCGTATGAGTTACAAGTGAGCCGTCGCGAGCGGCGCTCATACTTTGAGGGAGCCTTTTTACGTCTTGCTCCGGACGATTTATCTATCAATCGCGCCGGTGTTGATCAGGCACCGTTGCGATGTGATTTCTCAGGCTGTTTGCAATCCAAGCTGTACGTTGAGCGCATGCTCGACCGCCTTCATGGTCTGGTCATCGACATAACCTTTGTACTCGCCAAGACAGCTTTTATTAATGGAAGTAATCTGTTCGACCAGCGCGAGACTGGAGCTTCTTAATCCACTGTTACTGTCATGGTAAATAATTACATGGGTGGGTAAGTAGCGCTTCTTCCAGGTCCGACCGGTCAATGGCACTACTGTGATGACCGGAGAGTGAGCGTTTGCCAAGTCGTTGCTCACAATCAGTACCGGGCGGTTGCCTCCCTGAATGCTTCCGTTCTCGTTACTTCCCATGTCGCAAAAATAAATTTCACCACGTCTACACATATTTCTTCTCCTTTTGACTTTGATTTTCGATTGCTGTAACCATCTTTGCTCCATTTATCGAAGCGTGAGTGACACGTTAACCTGTTAAGCTTTAGGCTTTGAAAGTACACAGTGCGGCATTTTCCAAATCAAAAATCTGCTTTTGCGACTTCTAATCTGTAATCGTGAAAATTTTTTTCACAAAAACTGTAGAATTTTCTGTAATTCTCTGATACAATTCAAACAGGCGCTTACATAGAACAGAGGTATGTTCTGATCACATGCATAAACCTATAGTAGATAGTGTTTCTGTCAACACCTCTGGAAGGTTACTTTAGTGGATAACGTTACTTTTTTATTGGAGGCGGAAACATGGAAAACAAGAAAATTCCGTATCTCTGTGGAGGTACGCTTTTCTTCTTGCTTGTACAGGCAAAAAAGCCACGAGTCAGGGCGAGAGAACGGGAAAAAGGAATATCGGATAATTTAAGTGACCCTGCGATGATGGGCGGTTTAATACAAGCCGTTACGGGAGATGCAAGTTATGCTTATAAGGACAGCTTGAAAAAGAATACATCTCAATTCCGGGAATGCAGAATCAATGGGAGTGTATACATACCTTTCAATGATCCCATTACTGTCAATGGATATGATGAAGCGGTGAAAAAAAGCTATGACGATGTTCTTCTAAGAATGAGGGATTTCGCTAATCAGTTTTTGGATCATTCAAAATCGACATGGCTTGTATGTGCGTTAATCGATGTAATAGATAATGATAAAGATATAAAAGCAGAGGATTTGTTTTGCGTACAGCGAGATGCATCTTTTATATCAAAATCCGCTTTGCTGGGGTTAAATCGGTTTGAGGTAGAGCCATTTTTAATCGGTGTAATCCATTACATATTAAAGAACCGCAGCGATAATATATCTGGACAGGGCACGCTTGAGGAGTGGGGTACAAAAGCAAGCGAGCATTCGGAGAGAAAATTAAATCCGAACTTTTCATTAGGTTCTCACCGAAAAGTCGAAGTTGAGTGGTTCATTCCAGCAGAGGTAGAAACTCCTGTTGAGGAATCGAATGCCGATAGACTACAGAAAGATGAAGCAGATTATGACAAAACAGCAAACATAGACGACTGCTCCGTAGAAAAAGAACCAAAAGCCGCAAACCAGACTGTATTTATCAATAGTGGCAGTGGCATACAGATTGGAGTCAACTATGGAACTATCAATTTGCCGCCGCATCGGCAAAAAGAATAGTTGGTGATATAACGCACCATTGTTCGCTTATAGCGGTCGCGAACAATGACCAAAATGTTTAATGAGGGAGGTGTCTAATGGATAAAAATCAGCTTATTCCTTCAGAAATAGCATCCGCAATTACCAAAACCTCCAATCCTAACATATTTGTAAATCAGGGAGACGGCATTCAGATTCAACAAAATAGTGGCCCAATCAATATCAATGTGGACAATGTCGAACTCGCAAAACTATTATTGCCATTATTTGGATGCCGACCGTCGGAAAATCCTGTGACGCATTCTGTAGAATGGGCGTCTCTTAGTCAGACGCACTACTGCTTATTCGTGTTGGAAAACGAAGAATATAATGATGGAGTATTTTCTATAGCAAAAGACCGTGCCTTACAAAAATACACTCCAAGAGAAGTACGGAATAAATACCACTTATTGAGCTTGGAGGACATAGACGAATTGAAGCAGATGCCTTGCATTTTTGCAAAGCGCAATATGCATTATAAGGGAACCGAGCCGCATCATCCGGCTCTTGTTGGAAGAATATGCGATATCGTGCCGCAGGGCGAGGTTATAAAAATATATTTTACAGGATTCCAGGCGTTCCCACAGCAGGAACTGAACAAAAATACACTGCTGTTACATATGGCTTCCGCAGCCCTGCGTAATGAACTGGATGAAGAACATTGGGCAATTAAGCAATGTAATCTGATAGATGCTTTTGCTACAATGAATATTGTGATTAAGTAGGAGGACGTTATGAAAGAGAAAGTATCTGCTCTAATTAGCAAGGTAACCGTAAATTCTCCCGTTTTTCAGGAGGAGGTTCTTTTGCCTACGCTGATAAACTATTTTTTCGGGAAAAATGGCACGGGCAAATCTACGATTGCAAAACTTATCGGCAAGCAGGGAATAACAGAATGGAATCCCGGCATAGTATCAGGAGATTATGAGCTTCAAGTATATAATGAAGAATTTATTCAGGAGAATATCCAAAGCTATAGCAACATTCCAGGTGTTTTTACAATAACAAAGCAGAATGCTGCCATTAAAGCGGAAGCGGACAAAAAAGCTGTTGAGTTAAAAACGTTGTCAGATAAGAAAATCGCAATCGACCGAAAGAAGACAGAATACAATGGTCAGTTGGAATCAATTTCCAACACCCTCGTATCTGCGCTTTGGGAAAAGAGTGAAAACGTAAGGAAGGCATATCCCGGAGCACAGACAGGTTTCACTAAAAGCCGGCAAAAATTTGTTGAAGAGCTTATGAAGCATAAGCCGGGTTCGGTTGATGAAAATTCTGTCAGAAACCTTTATGCTTTGGCATACGGAAAAGGCGGTACAACATATGAGGAAATGAAAATAGTATCTGCTTCAACAATTCCATCAACTCCACTCCTGGAAAAATCAATTGTAAGCAGCAGCCATACTGCCTTTTCGGATTTCTTGAATGCGCTGAACGCTACGGCGTGGGTGACTCAAGGCCATACGGAATTCCAGCACGCCGCAGGCAAAAAATGTCCTTATTGCCAACAAGAACTCCCAGACAATTTTGAGGATGATCTTGCTTCCTGCTTTGATGAACACTATAAGAAGGAAATGCAGCAACTGCGAAAATTCGTTGATGCTTATAAAGCCGCCCTTAATGGTATCTATTCTGTTCTAAATGAGAATAAAAAAAGTAAGTTTACCTGTGACCAGCTTGCTGCATATGCTACGAAGTTTGACCTCTTTATGGAAAAGGCAAAGTCAAATGTTGGTTTACTCGAAAAAAAGACAAATGATCCAACGTTGAGCGTGAAACTGGATGACCTGTCCGTACTCCTACAGGATTTGAATGAACTGGCTGAGCAAATCAATCAAAAAATCCGACAGAACAATGCCATTCTCGCTGACATACCCGCAAAGCAGAAAGAATGTGCCGGAATGGTTTGGACACTGATGGCAACATTTTGTCAGGCAGATATCGCCGTTTACCATAACGAAGATGAAAGAATTAAGGCTGAGGTTTCAAAACTCGATGAAGAACGAAAAAAAATTGAAAAAGAGATAGCAGCACTTAATGAAAAAATTGCACAGTTAAACAAGCAGACGGTAAATACAACCGCTGCTAAAGACAGCATTAACGCGCTCATAAGGTCATCTGGCTTTCAGGGATTTTATTTAAGAGAGAAGCCTGGAGCGCAGTATGTTTACCAACTCGTCAGAGAGGACGGCTCCATCGCTAGAGGATTAAGTGAAGGCGAGCGGCATTTTATAGCGTTTTTGTATTTTTATCATATGGTTATGGGAAGCCAATCAGATGACGGAACAAGGAAAGGAAAAGTTGTGGTAATTGATGACCCTGTCTCCAGTATGGACAGCAGTACACTTTTTACAGTTGCGTCCCTTGTCCGTGAAATGATAGCTGTTTGCTATAACAATTATGATTTGACCGAGGAAGAGAATGTGGATGACCACATCAAACAGATTTTCTGTCTGACGCATAATCCTTTCTTCTTCAAAGAGATTGTTTATAACCGTATAGCCTCGTATGAATGTGTATCGGTCTACGAAATTAAAAAACAGGCAAACAACCGCTCGATTATTGAAAAGTGTGAGCAGGACAGTCCGCGTGTAGGCGATGGAAAAATCAATCGTAATCCAGTAGTAAACACTTACGAAGCATTGTGGAAGGAATATAGAGTATCTGAAGACCCGGTAGCTTTGATGAATGTAACTCGGAGAATTCTTGAATATTATTTCCTACAGATGTGTGGGTACTCCAATGGCAACATTCGTAGTGACCTTATGGAAAGACATCGGTCTGACTTTGAAATCATACGTTCCGATGGTTCGATTGACCGAACAAGATATGAAATAGTTGATGCCATGATTTCCGCTTTGGACGTCGGCGCACTTTCGTTTAATGATGGATTATATTTTGACGCGTCCGCTGTCAATCCTACCTTGCTGAAAGATGCGTTCCGGCAGATATTCATTGTTTTAAATCAAAGACAGCACTACAAAATGATGATGCAGGAGAACTAAGGATAAGTTTAAGTCCGGACTTGCGAGTCTTATTTCTAACGCACATGGAATGAGGAAAGCATTGTACGAAATATATAAAAAAAATAGCAGGAGGCCTGAAATGCGCATCAGTTATAACAAATTGTGGAAAATGTTGATTGACAAGGGGATGAACAAGCATGACTTAAAGGAACTAAGCGGCGTAAGTTCAGCGTCAATAGCAAAACTCGGAAAGGGTGAGAACATTAC
>Ga0192276_1097_pt1 | contig 18908 bp, 14 predicted proteins | sample Koala_Koa24_I3_FD_131263 | JGI IMG/M metagenome (GOLD analysis project Ga0192276, IMG submission 131263) | Enriched cells from koala feces incubated with labeled cellulose particles, San Francisco Zoo, California, United States - Koala_Koa2-4_I3 ...
ACGCTTTCGGATTCGGCTGGCCAGAGGAAGCCGGCATTATACGATGATTTCTTATAACCCGAAAACCTTTGAGCTGAAGATTGATCGGAACAATTCGGGCTGCTGCCGCGATGTGGTTCATGAGCGCCGCTGCTTTGTGCGGCAGCAGAGAGGCAGGCTGAAGCTGCGGATTCTGCTGGACCAGTATAGTGTGGAAGTGTTCGTAAATGACGGGGAGCAGGCGCTCACGACGGCGATCTACACTCCATTGAGCGCGGACGGGATCAGCTTCGAGGTGGACGGACGCGTGGATCTGGAAGTAGAGAAGTATGAGCTGCGCTCGTGATAACAAAGACTGTGCGGCTGAGGGAATATCGGGAGTCTTCGTTTCTCATGAATGGTATGAAATGAGATTGCGGAACGAGCAATTGGTCACAAATGAATTGGCAGCCTGTATCGTAAATCTGTTGTATATGGATGGAATCGCAATATTGGCTGTCACAATCAAGGGGTAGACAGAAACCATGAAAAATATATCAAGAAGAGATTTCTTAAAGGGAACACTTGCGGGTGCGGCGACCTTCGCTTTTTCCGCAGTCTGCGGTATTTCCATTCCGCAGACGGTTCTGGCAGAGGAGGAGGGCCTGCTGCTGCATCTTTCCTTTGATGAGGGCAGCGGGATTGAGATCACAGATCTGAGCGGCATTACCGGAGATGCGGAGCTGAGCTATACCTATACAAGCGCCCTTTACATGGACAGCCAGGATCCGCAGTGGCGCGATACGGGGATTTCCGGCGGTTCCCTGCTGTTTGACGGCAATTCGACCTGTGTGACCTACAGCAAAAGCGCGATTAAGGTGGAAGGAGATGTTCTTTCCATCAGCGTCTGGTTCGCGCCGCGCACCTTTGAATGGGACGACCCGTTCGCGGAGGAGAACGGCACGCAGGCTCTGACTGGGATTATTTCTCAGAGCTCCAAGAGCGGCATGGCGGGCTTCCAGCTGGGCTATCAGCGCTTTGGAAAGCTGTGCTTTGAGGTTGGTACCGGAAGTGAGTGGCTGACCTTATGGGCGGACGAGGAGCTGGAAAAATACAAATGGAATCACATCGCGGCAGTCTTTGACGGAGCGAATGGGGAAATGACGCTTTACCGGAATGGCGTACTGGTCGGCAGCATGGAGATCGAAAAAGGCAGCGTCATTACGGGAACCAATAAACAGCTCCTGGTGGGGCGCAGCTGCGAGGCAGACCGACTCGGCGCGGGTTATATCAATATGTGCAGCGGCCTGATGGATGAGCTGAAGCTGTATCAGAGAGCTCTGACCGCAGAGGAGGTTGCAGAAGCGTATAATAGCGTGGAGGTGCCGGAGATTGCTTTTTCCGACATCTGGCTGCAGAATATTCTGACCGAAGACCGCTATAAGCCGCAGTATCATAGCGGACCGCTGCAGTACTGGATGAATGAGCCGCACGCGCCCTGCTATTACAACGGCCGCTACCATCTGTTTTTCCAGGAAAACATGAGCGGTACTTACTGGCGGAACATCTGCTGGGGGCATCTGGTGAGCGACGATCTGGTGAATTGGGAACAGATAAAGGAAGCGATTGTGCCAGCCAAGGACAGTGTGGTGCCGGACGGTGTCTGGTCCGGGAATGCCGCCTACGATGCAAACGGAGTGCCGATGCTGTTCTTTACCGCCGGGAATGACGGCTATTCCATGGTTGATGGTCTGATTTCCAATCAGAATATCGGAATCGCTTATCCGGCGGATTTAAGCGACCCGGATCTGACCGAATGGGTCATCTATGACGAACTGGCGGTAATCCAGCAGGACGGCCAGGGACGCGCGGGGGAATTCCGCGATCCGTACATCTGGGAGCATGAAGGCGTGTGGTATATGCTCATCTGCTCCGGAAGCGCGTCGAGCAACGGCGGAACGGCTCTGCTGTATAAGACAGAGACGCTGGAGCTTTTGTCCGATGGCCGGATTGACATGGACTGGCAGTATGTCGGTCCCATCTATGAGATGCCGGATCAGAGCATGACCTACGGCACCAGCTGGGAACTGCCTGTGCTGCTTAATCTTTCCAATGAAGAAGGCACAGTCTCCAGGGATGTGTTTATCATTTCTCCGGCACCGGCTTCTTCAGCGGATAATAAGGTATATTATTTTATTGGTACATTTGATTATGAGAGCGGAACCTTTACTCCGGATGCGGATTTTGAAGCCGGACCGACCATCATGGATTACGGGGATAATGTATTTACCGGTCCAAGCGCGTTTGTTGACCCGAATACCGGGGAGGCGACCATGTTCAGCATCATGCAGGATCAGCGTTCTGTGGCGGAGCAGGCGGCCGCAGGCTGGGCGCACAACGCCGGAATTGCCCGCATCATCTGGCTGAATGAGGATGGGAGCGACCTGATGATTAAGCCGTCGGAGACCCTTCATACGCTGGAGGAAGAGGTTCTCGTGGATGCGGCGGATCTTACTGTCGGGGAAGCGAATGAGCTGCTCAGTGAAATTCATGAAGACATGCTGTATGTGCGGGTCAGCTTTGCAGATGCCGCCGCGGAGAAATATGGCCTGAAGGTGCTCGAAAGCGCTGCCGAGGAGCGTGCGGTGAGCTATTACTATGACGGTTCTGATCAGACCATCCATGGAGAGACCACCGATCGGGGAGCGGGCTCCACGACGGGGTATGTCTCAGGCGCTTTTGCGCTGGATACGGCAGATTCGCTGACCATTGAGGTCTATCTGGACCGTTCTGTCATAGAAGCTTTCTTCAACGACCGGAAGGCGATTTCCATGCGGGCTTATCCGGAGGTGGAAGACGCAGACGGCGTGTCGGTTTTCGCAGAAGATGGTGATGTGACAGTCAGCGCGTTTTATGTGGCGCGAATGGGCGGTATCTATTAAAAGGTTAGAGGAATATATCTGGGATTGGCATTCGGTTTATCAGGACCGGATGCCATTTTCTGATTAAAAATCATCTTGACCCTTTGGCAATATGCGGTATAATGAGCAAGTAAATAAGCAAGATAATACGCAAGTCGTGAATCCGCTTCACAGTGAGAATTTACGTTTGCAGATGGATGAGGTTATATATGATTGCAAATAAGCCACCTGCGTTATAAGTTTTCCTTATAGCCAGCTATAGTCAGAAAAAATTTGACGAAATTGGCTTTCCGGGTTTATTATGAACCACAGATACAACGAACCGGCAACGCATGGCGGCGCTGCACGATATCTGGTTTCATCAGAGAAAGAGAGGACATCATTATGAAAAAGACAATCGCGAAGTTACTGGCAGTAAGTCTGGCTGTTACCGCAGTGGCGGGACTTTCCGTTACGGCGTCCGCGGACGTGGATAACGTGATTACCGTAGCGGCTTCCCCGACACCGCACGCGGAGATTCTGGCGAAGGCGGCAGAGATTCTGGCGGAGGACGGATGGGATCTGCAGGTGACGGAGTTCACGGACTATGTACAGCCGAACCTGGTAGTAGATGAGGGCGAGATTGACGCGAACTATTTCCAGCACACACCGTATCTGGAGAGCTTCAATGAAGAGCAGGGTACGGATCTGGTGAGCGTGGCGAAGATTCATTATGAGCCGATGGGCATCTATATTGGCACAAAGTCCAGCCTGGATGATCTGGAGGACGGCGATGTAATCGCGGTTCCGAACGATACGACCAACGAGGCGAGAGCGCTTCTGCTTCTGGAAGCAAACGGAGTACTGACTCTTCCGGAGGATGCGGATCTGACCGTTACCGCGAACGATGTGGTATCCTTTAAGGATGACCTTGACATCGAGATCATCGAGGTAGAGGCGGCGCAGGTGGCACAGTACACCAGCGAGGTGGCGTTTGCGGTAGTGAATGGCAACTATGCGCTGTCTGCGGGACTTTCTTCCTCTGACGCAATCGCATTTGAGACCTCTGATTCCGAGGCGGCTTCGACCTATGCGAATGTACTTGTAGTGAAGGCTGGCAATGAGGAAGACGAAGGCATTCAGGCACTGGTAGCGGTGCTGCAGTCGGATGAGATCAAAGAGTTTATCACCGAGACCTATGATGGTTCCGTAGTGCCGTATGAAGAGCCGGTGGAAGAGGCGGAGACCGAGACAGAAGCGGTGACCGAATAACAGAACTTATGGGATCACAGCTGCAAAGCCTGTGACCGGGAAGCCGGAATTACGGATGCAAAACCGGCAGGATACAATAGGTAGTCGAAAGAGACCGCTCTCTGTAAACAGATCGAGCGGTCTTTTTGCAGGGATGGGAATATCCTCCCCTGGAGAATATGGCTTGTTACTGGTCACACCTGTAGAGGAAAAATAAAGTAAATTTGGTTAAGGTGTGACCTGTAACTATGGCTTCACCGCAGGTTATAAATGGTGAAAAAAAACCGTGCAGTTTCTATGCAAGTGTGCTATGATACGTGATGAAAAAAGAAGCTGATTTCAGGCAGCTTTTCATCATCTGAATATGAACGGAGCAGTTATGGAACCAATTATTAAGATACAGCATCTGGACAAGGAGTTCCGGCAGAAGAACGCGGAGGTACACGCGCTCGCGGACGTCTGCCTGGATATTTATAAGGGCGATATTTACGGGATCATCGGTATGTCCGGTGCGGGCAAGAGTACGCTGGTGCGCTGCCTGAATTTCCTGGAGCGGCCGACGGCCGGTACGGTGATCGTGGACGGGCAGGATCTGTCTTCTCTTTCAGACAAAGAGCTGAGGGAGAAGCGCAAGAATATCGGCATGATTTTTCAGCATTTTAATCTCCTGATGCAGCGGAGTGTGCTGGATAACGTGTGCTTTCCGATGGAACTGGCCGGAGTAAAGAAATCCGAGGCGCGCAAAAAGGCACTGGAATTTCTGAAGGACGTGGATCTGGAGGAGAAAGCGAGCGCCTATCCGGCGCAGCTTTCCGGCGGACAGAAGCAGCGTGTCGCGATCGCGCGTGTGCTGGCTTCGGATCCGAAGATTCTGCTGTGTGATGAGGCGACAAGCGCGCTGGATCCGCAGACGACGAAGTCGATTCTGCAGCTTCTGAAGGAGATCAACCGCAAGTACGGGATCACGATTGTCGTGATTACGCATGAGATGGCGGTTGTACAGGAGATCTGCAGCCATGTGGCGATCATTGACCATGGGCATCTGGTCGAGCACGGCACGGTAGAGGATATCTTCCTCGCTCCAAAGTCGAAGGAAGCCCGACGCCTGATTTACCAGGGTTATGAGAATGTGGCGGAGATGAAAGGAGAGCGGTGTGTGCGCATCGTCTTTTCCGAAAATTCTTCTTTTGAACCGGTGATCGGGAATATGGTGCTGGCGTTCAAGTCGCCGGTCAACATCCTTTACGCGAACACGCGGAATCTGGATGGTGTGGCAAAGGGTGAGATGGTATTGCAGCTGCCGGAGGATGAGCAGCTTCAGGAGAAGATGATTGCCTGGCTGAAAAACGCGAGGCTTTCCGTGGAGGAGTTGGATCATTATGTTGGACAGTAAAACGATTTCAATGATTATCGACGGTATCGGCGAGACACTCTGGATGACCTGTATGTCTACCTTTTTGGGCTATGTCATCGGCCTTCCGATGGGCGTGGTGCTGACTGTGACCGGGGCGGATGGAATTAAACAGAATCCGTTCATTTATAAAATCCTGGATGTGATTACAAACATTCTGCGAAGTGTGCCGTTTTTGATTCTGATGATTACCATTCGTCCGCTTACAAAGTTCATTGTCGGGAAAAGCTATGGCGCGACGGCGACGATCGTTCCGCTGACGGTAGCTGCCGCACCTTACATTGCGCGTATGGTGGAATCTTCTCTGAAGGAGGTAGACCGCGGTGTGATTGAGGCGGCGCAGAGCATGGGCGCGAGCGTGTGGGAGATCATCCGCAAGGTGCTGATTCCGGAAGGGCGCACCTCACTGGTAGTCAACGCGACGATTGCCATGACCACGATCCTCGGCTATTCCGCGATGTCCGGCGCCTGCGGCGGCGGGGGTCTGGGCGATATCGCCCTGCGCTATGGCTATCAGCGCTGGCAGCCGAGGATTTTGCTGGTGACGGTTATTCTGCTCGTGATCCTGGCACAGCTGATCCAGATGATCGGGATGTGGATTTCGAGAAGGATTGACCGGCGGCGGGTGTGATTGATATGACGCGTTATGCATCGAGGAGGTGCTGACCGAACCGCAGATCTGCGGTCTGCTGGTCGGATTATTATTTTTTGTAGAGAATAGGCAAATTAATGGAAAATATGGCTTTTTATCTGGAAGATGCCATGCGGATTCTTGCCGAAACGTATCATAAGATTTTGAAGATCAATCTTTCGACGGATACTCATATTGACATCAAGGTTTATCAATCCGAACAAAATGAGAATTATGGTTATGCGCAGAAAATATCAGAATGGCTGCGGGAGTTTGCGATTTCCGGACAGGTATACGAGAAAGATGTGGACGCATACCTGCGCTTTACAAACGTTGATTCGATAAAGGCGCATTTTGAACACAGCGAGGAATGTCTGCGGATGCGCTACCGCAGGTGGACGAACGGCAGCTTTCGGTGGGTTTCGATGGAGCTTCTGAAAGCGAGCGACTACACGCCTGAAAACCAGACGCTGATGCTGTATATACAGGACATCCATGATACCTATATCCGCGAGTTCGAAGAGCAGAAGGAGATGGAATATCTCTGCAGGATTGATACTCTGACCGGATTGAAAAATCTGTATTCCTACCGTTCTATGTGTGATATGGTCACGAATGAATCATCACCGCGCCCGATAGGTGTTCTGTTCGCAGATTTAAACGGACTGAAGGTGGTCAATGACACACTGGGACACGACAAAGGCAATGAGCTGATCTGCGAATTTTCCACTATGCTTGTCGAACAGTTTAACCGATATGAGCCGTTTCGGATCAGCGGGGATGAATTCCTGGTGGTCAGCATTGATGATGGGGAGGAAGCGTTTTTAGAAAATGCCATGGCCTTTCAGAAGCTGCTGAATGAAGATGGATTTCCGCGTGCTGCCGTGGGGTTTGTCTGGCGATCCGGCAATGACATCACGAGTGTGACGGCTGAAGCAGAGACCCGGATGTACGAGGACAAGCAGCGGTTTTATGAAGCGCACCCGGAATATAAGCACAGCGTGGTCGAGCAGACCTATCACGATGAGATGTCTTCGCTGGTCGGTATTTTGACGGATTCTTATGAGGTGCTGCTGATTGCGGATCTGGATCGGGACTCTTACCATATTGTCAAGCAGAACGAGACCAGTGTCAGCGTCGGTGAGCCGGTCAGTGGGGTTTATTCCAGACGCAATGACCACTTCTGTGATGATGCGGTCTCGGATGATTTTCGTGAGCTGTGCAGAAAAGTCGGGAGTATCTCGAATCTGAAAAAACAGTTGCGCATAGAAAATCATGTGATTTGTGATTATCGTCTGAAAAACGGTCAGTGGAGAGAATCCGCCTTTTGGAAAACGGCTTCGGATTCCCTGGGCTTTCCGACGAAGATTATTTATTATTCGCAGAATATTGACCAGTCTATGACGGAGCGCCTGCGGGCGCGCCGCAAGGCAGAGCAGGATATGGAACTGATGGCGCGCCTGAATGAGGCTTATCGTTCCATCAGCGTGATCGATGTCCGGACAGAGCGGGCGCATATGTACAGGAATCTGACACTTCCGGACAGTATGACCTGGTTATTGGACGATGCGCCGTATGAAGAGAATCTGGAACACTTTGCCAGGGAATTTCTGGCGAAGGAGGATGCGGACAATTTCCTTGAGAAAGCGTGTCTGCTCACCGTTCGAAAGGAACTCAATCACAAGAGGGAATACAGCGTCTATTGCCTGATCCGACCAGAACGGCAGGCGGAGGCCGGAATAAAATATGAGAAATTCAGCTTCAGCTTTTCCGGGAAAGACAACCAGACAATCGTTCTGGCGACCAGGGATATCACAGAGATGATAGAGTGGGGGCTGGGCATTGTACAGTAAAAGTGATCGAAGCAGAAGGATTTGCTTTTTTAACGCGGTGTTATACTGAAATCTGCCGCGGGCGGTTCTGGAAAAGGAATACACGCAAAAAGGAGACGGGGGAACCGTCTCCTTATGCGTTTTATGCGCACGGCTGCGTAAGGAACATTTCTGGCTAACGTCAGACGCGGCCGGCTGTCTCTGGAATGATTGAAGTTCCGCTTCGATTTTATATTTGCTCGAACACCGGCATGTACTCGATCGGCGCGTCCACCGTTACGGTCTGGCAACCCTCGTAAATATCACCGGTGCTGGTCAGCTTCCACTTGCCATCCGGCAGGTAGACTTCGCGTGCAAACTGGTTCAGGTGCAGAATCGGCGCTGCCAGGTATTTGCTGCCGAACATATACTGGTCGGAGAGCTCCCAGCATTTTGCGTCTTCAGGGAACTCGTAGAACATGGTACGGATCAGCGGGGAGCCGTTCTCATGGGCTTCCTCGTACAAATCTTTGATGTAGTCATGCATCGAAATCCGCAGGTCGTAGTAGCTGCGCATGATCCGGTAATTGTCTTCCCCATAGCTCCACAGCTCGTTTGGCTGGCCGGTGTGCAGATAACCGCCGCCCCAGTCGCGGTCATCAAGCGACGGGATGTCGTATGGCCCGCGGTCGCCGTGCATCCGCAGTACGGCTGAGTAGACGGCAAACTGATACCAGCGGATTAACAGCTGGCGGAAGTCCGGATCGTTCACATCGTCGGTCATGAAGCCGCCGATGTCGGTGGTCCACCAGGGGATGCCTGCCAGGCCCATATTCAGGCCGGCCTGCAGCTGGTCACGGAAGGCTTCAAAGGTGCTCGGCACATCGCCAGACCAGATGACATTGCCGTACTTCTGGCTGCCGGCCCAGCCGCAGCGGAGCAGGTTTACGACGGTGCCGTCGCCAAGCTGACTCATTTTGTCGTAGAAAATGCGGCTGTACATCTGCGGATACATATTGCTGCACTGCAGAGCGGGTCCGATGGAGTAGCGATAGTTCTCGAAATCATAGACGCCAAGATCCGGCTCGGAATTGTCCAGCCAGAAGGCGTCAATGCCGTAGTCGTAGTAATTCTTTTTGCAGACCTCCCAGACGTATTCGCGGGTTTCCGGGTTGAAAGGATCGATCTCCACGCAGTCCCCCTGATAGTCGTAGGTCTGGATTTCACCGCGCTCGGTGGTGATCAGAAGACCGCGTTCATACATCGGATTGAAGTTCTCACTTCGGAGATCCACGGACGGCCAGACAGAAACGATGACCTTGATCCCCATTGAATGCAGCTCGTCCACCATAGCCTTCGGATCCGGCCAGTAGGTCTTATCGAACTTCCAGTCGCCCTGCACGGTCCAGTGGAAGAAATCGATCACGATCTGGTCAATGTGAATCCCTTCTTCTTTGTATCTGCGGGCAACCTCCAGGACTTCCTCCTGTGTGCGGTAGCGCAGCTTGCACTGCCACAGTCCCATCAGATCCTCCGGGAACATCGGCGCGTGTCCGCTCACCGCGGTATAGGAAGCCAGAATCTCCTTTGGCGTATCCGCCGCTGTGATCCAGTAGTCCATCTGGCGGGTCGCGCGGGCAATCCATTCCGTATAGTTCCGGCCAAAGGTCACGCGGCCGACCGCCGGGTTGTTCCACAGGAAACCGTAGCCGAGCGAGGACACCGCGAACGGTACGGAAATCTGTGAGTTGCGCTGCGCCAGTTCCAGAACGCTTCCCTTGTGATCCATCCAGGGCTGCTGATACTGCCCCATGCCGAAAAGCTTCTCCCCTTCATTGCTCTCAAATTTGAGGTTCAGGCTGAAGCTCTCTCCGCCGATGACGCCTTTCCATTCGCGGTTCGGCATTTTCAGGCAGCGGCTCTCTTTGGAAATGGTGCCGTCGTAGTCGCGGCTGTATTCCCGCAGAATCAGGTCTTCTTCGCTAGTCTGGCAGAGGGCGGCTTTTTCATCGGCTGCCTCAGCTGCAGCTTCTGCCGCGCTCAGCTTATAAAAAGAAATCACACCGATCCAGTTTACAATGGCACGGATGCGCCCATTTGTAATCACGCCGCAGCCTTTTTCACCCAGGGAGGGCATTCCTGTCCATTCACCCGGGGCGAAAATCGCTACTTGTGCCTTTGTTTTTTCCGGTTCTTCTGTCAAAGCCCAGTCCTGGCTGGTAAATTCGGAAAGCTTTGTCGCGCGCACCCGCAGGGAATCTTTTCCCCAGGGCTCGATTCGAAGCGTTTCTCCCCGCCGTTTTGCGATGAGTGCGCCATTTTCATTCAAAAAAATCATTCTTGTCCTCCTGTTTTCTCCATCCTGAAGTTGTAGTAACGATTCAAAAACGAAGCGTAGATTTGTGGTTGTTGCTGTGAATCGTTATAAATTACTGCCCGTACAAAGAAAATTACTCGATTACTATAGCATAGTTTTTTAACAGACTCAATTAGAAAATGAGAAAATCGCCGAAAGAGCAGGAGCTATCCAGAAGCATTATGCAGCAATTTTGATTAGGCACCTTGACATTTCTGCTGTTCCGTTTTATAATCGTACACGCTTTATAAGGGACAACGGTTTTGAACAGTAAAATATAGACAGGGATCAGCTGTTCGGAACGGATTTTTTATTAACAGGAAGTGAGAAGATGAAAAAGGAAAGAGAAGCATGCGGCCGTCCGGAGCCGAAAACGACGGCGGAGAAGCTGGATCTGCGGCTGCACCAGTGCGGGCATTATCTGTACCACCACACGGCGGGACCGCGGCAGATGACAGTCCTGCAGCTTTTACAGAAAAATGGGCCGATGAGCCAGCAGGAGATTCAGGAGATGCTGGATATCCAGGCAGGATCTGTGAGTGAATTGATTTCCAAACTTGAGAGCAAAGGATTTCTTATGCGGCAGAGGGATGAGACGGATCGGCGCAAAGTCGTGATTTTCCTGACAAACCGGGGGCAGGCTCTGGAGGTAAAGTCGCAGGAGGAAATCCTTTCGCGGCGATATTCTTCGCTGGATGAAACGCAGCAGGAGCAGTTTCTGGAGTTGCTGGATCGATTGCTGAATGACTGGGGAATGGGAGGACACGACTGATGAAGTTTATGCTTTCTTATCTCAAACGCTACCGCTGGCTGGTCGCCGCCTGTATGAGCCTGAAGCTGCTGGGCACGATTCTGGAGCTGCTGATTCCATATGTGCTGGAATATATGATTGACGAGGTGGCTCCGAAAAAGCGCATGAGCCTGGTGTTGCTCTGGGGAGCCGTGATGTTGGCCCTGGCTGCGCTGACGCGCCTGACGAATGTCACTGCCAATCGCCTCAGTGTGAAGAGTGCCAAAAGCGCTACCTATGAAATTCGCCGCGACTTGTTCTGGCATTCGCTGAACTTGTCCGGGAATCAGACGGACAAGTTTGGACTGCCGTCCCTGACCAGCCGTATGACTTCGGATTCCTATAATGTACAGAACTTTCTTCAATCCGGGCAGGCGCTCGGCGTGCGCGCGCCGATTATGCTGGTCGGCGGTATTGTAATTACCATGACAATGGATGTGGGGCTTTCCGCGATTTTGTGCGTGATGGCGCCGGTGATGCTGGTCGTTACGGTTTCCGTCTCTCTGTGGGGAATTCCTCTGTATGACAGGGTACAGCAAAGCGTGGATGAGATTGTGCGGATTATGCGGGAAAATATCACCGGCATCCGGGTGGTAAAAGCTCTGTCAAAGGAAGACTATGAGCGCCGCCGTTTTGGCGCCGCCAATGAGACGATGACCCGGCGGGAGCGAAAAGCCGGAGTGGTCATGGCTCTGCCGGGTCCTCTGATGACACTGGCTCTGAACATTGGCCTGACTCTGGTGGTGGTCATCGGAGCGATCCGCGTCAATAATGGCGTCACAAAGCCGGGCGTGATTCTGGCATTCCTGACATATTTTAATATGATCCTGATGGGCGTCATGGGGCTGAACCGGGTGTTTATGATGCTCTCAAAGGCTACCGCGTCTGCCAAAAGAATTGAAGCGGTGATTGCCCAGCCGGAAGGACTGGCGGCGATTCCGGAGGAGCAGGCGGCGCATACCGACCGGGAGGAGTTTATTGTATTTGACCATGTGTCGTTCCGTTATGGGGAAGCGTCCGGGAAGGTGCCGACCGTACACGAAGGAATTCAGATGTCCATCTCGGAGCTTTCCTTTGCGATGAAAAAAGGCGGATCTCTGGGAATCATCGGCGCTACGGGCTGCGGGAAAACTACGGTGATTAACCTGCTGATGCGGTTTTATGATCCGACAGAAGGACATATTTTTGTGGATGGAAAAGACGTGCGCACCTATGAAAAAGACGATCTGCGCCGGAAATTCGGTGTGGTCTTCCAGAATGATGTGATTTTTGCTGAGTCTCTGGCGGAAAATATTGATTTTGGCCGCAATGTGGACGAAGAGGGAATCCGTACGGCCGCCGCGAATGCGCGTGCGCAGGAGTTTATCGAAGCTTATGATGATACCTATCAGCATCAGGCGGCTATCCACGGCGCGAATTTCTCCGGCGGCCAGCGGCAGCGCGTCCTGATTGCGCGCGCACTGGCGGCGCATCCGGAGATTCTGGTACTGGACGACGCGTCGAGTGCGCTGGATTATAAGACGGATGCGGCTCTGCGCAAGGTCATCCGGGAGAAATACCGCGATACGACCACGATCGTGGTAGCACAGCGAATCAGTTCGATCATGAGCCTGGATGATATCATCATGCTGGATGAGGGCGATGTGATCGGCCACGGCACGCATGAGGAGCTGATGGCGTCCTGTCCGAAATACCGCGAAATTTATCATACACAGATGGGGGAGGGGAGATAAGCGATGGCACAATCGGTTTCAAATGCAAAAAAGCCCAAAGATACCAGCGGCACGTTCCTCCGCCTGATCCGGTATATGGCAGTCTATAAATGGATTCTGCTGCTTGTTCTGGTTCTTTGTCTGGTATCCAATGTTCTCTCTCTGCTTGGGCCGAGTCTGGCGGGTTCCGCCATCAACGAGGCCGCCGCCGGAGCAGGGAAAGTGAATTTTGAGCGAGTTTATTACTATGCCAGGCGAATGCTGATCTGTTATGTGTGCTCTTCTTTGCTGACAATTGCCATCAATGTGATTATGATGTATGTCAGCAAGTGGATTGCCCGGAAAATGCGGAAGGATGTCTTTGACAAGCTGATGCGGATTCCGGTGGGTTATTTTGACCGCAATCAGGCAGGAGATATCATCAGCCGCGTGAGCTATGATATTGATGTCGTTTGTACCTGTATTTCCACGGATGTGGTTTCGATCATGACTTCGCTTGTGACGGTCATCGGCTCTTTTGCCATGATGGTTTATATCTCGCCGCTGCTGTCGGTGGTAGTTGTGGTGACCATTCCGGTTTCCGTGTGCTATACCGTGTATATGCGGGGAAAGACGCGGCCGCGCTACAGCCGCCGTTCCGCCAGCTATGGCGCGATGAATGGTTTTGTGGAAGAGATGTTCTCCGGGCAGAAAACGATTCAGGCATATGCCTATGAGGGTCAGGTGAGAGACCGGTTTGCCGAGGTCAACGAGGATGCCGCGGACGCGTATTATCAGGCGGATTACTACGGTACGACCATCGGCCCGACGATGGGCTCCATCAATAATCTGAGCCTGTCGCTGATTGCGATTCTGGGCTCCATCCTGTATATGATGGGAAGCGTCTCGCTCGGGCAGATTTCCTCTTTTGTGCTCTATTCCCGGAAATTTTCCGGCCCGATCAATGAGATCGCCAATATTATCAACGAACTGTTTTCCGCTCTTTCCGCCGCAGAGCGCGTCTTCCGTCTGCTGGATGAGTCGGAGGAGATCGCGGACCGAGCGAGTGCGCGTGCGCTTACGGATGTAAAGGGTGATGTAAAGCTGAGCCATGTCAGCTTTGGCTATGATCCGGGAAAGACGATTCTGCATGATCTGAGTCTGACGGCGGACGCCGGTAAGCTCATCGCCATCGTCGGCCCTACAGGGGCGGGCAAAACGACGATCATCAATCTGCTGATGCGGTTTTACGATGTGAACAGCGGTTCCATCACGGTGGATGGTACGGACATCCGGGATTATACCCGCTCCAGCCTCCGCGGCGCTTACGCGATGGTTCTACAGGATACCTGGGTATTCCAGGGGACAATTTTTGAGAACATTGCTTACGGAAAAGAGGGCGCGACGATGGAAGAGGTAGAGGCAGTCGCGAAGGCCGCCCACATTCATCCTTTTATCATGCGCCTGCCGCAGGGCTACCAGACCGTCATCAGTGAGGACGGCGGCAACATTTCCAAAGGGCAGAAGCAGCTGCTCACCATCGCGCGCGCAATGCTTTTTGACTGTAAGATGCTGATTCTGGATGAAGCTACTTCAAACGTGGATACGAGCACCGAGCGGGAGATTCAGGCTGCCATGCGTCATCTGATGAACGACAAAACCTGCTTCGTGATCGCCCATCGTCTTTCTACCATTCAGCACGCCGACCGGATTCTGGTTGTCGATCACGGGGATGTGGTCGAGCAGGGAACACATGAGAGCCTGATGAAAAAAGGCGGATTCTATTATAAGCTGTACACGGCGCAGTTTGAGTGATTGTAGTATCATACACCGAATCATTTGTATAGAAAAGTTTGAAAAATGGATAAGTGCCCCGGAAAGAAATCGTGGAGACAGCGATTTCCTTTCTGGGGCATTGCTTTGTATGTGAAAAGAAAAAACAGCATCGGACTGTTCTTTGCCACAAAGTCAAGTGATGAATTGGTGTTAAATTATCTATCTTGAAGCTATAAGGGCAATTCAATATAATAAATAGGGATAAGCAATCTATCTGGGGAAAAATTTTTATAAAAAAAATGAAACCACACTATCTTTTTACAGTGTTTATTCGTTATACATGGTAGAAAGAGAAATGCGCATTGACTTTCAATAACGGGAAAGGAGGATTTCGTGGATATAGATTTTTTGTTGCTACAAAGAATGAAGCGTGGAGACGAAAATGCTTTTGATGTATTTGTTCGCAAATACTATAAAGAAATACTGAATTATTGTAACTATCATTGCCCCGATACATCAACCGCAGAAGATTTAACACAGGAAACTTTTTTGCGCTTCTTCGAGAAATTGTCTGACTACCGTTATATGGGAAAAACTAAAAATTATTTGTATACGATTGCTGGAAATCTTTGCCGGGATTCCTATAAAAAAATCCGGGAAAGTTTGTTGGAGGAACGGTCTTTAGAAATACAAGATTGTTTACATCCCCCTGAAACGGACGAGCTTCTTAACAGGCTGACGATTAAGGCGGCTCTGGATAGATTACCCGCTGAATTAAGGGAAGTCATTATCTTGTATTACTTTCAGGAACTGAAACTTACAGAAATATCCAGCACCTTACAAATAGGTTTGCCATTAGTAAAATACCGGGTAAAACAGGCAAAAACACATTTAGAAAGACTGCTAAGGGAGGAGTGATTTTGTGAATATTGAAGAACAACTCAAAAGGTATCGGGAAAATCAGGATATTATTCCTGATGAACAGCACATAAAAGAAACCATAAGAAAATCAATAGAAAGCTATTGCTCCGTTGAGCAGGAAAAGCAACTAACGAATTGGGAATTTTTATGGACACAGTTACATCTTATACGCAAGCGGTGGTGGCTATTGCAAATGCTTTTGTTATGGACTGCTACCCTCTTGCCATATCTCTTAGACAATAGGTATGTGATAAGAATGTTAGGCATGATAGGGGTACTCTTTATTGTTCTGGTGATACCGGAATTTTGGAAAAACAAATCTTATGACTGTATGCAGATAGAAGCAACCTGCCTTTACTCATTGCGTCAGATTTATGCAGCCAGAATTTTTTTATTTGGTATTGTCGATTTGTTTATGGTAAGCCTGTTTTGTATCACGCTTAGAGGAAGTGTCAATCTCGCACTATCAGAAATTGTCATCCAGTTTTTGTTTCCAGCCGTGGTGACTGCTTGCATTTGCTTTGGTACGTTGTGCAGCAATAGTCGTGTAAATGAGGGAACTTCTATTATTCTCTGCCTGTTATGGAGCGGAATATGGTGGTTCATTATCAATAACGAAACCATTTACATTCTCACTACACTTCCGGTTTGGTATGCTTTGTTTGGAACTGCTGTTGTTTTTCTGATTGGGGCAATTTATAAAACCATATTTGATTGTAATAAATTCTGGGAGGTGGATTTAAGTGGAACTACAATTAGTTAATCTGACAAAAGAGTTTGGAAATTTTCGAGCAGTAAACAACCTGAATCTTACGATTTCAAATGGTGTGTATGGACTTTTAGGTGTCAATGGTGCTGGAAAAACCACTTTAATGAAAATGATATGCTCACTGCTGACCCCTACAAGTGGAAAGATATTATGTGACGGGCAGGATATTGGGGGAATGGGTGGCGAGTACCGGAATCTTTTAGGATATTTGCCACAAGAATTTGGATTTTATCCAGAATTTACAGTAAAAGATTATCTTTTATACATCGCAGCCTTAAAAGGTATTCGCCCGATTGTGGCAAAGAAAAAAGTAAACAAACTACTTGCACAGGTAGGACTTTCTAAAGCTGCCAATAAAAAAATGCGAAAATTATCCGGGGGCATGAAGCGTCGGGCTGGTATTGCACAAGCGATACTTAATGACCCTAAGATTTTGATTTTGGATGAACCAACCGCCGGACTTGACCCCGCAGAAAGAATACGTTTCCGTAACCTGATCAGCGAGCTATCAGAAAACCGTATTGTTATATTATCCACTCACATTGTTTCGGATGTGGAGTATATTGCAAAGGATATTTGGCTGATGAAAGACGGTAAGATTTTGCAGCAAGGAAATTTAGATGAAATCGTATCTTCCATGCCGAAAAAAGTATGGGCTTGCATGACCACACATGAAAATGCAGCAAAGTTGATGAAACAATATAAAGTGTCCAATATGAAATCCGAAAACGGTAATGTTGGATTACGAATTATTTCTGACAGGCAGCCGCTTGAAAATGCAAGTCTTGTGCGCCCTAATTTGGAAGATGTATTTTTGTGTTATTTTGGAGAAAAGGGTGGTGACACGGAATGATTCGATTTGAAATAAAAAAGATATTTTCAAAAACTGCAAATAAAATCGGTCTTATTGTATTGCTGGCAACCTTAGCTGTTACTTGCTATTTTGCAATATCTTACATGGACTATGTGGATGAGGAAGGCAATACACACACAGGAATTGCGGCAGCAAGGTACTTGCGTGATACAAAAGCGGAATGGGAAGGCTTGATTACAGAAGATGTGCTTCGAGAGGTCATTCGGCAAAATCGGTTGATAAACGAAACCTATCCTGATAGCCCGACAGATATTAAAACCAGCAACATTGGCTATTCCAAAAAACAGGGATTTTCCGATATTAGAAATTTAATCAATTCAGGTTTTTCTGAGTTTCGGGAATACAATTATTACCGAGCAGACAGCGTATCAGAGGATGAGGTCGGAAAGCTTTATGATAACCGCATCTTAAATCTGGAGAAATGGCTTAATTCTGATGAAGCAAAAGACCAGTTTAGTGAAAAGGAAAAAGTCTTTCTAATTAGCCAATATCAAAAACTGGAGACTCCTTTTTATTATGAATATGCAGGCGGCTGGTCTGCTGCTTTGGAATATGCCCCCACAATCATTATGCTGACCGTTTTGATTATGAGTTTCTTTGTAGCAGGTATCTTTTCAAACGAATTTGGATGGAAAGCGGATTCCGTTTTCTTTTCCGCAAAGTACGGCAGAGATAGGGGGACTTTTTCTAAAATAGCGGCTGGGCTGATTGTTATTACCGGAGTTTACTGGTTGGTAATTCTGATATATTCCGCAGTAGTATTTAGTGTTGCAGGTATTGGCGGCGCAAATTGTGTTATTCAGACAAGCTTGGCTTTCTGGAAAAGTTTTACAATATTACCTATTTGCAGGCATACCTCTTAACCGTGATTGGCGGATATGTGGGAGCATTATTCATTTTAGCTGTTTCCATGCTGGTATCTGCCAAGACACATACAACTGTTTTAGCTGTTACAATTCCATTTGTACTGTTATTCATTCAATCCTTTTTGGGCGGATTTTCAGTATTATCAGATGTATTAGGACTTTTGCCAGACCAGCTCTTACAGATAAATATGGCAATTAAAACCTTTACTCTTTATGAAATTGGTGGGAAAGTAATAGGGTCAGTTCCGATTATTTTAACAATTTATTCCATTCTGCTCCTTATTATTTTGCCTGTTCTGTATCAGGTATATCGAAAAACTGAAATAAAATAAAAACGAGTGAAAAACTGACTTAAAACTTCAAGCAATTTATGAGGTATAGATAAGGAAAAGAAAACCAAACAAATATAATAAGCCCGTCTGCAAGATAATCACATACCTTTCAGACGGGCTGCTTTGTTATGGTTTTATGGTGCTTATTCCGGTATCTCACCCACAAAGTTATAAATGATTTTCACTTCCTGCTGTTTCTGCCCATCCACTTTTTTCACTTCGCCGACCACAATCCGGCTAATCAGCCGGTGCAGCATGGCTTCGTCCAGTTCCTGAATGCCGGAAGAAACAAGCCCTCCAGAACAAGCGGGACTTCGATGAACGGGCAAGGGAAAACAACTATGACCTGCTCTATAAAAATGAGTGCCAGAGCTGGCGCAATCAGATTAACCGGGTAAAGAAGCTGCCTGATTTTCCCGCAGACAGACTGGAAACCATGCAGTCTGCTTTTGCCACATTCAAAAAGGAAGCTCTGAAACGGAAACAGGACGTAAAGACGGGAAAAGCCAGCCCCAAAAACTTTATGAGCTGGCTTTATTCGCAACGCAATGTTATTATGGAATTGGCAGAA
>Ga0192276_1099_pt1 | contig 17676 bp, 21 predicted proteins | sample Koala_Koa24_I3_FD_131263 | JGI IMG/M metagenome (GOLD analysis project Ga0192276, IMG submission 131263) | Enriched cells from koala feces incubated with labeled cellulose particles, San Francisco Zoo, California, United States - Koala_Koa2-4_I3 ...
GAGCTTTCCAGATATATCGTAAATGATGTTGACGGAGTAAAGAAAGATATTGCACTGATGGTGGCGGGGGAATCAGTTTTGTCTAGATAGAGGACATGCCGTAAATGTGATGTAAAAGGAAATTTCTGCAATTCAATGCAAAAACTTGATTTTATTTGAAGTTTATGCTATGATCTGGATATAGAATGCAGGAGGAATTTCGAATGATTGATACACATGAACTTAAAAAAAGAGATTTGTATTTAAATAAGCTGATCGCTTTTCAGGATACAGAGCCGGTTAAGGTTGTTACCGGTATTCGTAGATGCGGGAAATCAAGCCTGTTGAAGCTGATGGCCGCACATCTGAGAAAGATCGGAATTTCCGATGAACAGATTGTGGAAATGAATTTTGAATCCTACACTTTAAAAAATATGGACAGCGATGCTTTTTATGAATATGTGAAAGAACGGATAATTTGTAATAAAAGGATGTATTTGTTTTTTGATGAAGTGCAGCGCATTCCAGGATGGGAAGATGCAGTGAATTCCTTTCGTGTTGATTTTAACTGTGATATTTATGTCACAGGTTCAAACGCATATATGCCTTCTTCCGAGTATGCGACTTATTTATCTGGCAGATGTGTGGAAATAAAGATGCTTCCGTTGTCTTTCCATGAGTTTATATATTTTCATGATTTTGAAATCAGGCAGACCAGAAGTGCATTAGGCAGCGTTCGCAAACAGGCATTTGATAAAAACGGAGAACGCTATGAAATCAGAGATATTTTTGAGGCTTATATGCGCTTCGGAGGAATGCCGGGTATTGCAGACGCAGGTTTGGATCAGGAAAAAGCTCTGATTTTACTAGAAGGTATTTATTCAACTGTGATCATGAGGGATATATTGGAACGTGAAAACCGCAGGGGTCAGAAAAGAATTACAGATCCTGTCCTTCTGAGAAAAATTGTAATGTTTCTTGCTGATAATATTGGCAGCAATATTTCAGTCTCTTCTATTGGAAATATTCTTGTGAACGAAGGGCTGCTTGTGGATGGGAAGAAAAAAACTACACCAAGCGCACATACTGTTCAGGCTTATGTCAATGCACTGCTTGAGGCATACTTTTTTTATGACATCAAAAGATTTGACATTAAAGGGAAAGAGTACCTTCGGACACTGGGAAAATACTATATTGTGGATATCGGGCTTAGAAACTATCTGCTTGGATTCAGGAATCGTGACAGTGGTCATGTGTTGGAAAATATAGTGTATTTTGAACTGCTCCGTCGGGGCTATGATGTTTCTATCGGAAAAGTGGATAATATGGAGGTGGATTTTATTGCGACAAAACCAGAAGAAAAGATATATTTTCAGGTGACGGAGTCTATGCTAAGTAATGACGTTCGGCAGCGAGAGTTGGCGCCATTGAGAAAAATCAGCGATAATTTTGAAAAAGTGATCCTTTCTATAAATGTAGGAATGGACACATCCTACGATGGCATCAAATCTGTAGATCTTATAGACTGGCTTCTATCTGGGTGAAGTCTGTCACGAAGCAATAAAACACCCTGCGCATCTGTGTGCAAAAATGTTATCTGATAGGGAAGTCTGTAGATTTTTTTACCGTATAAAAAGAGGGGCGTTATTGCCCCTCTTTCCCATATGGTTTTTGCTGTATATGTCAGCTTTTTTAAGCTGCCGGTTCCAGTGTCTCTTCTTCCGCAGCTTCGGTCTCGTCTGCGATGATGGTGATGTCGCCGCGCGCTTCGCCGTAGGCGTCTGCCGTGATCACGCCGCCGAGTCCTTCTTCGATGTATGCGATGACTGCTTCATCCATCGGTGCGCCTGTGTCCATGACATCGGATACGGAGAATGCGTAGTAGGTGTCGCCGCCTGCTGCCAGGAAGTCGTTGGTTACTACCGCATAGGTGGCTTCCGGATCGAATTCCTGTCCGTTGATGGAGGTGATGGTGACACGCTGGATGGAAGCCGGGCCATAGTAGGTGGAGCCTTCGTACTGCTCGCCTTCGTCGTATGCGATGGTTGTGTCGACTGTGAATTCAATGCCGGAGGTCTGCGGGAATGCGCCGATTGCTTCCGGTGTGCTGTAGGTGGAAGCTTCCAGGGATTCCAGGAGAACTTCGCCGGTCACATATACGACTGCTACGGTGTTGCCGAACGGAAGGACGGTATTGATGTCATTCATCGTGATGTCGCCTGCTTCAATCGTTGCACGGATGCCGCCGCCGTTTGTGATCGCTACAATGTTTTCTTCCGCGATTCCGAGGGTGTCTACGCCATCCTTTGTCACATACCAGAGCATTGCGTCTGTGATCAGGTCGCCCAGGTTGGTCTCTTCGGTACGTACGCCCGGCTCACGTTCGCCGTTCAGCAGTACTTCGGTGGTTGCGAATACTTCGCCGTATACGGCTTCGATTTCGTCGATGATTTCCTGCGCTGCTGCGGCTACTGTGTCGTCTGATCCGGAGTAAGCAATGGTCTGTACCAGATAGTTGTCGACGATCTCGCCGTCTGCGCTGATCTCGATGACGCCGATGTTTTCAAAAGCGGTACCGGTCGACTGGATCGGCTGTCCGTCTTCGCCTTCGGTCATGACGGTGTGAGAGTGGCCGTCAATCAGGAAATCAACGCCGGAGATGTTTGCCCACAGGTCAACGGAACGGTTCGGCTCGCTTTCGCCGTCTACGCCCAGATGAACCAGACCGATGATCAGGTCGCAGCCCTCTTCGGTGAGGGTATCGACTTCTGCCTGAGCTGCGGCATACATTTCATCCTCTGCCAGGAAGGTCACGCCCTGAATTTTGGCCGGATGAGCTTTGGTGGCGGTCTCCGGTGTCTCTACGCCGAAAAAGCCGATCGTCAACCCGCCTTCTGTGGTGATAACGGTGCTGCCGTCAAATGCGGCTTCGTCATTATAAAGAATGTTGGTATTGACAACGGCGAATTCTGCATCTTCCAGAATGGTGACCAGATTTTCATATCCGTAGTCGAACTCATGGTTGCCGAGGGTAACGACATCATAGCCTGCGATGTTCATCAATTCTACAGCGGATGCGCCCTGTGAGGTGCTGACGTATGTAGTACCCTGAATGAAATCACCGGCGTCTACCATAATGACCTCGGCGCCTGCTGCTTCATAATCTGCTTTCAGCGCGGTCATCGCGGCGTAGCCGGTGATGCTGCCGTGTACATCATTGCTGTGCAGAATGATGGTTTCACCGGTATAATCCCCTTCCACTACATAAGGGATGATTTCTTCCGTCTCCGTCTCTTTCCTCCGCCCATACGGTCGCGGACAGAGAGAAAACCATGCTCATGGAGAGCACACCGGCCAGCAGTTTTTTTGCTTCTTTCTTTCCCAGTATCATGTTCCTTTCCTCCTTTTTCTGACAAAGCTGATCATCCTTGTACGGCTCGGCCTTTTGCAGCTATAAAATAGGAAAAGTGCGGAGCAGCGGGAGGGTGAACGCTTTTTCTGTCAATTTCAAACCTAGCATAGAACAATACGCTTGTCAATAATGCTTTTTAGTGTTTTTCCAGAAAATTACGTAAAATTTACGGATGTGTTTGTATACCTTTTCCAGTGCGATTTCCGTTAGCCGGAATGCGCCTGTGCTTTAACTTTCGTTAGCGAATAGAAATCAGAACCACTGGTAAAAAAACAGGTCCTGTCAAGAAAAAATACTTGACAGGACCTGTTTTTTTGTGTATAGTAAGCGGCGGTGATGGACATGGACGAGGTATTGCGGCAGACGCTTTTGTATGATTTTTATGGGGAATTGCTCACAGAGCATCAGAGAGAAGTCTACGAAGCAGTGATGCAGAATGATCTTTCGTATTCGGAAGCGGCTGAGGAATTCGGCGTCAGCAGACAGGGCGTGCATGATCTGGTGAAGCGCTCCGGTAAGATTCTGGAAGAGTACGAGTCAAAGCTGCACCTGGTTGAGCGTTTTCTTAAGATCCGGGCGAAGGCAGAGCGCATCCGGGAATTGTCCACACATTACGAAGAGATGGACGCACAGATATTTGCCGAGCAGGTTTCGGGCCTGTCGGCACAGATTCTGGAAGAGTTATAAGAGAGATTCAGACTTTCAATAGAGGAGTTACAGAATGGCTTTTGAAAGCTTATCGGAAAAACTGCAGAATGTATTTAAGAATTTGCGCAGTAAGGGAAGACTGACGGAGGCGGATGTGAAGACCGCGCTTAAGGAAGTCAAGATGGCTCTTCTGGAGGCGGACGTCAGCTTCAAGGTAGTAAAGCAGTTTATCAAGTCGGTCGAGGCGAAGGCGATTGGACAGGATGTCATGAATGGCCTGAATCCGGGACAGATGGTGATCAAGATTGTCAATGATGAGCTGGTATCTCTGATGGGTTCGGAGACTACGGAGCTTGCGCTGCGGCCTGCGAATGAAGTATCGGTTGTGATGATGGCCGGTCTGCAGGGTGCTGGTAAGACGACTACTGCCGCCAAGCTGGCGGGCAAGTTTAAGTCCAAAGGCCGCAGACCTTTGCTGGTGGCCTGTGACGTGTACCGCCCGGCTGCGATTAAGCAGCTGCAGATCAACGGCGAGAAGCAGGGCGTAGAGGTCTTTTCCCTTGGGGATAAGGAAAGCCCGGTTCGCATTGCGCAGGAGGCTGTGAATTACGCGAAGGAGCATAATCTGAATCTGGTGTTCCTGGATACGGCAGGACGCCTGCATGTCGATGAAGATATGATGCGCGAGCTGCAGGAGATCAAGGATGCCATTTCAGTGGATCAGACTGTGTTGGTTGTGGATGCGATGACCGGCCAGGATGCGGTGAATGTCGCCACCATGTTTGAGGAAAAGATCGGTATCGACGGTGTGATCCTCACGAAGCTGGATGGTGATACGAGAGGCGGCGCGGCGCTTTCGATCAAGGCGACCTGCGGCAAGCCGATTCTGTATGCCGGTATGGGCGAGAAGCTCTCTGATCTGGAGCAGTTTTATCCGGATCGTATGGCGTCCCGTATTCTTGGTATGGGAGATGTGCTTTCCCTGATTGAGAAGGCGCAGGAGAACATTGACGAGGAAAAGGCCAAAGACATGGAGCAGAAGCTGCGGAAAGCGCAGTTTGGCTTTGACGATTACCTCGAAAGTATGAATCAGATGAAGAACATGGGAGGCATTTCCAGTGTCCTCAGCATGATGCCCGGTATGGGCGGCGCGCAGATGAAGCAGCTGGAGGACGCCGTGGATGAGAAGAAGATGGCGCAGATCGAGGCGATTATTCTCTCAATGACGCCGAAGGAGCGCTCCAATCCCGATATTCTGAACCTTTCCAGAAAGCGCCGGATCGCGGCAGGCGCGGGCGTAGACATCAGTGAGGTGAACCGCCTGGTGAAGCAGTTTGAACAGAGCCGCAAGATGATGAAACAGTACTCCGGGATGTTCGGAGGCAAAGGTGCGAAAAGAGGTAAGTTTAAACTTCCTTTTTGAAGCGGGCAGGTAGAAGTGTGAGCCCTGCCTGATAAATACATTATTCTAACAGGAGGTGAATGAAATGGCAGTAAAGATTCGTTTAAGAAGGACTGGTAAGAAGAAGAATCCTTTCTATAGAATCGTGGTTGCAGACGCGAGATCTCCGAGAGACGGAAGATGCATCGAGGAGATTGGTACCTACAATCCTAACGCAAATCCGAGTGAGTTCAAGATCAATGAAGATCTGGCTAAGAAGTGGCTTGCGAGCGGAGCTCAGCCGACTGAGACAGTTGGAAAGCTTTTCAAGCTGGCCGGTATTGAAAAATAATCGGAGGTGAGCAGGCATGAAAGAGCTGTTGGAAGTAATTGCAAAATCTCTGGTTGAACATCCGGACGAAGTCGAAGTTACGGAAAAAGAAAGTGGAAACACACTGGTATTAGAATTGCGTGTCGCTTCTTCTGATATGGGAAAAGTGATCGGTAAACAGGGGAGGATCGCGAAAGCGATTCGCTCTGTGGTAAAGGCTGCGGCGACGAAAGAAGACAGAAAAGTTGTCGTTGACATTTTACAGTAATCCTTCAGAGCAGGTGAAAAGGCTCTTTGCAGCCGAGTGTGCTGGATGGCTGTATTTTACGAATGAGGAACTGTCGGAGTATGTGCGGATTGGCGGAAGTGAACCCGTGACTTGTGAGGACAGTTCCTCATTTTGTAACCGTTCAGAGGCAATCTGCTGTTCTGAGGATAAATGAGGAAAGAAGATGCAGGATATTTTACAGGTGGGAGCAGTCACTTCCACACATGGCCTGATCGGTGAAGTCAAGGTTTTTCCTACGACAGATGATCCGATGCGGTTTAAAAAACTGAAATCCGTTCTGCTTGGAAAGCCGGAGAGCCAGGCTGCCAGAGAGAATACGGCGGTCGCTTTGCGTGAGCTTGAGGTGGAGCGTGTAAAGTTTTTCAAAAACATGGTGATTGTGAAATTCCGCGGGCTTGACCGGATTGAAGATGTGGAAGGCTTTCGCGGATGTCCGCTCTATGTCACCCGAGAGAATGCGGTGGAGCTCGAAGAAGGAGAGTACTTCATTGCTGATCTGATTGGACTGAAGGTATACACGGATGAGCCGCAGGCTGCCGTGAAGGGCGTCACGGAACCGGAAGAGATGGATGCGGATAAGTTCGAGGCGGAGCCGATGTATTTTCTCGGCGAACTGACGGATGTGCTGCAGACCGGTGCGAACGACGTCTATGCGGTGAGCTTATCGGATGGGCGTGAGGTGCTGATTCCGGCGATCCGGCAGTGTATCCTTGCGGTTGATATTGAAAAGGGAAGTATGCTGGTACACCTGCTGGAGGGCCTTCTGGAATGAATTTTTATGTAATGACTTTATTTCCGGAAATGATCGAGCAGGGAATGCACACAAGTATCACCGGCCGCGCGATGGAGAAAGGTCTGCTTTCTCTTAAGACGGTTAATATTCGCGATTACTCGGTTACCGGGAATGGTCGAATTGATGATTACCCTTATGGAGGAGGCGCCGGCATGGTGATGCAGGCGGAGCCGATTTATCGTGCCTATGAAGATCTGCTGCGGCAGACCAGGGCGCAGGATAAAATCCGTCTGGTCTATCTGACGCCGCAGGGACGTGTGTTTCACCAGGCGATGGCGCAGGAGCTTGCACAGGAAGAGAATCTGGCTTTTCTCTGCGGACATTATGAAGGGGTAGATGAACGCGTTCTGGAAGCGATTGTCACAGATTACGTTTCCATCGGAGATTATGTTCTGACCGGAGGAGAGCTTCCGGCGATGGTGATGATGGACGCGATTTCCCGCATGGTACCTGGAGTCCTCAGTAATTCCGATTCTGGCGTATCGGAGAGTTTTTCAGACGGGCTTCTGGAATATCCGCAGTACAGCCGTCCGGAGCTCTGGCGGGGCTGTCCGGTTCCTCCGGTACTTTTGTCCGGCCATCATGGAAACGTGGACCGCTGGCGCCACGAACAATCCTTGCTGCGGACGCTTCGGAATCGACCGGATCTTCTTAAAAAGGAAAGCCTGAATAAGGAAGATCTGAAATATTTGTGGAAGCTTCTTGAAGAAGAAATGGATAACGGACTTTCGGCCGAAGAAATCTCTGTGCTGAAGAATCTGCTGGGGATATCTTTAAAGCTCAGCGATTGACAGGAAAAGGGACAAGCTTGCAGGAAAAAGTTTGTAAAATCAGTTAATATTTTCTTGCATTTTGTCGGGAATCATGCTACACTGATTTGCGTTGTGAAAAAGATGGTCCTCTGATGCAGTCTGTGCGGGCCTGCCGCTTCGAACTGATTTATCGGTCCGATACGGGATTTGATTTGGTGAAAAAGTCTGAAGCAAACAGGGTCAGAAGCACGCGTATTACGAACATCCAGTATAGGAAGGAGATCCACAATGAGCGATATTATTAAAAAGATTGAGGACGCTCAGCTGAAGGCTGAGGTTCCGCAGTTTTCTGTAGGCGACACCGTCAGAGTGTACGGTAAGATCAAAGAGGGAAACCGCGAGAGAATTCAGGTGTTTGAAGGAATCGTTATGAAGAAGCAGGGCGGCGGTGTCCGTGCTACATTCACGGTTCGTAAGAATTCCAATGGCGTAGGCGTTGAGAAGACCTGGCCGCTGCATTCCCCAGCCGTAGAGAAGGTTGAAGTCGTGAGACGCGGTAAAGTAAGACGCGCGAAGCTGACATACCTGAGAGGACGCGTAGGAAAGAAAGCGAAAGTAAAAGAGCTTGTGAAATAAGGATCGGATCAGGGAGATTACATTCATGTATTCTCCCTTTTTTGCTAAACCAGTTTCGAGCAGCAAAAAAGAGAAATGCATATGACGCGTAAGCGGCATATAGCCTGCAAGGCAGGCGGCCTATGGCTTGCTGCCTCGAAACCGCAGCACGTGAAATCTTCACTTCAGGGGGTCTTCCGTGAATACGAAAAAGAAATCCGTATTTCGAAATATTCTTTTATGGGCATTTGAGATTCTGGTCGCGATTCTGTTTGCCTATGTGGTCGTTTACTTTTTCGGGCAGACGCGGACGAATATCGGGCAGTCTATGAATACCACTCTCTCCGGTGGGGACACAGTGCTGCTGAATACCTTTGCTTATCAGTTCAGTACGCCGGATCGAGGAGATGTGATTGCGTTTAAACCAAATGGAAGCAGTACTGCCTATACGAGTATCAAGCGTGTCATTGGTTTGCCCGGTGAGACGATTCAGATAAAAAATGGTATGATTTATATTGATGGGAAAGTTTACATTGAGAGCAATAACTTCCCATCGATTACGGACCCGGGGCTCGCTGAGGACGGTGTGACGCTCGGCGACAGGGAATATTTTGTGCTCGGAGATAACCGCAACAACAGTGAGGACAGCCGTTACGCAGACATTGGTGTGGTTTCGGTAGATTATATTGAGGGTAAGGTGTGGTTCGTGATTTCGCCCTCGGAGCATTGGGGATTTGTGAGTTGAATGAAAAGCGTTCAGATCGTTGCGCAGTGCAGACCTGCAGCCGGCTGATTTGATCGTGATAGGTCACACCTGTAGAGGACAAAATAACGTAACTCTGGTCGGGGCGTGACCTGTAACCCGTTCCAGGAACAGGAGGTCTGTATGGCGTACCAGTGGTATCCGGGACATATGACGAAAGCAAAGCGGATGATGCAGGAAGACGTGAATCTGGTTGACCTGGTCATTGAGCTGACAGACGCGCGTGCTCCGCTGTCGGGGCGGAATCCGGATATAGATGAATTAGGAAAAAACAAATCCCGTGTAATTTTGCTGAATAAGGCTGATATGGCTGATGAACGGCAGAATGTCAGCTGGGAAACGTATTTTCGCGGGCAGGGCCTTTTTGCGGCGGCGGTCAATTCCAGGACAGGCGCCGGCATGAAGCGGATTCAGGGTGTGATTCTGGAGGCCTGTCAGGAAAAAATGGAGCGTGACCGGAAACGAGGAATATTGAACCGCCCGGTGCGCGCGATGGTGGCTGGCATTCCAAATGTTGGAAAGTCGACGTTTATTAATTCATTTGCGGGGAAAGCCTGCGCAAAGACGGGGAATAAGCCTGGCGTGACGCGTGGAAAGCAATGGATTCGCCTGAATAAGAATGTTGAACTTCTGGACACGCCGGGAATTCTCTGGCCAAAGATTGATGATCCACAGGTGGGGCAGAGGCTTGCGGCATTGGGATCGATTCGCGATGAAATTATTCAGACGGAAGATCTGGCCTTGTGGGTGCTTCGGTTTATACAGGATAATTATCAGGGCTTTCTGACTGCCCGTTATCAGATTGCCGAGGAAGCCGATGCGGCAGTCCTTCTGGGTGAAATTGCCAGAGTGCGGGGATGTATCCGCACCGGGAATGAGCCGGACTATGAAAAAGCGGCGGCGCTTTTGCTGGATGATTTCCGAAGTGGGCGAATCGGCCGAATGACATTGGAACGGGTGCCGTCATAGATTACACTTGCTTGTGGATGAGAAAATATGATTTAGTAAAAGCACAATTCTGTGACGCGGCCTGTTTGGAAAAAATGGTGAGTATAATATAAGAAAGAAGATGAACAGAGACAATGAGCGTGGAAAATAAGCAGAACAAATCCAATAAAGAGGTGGAAAAAGTGGATCCGAAGAGAGAGATCATAAGCTGGATTTTATATATTGGCTTTGTGATTCTGGCAACCTGGCTGATTTTGCATTTCGTCGGCCAGAGGACAGTGGTTGATGGGCGTTCTATGAATGACACTCTTCAGGATGGAGATAATCTGATTGTGGAAAAGCTGTCGTACCGCTTTGGCGATCCACAGCGCTTTGACATTATCGTATTTAAGCCTTATGAGGATTCGGATGAGCTCTATATCAAGCGTATCATTGGTCTTCCGGGAGAGACTGTCCGTATTGATGAGGACGGTAATATTTACATCGATGGCGAATTGCTTGAGGAGGATTACGGAAAAGAGACGATTGAAAACCCGGGACGGGCCAGTGAGGAGATTACGCTTGGAGAGGATGAATATTTTGTCCTCGGTGACAATCGCAACAACAGTACGGACAGCCGTACAGAGCGCGTCGGCAATGTGAGCCGCGATTCGATTGTCGGCAAGGCATGGCTGCGGATCTGGCCGTTTAGCAGCTTTGGTTTTCTGACGCATCAGTAATCGTACAGGGCACAGCGCCAGCTATATCAGGGGAAACAGGGGAAGTTTGAGGGGAAGCACTTGAAGAAGGGTGAGAAAAAGACTGAAAAAAAGACGGGGAAGAAGAAAAAAAGCATTGTCCGGGAAGCATTAAGCTGGATTTTCTATTTTGTGCTGCTCTGCTGTGCGGCATATCTGATGGTGAATTATGTCGGGGAACGTACGGAGGTACGTGGAGATTCCATGTATCCGGCGCTGAATGATGGGGATCAGCTGATTGTCGATCTGATATCTTACCGCTTCACGGATCCGAAACGCTTTGATATCGTCGTTTTTCCATTCCAGTATCAGGAAGATACGTATTATATTAAACGGATTATCGGCTTGCCGGGGGAGACGGTACAGATTGCAGACGGCGTCATATATATCAACGGGAAAGTTCTGGAGGATCCTTATGGCAATGAAGAAATCCGGAATGCAGGTCTGGCGTCCGCGGAGATTACGCTTGGTGATCAGGAGTATTTTGTCCTTGGAGATAACCGCAATAACAGTACGGACAGCCGGGAGCCGAGTGTCGGGAATATTTCAAGAGATCAGATTCTGGGAAAAGCAATTTTGCGGATCTGGCCTTTTGAATCGTTTGGACTGCTGGGATAAATGGCTCGTTGCTACGCGGGATGAAATCTGTGGGAGGCAGGATGAAACAGATCAAAGAAATCAGAGAACAATTTTCACAGGCCGGGGAAGCTGAGCTTTTGCTGTTGTTTGAGGAGTATGAAAACGACAGCAGAAGCGGAGTCCGCGGCCTGATTGCGCAATATCAGAAAAAGCTGGACCGCCTGGCTGTCGAACGGCAGCGGCTGGAGCAGATGCGCATCTATGAACATAAATACGAGGACCTCGGACTGATCTGCGGGATTGATGAGGCCGGGCGCGGACCTCTTGCGGGACCGGTGGTTGCCGGGGCAGTGATTTTACCGACGGACTGTGAGATCCTGTATCTGAACGATTCCAAAAAGCTGACGCTGGCGAGGCGGGAAGAATTATTTGCGGAGATAGAGGAAAAAGCGATCGCGTATGGAATTGGCATGGCATCTCCTGCCAGGATTGATGAAATTAATATTTTGCAGGCAACCTATGAAGCTATGCGGGAAGCAATTTCCAGGCTGCACCCTCAGCCGCAGGTGCTGCTGAATGATGCGGTGACTATTCCTGAGATTGCCTTCCGTCAGGTACCGATCATAGGCGGCGATGGAAAAAGTCTTTCGATTGCGGCTGCCAGTGTGCTGGCAAAAGTGACCAGGGACCGGCTGATGCTGGAATATGATAAAATTATGCCGGAATACGGGTTTGCAGCCCATAAGGGTTATGGCACAGCGGCGCATATTGAGGCGTTGAAGAAATATGGGCCATCGCCGATTCACAGGAAGAGCTTTATCGGGCATTTTGTGGAGGAATGTGAATGAACAAACGTGCCGTCGGTTCTGAATATGAAGCACGGGCAGCTGCCCATCTCGAATCGCTGGGCTATCGGATTGTCTGCCGGAACTACCGTTCCCGCATGGGAGAGATTGATCTGATTGCCCGCCATAAGGAATATCTTGTGTTCATTGAAGTGAAGTATCGGGCGGACGAAAACAGCGGAAGTGCGGCGGAAGCAGTGGATTTCAAAAAGCAGCAGCGAATCATACGCGTAGCGCGGTGGTATCTGATGGAGCATCATATGCCGGAGGAGACGCCGGTGCGGTTTGACGTGGTTGCCTTCGAAGGAGACCAGGTGCGGGTAATACCGGACGCGTTCTGGACATAAGCTTCCGTGTATAAGACTGCTTTGGCAACAATGATTAAAATGCTTCGAGCGACAAAAGGGAGTAACGAAATGATGCATTTGCTCAGGAAAAAGTCTGAAAATCATCTGCAGGAAAATACAAGGAACGGTGTTCTCTACTTTACAGTTCCGGCGTATGACGAACTGCCTTTTCTGGTGCATGGATTTAGCAGCCGCATTGGCGGGGTCAGTGAGCGTGAGCTTAGTGAGATGAATCTGAGCTTTACGCGTGGGGATGACCCGGAACGTGTAAAAGAAAATTTTCACAGAATCGCTGCTGCGATCGGATTTCCGTATGAACGCATGGTCTTTTCTTATCAGACGCATACGACAAATGTGCGTGAAGTGACGGAAAAGGATTGCGGAAAAGGATACTTGCGCGAGAGGGATTACAAGGATGTGGATGGCCTGGTGACGAATGTGCCGGGGGTTGTTCTGACGACCTTTTACGCGGACTGTGTGCCGCTTTTTTTCGTGGATCCGGTTCATAAGGCGATTGGCCTGTCTCACTCCGGCTGGCGCGGAACGGTGAATGACATCGCCGGGGTAACCGTCGAGAAAATGAAGGAACTGTATGAAACAAAGCCTTCCGATCTGGTGGCTGCAATTGGCCCATCTATCTGTCAGGACTGCTATGAGGTCGGTGAGGATGTTATCTGTCAGGTGCGCGAAGGATTTCTGGAGGCTCTTTGGCCGGTCCTCTTCACGAAAAAGGAGACAACGAAGCCGGAAAGGCGCGAAAACGAACTGGCTGACAATGCTCAGAAGTATCAGCTGAATCTGTGGGAGTGCTGCAGGCAGAATATGCTGCGTGCCGGTTTGCGTCCGGAACACATTACGGTCACGGATCTGTGTACCTGCTGCAATCCGGAGATCTTTTTCTCCCATCGGGCTTCGCATGGGAAGCGCGGGAATCTGGCGGGATTTCTGGCTTTGAAGGAGTAGAACCACACTTTTTTATTGACGCACCGGACGCGAGATGCTATACTTCTTGCGTAATTTTACGGAATGACGTTCCTTTCGCTTTTCCTGTTTCCGGTGAGTGGAAAGCTGCATTCTGAAAAAGTTATAGCGAACGTACGACGTACGAAAGAGGGGGAGACCAATGTCCGAATTAGAATCGCTGGATCAGATCATGCCGGTCGGTCCATTGAAAATAGCAGCGCTGGAAGGATGTCGTGAGTTTGGAGCGGCAGTGGATGCCTGCCTTGTGGAGTCCAGAAAGAACAGTCATCTAAAACCGGAGAACAGCAATGTGATCTCTCAGCCCGGGTATATTGCAGATACCTATCTGCTTGATTGCAGCTGTCCGCGTTTTGGCACCGGTGAGGGAAAAGGACAGATCAATGACTCTGTCCGCGGGACGGATCTGTATATTCTTGTTGATGTTTGCAATTACAGTCTTACTTATACGGTCTGCGGCCATGTGAATCATATGTCCCCGGACAATCATTTCCAGGATCTGAAGCGTATTATTGCCGCTGCGAATGGCAAGGCGAAACGGGTAAATGTCGTGATGCCTTTCCTCTATGAGGGCAGACAGCACAAGCGCTCCAAAAGAGAATCTCTGGACTGCTCCCTGGCTTTACAGGAGCTGGTGGATATGGGCGTTTCTAATATTATTACCTTTGACGCGCATGATCCCCGTGTGCAGAATGCGATTCCTTTAAGCGGATTTGACTCCTTTATGCCGACCTATCAGTTCCTCAAAGCGCTGGTAAACAATGTGGAGGATTTTCAGATTGACAACGACCATCTTATGATTATCAGTCCGGATGAGGGCGCGATGAGCCGTGCGGTTTATTTTTCCGGTATCCTTGGCGTGGATATGGGTATGTTCTATAAAAGAAGGAATTATTCCGTCATTGTAGATGGGAAGAATCCGATTGTAGCGCATGAGTTCCTGGGGGATTCTGTCGAAGGCAAAGATGTGATCGTCGTGGACGACATGATTTCTTCCGGTGAAAGTATGCTTGATGTCGCAAAGCAGGTCAAAGAGCGCGGCGCGAAGCGCGTTTTCGTGTGCACGACATTTGGCCTGTTCACCAATGGGCTTGAGAAATTTGACCGCTACTATGAGCAGGGATATATTACGAAAGTGGTGACGACGAATCTTCATTACCGGAATCCGGAGCTTCTTTCAAAGCCATATTATGCGGAGGCGGACATGACGAAGTTCCTTGCTACGATCATTGAGACGCTGAACCATGATTCGACGCTGAGCAATATTGAGACGCCGACTGCGAAGATTCATGAGCTGCTCTCAAAAATCCACAAGAAGGACTGAGTCCATAAGATATGAAAAAGGAACGTTTGGAACATAAAATAGCAGAGGTTGAGCCGGGAAGTATCGCGGAAGAGCTGGAGCTTGCGCCAGGCGATGTTGTGATCTCTGTGAATGGACAGGAGATCGAGGATGTCTTCGATTACCATTATCTGATTAATGAAGAATATCTGACCGTACAGGTGCGTAAGGAGAATGGGGAAGAGTGGGAGCTGGAGATTGAAAAAGAATTCGAGGAGGATCTGGGCATTACATTTGAGAATTCTCTGATGGATGAGTACCGTTCCTGCCGGAATCACTGTATTTTCTGTTTTATCGATCAGATGCCGAAGGGAATGCGTGATACATTGTATTTTAAAGATGACGATTCCAGGCTTTCTTTTTTGCAGGGAAATTATGTTACCCTGACCAATATGAGCGACCACGATATTGACCGTATTATCCGCTACCATCTGGAGCCAATCAATATTTCGTTTCATACTATGAATCCGTCTCTCCGCTGTGAGATGCTGCGGAACCGGTTTGCGGGGGATATTTTTCCTAAGGTGCGCCGCATGGCGGACGCCGGGATTGAGATGAATGGGCAGATTGTTCTTTGCCGCGGCATCAATGATGGAGAGGATTTAAATGCTTCTATAGAGGAATTGACCGGGTATCTTCCCCAGCTTCGCAGTGTGTCGGTAGTACCGGTTGGCCTGACGAAGTTTCGGGATGGTTTATATCCCCTGGAGGCATTTACCCCGGAAGATGCCTGTGAGGTCATTGACTGTATAGAAAACTGGCAGAAAAAAATTTACAGAGATTATGGGCTGCATTTTATTCATGCTTCTGACGAGTGGTATGTGCTGGCTGGCCGTGATTTTCCGGAAGAAGATCGTTATGACGGATATCTGCAGCTGGAGAATGGCGTCGGTATGATGCGGCTTCTGGTGGAGGAAGTCGGGGAAGCACTGTGTGAAGAGACAGAAGTGATGGGAAAAAAAGAAGCGGGTGTTCCGGCGGCTTTCCAAGATGAGAATCCCCGTGAAGTCTCTATTGCGACCGGGATGCTTGCCGGTCCTTATATAGGCCGCCTGTGTGACCGTATCTGTAAACAGCATCCGAATATCACCTGCCACGTTTATGAGATTCGCAACGACTTCTTTGGTGAGCAGATTACTGTTGCCGGATTGCTTACCGGGACGGATTTACTGGCACAGCTGGCGGGCAGACCGCTTGGCGATGAGCTTCTGCTTCCGTGCAGTATGCTTCGAAGCGGCGAGAGGGTATTTCTGGATGACATCTGCGTCGAGGACCTGGAAAAAAGCTTATCTGTTCCGATCCATATAGTTGAATCAGATGGGCGTGATTTTGTGAGCGCAGTAGTTGGAAAATGAAGTGAGGACATTTTATGAAACCTATTGTTGCAATTGTCGGAAGACCGAATGTGGGAAAATCCACGTTATTTAACGCGCTGGCTGGTTCCAACATTTCGATTGTGAAGGACACGCCAGGGGTTACGAGGGACCGCATCTATACAGATGTAGAATGGCTGAACCTGAATTTTACCCTGATTGATACAGGGGGGATTGAGCCGGAGAGCAGGGATATTATGCTTTCCCAGATGCGTGAGCAGGCGCAGATTGCCATTGATACGGCGGATGTGATTATTTTTCTTGTAGATTGCCAGCAGGGTCTGGTGGATTCGGACGCAAAAGTGGCAGATATGCTTCGGCGCTCGAAAAAACCAGTCGTTTTAGCGGTAAATAAAGTAGACAGCTTCAAAAAATATCAGGCAGATGTTTATGAGTTTTATAATCTGGGGATAGGAGATCCGGTGCCGATTTCTGCGGCGAACCGACAGGGATTGGGCGATATGCTGGATGCGGTGACCTCTTATTTTGACCCGGAAAAGGTTTATATGGAGGAGGATGAGCGTCCTCGTATCGCCATTGTTGGGAAGCCGAATGTCGGCAAATCGTCTCTGATCAATAAGCTTCTCGGGGAGAACCGCCTGATTGTGACCGATATTGCGGGAACAACGCGTGATGCAGTGGATGCGGCAGTTAAGTGGAACGGGCAGGAGTATGTATTTATTGACACAGCCGGACTGCGCCGCAAGAATAAGATAAAAGAAGATATTGAGCGCTACAGTATAATCCGTACCGTTTCCGCGGTGGAGCGGGCGGACGTGGTGGTTATGATGATTGACGCCACCGAAGGTGTGACCGAGCAGGATGCGCACATCGCAGGTATCGCTCATGAGCGCGGAAAGGGAATTGTGATTGCAGTCAATAAGTGGGACGCCGTCGAAAAGGATGACAAGACCATTTATGAGTATACCGATAAAATCCGTCAGGTGCTTTCCTATATGCCGTATGCGGAGATTATTTTTATTTCTGCTGAGACCGGGCAGCGTCTTCCTAAGCTGTTTGAGACCATCGACATGGTAATTCAGAATCAGTCTATGCGCGTAAAGACGGGTGTGCTCAACGAGATTATGGCAGAGGCAGTCGCTCTGCAGCAGCCGCCGACCGATAAAGGAAAGCGTCTGAAGCTGTTTTATATCACACAGGCACGCGTGAAGCCGCCTACTTTTGTGGTATTTGTCAATGACAAAGAACTGATGCACTTTTCTTACTTAAGATACCTGGAAAATCGGATCCGCGATGCCTTTGGCTTTCGCGGTACTCCGCTGAAATTTATTGTCCGGGAACGAAAGGATAACGAAAAATAAATGGAACGCTTGGCATGTCTGGCAATCGGTTATGTGTTTGGTCTGTTTGAGACCAGCTATATTATTGGGCGGCTGCATGGAATCGATATCCGAAACTATGGCAGCGGGAACGCCGGTACAACGAATATGTTCCGCACTTTGGGAAAAGGGTGGGGCGCTGTAACATTTATCGGCGACGCTTTTAAAGCAATCTTTGCCGCAGTGGCTGCCTGGCTGATTTTTGGCAAAAATTATGCCGA
>Ga0192276_1101_pt1 | contig 17504 bp, 13 predicted proteins | sample Koala_Koa24_I3_FD_131263 | JGI IMG/M metagenome (GOLD analysis project Ga0192276, IMG submission 131263) | Enriched cells from koala feces incubated with labeled cellulose particles, San Francisco Zoo, California, United States - Koala_Koa2-4_I3 ...
CACTGATAGTGATAATAAAGATATATTATATTCAAAATATCAAAGACACTTTTCTAAGGTTAAGGAAACCGTTACGGAACAGCTAGAAACTATAAAAGAACAGTTTGCAGATTGCTTATTTAAAGTAGCAATCACGGGTTCAGCAGGTCTAGGATTGGCTAATGCTAGTGGCATAACTTTCGTTCAAGAGGTACATTCATCGTTTATAGCAGTTAAAGAGAAGTATCCAAAGACTGATGTTGTTATCGAACTAGGGGGTGAAGATGCTAAGATTATTTTCCTAACTGGTGGGGTAGAGCAACGTATGAACGGTTCATGTGCAGGTGGTACGGGAGCATTCATCGACCAAATGGCTACGCTACTAGGTATCACTGCAAACCAACTAGATGAACTATCTTTAAAGGCTGATAAGGTTTATCAAATAGCTTCACGTTGCGGAGTTTTTGCTAAGTCGGATATTCAACCACTATTGAATCAAGGTGCAAAGCGTGAAGATATCTCTGCAAGTATATTTCAAGCCGTAGTAGACCAAACTATATCGGGATTGGCTCAAGGTAGAAAGATAGAGGGTAATGTACTATTCTTAGGTGGCTCTTTGTCATTTTTAAAGGGTTTAAGGAAAGCTTTTGTAAACACTCTAAAGTTAGATGATGAACATGCCCTATTTCCAGAAAATGCTCCAGTATTTGTGGCATATGGAAGTGCTTTATATGCTGAAAATACCGAAGAATACAGAGAAATCTATGATATTATATATGATTTGAAAAACGCTAAGATGAACGATACCATAGTTACGGGTGAAAGACTATTTAACTCCAAAGAAGAGTATAACGAATTTATAGAACGCCATAAGAAGTGTGACTTAAAGTATGCAGATATATCCAAGTATGAGGGTAATGCATATTTGGGCATAGATTGTGGCTCTACTACTACTAAGTTGGTACTACTTACCGAAGATGGCGATTTATTGTATCAATACTATGCATCTAATAAAGGTCAACCTCTTGATAAGGTTGTAGAACGTCTAAAAGAGATATACTCTTTGGCAAATCCAAAGTTGGTAATAAAATCCAGTGCAGTTACAGGCTATGGTGAGGAACTAATTAAATCGGCTTTGGGTGTAGATTTTGGTATAGTTGAAACGGTAGCTCACTATAAGGCAGGTTCGTTCTTTCAACCTAACGTAGATTTCATTATCGATATTGGCGGACAAGATATAAAATGCTTTAAGATTAAGAATGGTGCTATCGACAGTATTATGTTAAATGAGGCTTGTTCATCGGGTTGTGGTTCATTTATCCAAACTTTTGCACAAGCCTTAGGCTATGATATTTCTGAGTTTGCTCGTTTAGGCTTGTTTGCAAAAAATCCAGTTGAGTTAGGCTCAAGATGTACTGTATTTATGAACTCTAGCGTTAAACAGGCTCAAAAAGATGGTGCTACCGTTGAAGATATCTCTGCAGGACTATCATCATCAATAATTAAGAACGCTATATATAAGGTTATTCGTGCTAAGTCCGTTGACGAACTCGGTAAGAACATAGTAGTTCAAGGTGGAACATTCTTAAACGATGCCGTTCTCCGTTCGTTCGAAAAAGAGTTAGGTAGAAACGTAGTCCGTCCAGCTGTTGCGGGTTTAATGGGTGCTGTAGGTTGTGCTTTATACTCTAAGGAGATGTGCAAGGATAGACCATCTACCTTGATTACCCTTGAAAAGTTAAAAGATTTCACATACACCTCTATGACTACTCAATGTAAGGGTTGTACTAACTCATGTAGTTTGAACATAGTAAAGTTTAGCAATGGTAAAAGATTTATATCTGGAAATAAGTGTGAAAAAGGTGCGGGTATTAAGGTTGAAAATACTATTCCTAACCTTTATGAATATAAGTACGATAAGATAATGTCTTATAATGGTAAGCCAAGCAATCCAATAGGTAGAGTTGGTATTCCAAGGGTCTTAGGTTTCTATGAACAGATACCTCTATGGCATACTGCGTTCACTCAACTAGGTTTTGAAGTGGTATACTCGGAAGAAAGTTCAAGAGATTTATACTATAAAGGTCAACATACTATTCCATCGGATACGGTATGTTATCCTGCAAAGTTGGCACATGGACATATTGAGAGTATTTTAGATAAAGGTGTAGACTTTATATTCTATCCATGTATGAGTTACAACATTGATGAGGGTGACAACGATAATCACTATAACTGTCCAGTAGTAGCATACTATCCAGAACTTTTAAAGGCAAACGTTGAAAGACTTAATGATAATAACTTCTTACACCCATACATTGACCTTAACAGACACAAGCACGTTGCTAAGGCTGTATACAGTGTGTTAAAAGATAGATATCCACAACTTACATTGAAACAAGTAACTAGTGCTATAGATAACGGATATCAAGCACTTAAAGATTATCAACAAGATATTATCAAGAAGGGCGAGGAGATTATTAAGTTCGCTAGAGAAAATAATAAGAACATAATAGTAGTTGCAGGTAGACCTTACCATATAGATAAGGAAGTGAATCATGGTATACACAAGTTAATGGCTACTTTGGATTTAGCTGTTATTACTGAAGACTCTGTAGCACATCTAGGAAAACTCCCACAGCTTGAGGTATTAAACCAATGGACGTATCATTCAAGGTTGTATAAGTCTGCACAGTATGTTACCACTCAACCAGATATGCAACTAGTACAGTTAGTAAGTTTCGGTTGCGGTATAGATGCCATCACTACCGACGAGGTACGCTCTATTTTGGAACGCAATGGAAAGCTATATACTCAACTTAAAATAGACGAGATTAGTAACTTAGGTGCTGTTAAGATTCGTTTGAGAAGTTTAATTACAGCTATTGAACAGAAGAAAAAGTTAGATAAATAGTAACTTAGGAACATCTTTTAAGGTGTTCCTAATGTAAATTAGATATTTTATTATAACTTTAAGTAGCATATTATAAAGTATCTAAAAATATAATGTGAGTAAATCACAATAGAAAGGAGATACTCTTGAATGTTAGAATATCCTGTTTTTACCGAGAGTATGAAAAAGACTCATACTATATTGATTCCCGATATGTTACCTGTACATTTTACTCTATTTACTAAGGTGTTCGGTAGTTATGGCTATAATATGGAACTCTTAACTACATCTACTAGAACGGTCATAGATGAGGGTTTAAAAAATGTCCATAATGATACTTGCTATCCTGCACTGTTAGTAATAGGTCAATTTATGGAAGCTCTAAAGAGTGGTAGGTATGATGTAAACAAGGTCGCCTTAATGATAACTCAAACTGGTGGTGGTTGTAGAGCCTCTAACTATATACATCTACTAAGAAAAACCTTAAAAGATACTTTTCCACAAGTTCCAGTAATATCTCTTAACTTTAGCGGTTTGGATAAGGGTAGTGCTTTTCAGATTACTGCTCCTATGTTCTTAAAGTTGCTATACGCTATACTTTATGGTGATATGTTAATGGTTATATACAATCAATGTAAGCCATATGAATTAGTAGAAGGAGAATCTGATAGAGTTAGAAACAAGTTGATAGATACTATTAGTAACTACTTTATATCTGGAAATGAGTATACTAAAACTAAAAAGATATATGCTCTTATATTAGATAGTTTCGCTAAGGTGGAACGCTCTAAAGATAAAAAAATTAAAGTTGGAATAGTCGGTGAGATATATGTTAAATATTCACCATTAGCAAACAATCACCTAGAGGAGTTTTTAATATCTGAGGGTTGCGAACCAGTAGTTCCAACGCTTTTAGAGTTTTGCCTATACTGTGCTATATCCACTGTAAATGATGGTCATATGTACAACTTCTTTAATAAGAGCGTCTTTGCTATGGGTATTGGATATAATGTTATTCTTGCCAAACATCGAGAGTTTAACAATACTATTAAGAATCATGGAGTGTTTACTGCTCCACATGACTTTGAACATCTTAGAACTTTAGCAGATAAGTTTATCAATCAAGGGGTACATATGGGCGAGGGTTGGCTCATAACTGCTGAGATGGGTGCTTTGATAGAAAGTGGCACTGAAAATGTTATATGTACTCAACCATTTGGCTGTTTACCTAACCATATAGTAGCTAAGGGTATGAGCAGAGTCATTAAGAATGCCTATCCACAAGCGAATCTAGTAGCCATAGATTATGACCCTGGTGCTACTAAAGTTAATCAAGAGAATCGCATAAAGTTGATGTTGGCAAATGCTAAGGATAAAGATGCCATATTGGTTTAAATCCTAACCGTTTAAAGGACGTTGAAATATAGGGGGATTTTTTGTGTTGAAGTTAAAGAAGATTATCTTAATAGTGTTATCTTTAGTAACGTTTGCAACTTCTTGCACTAGCATATCTCAAGATGATATATACACTAGTGTTACTACTAGTGAAACTTCTGTTACTACTTACAGTACTGGTGAAAGTTCTGTTGAAGTAGTTACCACTCAAGAAGATATTATTAGTAAGGCTCAAGAGGTTCTTGATAGTATGTCTTTGGAAGATAAGATATATCAAATGTTCATAGTTACTCCAGAAACCTTTAACGATGGCGAACAGGTACTTCAACTTACTGATAGCATTAAGGATAACTTAGAAAGTCAACCAGTTGGTGGAATGGTATACTTTAGCGATAATGTGCAAAGTGAAACTCAGATTGCTCAACTACTATCGGATAGCCAACAGTGTATGCAAGATTCAAACCATGTAGGTCTATTTATGTGCATAGATGAAGAAGGCGGTTACGTTGCTAGGTTAAGCAGTAAGTTGGATTCTACTACTAAGTTAAACTCTATGAAGTATTACGGCAACAATGCTAATAAAGAAGAGGCTTATAGTATAGGTTCTACATTAGCTAACGATTTAATTAAGTATGGGTTTAATGTAGATTTCGCTCCCGTATCTGATGTAGATTTAAGTACTTCTAACAATGCTCTCCACGAACTTAACAGATGCTTTAGTGATGACCCTAACATAGTCGCATTGATGGTTGAAAATGTAGTTAAAGGACTTCAAGATAATGGCGTATCGGCAACCTTAAAACACTTTCCAGGCTTAGGAAGTTCTAGTGGTGATACCCATAATGGCTCTGTACTTTTGACTAGAACTAAAGAGGAGTTTGAAACTCAAGACTTTATTCCTATAAAAGCAGGTATTGATGCTGGTGCTGATTTCGTTATGGTAGGGCATATCATAGTAGATGGTCTATCTGATGGTCTACCTAGCGATTTGTCTAATAGTATAGTTACTGGTTGGCTTAAAGATGAGTTAAACTATCAAGGTATAGTAATTACCGACTCTCATAGTATGGAAGCTATTACCGATAATTATTCTAGTGGTGAGGCATCTGTTATGGCAATACAATCGGGAGTTGATATTGTATTGATGCCTCAAGACCTTAATGAATCTTTTAATGCGGTGCTTAATGCAGTAAATAGTGGTGAAATATCTGAAAATCGCATAGATGAGAGTGTTATTAAGATATTAACTCAAAAAGATGAACTGGGTTTACTATACTACTGACATATAACTATAACGATAAGAATATAAGGAATGTCTATAAGGACGTTCCTTATATTAGTTTTAGGTACATTAATATAGAATACTATTATGATTGCATATGTATAACATATTGATACGCAAAAAATATCACATAATTGGTTAATGTGTACAAATCTCACTAAAAAACTTCTATTATCTGTATAGTTAAAATCTAAAGACAAACTTTGATAGTTATGTTATAATAGTATTGTAAAAGACTTGTGTATTTACAACTATCAAAAACATTATATATTGGAGGTATTTTTTTTATGGCTAAAAGTAGATTGATTGGTGACTATCCAGTAATAGGTATACGTCCAACTATCGATGGTAGACGTGGTGCTTTAGGTGTTAGACAATCACTAGAGGAACAGACTATGAACATGGCTACATCTGTAAAGAAACTATTTGAAGAGAATCTAAAGTATTCTAACGGTGAACCTGTAAAAGTAATCGTTTCCGATACTACTATAGGACGTGTTGCCGAAGCAGTGGCTTGTGAAAATCAGTTTAAAAAGGCTGGTGTAGATATTACTCTAACTGTTACACCATGTTGGTGCTATGGTTCTGAAACTATGGATATGAATCCTATGACCATAAAAGGAGTATGGGGTTTTAACGGTACAGAACGTCCCGGGGCAGTATATTTGGCATCTGTTTTGGCAACCCACACACAAAAAGGATTACCTGCTTTTGGTATCTATGGGCATGACGTTCAAGATGCCGATTGTACAGATATCCCAGAAGATGTTAAAGAAAAACTCTTACGTTTTGGTAGGTGTGCCGTTGCTTGTGCTACTATGAGAGGTAAATCTTATTTACAGATAGGTTCTATATGTATGGGAATAGGTGGTTCTATTATAGATAGTGCATTTATTGAAGAATATCTAGGTATGAGAGTGGAGTCTGTAGACGAGGTTGAGATTATCCGTAGAATGGAACAAGGCATCTATGATGAGAAAGAGTATCAAAAGGCTTTAGCTTGGACTAAAGAAAAATGTATCGAAGGTTTCGATAAAAACCCTCTTGAACTTCAGAAAACTCCTGAGCAGAAAGAGAAGGATTGGGAGTTTGTAGTTAAAATGATGTGTATCATTAAAGACTTAATGAACGGTAATCAAAATCTTCCAGAGGGCAGAGAGGAAGAAATGGTAGGTCATAACGCTATCGCTGGAGGTTTCCAAGGTCAACGCCAATGGACTGACTTCTATCCAAATTGCGACTTTGCAGAGGCTCTATTAAATACCTCTTTCGATTGGAACGGTGCTAGAGAACCTTACATATTAGCTACTGAAAATGATGTTCTAAACGGTTTGGGTATGCTATTCATGAAATTGTTGACGAATAAGGCTCAAATGTTCACAGATGTTCGTACCTATTGGAGTGCTGACGCTGTTAAAAAGGCTACTGGTTACGATATCGAGGGAGTGGCTAAACAATCTGATGGATTTATACACTTAATCAATTCGGGTGCTTGTTGCCTTGATGCTAACGCTAAAGCTATAGACCAAGATGGTAAGCCATGTATGAAAGAATGGTACAATATCACACAAGATGACCAAGACGCTATTATGAATGCTACTACTTGGAACTATGCCGATTGTGGTTACTTTCGTGGTGGTGGTTATTCTTCTAGGTTCGTTACAGATGCTGAAATGCCTTGTACTATGATTAGATTAAATCTAGTTAAGGGTTTAGGGCCAATGTTACAAATCGCTGAGGGCTATACCGTTAAGCTCCCCGCTGAGGTTACAGACAAGCTTTGGAAACGCACCGACTACACTTGGCCTTGTACTTGGTTTGCTCCAAGATGTACAGGTGAGGGTGCTTTTAAAACTGCTTACGATGTTATGAATAATTGGGGTGCTAATCACGGAGCTATTAGTTATGGTCATATTGGTGCAGATTTAATCACTCTATGTTCTATGTTGAGAATACCCGTTGCTATGCATAACGTCCCAGAAGATAAAATCTTCCGTCCATCTAGTTGGAACGCTTTCGGTATGGATAAAGAAGGTCAAGACTTCCGTGCTTGTGCTACTTATGGTGCTATGTATAAGAATATTAGATAATTTGATTATTAAACAAGAATAGGAACGGCTCTTTTTTAGTCGTTCCACACGATTAATGGGTGATTTTAATGAATAAAAAAGTTCTTGCAATAGATTTTGGTGCATCTAGTGGACGTGCTATCTTAGGCACTTTTGATGGTGAAAAGATATCCTTAAAAGAGATACATAGGTTTTCCAATGACCCAGTAATGTTAAATGGTACTATGTATTGGGACTTTCTTAGACTATTCCATGAAATCAAACAGAGTTTAATAAAATCTAAAGCCTATGGCAATATCGATAGTATGGCTATCGATACTTGGGGCGTGGATTTTGGCTTAATAGATATCAATGGCAATCTATTAGAAAATCCTGTACACTATAGAGATAATCGCACTATGGGTATGTTAGATAAGGCTTTTGAAAAAATTTCTAAAGATGAACTATATTCTATTACTGGAAATCAATTTATGGAAATTAATACGGCTTTTCAACTGTTATCGATTAGTGAAAAACGTCCAGAGTTATTAAAACGTGCTGATAAACTTTTGCTTATGCCCGATTTATTCAACTACTATCTAACGGGAAAGATTTTTTCAGAACAGTCTATAGCCTCAACTACTCAACTATTTGATGCTAAACGCAAAGATTGGTCTATGGAAGTCATCAATAGGTTAGGTATTAAAGATACTATATTTCCAAAGATTATTAAAAGTGGTACATACATCGGAGATTTATCAGAGAGCATATGTATCGAATTAGATATTAAACCTATGAAAGTTTTTTCAGTATGTGGACATGATACTCAATTGGCTATGGTATCTACACCAGCTACCGAAAAAGATTTTATATTCTTAAGTTGTGGAACGTGGTCATTATTTGGTACTGAGTTAGATAACCCTATACTCAATGAGAAATCATTAAATTTGAACGTTACCAATGAACTCGGATTTGGTGAAAGAACATCATTTTTGAAGAACATCATAGGGTTGTGGCTAATACAAGAAAGTCGCAGACAGTGGCAACGTGAGGGCAAGGATTACTCTTTTATGGATTTAGAAAGTCTTGCAAAGAAGTCTGAACCTTTTAAATGTTTTATAAATCCTGATGCCCCAGAGTTTATACCATCGGGGAACGTTCCGAAACGTATTCAAGAGTTCTGTAAAAAGACTGGACAGTATATTCCACAAAGTGTAGGAGAAATCATGAGATGTATCTATGAGAGTTTAGCTTTAAAGTATCGATTAGCCAAAGTAGAACTCGAAACTTGCACCAATAAGAGTTTCAATACTATCTACATGGTCGGCGGTGGTACTAAAGATACATTTTTATCACAATTGACTGCGTGTGCTTGTGATTGTAGAGTATCTAGTGGCCCTATTGAGGCTACTGCTTTTGGAAATATCGCCGTGCAACTCATGGCAGATGATTCTATTAAGGATATTTCTCAAGCTAGAGATATTATTAAAAACTCGGAAGATATTATATACTTTGAACCTACTAATTCACAAGATTGGAATATCGCTTTAGATAGATATAAAAAAATACAGTAGATGTTATACATCTTCTAACTATTTTTGAAAGGAAGTTTTTTAGATGTTAAAGAATATCCCACCGATACTTTCACCAGAACTTTTAAAAGTTCTATGCGAAATGGGTCACAGTGATAGATTAATCATTGCAGATGGCAACTTTCCTAGTGAAAGTATGGGTAAGAATGCTATAGTAATCCGTTGTGACGGTCATGGAGTACCTGAACTCTTAGATGCTATCTTGACAGTGTTCCCTTTAGATACTTACGTTAAAAAGTCTATATATCTAATGGAAGTTATGAAAGGCGATAACGTAGAAACTCCTATTTGGAATACATACAAAGATATAGTATCTAAGTATGATGAACGTGGTGAAAATACTATCGGAACTATAGAAAGGTTTGCTTTCTATGAGCAATCTAAGAGTTGTTATTGTATTATAGCTACAAGCGAAAAGGCTTTGTATGCTAACATTATGCTCCAAAAAGGAGTATGCTAACGATTAACCATAGGAGGTTATTTTGAATGTATGAAGATATTAAAAATCAGATGGTAGAAGTATGCCATAAACTATGGCAAAAGGGCTGGGTTGCAGCTAATGATGGCAATGTATCTGTAAAGGTTGGTGAGGGTTTATATCTAGCTACACAGACGGGCGTCAGTAAAGCAGAAATCACGCCAGATAAGATTGGGCTAATAGATGACAACTTCAACACCATAGAAGCCGTTGAGGGTTGGCGACCATCTTCTGAAGTTAAGATGCACCTTAGATGCTATCAAGAACGTTCAGACGTAAATGCAGTAGTCCACGCACACCCACCAGTATCTACTGGTTTTGCTTGTGCCCACGTTCCTATGGACGACTACTGCATGATAGAAACTGTAATAGCAGTAGGTTCTATCCCTTTAACACCATATGGAACACCATCTACATATGAAGTTCCCGATGCTATTACTCCATATCTAAAAGACCATGACTGTATGTTGCTAACTAATCATGGTGCTTTAACTATGGGAGCAGATTTAACTACTGCATACTATCGTATGGAAACTATGGAACTTCAAGCTCAGATATCTTTAGTTGCACGTCTATTAGGTGGTGTTAAGGATATCTCAAGGGAGAACATAGACCGATTAATAGGTATGCGTCCTCAGTACGGTGTTACTGGAAATCACCCAGGATATAAAAAATACTCTGAATAGTGCATAGAAAAATATCCCTACAGCATAACGCTATAGGGATATTTATAATAATTTCAACTTACGCTCGGTATATTATTAAAGTTGATTATCTAATATCAATTTTGAACTTTCCATAATGTTATCGAGAGTATCTTTTTTGAACTTACTTTGAAGGCATTTAATGCCATCTTTCATATTAGGTGAACGGCTATCCATATTATGGCAATCTGAACCGATAGCACAAACCTTTCCAGTATTCAATATGGTATTAATATTCTTTTTATCGAAGAAACCCATTTGAATAAAGCATTCGCAGTTCATTTGTAAAAGAACATCTTTAGAGATAACTTGATTAAAGTACTTTCTATCTACCATCTTTAGATATCTTTCAATATGAGCAAGGACTATTCTTATGTTACTCTTATTGATTATACTATCTAACGTTGATAGTATATCATTATCCCATTTATGCCAAGGCATCTCTAAGAGCATATAGTCAGTATGTTCAATACATAGGCTATCGAAATCTTCATACACAAACGATTTAGACATATATACTTCTGCACCTAAGACAATCTTAGGATATTTTTTTTTATCTATAGCCTGTTTAAGTTCCTCAAAGCTTTTACTTCTTCTATCCAAAAATGTAGATATCTCTTCTTTGTGCCTATAGAAGTGTGGAGTAGCTACCACAATATCGACACCATCTTCTTTAAGTTTCTTTAGCATACTTAAAGATGTATTTAAATCTTTTGCACCATCGTCCATGTGTGGTAATATGTGAGAATGAAAATCAATTATCATATAGCTACCCTTTCTTTGATTACTTATTGTTGTCATCATCTTTTTGACGATATTCATAGGATTTATAATACTTACCGTACTTACCATACTTGCTATATTTTCCATAGCCATACATACTATTATCACCGTTTAATACGAAGCCTAATATGTTCATGTTAGCAACCTTAAAGGATTCTATAGCCTTAGATACATCATTGTGGTTAGTATGTTGATATCTTACTACAAATACCAAACCAGCAACTTCGTTAGAAAGACCAATAACGTCACTAACTACCGTTACAGGTGGGGTATCTAAGATAACATAGTCATAAAGCTTAGATACTTCTTTTAAGAATAGTTTCATATTTTCCGATGCAAGCATTTCCGATGGGTTAGGTGGTATTATTCCACTAGTAATAACGTCAAGATTTTCTACAACATCATGTTGAATAATATCATCTAAGGTAGCCATCTTGCCTATATACTGTGAGATACCAACCTTGTTTTTAAGTTTAAACATTTTGTGTTGTACAGGTTTTCTAAGGTCGCAATCTACTATAAGAATCTTTTTGCCAGTCTGTGCAAGGGATATGGCTATATTCGTTGATACTACTGACTTTCCTTCACCTGCACCAGAACTACATATTGCTAATATATTATTGTTCGTAGTGGACATTGAGAACATAATATTAGTTCTAATCAGTTTAAAAGCCTCAACGAAGTAGAAAGGAATATTATTATCCAATATGGTATGAGTTTTTCTAATGTCGTTCTTTAAGTCTTTTTTATCCTTATTGCTACTAATATCTGCTATTTGACCTAAGTTTACTAAACCAAAGTTTTCAGTTAAAATGTTTGCACTCTTTAGGGTAGTATCTAATAAGTCTAGCAAGAATGCTATAACTACAGCTATAATGAATCCAATACAAAAGCCTATTGCAGAGTTTTTAGCAACGTTAGGTGAACTAGGTGAGGTTGCTGGTTCAGCAGTACCAATAGTCTGTACAGAACCTGCATTGGTAACTCTAATTAGAACCTCTGGAGCAACTTCTGATATTGTGTTACAGATATCAGCAGAAAGTTGTGCCGATGGCGTTGTGGCAGTAATGTTTAAAATTTCCGTATTATCTTTTGCAGACATAGTTAAGGAGCTTTTAATACAGTTAGACAAAGTGGTAATGGTATCTGAATAATCCCCACTATAGCCAATCGATGCACCTAAAACTCCTACGGTATTTTCATTACTATCCTTTGTGTGTGTAGTAGAAATATTGAAGAGTCTTTCTATCTCTTCTATAGAATAGTCCTCATTCAAAGATACAACTATCTGTTTCATAACAGTATCATCTTGTAGTATTACTATATAGGTATTAACTAACTGTTGCGATGCACTTAAGTCACTATTATTGATAGTATTTTCAATGGAGTTACTATTGCTTACATACATTAAGATTGAAGAAGAATATTGAGGCGTTATCAAGAATTTAGATACACTAAATCCAATTATAAATCCTGCCACTGCAAGTAATATAATTAACCATAATTTTTTTAAAAATATATCTAATATTTCTTGTATTGTATATTCACGTTCCATTTATATTCTCCTATAAAACAAAATATTTAACTATATTTGCCCCAATAAAGGGCAAATATCAATAATTTTATTGTTAAGTTAGTTATTACTGTGCAAGTATTTGAGCAAGTTGTTCAGCTGTTAAGTCAGTACCTGTCATAGACATAACTGCTTGAGCATAGCTTATAACGTCCATTATTAAAGTCTTTTGTTCGCTGTCTATAGTAACACCACATTGAGCAAGCATTTTCTTAGCCTCATCTTTAACTTCTGTAAGGTCAACATCAGGGTCGTCAAGTAGTGAGTTGTAAAGGTTGACGATGTTAGTAACGTTCTCAGCTGCGTTTTCAAAGACATCAACAACACTGTCATCGATAAGTACAGTTCCGTTATCAGTTATGGTAACTAGAGAAGAGTTTGCAAGGTTAGAAACGCTTTCAAGATTTGAATAAGTAACTTGAGCAACTTCCATTAAAGCTTCAACTAAGTTCTCAATATCTTCTTGAGCAGCAACCTTTTCTTCATCGGTAAGTGTAGAGTACTCTTCAACGGCTAGTAGAATCTTTTCAGCATTTACTAAAATAACTTCTTCAGAAACTACTTCAACGTCAACTACTGAGATGGTGTTACCATCTTCGTCGGTTACTGTAGTAACAGTTGGTGTTGGAATATCTTCCTCAACTACTGCAGCATCAACTATTGCACTGCTATCAGATTCACCAGGAGCTACAACAGTAAACGTCTCTTCATCTTCAAGACCTAGAATAACCTTCTTAAGTTGAAGTAGGTCATTACTCTTAACAGAGCCGTCATGAGTTAAGTCAGCAGTTGGTATAGTATCCAAGTCTACTACTTCACCATTAACTGAAGTTTCAAGACCGATTAGATGCATCTTTAATAGAAGTAAGTCGTTACTCTTTAAAGAGCCATCTAGGTTTACGTCGCCATAGATATACTCACCTGCTGGTAGAGTAATCATTTCAGCACCAGAAATAACTCCAGTAGCTATAGTTGATACTGTTGCTAAAGCAACTAAACCTGCTAGAAATTTTTTTAATTTCATTTTAAATACCTCCATATTTTATGATATATATTAACGTATCCTTGTGATGCGTTAATTAACTAGGTTGAACGTTTTTTCAACGTTACTAATGTGATAACTACTCCTATTAGACCTATTGCTAATGTTATGATTAGAGTAGTTATATAAGTATCAGTTAAACCATTTAACAAACCAGTAACTGCATTGTAAGTTCCAGCCGTTTTTATGGAAAATGATGAAAAATAGTCAGTAGATTTTATGTATATACAAGGTATTAGCATCAATATTGATGATATTGATATACTATTACATAGCCAATATATACAGTCTAAGATGTACTTTCTATTTAGCAATATCAATATTAGTATAAGTATAATTATAGCTCCAATTAGAGCATATTGTACATAATCTATGTAATGATAGTATTTTCTTACATTGTCGAACAGTCCAGTATCGTTTATGGTAGAAAACTTAAAGACGTCACACTTTTCTTTTATTACAGATATTGCATTGTTGGTAGTGCTTTCCACTTTAGAATAGAACTCATCATCTTGAGGATAGTCTATAGATTGAGCATACTCCACAAAGAAATCATTCAATGAAGTTTCTAAGTTAGAGAAGTCATAGTCTATGTTAAAGGAATCATCTTTGTTAGACATATATTCTAAAGCGTTGTTGACACTATTGTTTACTATGTTAGATATATCATCTTCGGTTAAAGATTGCATATATATATCTGTGGGTATTCCTGTAGAATTGTACTGTTCTTCAAAATAATCATTTAGATAGTTATATACCACCGATGGTATGTTTTCACTATCGATAGCCTTACTAAATGCGTTACCAGACATAACTTCATATTTGAATAGTAACAGTATATGTAATGCTATTATCAAGAATACCATAACTATACTTAGTATTACACATGGAAAGTACATTTTTTTATTTTGCATATAGGTTCAAATCCTTTCATGTGATTACTCTTGTATATCGGTATAGAACTTTTTTTCTACAAGGTCACATACTACGCCTTGCCTAATATCTGAAGAGCCTAGTACCTGAATCTTACAAGTGTATAAGGTTAGAATGTTTTCATCGTCTTTGTTGACGTAAGACTTATCTGTCTTGTCAAACTCTATTAACTCTCTAACCTCATATGAGAACTCTCCATACTTTGTATATATGATTACCTCATCACCCACCTCTAAATCGATTAGGTTAGAAAAGTAGGTGTTTACATGAGCATCTATTACAGAGTTTCCATCGTTACCAACCACTGCCGATGATGGCGATTGACAAGCTCCCTTTTCAAGTAGGGTAGTATTACTACCCCAATACACTGGTACAGACATATCAATGGTGGGACAACTTAAGACTGCATACTGCTCGCCAAACGTTGGATATATTACATCTCCCGTAGAAGATGTTTCACTAGAATAGTCAGTAATTATATCATTTTCCACCAATATTAAGCCATCGTCGGTAGAAGATACTTTTATATTATCCATAAAAGCTAGATTTAAATACTTATTTACCAAGTTATATGGCTTTATGGAACATATCACTAGTATAGCACCGCACATTATAAATAGTATTATTGGTGTTATAATATTTATTACTAAAAGATTTTTTATGCTACTATTACTATCTTTCAAAATATTACCCCTTTAAAGACTTAGCTAGCTTGAAAACAACTACCAACATAGATGCAAAAACCAACAATGATAAGGCTATTAAATGGAAATAATTCTTTCCAGTATCATCTATAGTAATGCCCATCTTTGTGATACCTATAAGCGTACCATTAGAATCACGCATGGATATTTCAAGATTATCTTTGCTTAATTCATCTACGGCGAAGCTGTAGCCCATAGCCTCACCGGCATCTACTATACTATCAACTATATCGGTTTGGGAATCTATATCCATCTGTTTAATAATGCTGTTTCTTGCCGATGTACTTAGATTGTTCATAAAGTAATTTCTATCATCTTCATCTAATGAGTTGACATATTCAACCTTTTCATCGTAAGTCATGTTTATAAATTCACTTTGTGATATAAATTCAGTATCAGAACTAGAGTTTTCAGTGGAACTACTCTCTTCTGAGGTAGAGGAAGATGTAGTATCATCATCTTCAGAATTAGATGTACTTTCAGTATCTGTAGTAGTTTCAGAGTTACTAGAGGTGTCATCTTCTTTGTCATTCATACTCACATTGAAGTCATCTTCTATACTGCTGTTGGCTACATTATATATTTCATATAGTTTAGCAATAGCGGTATCACATTGTTCGGAAGTAACTTCTATGTCTTGACCTAAGTTTATATAGTGTTGTATTAAATCTTCTGGCATACCTACTTCACGAGCGACGCTTATAACATCTTCTTTTGTAGCGGCATTCACATTTAAAGGTTGTAATGATAACACACAAGCTGTACACATAGCTGATACTATACATAGATATCTTTTTAAACTATTAATCATTTTAAACACCTCTTACTATGTGGTAAACTTAATATTATTCAGCACCGTCCATCTTTAGAACGGTCAATATGGTCTTTAGAACCAACTTGATATCTAATAGGGTTGAACGGTTTTCTATGTAGTTGATATCCATTTTGACTTGTTCATCAAAAGGAATCTTACTTCTGCCACTGCATTGCCAAAAGCAAGTTAGACCTCCTTTAACGAGGAATCTATTCATTTGGTATGGAGTATATTCAGCAACCTCTCTAACTATAGGGGGTCTAGGGCCAACTATAGACATATCATCACGGAGTATATTAAATAGTTGTGGAAGTTCATCTATTGAGGTTTTGCGTATTATCTTACCTACCTTTGTAATGCGAGGGTCATCTTTCATCTTAAATATCACTCTACCGTCAACTTCATTAAGGTGGGCAATCTCTGCAAGTTTTTCTTCTGCATTCATACACATAGAACGAAACTTATACATCTTAAATAGTTTACCGTCCTTTGTTATACGAGTTTGTGAGAATATAGGTGAACCACCATCTTGTAGAAATATTAAAAGGGCAGTTACTATTAACAGTGGCGATAATATTATTATTGCTAATAGTGATAGCAAAATATCGGTCATACGTTTTATAAAACTATATACCCTACCGCCATTTACTTTTATGTCGGATTTACTTATAGCATCTTTAACCATGTTAGAAACTTCTTCTGGTGTACTTTGAACTTCAATAGAATTTTCTTTAATGATAGCATTTGAATCTGTATCCGCATCAGAATTATACTCTATAATATCTTGATTTATTGACATATAAAATACACCTTTCTATAATCTTGTGTTACATAACATAATTATATCATACAAAATTAAGTTTGTAAATCTTTTTTTTTGCAAAATAATGGTGTAGTTTTTAATTTTTGTTGATTATAACCAATTTCATCAAAGCCATATTTAAAAATATTCACACTGAGATACCAATTTAGGTGTTTTACTATTTTAACTTTCCAAATTAGATGATTTTTTTATAATAAAACACACTATTACATACACTATATTTACTATTATAATACTTAAAAAGTATCCAAAGAAGTCTAAGATTAAATCCCTATAGTCAAATTCACGTCCAGGAACGAATAGTTTATGGGTTTGGTCGAATATGGAACAGGAAGCACATACTAATAATGATACTAGATTCTTACCTTTAAAATCGAACGTTATTATGTACGCTGATATAAACGTTCCTAAAAGTAAAAATTCATACATATGAGCCATTCTTCTAGCAGATATTAATACTT
>Ga0192276_1102_pt1 | contig 17491 bp, 16 predicted proteins | sample Koala_Koa24_I3_FD_131263 | JGI IMG/M metagenome (GOLD analysis project Ga0192276, IMG submission 131263) | Enriched cells from koala feces incubated with labeled cellulose particles, San Francisco Zoo, California, United States - Koala_Koa2-4_I3 ...
TTCAAAATTCGACGATTCTTATAAGACGTATATTTTACACGTTTTTTAGCCTGTGTAGAAATTAGCATTTTATAGTTTCTTATGAATTATAAAATGTGAATTATAAAAAGTAAAATATAAGAAAGGGAGCAATTATGAAAACCGTAGCATTAGTTCCAATAAAACTTAATTCTCAAAGACTACCCCATAAGAATATCCTTCCGATTGCTGGCAGGCCATTGTGTTGGCATTTATTAAATACCTTGATACAAACTAAAGGAATAGATGAGGTATATGTCTATTGCAGTGATCCTGTTGTTAAGGATTATATGCCGGAAGGTGCGATATTCAAGCAGAGAAATAAACGTCTTGATGGGGATTTAATAAAAGGATTTGACATATACAGGGCATTTATTAATGAAGTGGATGCGGATGTCTATGTGCTTGCACATACAACATCCCCGTTTATAAAGGTTGGATCAATAGAGAATGCTTTATCTCATATCCTCAATGGGGAAAACGATTCTGCGTTTTCTGCGGAACGCATTCAGACATTTGCTTGGTATCAGGGCAAGCCTATTAATTATGACTTAAATGATGTGCCTAGAACACAAGATATGGAACCAATATGGGTGGAAACAAGCGCATTCTTTATGTTTAAGAAAGAGATTTTCACAGTTTACAATCGTAGGATTGGCTTTAATCCTTATATTCAGGAAGTATCAGGGATTGAGGCTGTTGATATAGATGAGCCGAAGGATTTTGAAATGGCAGTTAAGATGGCTGAGATGGAAGGGATAAACTATGAGTAAATTTATTTTGATTGCGGGCCCATGTGTTATTGAATCTGAAGAAAATGTAATGCTGATTGCAAAAGCTGTGAAGGATATTGCGGATAGGCTGGATTTAGACTACTATTTCAAAGCTTCCTTTGATAAAGCAAACCGTACAAGTATATCATCTTACAGAGGCCCCGGAATCGAGGAAGGTTTACGTATTTTGCAAAGAGCGAAAGACAAGTACAGCTTAAAAATTGCTACCGATATCCATGAACCCTGGCAGGCAGAAAAAGCAGCAGAAGTGGCTGATATCATTCAGATCCCGGCTTTTTTGTGTCGCCAAACGGATCTGCTGGTGGCTGCTGCAAAAACCGGAAAGACAATTAATGTAAAAAAGGCACAGTTTCTTGCTCCGTGGGATATGGGAAATGTAGTAAAAAAGATCGAAGATTCCGGTAACAAGAATATCATGCTGTGTGAAAGAGGAACGACATTTGGATATAACACGTTGGTTGTTGATATGACAGGCATTGCAGAAATGAAAAAATTCGGCTATCCGGTTGTTATGGACGCAACTCACAGTGTTCAGAAACCGGGCGGAAAAGGGAACGCTACAGGTGGAAATAGAGCCTATGTGGAGCCGTTAGCGAAAGCAGCTGTAGCGGCGGGTGCGGATGCTCTATTCTTTGAAGTACACCCCAACCCGGATAATGCTCTTTCAGATGGCCCTAACATGGTAAAGCTGGATGAATTCGAACCATTATTAGAACGCGTAATAAAAGTGTACGATGCTGTACATTAAAACAATTTGAGAGGTAATGTTTTATGAATAAACTGGAGGAGGGCAGAAGGGTCTTTGATATTGAAATTGAAGCCTTGAAGAAAACCAGAGATGCTCTCGATGATACATTTGTTAATATATTGGATTTGGTAACAAGTTGCGAAGGAAAAGTGATAGTCACAGGTATGGGCAAGCCCGGACATATTGCGGAAAAAAATGGCAGCTACATTTGCCAGCCTCGGTACGCCTTCATTTTATTTGCATCCTGCTGAAGCCATGCACGGCGATTTGGGAATGGTATCTGAAAATGATCTGGTTATAGCTATTAGCTACAGTGGAGAGAGCGACGAAATAATTCGTATTTTGCCCAATATAAAAATGATAGGAGCTATTCTTGTCGGTATTACGGCGAATGTCGAGTCGACGCTGGCTCAGGCTTCAGACATCGTCCAGATACTTCCAAAGTTTGATGAAGCATGCTATTTGGGCTTAGCTCCTACTTCAAGTACAACAGTTGAACTCTGTTACGGCGATGCATTGGCTGTAGTAGCCAGTGGTATATATGGGTTTAAAGACGCAGACTTTGGAAAATTTCACCCGGCCGGGTCATTAGGCAAGAAATTGATTCTTCGGGTGGATGATTTAATGGCAAAGGATGAAGAAAATGCATTGGTAGAGGAAAATGCATCCATAAAAGATGCAATAATCGAATTAAGCAAAAAGGGATTGGGAGTCGTTTCTATTATAGACAAGGATGGAAACCTGCAAGGAATAATTACTGATGGCGACTTACGACGTCAGTTAGAAAAAGGTATAGATATTTATAGCTTACATGTACAGGAAGTAATGACTTCAAATCCGATTACGGTAGAAGGTAATAAATTGGCAATAGAAGCTCTTAATATTATGAAACAGAAAAATATTTCATGTCTGCCAGTTTTAGAAGGCAGAAAAGCAAGAGGAGCTATTAGAATGCATGATATTGTAGGCATTGGAATTGTAGGATAAATTCAAAGGAAAAAGCTAAAGGTGTAAAGATGGCAAAAATCAAATATTTTGTGATGGATGTAGACGGCACGCTCACCGATGGGAAAATCTATATGGGACAATCGGGAGAAGTCTGCAAAGCATTTAATATCAAAGATGGATGTGGCATACACGATATACTGATTCCAAAAGGAATTGTTCCTATTGTGATTACCGGAAGAAGTTCTAATATTGTCTTGAACCGCTGTATTGAATTAAATATTACAGAAGTCCATCAAGGGGTGGGGAATAAGCTTGAAAAGCTGAAAGAAATTATAGATGATTTGTCACTTGTTGCATATATTGGAGACGATATTAATGATCTTTCTTGCATGATTCCAATTAAGAAAGCAGGTGGATTAGTAGGTTGTCCAAGAAATGCCAGTAAAAAAATTCTAGAGTTAGCGGATTTTGTTGCGGAGCATAATGGTGGAGAAGGTGCTGTGAGAGATTTTATTGAGTGGCTTATTGAAAAGAATTAAAGACGTCTATACGATTTTTTTTATGATCTTCTCTGAATTATAAGTAGAATGAGGAAGAAACCAAATTTTTGAAAAAGACCCTTGTGGGATATTCACCATATTCACCGGAGCTTTACGTGATTTCTGCCGCAAGGGCTTTTTTTTAACATCGAGTTAGCCGCATCTAACCACCAAATTATTTAAAATTTACCGTTCCGGTCAAAATCAGATAGGTTTCTTAAGATAAATATAGGTATAGAAGATGAAAAAGGCGTAATTGTGAAAACCGTAAAACTAGATGACCTGCTCGATGTCATTGTTGAGAGTGTCGTCGGGATTGATGAGTTTTTAGGGATTGAGTTGGATGTCGGTTTTGACGTACTCCCACCACACCTAATGTAAATGCTCAATTCTTTTGGCTGTCTATAGATTTGATATTTTGACCCTCATTTGCCATGAAAGCTGTTACTCATAGAAAAGCTTAATCTAAGCTTCTTACACTATTGTTTCATCTGATCCCATATTACGTATCCTTTTAGAATGTAAATTCCGGTCAAACTGAAAACGCTTTCCAAAGTTTGACCGGAATTTGCAGCATTTTTTGTATTTAAGGAAACGCTGATTAAATCAGCATTTTAGCTACCCATTAACTACCAACTATGGTATACTGTTAACATGATATATACAAAGGATGGTACCTGGGCATGAAACAACAAACTTTTAGCGATATAGAATACTCCAACCGCCGTAAGAAAACCAAGCTGAGTATTCCGGCCATTGATTATTCTTGTGAAAATGTACCTGTGTTCCGGAGGAACGGGGTTCTTCCGCAAATATTAGTATTATGCATATGGATCGTATATCAGTTTTGCCTCCAGGAGTTCCTTGCTACAGCGTCCATACATTGTTCGTTTAACCATTTTAAGCTTACTGTTTGTCCCTTCCACAAATCCGTTCGATAATGGACTTGCTACGGAGTTTTCCACTGCTTCTATATCCCTCATGAGGCCTTTTGCAAAAGTTTGGATTTCTTTCATATCGCAGTTCATATATTTTTCAATGAACAAATATAAACGAGGCATACTTTTTCTCTCAAAGATATCACGAAATTCCAGTATGCAATTACGCAATTCTCTTATCTTTGGATAGTGCTCCATAATATACGAACGGTGCGCTTCTGATAATTCAGCGTTCATCCAGAGAAAACGAAAAATCCCCGACCTGCTAATATGATCATATTTCTGTAATTCCCTTCTTTTTTTAATTGCATCCGTCGAAGTGCTCTTATATAACGATACCGGGATCTGAAGTCGTTTTATAATATTATTCATGTAATCATAAGCAGCCGTTTTGCCTCCCTCGTAACCTTTTTGCACTAAATTGTTAAGCACATCCATCCTGCTCTTTCCAGCAGTAAGTTCCTTAACTATATAATCATAGTATTTATCTAAACCGCTTTTAAAATCTTTTCGGCAAAGTGATTCAAAATCTCCGCTTAAATATTTTATAACGGTATTGCGACTACAATGTAAAATCCCTGCAATTTTTCTTTTGCTGTATCCAGCATCAGCATATTTATGAATCGCTTCATACAGTTGTATAGACTTTTCCCTGTAATCCGGAAGGTTATCCACACCCTCAGAGATTTTTTTTACCCTCACAGGTACTTATCTGTGAATTCTTTTCTTCCTCTTGCGGTTTTCCATAATCTTGCGGGATTTTTATCTCTACAGGAACAGTTCCATTCACTACGTTTTTAACAGCTTCCAGAAGGTTCTGGTGCAGATGAAACCTGTCAGCAATCTGCATGCAGTCCGGGAGTACCTCTTCTACAGCTTTTGCATATGCCGAAGCCCGGTCTCGGGTTACAGTTTTTACATGCTGGTTTTGTTTCAGCCAGTTTTTAAGTGTTTCACCATCCCTTCCATCAAGCACTGCAACGGGTTTGTGAGTTTCTTCATCTACGATAATTGTTCCATAAGTATCCCTTTTTTTAAAGGCAAAATCATCAATACCAATAGCGTTCCCACATACCGGCTTTTCCTGATCCGAATATCGTCGCATAAGCATTCTTATTATTGTATCCCCACTAATCTTGATATTGGAAGCCTTCAAAATACGGGCAGCGCTTTCGCAGCTTGTCTCCATGGCAAGAATAGTAGCAAAGTCAATGAGACGCTCTGTGTTCCTGCTGCAATAATCCAAAAATCCATCATACGTTTCTACAATGGAACCAACCTCACAGTCATCATTCGTGCAGTAATAATCATGCATGTTAATATCAAGCATTGTCCTTTTACCTAGAATCGGCAGGTCTTGTACACACCTGTGATGCGTGGAATGATATTTATTCAGTTCAGTGCCACACTTCGGACATTTATAAGATTTACTGCGTGATTTCATATGAATCCGGATCTCGTTTTCCGTACTATCCACACTCATGATTTCCAAGTCTTCTGGATAAAATTCAGTTAAGTTCAACTCATTTGCAGTACTCATTCATCAGGACTCCTTGCGGTAAAGTTAATCTAATTGTACCACAATCGCTGCCATTTGTCATCAGGAAATACTAATAGTTGCGGATGAACCAGGAACGGATACCGCTGTTCCGGAGGAACGATACCGTCAGTCCGGAAAGCGGATACCGTTATGATTGATAAGTTACCTGTGCGAGCTTACTCGCTTAATGCCGGATCCATTCCGTATACTTCCCGCATGGACTTATAGTTCGCAGGATCGATAGGGATGATGTTCACCGTGTACCCATCGTACTTGATCCGATCGATGATTGCTTCCGCAAGAGGGCTGTCGTCCCCACCGAGCTGATCATACCAGCCACTGGAATCATACTGTGAACAGAAGATCGTGGATGATTTCTTACGTCTCCTGTGCAACAGTTCCAGAATATCGTGTTGCTCTGATTCGTTCGGCTTAAGGAGGAGCCATTCATCGATGATGAGCAGGATCGGGTTTGCATACTTGGCCTGTACTTTCTTGTAGGTGCCGTCGTTACGGGCCATCTCCAGTTCAAGGAGAAGGTCAGGCAGACGGATGTACTTTGTCTTGTAACGCTGTTTGCACGCCTCCATACCGAGCGCACAGGCCAGATAAGTCTTGCCGCTGCCGGTGGCACCAGTAATAAAGACATTCCTGTGATCCGCGATGTATTCGCAGGTCGCAAGTTTTTCAATCAGGTTACGGTTGAGCTTGCGTCCGGAAGTATAGTCGATATCCGAGATATAGGCTTCCGGCTGATCAAACCCGGCGTTTCGGATCAGCCGCTTTAAGCTGTTACTCTTGCGGTTGTTATATTCAATGTCGACAAGCATCGCGAAACGATCCTCAAAGGAGACATCCTTCATTTTAGGATCATTGACCTGAGTGCAGAAACCATCCGCCATTGAGGTCATGCGCATTTCAATTAATTTATCAGTTGTGCTCTGGATACTCATAGTCTTCTTACCTCCTGTAGTAATCAGCGCCTCTGGTGAGCGCATGACTGTTCCGTGTTGAAGTGGTCTTAGTTGTAGCTTCATTTCCGTCATCATCCGGCTCTGCCCTGTCACTGCCGGTATCAAGGATGTTCTTGATGCTCTTGTAACTGGGCGAGGGTGTAAAGGAAAGCGCCTTCCTGCAGGCAGCTTCCAGCCGGTTGACAGAATACTTGTCCGCCAGCTTCAGAAGTCCCATGCAGCTCCTGTAAGACTGCTGTTCCACGCGTTTGGAGGTGAGGATGGCATCCACCACCTGATAGGTGTTTTCACCGATACGTTCCGCCCATTTGCGGAAACGGTCGCCATTCCATTCCAGATACTGCTGATGGGAAGGCGGCATATGCTCGGTAACAGTGCTGTACTGTCCCTTGCGGCCGTATAAACGGCGATGGGAGGCGATACGGTTGTTATTATAGAAAATCTCAACCATCTTATCCGTAACACGAACATCGACCTTGCGCTTGATATATTCATACGGGACAGAATACAGCATCCCGGCGCAGGAGATGTGGTAGTTGAACTGGACGGTAGCCTGTTTCCATTCCGCCAGTTCATACGGATAAGCGGGCAGGGGAGCTAAAAGCGGAAGCTCCTCTTCATGGAAGATATCATACCGGCTGCCCTCTTTCTTCTGGAACGGGCGGTGGCTGAATTCTTCCAGTTTCTTCCGGATTGCCTGGTTCAACTCTGCAAAGGAGAAGAACTGTTCATTGCGCAGTGCAGCCGTGATCCAGGTGGAAATATTACCCACGCTGCCTTCAGCATTCGGCTTATCCTTGGGGGCACGTACGCGGGCAGGGATGACAGCGGTGCCATAGTGCTCTGCCATCTCCTGGTAAACGGCGTTGATCCGCTGGTCTTTCCAGCCCTTGTTATGGTCGACAGCGGTACGGCAGTTGTCCGGTACGAGGATTCTGGCTACTCCGCCAAAATATTCGTACATGTGGACGTGGGCCGTAATCCATGAGTGCTGCTTCTCATCAACAAAAGCTTCGACATACGGATACATGCTGTATGTCATGACACCGACAAAGAGCCAGGCATTGATAATCTCGCCGGTGTCGGGGTCAATGATGTGGGCCGGATCACCCGCCCAGTCAACTTCGACCTGTTCCCCAGGCTTGCGGTTGATGTGCATCGTGGCGCGACGTTTCTGCTCATCCTGCTGGATGTAATAGCAGAACTGGGAATACATGAGCGGATCATCGCCAGCCCTTTTACAATCTTCCAGATACTCTGTCCATAGGAGTTTCTTGTTGACCCCGTTGCGGAGGAGTTCCTTACGGATGTATTCGTAGTCAGGCATCCGCTTGTGGGAGATAGCGGAAGTATCCGTTTTCTCCTGAAACAACATTTTCGCCAGTACATCGTCTGTCAGATTCGGATCCAGTGGCCATGCAAGGTTTTTCGCCTTGGCTGCCTTGAGCGTCTTGTTGACCGTCGTCTTGGAAACATTACAACTGAGTGCGATGTTTGACTGGCTGAGATTCAATCCGGCGAGCCGGATGATCTCACGGTATTTGGTCATAATGGTGACCTCCTTCATCTGTATTTACGCTGTAAAGCGCATAGATACAGTATAAAGGATTAATTTTATCAGCGGTACTGATGACCGGAATGCCGGTATCGTACCAACCGGAATCGCGGTATCCATCAGCCCGGATTAGCGGTATCGTGCGTCCGGACTGGCGGTCCAGAAATGGGGTTCTTCCGCAAATATTAGTATTATGCATATGGATCGTATATCAGTTTTGCCTCCAGGAGTTCCTTGCTACAGCGTCCATACATTGTTCGTTTAACCATTTTAAGCTTACTGTTTGTCCCTTCCACAAATCCGTTCGATAATGGACTTGCTACGGAGTTTTCCACTGCTTCTATATCCCTCATGAGGCCTTTTGCAAAAGTTTGGATTTCTTTCATATCGCAGTTCATATATTTTTCAATGAACAAATATAAACGAGGCATACTTTTTCTCTCAAAGATATCACGAAATTCCAGTATGCAATTACGCAATTCTCTTATCTTTGGATAGTGCTCCATAATATACGAACGGTGCGCTTCTGATAATTCAGCGTTCATCCAGAGAAAACGAAAAATCCCCGACCTGCTAATATGATCATATTTCTGTAATTCCCTTCTTTTTTTAATTGCATCCGTCGAAGTGCTCTTATATAACGATACCGGGATCTGAAGTCGTTTTATAATATTATTCATGTAATCATAAGCAGCCGTTTTGCCTCCCTCGTAACCTTTTTGCACTAAATTGTTAAGCACATCCATCCTGCTCTTTCCAGCAGTAAGTTCCTTAACTATATAATCATAGTATTTATCTAAACCGCTTTTAAAATCTTTTCGGCAAAGTGATTCAAAATCTCCGCTTAAATATTTTATAACGGTATTGCGACTACAATGTAAAATCCCTGCAATTTTTCTTTTGCTGTATCCAGCATCAGCATATTTATGAATCGCTTCATACAGTTGTATAGACTTTTCCCTGTAATCCGGAAGGTTATCCACACCCTCAGAGATTTTTTTTACCCTCACAGGTACTTATCTGTGAATTCTTTTCTTCCTCTTGCGGTTTTCCATAATCTTGCGGGATTTTTATCTCTACAGGAACAGTTCCATTCACTACGTTTTTAACAGCTTCCAGAAGGTTCTGGTGCAGATGAAACCTGTCAGCAATCTGCATGCAGTCCGGGAGTACCTCTTCTACAGCTTTTGCATATGCCGAAGCCCGGTCTCGGGTTACAGTTTTTACATGCTGGTTTTGTTTCAGCCAGTTTTTAAGTGTTTCACCATCCCTTCCATCAAGCACTGCAACGGGTTTGTGAGTTTCTTCATCTACGATAATTGTTCCATAAGTATCCCTTTTTTTAAAGGCAAAATCATCAATACCAATAGCGTTCCCACATACCGGCTTTTCCTGATCCGAATATCGTCGCATAAGCATTCTTATTATTGTATCCCCACTAATCTTGATATTGGAAGCCTTCAAAATACGGGCAGCGCTTTCGCAGCTTGTCTCCATGGCAAGAATAGTAGCAAAGTCAATGAGACGCTCTGTGTTCCTGCTGCAATAATCCAAAAATCCATCATACGTTTCTACAATGGAACCAACCTCACAGTCATCATTCGTGCAGTAATAATCATGCATGTTAATATCAAGCATTGTCCTTTTACCTAGAATCGGCAGGTCTTGTACACACCTGTGATGCGTGGAATGATATTTATTCAGTTCAGTGCCACACTTCGGACATTTATAAGATTTACTGCGTGATTTCATATGAATCCGGATCTCGTTTTCCGTACTATCCACACTCATGATTTCCAAGTCTTCTGGATAAAATTCAGTTAAGTTCAACTCATTTGCAGTACTCATTCATCAGGACTCCTTGCGGTAAAGTTAATCTAATTGTACCACAATCGCTGCCATTTGTCATCAGGAAATACTAATAGTTGCGGATGAACCAGAAATGGCCGGAATACTCACGGCCATTTCTGGTTCATCCGGAACACAGGTACATTTTCACAAGAATAATCACAAGCGGGTAGAATTCCTCGATTCTATGGATAAAATGATTCCATGGGATCATTGGGTAAATATGATTCACCCCTTTTATCCATCTGACAAGCGAGGGCGACCGCCCAAAAATATAGAAACCATGCTTCGTATGTATCTGATGCAAAATTGGTTCAACCTTTCCGATGCTGCCATTGAAGATTCTATATATGACAGCTATGCAATGCGGAAATTCATGCATATCGATTTCCTTACTGAACAGGTTCCGGATGCTACCACTCTGCTTCATTTTCGTCACCTTCTTGAAAAAAATAAGATCGGCGAACAGATTTTTGATGATGTAGCTGCCAGACTGGAAAAAGCAGGCTTGATCATGCACGGGGGTACAATTGTTGATGCTACAATTATTGCAGCTCCAAGTTCAACCAAAAACAAAGAAGGTAAACTTGACCCTGAAATGCACCAGACCAAAAAAGGAAACCAGTGGTATCATGGAATGAAAGTTTATTCTGGCGTTGATGCCGGGAGCGGATATGTTCACTCACTTACCGGAACAGCTGCAAATGTGCATGACGTAGAGGAAACAGCAAACCTGATCCGCGAAGATGACGAAGTCGTTTATGGCGATTCCGGATACAGTGGAGCAGAAAAGAGGGAGGAAATCCAGTCTGACGAACATTTATCGAAAGTGGAATTCCGCACCAATAAGCGTCCAAGCAGTATCAAAACGCCGGATTCCTATCATGGAATCAACTGGGATAAGCAGATAGAAAATCGGAAATCCTCAACGCGATGTAAAGTGGAGCATCCATTTTTAATTGTCAAGAAGCAATGCGGATACAGTAAGGTTGTGTATCGAGGCATTCCCAAGAATATGAACCGATTTCATATCTTATTTGCCAGCGCTAATCTGGTGATGTGCGCAAGAGCCGGACGAAGCGATGAATTCTGCATGGCATAACTGCGCCCATTTCGAGAAAATACGGTCAAAATAAGGCATATAAAAAGCAGTATAATTGCGCAAATCAGCAATAATATCATTAAAAATCATCCATTTGGATGGTTGTTTGACTTGAAAACGCTATTTTTCAGCGTTTCCTTAACAGAAAAAGGTACATTATATGTGGGTGACATAGGGAACAGAAAGACATTCCGGGCATAAAAATCTGCCGGAATTAATCCGGCAGAAAATAATTCGAACGAGAAATCCTGCTTTAAGATGTGTGCCAAGTTACGTTGTTATAAAGAAAGCGGATAACATGAGCGATATTTTCATTCTTGGCAATGATGTGGAATGCGAATTTCGCCCAAACGGAACACAAGTTATTTCTTTACCATAAGGAAGCGTATTCCTCAGGAAGAAAGGCTCGGATCATCAACATGGAGGATTCGGTCAGGCATTTTCTGTTTCAATGTCTTTCGATAAATCCCCTAATTCCTGTACGATTTTCTGGTAACGGTATAACTGTGTATTAATGTTCTTTTTCAGCTTTTTATTATATTCCTCTGCTGTTTTGGAGATCCTGTCTGCCGCAATGGCTTTATTATCAGCGATAAAGCTTTGCTGTTCCAAATCTTCAAAAATCGCATCAAGATGAGCTTTGGCTGCTGTTGACCAGTTAGTGTCATGAGATAGAAGCCCGACCGCATTTAGAGCATGATAAAGGATAATATGCAATTCCTCCCCGCGTTCCAGGTGTATCATAATCTTATTTTTCAGGACAGTTCCTTCTGCGGTTTCTGTTTCCTTCTGTAGTATATCCTGACGCCGCTTTTCTTCCGCTGCTGCCGCAGCTTCCAGCTTTTCATATTCCAGAGCAGGAAGCTGAACAGAGTTCTCTTTTGCAAATTCTCTCAGATTCATGTTCTCAATTGCCTCCTCACCACATTTTTTCCCCGGATTTTTGAATCCGAGGGGTTGGTTCTTCGGTCGGGACAAATAAATCTTTGTCCGGATAGAAATCATAATAGCAGTTAAAACTGGAGATACCATACCTGTTTTTCAAACAAACAAGTTCCACTTTTCGCGGAATGGCTGCTTTTTCTTGCTCAATCCTTTCTCTTTTTTCGGTGATATCGAGCTTAGTAAAAGCCGGATCTTTGAGGCACTGGAGCTGTAAACCGTAGACAACATCTGCGGAATACTCAATTAATCCGCTTTCCTTCAGAGATTCGAAGCTGATCGGATAAAGGTAATTTGCCCGGTTCACGCTCGAGATAGCAAAAATGGCTAACCCAAATTCCCGGCTTACCTTCTTTAGTTCTGTGACGACCATATCCATGGCTTCTTTTGCTGTAGGCTGTTTTCCCTTGTTATCCGTCATGGGTTGCAGGATCTGAAGGTAGTCGATGAAAACAACTGGCTTTTCGCCTGTGCGATATATATAGGTCTGTATGTAGTTACGGACATATGAAACATCGCAGGAAAAGTTTCCTTCAATTATGCTAATATGGTCAGATACCATATCCATATATTCATCGGAAGCTGCCAGAACTCTGTCAGGTAAATATCCACGGCGGATAGATAGGCTGCTTACAGCCGTTTTGAGGTCATGCTGTGCGGTTATTCTGGCTATACTCTTAGAAACAACTTCGAGTTTTGATTGCTCCAATGAAAAGTATAGAACATCTTTTCCTTTGGCCGCAATCTGGTCTGCCATTTGTGCAGCATAGGTTGTCTTACCTAAACTGGAAATAGCAGCCAAAACATACAGCCCGCTGTACAATCCATTCGTTTTGTCATCAAGGTTTTTATAACCACTCCAAACAACATCTTTAAAGGCTTTGATGTCCTCAACCATTTTAAAGTTAATATAGTCGAATACATTATCAGGCTTTCTGAATGCCTTCAATGTGTGAAAAACATCCGCTTCCAGTCCCATGCGTTCATTCAGCAGCCGTTCATTTGGATCTTTATAAGTTCCAGACATAGAAACTATGTCATATCCAATGTCTAGCTGTTGCAGACCTGCTGCGAGCTCGTTAGTTGCCTTGTTTCCGGCTGCATCATTATCCAGACAGAGAAAAAGATGAGCAGCGGTAGGATGGGACTTTAACTTCTTTAAAAGTTTTGGAACATTACTGGTGCTGTTTATAGCGACAGCAGTTCCCCTTGCCTCTATAAGGCTCAGTGCATCAAATGCCCCTTCAGTGACGAAGATCTCTTTAATCGCCGGATCATAGAGTACGTTTTCGTTAAAGATTCCAGGAGTACTCCCTTTTACATTCATCTTCTGATAGGCAGGAGCCATATCTGGGTTGATGGCCCGTCCTATATAGTGGTCTCTTGATGTCGGTATGATGATGCGCGGTGCCGGATATTTGGCCTGCCCGTTTCCACCGGGGGCAGATGCCGGATCCGAAAATTCATCAAAACCTAGCCCGTACTTTATTGCAGTTTCCTTCGAAATCCCCCGGCTAGATAGATAAGAAGAAGCGGCTGGATTATCCAGGTTCTCTGTACACTTCATGTAGTAATCAGTATAATCAGAGATGTCTGAGGCCGGTGTGGTTTTAGCAACAGCTTTCGGATTGTTCATAGACGTAGCTGCCGGGGGATTTGGTATACCTCCGTCGTCGATCGTAATGCCTACTTCCTGCGCCAGCGAATACAACGCTGTGTTAAAGTCGACATTATATTTCTCCATAAACAGATCCATAACATCTCCCCTCTTCTGACAAGCAAAACAATAAAATGTATGCGCTGCAGGATACAATTTAAAAGCTCCGGTTTTGTGAACGCCTGTTCCACTGTTGCAGAAGGGGCACTGGTAAAGGCCGCTCTTTGATTTCACCAGGTAGTCATCCATGGAGACGTGTTCACGAATCATCTGTTTTGCATTTTCTCTATTCATAATATCTAACCATCCTTTCTACTGCCTTACGCAGGTTGCCGTTTCCCGGCCATGATGCAGGACCCGCTTACTGTAGGTTCTGCCTGGCCTATATATGTTGCTGCCTTCTGTTTAGAAGACTTTGTTCGTGAGTGATGCCGATAAAAGAAATACCAGAGTAGTGTTTTAGGCTTATGATACCCTTGTTAAAGACTACCGGGGGTTTTTCTTTTATTGGCACGATTATAGGCGAGGCTCCGCCCAACGTCAAGAAGGGCGGAGACTGCCATTATAAAGTACTTAGAAGTACTTACAGGTTTTCCGGCGATACGAAAAACATGAATTTTGTGTGACATTCAAAATGCCGGAAAACCGGTTGGTTTCTCTGGCTTTTTTAAAGAATGTCAGCCTATGATATGTTGCATGTATGTACCAAAGCTCGGAGGTGAATTTGTAGCAAAGTTCGGAGGGAGCGTACCAAAGTTTGGAGGCGTACGTACCAAAGTTTGTAGGTGCAGCGCATCAAAAAGCAGCTTCACTCGGTAAAATTAAACAGTATAGCTATCCCGCTTTTGCGTGATTTTGTGCCGCTCGTGTATTCCGTGTATCCGTCAATGAAACCGACCGCTTTCCAGTATTCACAACATTGCAGCATATACTCTTTATAACGCTTTTCCTCTGACCTGCTTTGCCCCGTCATATCCACACGTTCAAAAACTTTCGTGTAGGCAATTTTGTTCCCCAGCTCTAGAAAATCGACAGGTGATTTATTTATGGGCTTATCTTCTTTTTCCTGTCTTTTTTTGTACCGTTTGTATCCAGGTAATGCATTCTTTTTATAATCTCTTTGCATGATAGCCATACGACGCAGCAAATAACCTTTTATCGCAATCCGGTTTTTTGTGTTTGGAATTCTGCTCCCAAACCTTCCATGACTGTCTATTTTCCGTATACCTAACAACTCCGGTTTTATGGTTGTAAGTTGTTCTGCCTGCTCTGCGTATTCATAAAATACAGGTTTTTCTTCTAAATGATACGCCTTAACCGTTTGACCTCCTGTAACTGTTTCAACCAGGCTTAAGTTTAGCAGTTTATCTTCGAACATAAGCTTGTACTCTGATGGATCTTTGCCTTTCCAATCAGCAAACTGTTCTGTTGCATTTATTTTTACTTCGATTCGCCGCTGTGCTTCAATGCTTGCTTCCACTTCAGCAAGAGATTGCTCTGATGGTGCGCCCGATTGGGTTTCATTAATTATCGCCCGGTATACCATAGCAACTGTAAATGTATAACATTTACAATAATAAAAAGAGCAAATAGCATCATATACCTGTTTGTCATATTCCGTATATTTTCCCTGGGTGATTCGTTTACCATTTTCATCCATAGGCGAAAGTGTTACATATATCGGAATTTCTTTTCTCCCCACGTTTATTTTAATGTTTGGCCTATTCCAGTCAGCATAGTTTTTTTCTTCCAATAAATTGGGCAATTTTGCTGTTAAGATTATATGCTTTTCCAAAAGAAAAGCATGTAAAGTAGTATTGTCCGTAGCATCCGGGAACTCGTCCGATGCCTTCCAATAGGTATCTTCCATGGCTGATCCTCCTTTCCATAAAATTCCGAAGATGGTAAAATAAAAGACCACATTTTTCAGAGAAAGAATTTCGTGACAGCCCTGTCTGTTCTCTGAATTTTTCACCTTTTTCCGGATATATACTTTCCATAAATAATGGCTCTATTTTTCCATCTGACGGCGGTTTATAAGGTTAGCGGTGTCCTGCCCGGGAAGTGCTGTTGCACCACTTCGCAATGGAAGTTAGATATGCGCTGCTGACTTCTACTGAGCTGGCCACTATCTTTAATTTGTTCGATTTTTGGAAAGTGGATTTTTTGCTCCTATGAAAAATCTTTAAATGCAGTAGAAATAAATGCAAATGCAAAACATAGTTAGTATAATCTTAATAATAGTTAATGAGAATTTAACAAACGAAAGAACTGATTTAGATTTTTCTATTGAGGAGTAATGCCAAAAAGACGAAAGAAAAGTTAGAAAACTGTGGTGGGAGTAAAGTAAGACAGTAAACGGCACGAAATACTGCAATGCTTGGAGCAGCAAGCTTAAGATGTAGATTTCAAAATAATGTGCCACAGGAATACAGGAACTGACATTGTCAGCTCCTGAAGGTGAATTATTGTCTCAAGCTTAGTTTTTCGAGTCCTGGTGAGAAAATAATTCTTCCCTGCTTTTGTCATGTAGAAAGTATCGCCACCAAGATCCCAATGGACGGATATCTTCCGAATCAGGAACAACGGTTTGAACTCATTCAGATTTTTAGTTGCCTTCTTATATGTAGAAGTAACAGATTTCTTTTTATCAGGCAGTCTGCTATGTATATGATTTATAAATTTCCAGGAAGGCTTCCCATGACAGTGTAACAAGTGTTTCCTTCCTCGCCATTCCATGAACCACAACAGGGATTTTTCGAGACCCAGTGAATTCACTTTCTTGTTTGGCATCATGACAGCTCTGCTCGTATGCATCACGCAGATTGAGCCGTGCTACATATTTAGCTTCGATGTGCAAGCCACAATTGGTCGTCACATCCGCATTTCCTTCCACCTTTCCGCAGTACTGCTGTCCTCGCCTGGCATTTACATCAATGCCTGATTCGCGCAGAGAGGCTGCAATTTTGCGTTCAAAATCTGCACCGCGCCTACGGGCGGATCTGCCACGGTCGGAAGCTGTTTTGGTGGAAGACTTTTTAATTGTGTCTTTTTCTGTCATAATTTTATCCTTTCTAAGTGATGAGATTGATTGTTATCTACAACTTTGATATATGGCCCACACAAATAAAACACATCGCTTATTGAAGATATGAATTAACCGTGATATCTAGGCGAAAATGAGCCAAGTGACATAATGAAACACAGTGCAACGCAAACCTATCGTACCGAAGCGGACGTCCTTCCCGCCGAGCTTTTTCCGCATTTGCCCCGCGCAAAATATAATCTTTCTCATCAAGTTGCCTGGCAAAGTGTTCTACCTTTGCGGGAGTGACACCTTTTTTGGTAGTCCTATAGATTTCTATAAGCTGTTTTTTTACTTCTTCCCTTTCTTCCGAAGAGAGATTACTATAATATGTATACGCAGTACGGGCTACAGACCGTCTATACCCATGCAAATCACTGGAAACCCGCATCTCCTCGTTCGAAAAGATTTTCTCATCTGGTGCGACTCCGGATACGACGGATAACACGTCATCCTGGTAGCAGGGCAGGATATGCTGCATGGTTTCTTTTCCGCCTTTCCCTTTTGCAACATGGACGGCGACAGGCTTTCCTTCTGAATTATATACGATATCCCTGCCATACAGTCTCGCGTACTCACTCCGACGGATGCCAACAGAGGAAGCGAAGCGGATGATGCGCTCATATTTTTCCTTCTGGGCATCGGCTTTTCCACGCGGATTCTTTTCAGCGATACGTCCTTTCGTTGTCCGGCTGGAAACTCGCGCAGGCTTATCGATGTCATACAGACTGACGCCAAAGGAGCGTGTGATAGGTGTAAGGTATGTATGCACGGTTGACGGCGCATAATGTTTTACATCTACC
>Ga0192276_1104_pt1 | contig 17205 bp, 31 predicted proteins | sample Koala_Koa24_I3_FD_131263 | JGI IMG/M metagenome (GOLD analysis project Ga0192276, IMG submission 131263) | Enriched cells from koala feces incubated with labeled cellulose particles, San Francisco Zoo, California, United States - Koala_Koa2-4_I3 ...
TGAATTTGTTACTGGAATCAAGCGGCAGCAGAAGTCCGTCAAGGCTTTCTTTGAGCCGATGCGTATTAAGGCTAAGGAAACCTACGATGCAGTACTCGACCGGAAGAATGCGATGATGAAGCCGCTTGAAAGTGCTGAAAAACCATCAAGAGCAAAATGTCCGATTATAAGCGGGAGAAAGAAAGACAGCGCAGACAGCAAGAGGAAGAAATGCGCCGGATGGCAAAGCTCGAAGCAGAGCGTAAGCTTAGTGAGGCAGTTGCCGCAGATGCAGTTGGTGATGCCGAAGCAGCAGAAGCAGCCATGGCTGAAGCTGACGTTATGAGCGGTGTGGCTGAGACTGGTGTGGTTGCTGTTGCTGCTGTGAAGGTGAAAGGCGTATCGACTAGAAAGAGCTGGAAAATCACGTCCGTAGACAAGGAACTCGTCCCGGTTACAGTCGCTGGCGTTGAAATCCGGCCCGTAGACGAAAAGGCTGTCCTTCGCCTGATTAAAGCGTCTAAGGGACAGATCACTATCCCTGGAGTCAAGTTTGAGGAAGTTCCTGTAATCAGCGTCCGAAGCTGACGGAATAAAACAAGGAGGCATATGACAATGAACGAACAGAAAAGTGTGGCTACTGTCCAACAGACCCAGAGCGTGTCTGCTCCTGCAAATAACACGCTTAGCATCTTCACCAACGCAAAGAGTTTTGAAACCGCACAGCGGATGGCACAGTGCCTTGCATCGTCCACCGTAATTCCCAGAGACTATCAGGGGAATATTGGGAACTGCATGATTGCCATTGAAATGGCTTCCCGGATTAACACAAGCCCGATGATGGTTATGCAGAACCTATATATCGTGAACGGCAGGCCGAGCTGGAGCAGCCAGTGGATCATCGCTATGATTAACAGTTCCCACCGTTACAAAACCGAGCTACAGTTCGATTTTGGGTACGAAGATGCAGATGGTGGCCTTAGCTGCCAGGCATGGGCTGAAGACTATGCTGGTCACATCGTAAGAGGCCCCAAAATCACAATGGAACTTGCCAGAGCTGAGGGGTGGGTAAATAAAAACGGCTCCAAATGGAAGACAATGCCGGAAGTGATGATTCAGTACCGTGCTGCATCTTTCTTTGGCCGTATGAACTGTCCTGACATGATTATGGGAATCTACAGCGCAGAAGAAAACTACGACATGGGCGACTATGTAGCAGTTGATGGAACCGGGCTTATCTTGGACGAGTCAACCGGTGAGGTAGTCGAATCTCCCATCGAAGAAGACACTGTTATTTCCCAGGAGCAGCGGCAGATGCTGTTTAAGACTGCTCAGGAATATCTTGGAGCTGACGCAAATGTCAGGCTGAAAGCGCTCATTAGCGAATTTGGCTATGAGTCTACTTCCAAATTACCGTCGTCTGTGTTTACAAAAATCATGGCGAAAATCATGGCCGAAGCCGAGGAACGCAATTCGTTCGTTGATGATGATGACAGTAACTACGATAGTGACCCTGAAGCATGAGAATGCCAAATTTGCAACGAATGGCGGGTGATGGACAGTGGCCTGGATAAGTGTACACGAGAGCATTGACGGGCCAAAGCTCAGAAGACTGTACAAAACGCTACAGTGCTCAAAGTTTGAAGCAACTGGGATACTCGTCTTTCTGTGGTTCTGGGGGCTGAACAACGCTGACCGCAACGGCAGAATCATTGATGCAGACAGAGAAGATGTCGAAAGAAATTTATATGGCGTTGGAACCAAATGCAAAATTGACCCGGTTCAAATTGTAGATGCACTTATCACGCCAGGCTGGATTGATGAAACTGATGATGGGATATTTCTTCACGACTGGGATACCTGGCAGGCTCAGTGGTACAACGCAATGGATCGAAGGGCCAAGGAGAGCGAACGAAAACGTGAGAGCAGGGCTTTGAAGAAAGCCGCACCCTTCCCATATGAGAATGCTGGCGTACAGCCGTCAGAGCCAGACCAGGCGCAGATGAAGATTCCGTTAGAAAGTTATCAAGGTTCCACCACTGGGGCCGCAGACCGAGAAGACAAGCCTGTGGCCCCAAGAAATGGCAGCATCAATTATAGCGTGTCATTTGAGGAGTTTTGGAGTGCTTATCCGAGACATGATGAAAAGGGCTCTGCATTCAAGAAGTATAAGGCCAGAATCAAGGATGGTTTTACGGATGAGCAGCTCTTGACCGCTGCGAAGAACTATGCTTTGCAGTGTAAGAGAGCACGGACTGAGAAGCAGTTCATCAAGCTCGGCAAGACGTTCCTTGGTGATGCCCTTCCATTTATGGATCATTTGCCTAGAAAAGAACCTGATGTCATAGCCGAGGCGACATACGATGTCAATCCGTTTGAGGAATGGGGCGGTGATGATAAATGAGCGGCTCCGTCTACTATGAGACAATGCGTAAAGTTGCAAGAAACGGCATTGACAGACAGCAGATACATGAAGGAGACTTCACTGATGCGGATGGCATCTTGAGATGCGGAAAGTGCAAGGAGCCACGCAGAGCGTACCGAGAGTTTGTTGACCCTGATAGCAGCAACCCGAACCAGACAAATCGACTTCTCGTTGCTGTCAAGTGCCGATGTGAAAGAGAAGCAAGCGAAAGGGAGAAACAGGAACGTCAAGCCGAAAAGGATATGGCAGTCATTCAATCATTAAAAGCAGCCAGCTTAATGGATGAACGTATGATGACCTCCCGTTTCTCGAATTTTGAAACAACAAAGCACAATGAAAAGCAGTTGAGACTCTGCCAGAGGTACGCAACCAAATTCGACTTGATGGTTGAAAAAAACCAGGGGCTTCTCTTTTGGGGGAATGTTGGCACTGGCAAAAGTTATGCTGCTGGCTGTATTGCAAACCACCTCTTGGAACGGAAAGTGCCTGTGATTATGACCTCGTTTGTCAAGCTCATGGCTGCGATGGATGCTGACCGGAGTAAGAGCGAGGAACTGATTGACAGGCTGAATCGAGCAAAGCTGGTTATATTCGATGACTTCGGTGCCGAGCGTGGCACTGATACTGCACTTGAGCGAGTCTACAATATTGTGGACAGTAGATACCGGAGAAAGTTGCCGATGATTCTCACCACGAACCATACGCTTGACGAGATGAAAATGGAATCCGACATCCGGTACAGCAGAATCTATGACAGAGTATTTGAAGTCTGCTTCCCTGTGCAGTTCTTTGGGCCAAGCTGGAGGAAGAAGGCCGCAAATGGAGCATGGCATGAAATGACGTCTTTGTTAATGGGAGATGATTGAATATGTCAGAACGGATTTTACTGAGAGTAGCAAACAAAGAAGACAGAGCCACAGTCGCAACGATTCTGTTTCGCAACGGCTACAGGGTAGAGCTTGCGAAAATCAAGAATGGACGTAGCTATGAGCACTATGTTTGTTGTGAACGGCTTCCCAGCACGGTCGTTGAGAGCAACTCAGGAGACAGGGACGATGAAAGTTAAGTTCACCATCCCTGGAGAGCCAACCGGAAAAGGGCGGCCAAGATTTTCACGTCAGGGGCAGTTCGTGCGAACGTATACGCCAGCTAAGACCGAGAATTATGAAGCGTTGGTCAGGTTGGCATATCAACAGCAGTGTAGAGGGGTACGTTTTGACGATGATGCGATGATTGATGCACGGATTATGTGCTACTTTGCTGTTCCGAAATCTGCATCAAAGAAGAAGACGACTGCAATGCTGGCAGGGAAAATTCGACCAACGAAAAAGCCGGACGCAGATAATATCGTTAAGATCATACTTGATTCCTGTAACCAGGTAGCCTACCGGGACGATACACAAGTTGTCGATTGCCAAGTCCGAAAGTTTTACAGCATTGAGCCGAAGGTTGTCGTTACGTTCAGAGATGCTTGGAGGCAGCAGGATGAGGGAGCTTAACTTTGATGGTTGGTGGGAGGGCGATGTCGAGTATAGCTGTGACGAATGTAGGAAGACCGTGAAATTCCGTTTCGACGATGAAGATTCGGCAAAAAATGCAAAGGGACAGCGGAATGCCCTCCGGCGTAAACGTGGCTGGGTATTCACGAAAGTCAATAACCAGTTCAGGGACTTTTGCAGTGAAAGATGTAGAAACAATTATATTCGCAGAAATACAATCTGAAAGGAGACCGTTATCATGAGTAAGAGTATGCAGTTGAGCCTGAAGGGAGACACATTCAGCGCACTCCAGGAGGACTTTGATGCTATCCTGGCAAGAACGGTGGGCAACATGGAAATGAAGGGTGCTGATGAAGCAACGATTACGCTGAAGCTCAAGGTTACTCTTGAGAAAGCAACCGCCAGAGATTTCGAGAGCAACGGGTACGATGCGACCAGGGATATTACAAAGCCCTCCTTCTCCCACGACATCAGCTCGATGATGCAAGTAAAGGACAAGCGCTCCGGCGCACTGAGAGGCGACTATGAGCTTGTGTGGGATAATGAAGCAGGCCAGTATTATATGCGTAAGATTGAAGATGGACAGGTCAACATGGACGATGTGATGGATGACTATGAGGTTGTGTCTGAGCTGCCTAAACTGCCCGAGTCTACCGGCCTAGATGGCGAAGATGAAGACACAGAAGATGAGTACGGCTGGGAGCAGCCTGACGAGGAGGAGTGAGTATGCTGAATCGAGTTACCGTTATGGGGAGACTTGTCAAGGATCCTGACTTGCGCTACACACAGACCAATATTCCCGTTGCCTCGTTCACTATTGCCTGTGAGAGAAGCCAAAAGGGGAAGAACAAAGAGGCTGTCACCGATTTTATCAACTGTGTTGCCTGGCGCCACAATGCTGAGTTTGTCTCGAAAAACTTCAGTAAAGGTAAAACCATTGTTGTAGATGGATCCATCCAACAGCGGAAATTCACCACAAAGGACGGGGAGAATCGTAACGTCCATGAAGTTGTCGCCGACAATGTTTTCTTTGGAAGCGCAAGCAAAAGCACGAACCAGTCACAGACTGTAGATGTGTATTCCAGCGTGAACACTGAGGCTGACTATGAACCGACAGATGTGCCTGATGGTCAACTGCCATTCTGATAACAGGAAAGTTGTCTGATAAGCTGCCAGGGGGTAGGAAATGGAGCAAACGCACTTTCCCTACCCCCACCTACTTTATCCGAAAAACACAGATTCTACGGCCACACAAAGCCTTACACTGGAGGTCCAAATGAAAATCAAAATCAATACACACGGAAACCCTATGCCTGAGAGCTATGGCGAATGGGTCGATCTTTTTACATCAGAGGACGTAAAACTCGATACACTGGAGTTCGCAATTATCCCTCTTGGCGTTTCAATGGAATTGCCAAAAGGGTATTACGCTCACATCGTACCCCGCAGCTCGACCTGCAAGAAATGGGGCGTCATCATGGCGAACAGTATGGGAGTCATTGAAAATTCGTACTGCGGCGATGACGACACATGGGGGTTCCCCGCAGTGGCAATCAAGCCGACAGAGATTCCAAAAGGAACCCGTATTTGCCAGTTTAGGCTGGTTAAACAGGCAGATGCTATTGAGTTTGAACAGGTCGAGAGGCTGGATAATCCGAACCGTGGTGGTTGGGGCAGCACAGGAACGAAATAGCCGTTGTAGCACACGGCAGGGCTGGTTAGACTTCTACATGAGAAATGAGGCGTTATGGCGTTGCCGATTACAACTGAGCAGAAATACGATGTTGATGCCATGAAAGAGCGTCTATACTCGTACAGGGAATCGGATAAGGAAATCGATGAGCAGATCGAGCGGCTGGAGCGTCTTGTCTCTAAAATGTCTCGTCCAGGAGCTACTGCCTTATCTGATATGCCGAAGAACCACTCAGCATCGACAGACAGGATGGCTGATATGGTCAGTCGGAAAGAGGAACTTGAATCCTGTATTAAGGTTGCCATCCGTAAAAGAGACTCTGAGAGAAAAAGCATAGAATCCATGCTCAAAAAACTCAAACGAGCAGATGAGCGATCCGTTATTCGCATGCGCTATTTTGACGGCGTCGGTTGGAACGATGTGAACAGGATGATGTTCGGACGAAAGGATGACTTCGATGAGAGAGAAGACTCCTACCTACGCAGAGTGCATCATCTCCATAGCAACGCAATAATCCACCTTGCCATGATTGAGGCGTGTAATCATCATGTTCAAAAGCGCAATAGAAGATAAAAATTTTTCAAAAATCCCAAAAAATCGCTTGACTATACCGCACAACAAAGCTATAATATAAACATACCAAACAACAACCCAAAACCACAAATCAAGGATACCAAATGGTATACAAAAATTCATGGAGGTAAGTAAAATGAACGGATACATGGAAGTTACGAAAGAAATGATGGAAGCCGCCAACAAGTTTTGGGACAACGCAGACGACCGGGTAATTCGTGTGGCATATCAGAGAGGCCTGGACATCACCGTAGCTGAATGCGGCGACCTCTATGACGATTTCCTGTACGAACTGTTCGATTACGGCGATTACAACCCCACCGATGATGAGATCGCTGAGGCCCTTGAGGAGTATGTGGCTGAGTAATGAGAAATTGAAGTCAACCGCAACTGCGTAAGCATAGGTTATAAATACCAGGTGGTATGTAGAAATTCACGGAGGCATGAGAAATGAACGTCAAGAAGCAAAAAATCATCGCAGAAATTCTTTCAGACATCGGATACAACGTTAAGGTTCTAAACACCGGAGAACTGTATGTTCGGCTCGATGGGGCAACTGATTTCAAATCACTTGAACTTGATTTTCAACAGGCCGCTGATTTCGCATCCAACTGTCTGGAATATGAAAAAACAATGGAGGGAGCAAGAAAATGACACCAATGGCCACTACACAGGTGCTGAAGAACACCATCGACATTCTGAATGGCTTTCCCGACGACATCAATGTTATTGGGTTCAACCCTTCTCTTGTCAACATCGAAAATGGGCCTTACATTCAAATCTATGAAGGTATTGAGCGTCTGAGCAAGGATCTACAGACTTGTGACTATCCTGAGTCCCAGGAAATTTTCTTCATGATAAATGGAGTTCGAGTCATTCAGCTTGTATATCCCGGCGAGAAAAAACCGGAGATTCAGAAATGATGGCTGATACTTGTGTGTGCTGCGGAGCACCTGTGCCAGAAGGAAGACAGGTATGCTGGGTCTGCGAGCATGGAGATGAGATTACTCAGCCAGAAAGACTGCCACGAAAGCAGAATAGGAAGGAGGCCAAAAAGAAGATGAGGCATACCCGCAGAAGCATCCGTAATGTACTTGCCGCAAAACTTATTTGCCTGACAGTCGGTATCATGGTCACAGCTCTTGCTGTCACCTTTATCTGCATTGTTAGTGCAGCAGCTAGTGACGATGATGGCAGCTCTGGCATCACCCAAATGAGTGCCACCTTACCGATTGATGAAGTACCGAAAGAATTGTCATTTATCGTCGAGGTCGATATTGAGCCGGAAGAAGAACACGATTACACAGAGCAAGACGTGACTCTTGTGGCGAAGACTGTATACGGCGAGGCTCAGGGTTGTACGACAACCGAACAGGCCGCTGTAGTCTGGTGTATCCTGAACAGGGTTGACAGTGATGATCCGTATTACCCTGATTCAATCTCTGGCGTTGTCACTCAGGCAAACCAGTTCGTCGGGTATAGCGAAAACAATCCTGTGACAGATGAAATACATGACCTTGTGATAGATGTGCTTGACAGATGGGAGGCAGAAAAGGCTGGCGAGGAAGATGCTGGCCGGGTTCTTCCATCTGATTATCTTTACTTCTCAGGAGATGGCGTCCATAACTATTTCAGGAACGAGTACCGAGGTGGTCAAGTCTGGGACTGGAGCTTGGAAAGCCCATATGAGAATTGATAGGGGGCAATGGTTGATATGGAAGCCCTGATGTGCATGACGATTCCGAAGCCCGATGTTAAGGCTCTGTGGCACGATATGGACTATGCAGACAAGTTTTATGCCACATGCGCTCATGTGTGGAGCACGATATGGAACGGCCTCCAAACAAGCCAGTTCGCCTACGCTTTCTATGATTTGCCTGCTGCTCCGAATGGAAACTTCTCACGCCGGGTAATAACCAGGTCATCGAAGAAAGACGGTTACTTGCAACTGTCCGTAATGACCTTCTATGCTGGAGAAGATGCACCTGTCATGGAGGGCGATACTCAGTATGGGAGTCAGAGAGCTTTCATTACTGATATGCACGACAGCGGAATCAAGGTGTACATCGAGGTGTAGCGGCAGGAGTCCGGAAGGAGCGAAAAGATGGCAATGAACAAGTTCATCCTGTTTCAAGAAAAAAGGAAAGACGCAGACCAGCAGAGCCAGATTAGCGTTGTGGCAGGAAATGACCTGGCTACAATCAAGGCCGTCCTTGCTACTGGCGCAGTTGAAGTTGGAAGACTCCAAACATCGCTGACAAGAGAGCAATTCTTTGAAGGAATGAACAGGAACGCATTTGACGCATATGAACGAAGTACCTATACGATCCTCGAAATTAAAAAGTGCATGAAGAAAGTTGGCCTGTTCTGAACGGATGGCCTGATGAATGACACCCCTTGGATCCTCGCTCGGATTCAGGGGGTGTCAGCTTTCCTTTGTCCATGCTCTTATGAAGCCAAAACACAAATTAAATTTTAGAAAATCATAAGTATGTCTCGGTTGACATCATGACCGCTCTAGCGTATAATAAAAATACAAACAAACCAAAAAATAGTCAGAAAGGAGCATTGAAATGCCTGTATTAAGCACTTTTTACGGAATCATTGTTCGGATGTATAGAGAGAGCGGTGGCAAGCACAGTATGCCGCACATTCACGCTGAGTTCTCTGGCGACGAAGTTGTCGTGGCCCTGGATGGAACTGTCCTCGAAGGACGTATTCCGAGAAACAAGATGAAACTGTTAGATGCGTGGATTGAGATCCATCGGGAAGACCTCGAAGCCAACTGGACGCTGCTTAGCAACGGCGAGCAGTTCTTCAGGGTTGACCCTCTGAAGTAAAGGAGGTTCGGTATGTTACAGCCTAGATTGCTGTCTGTCATTCCGGCAGACGACTACACTCTCCTGTTGAAGTATGAAACTGGAGAAAGCAAAGTATTCGATGTCAAGCCGTATATCTCCGGATCATGGTTTGGCGAGCTGAGAGATGTCGGCTACTTCCGTACGGTGCAGATGCTCCCTGGAGGGACTGGCATCGAATGGAAAGGCGGCCAGGACATTGCTCCTCACGAACTGTACGATCTAAGCATCCCACAGTGAGTATTGGTTGCATCGGCAGGATAATTGAACAAATGTAACGAGAGCACCCCCTTCATGTAAAGTGAGGGGGTGCTTTTGCGTTTTAATTGCGTCTGAGTTGTTTCAGAACGCAATATGCCAAAATTGGGTATAATCAGACGGCCTTGGAAAATCGAGAAATTAAGTAACTTTTTAGTGCCAAAACAAGAACGCCAAAATTGGTGAAAACGACAAAAACTGATTTCCAAGAAGCATACAAGGGATTTTATAATTTAAAAATGCCTTATTCTGCATTATTTGTGGCGAAACAAATTATGATTTATATGATTTTTAACCTGTTTCACTTACCAACTCTTTATTATCTCTTGTAAAAACGGCTCTATTCCGAAAAATGGATACATAAAAATTTTTCAAAAATCCCAAAAAATCGCTTGACTATACCGCACAACAAAGCTATAATATAAACATACCAAACAACAACCCAAAACCACAAATCAAGGATACCAAATGGTATACAAAAATTCATGGAGGTAAGTAAAATGAACGGATACATGGAAGTTACGAAAGAAATGATGGAAGCCGCCAACAAGTTTTGGGACAACGCAGACGACCGGGTAATTCGTGTGGCATATCAGAGAGGCCTGGACATCACCGTAGCTGAATGCGGCGACCTCTATGACGATTTCCTGTACGAACTGTTCGATTATGGCGATTACAACCCCACCGATGATGAGATTGCCGAGGCCCTTGAGGAGTATGTGGCTGAGTAAAATACAATAATACAAAAACAGATGGAGGAAAAGGAAATGAGCGGATGTAAGCCAAAAAAGTTCAGCAACTTTAATGAATACGAAGATTGGACGGAAAGATTTGATAACTGCTGCGACTATGAAAAAATCCCCGTTCTCATTGATGATGGCTGGAAGATTTCAGCGGACATGACGACTGAATGTAAGAGCTGGAAGACAGCCCTTCGGAGATTTGCAAAGGTTTTCGGAGATGCGGACGAATCCGTTAAGGAATGGATTGAATTTATGAGAGACGCCGCTGATTGCGGTCAGTTCCACGAAAAGTACATACCTATCATTACAAAGGATGATGACGGCTCTTTCTATAGCTGGGGCATTGAAGATGTAGGCGATGACATCTGGTACGTATATCTGAATGTTTCTGGCGTTTACGCACACCGTAGTAAATGATTGAAAGGCTGACCTACCGGCACAACGGGGAGAAAGGAAAAACATCATGGTGCGAGAAATTATGACGTTAAAAAAGCCTGGTAGCGTTTACCCTGAAGTGGTCATCATGGATGTCCGTGACATCCTGCACGGCGATTACAGCGTGGAACGGCTGGTTGAAAAACACGATGGCTACGAAATGGTGTACTGCCACCACGATTTGCAGAAGTGCATCGACAAGGCCGAGAATCTGTTCGCCTGTCTGTAATGGAGGGAGGCAGACAAAATGCAATACACAGTCTCGATCAACGGCCACGAGGTTTCTAAATTCTACGCAGGATTTATGAACTATGTAGTCGATGGAGTTGATTATTACTCGCCAAGTAAGGCAGCAGAAGCCTGCAATACTGACATAGATAGCTTTCTCGCTATCTTGTACAGTTTGCCACTCTGATAGATCCCCGCCCCGGAGGTAACGAGGGCAGAAAGGATAACGTCATGACAAGAAGCGAGTATATGAAAAGAGCGTTCGACGCTTACAACAGTGGAAATGTCAGCGAAGAAGTTTTCGATGCGATGGTTATGAACGCAGACTATTTTTGCGATGAAGATGAGGATGATAGTTTTCTCCCGGACACATATGCAGAAATTGAGTATGACAATTTCGATAATCCGGAAGCCATTGACGGTGCAAGATTCGATGACATGAATTACATGAGGTACAGAGAAAGATAACTACAACCCGCCACGGAGGAACGACGGCAGAAAGGAAAAGCAATGACAATCAAGATGTTTCTGGACATTGCGCTGGATGGCTCAAACAAAGTTATGCTCTGGTCTCTTGAAGAAGGGCGAATTACCTACACTGGTTTGGTTGGCGACCTGCTCGACCGAGCCGAAGAGGAACCGGATCTCGATGAAGTGATGTGCAAGGAAATTGAAAGCTGGCACCTTACCTATGGCGGGAGCCTGTGCCTGAACTACTGATGAAACCGATATTGCTCTGGTCATAAAATCCTGGGCGAGCCAAAATATGATGAAGCCTATCAGAGATGGAAACGCACCGGAGTTACGTTGGAAATGTATTATGGAAGTGCGACGGTAGATTGAGAAGGAGGCGATATAAATGACAGCAAATCCGAAAAGGTATGCAAGTAACCGTCAAAAGCGAGTTGCGTATGAAAACGCCTGTGACTGCCTGTACTATGGCATGAGCAGCCGTGAGTGGTGCAGAAATGGTCTTGAGAATGAAGAAGCTGCTGAAGTTTGGCGCATGGCATACTACGACATGACGGATGGCGCAAATGAATGGAGTTGACCCAACCCACTGTAGAATTTTGAGAGAAAAGCGCAGGAGGCAGCTATCTGTCCCTCCTGCGCTTGTTTTGCAAGCTACCGTAAATTGACCTGTAGTAAATGTCCTGTATTTTCATTCTTTTTCATTTATAGTCACCGACAGCCTATGATAGAGTGTACCCTGTCAAGAATGGATGAAATGATATGCCAAAGCGATGATGTCTTGGAGGTTTGCAGGCGAATGGAAAAACATATAGAACTGTGTAGGATGAAGGCCGGAAGTCTCAAAACTGGTTTTGGGAATCCCAGAAAAATCAACACGAAGAAGATGAAGGAGCTGGAGAAAAGCCTGGAGACATATGGAGACTTTGGAATATTCCTGATTGATGAGGAAGACAACGTCATAGCCGGGAATCAAAGGCTGAAAGCGATTCTACATCTATATGGCCCTGATGAAATGCTTGACTGCAAAAGGTTATGTGGGTACACGCTTTCTGAGCTGAAAGCAATTAACATCAAGGACAACACTCATGCTGGCGTTTGGGATATTGACTTGCTCGCAGACTGGACAGCGGATATAAGCGTTGACCTCGGTATAAATCCCAAGGTTGTAGACCCTGAGGAACGTAAAATTAGGGACATGGAGCTTATTCGATATGAGAAGTATGACTATGTCATGATTGTCTGTGACAACGAAGTTGACTATGGAGAACTGACTAGAGCACTTGGAATCGAAGATGCTAAGTGTCTTGTCGCCAAGAACAGAAGAATCCATTGCAGAGCAGTGTGGTATAAAAATATGAAATCACAGATTGTACCGAAAAAAGAACTGAAAGGATAAGTGAAAGGCATGATTGGCGTATTGATTACCGGATGCTCAATGCACTCGAAGGATTTAATTGATGTGCTTAGAGCGAATTATGATGGTGAGGAGATCCACGTTGTTGGAATTAACTGCGAAGACACCGCACTCCTGAGAAGCGGAGTTGATGCAGGATATGTTGTACCTCGTATCACCGAGCCTGACTATATTCCAACTGTGATTTCAATCTGTGAGAAGGAGCACGTTGATGTTATCTTCCCATTTATCACAGCGGAACTTCCAATCATGGCGGTGAACAAGCCGCTGCTTGAGGAACACGGAATCAAGGTGTCTGTATCGAGCTTGGAGTCGTTACAGGCATCTGGCGATAAAATTGCATTAGCTGCCAAATATGCTGACCTCATGCCGAAGCAGATTGTTGTACGGTCTTCCGCCGACATTGCAGGGTTTGCAAGAATGATTGGCTATCCGGACAAGAAGATGTGTTGCAAGTTACCTGACCGGTGCGGTGGTTTGGGCTTTGCAATCATAGACGAGGAAAAAGGCAGAGACTTGACGATTTACAACAAGTTTGGCGTTAGCCGGTATATCACACTTGATATGCTGTACCTTCTCTATGCCAATTGCAGTGAGACGTTGATTTTGCAAGAGTTTGAGGAGGGTACTGATTACAGCGTGTGCTTGCTTGCGCAAGACGGAGAAACCCTCTATCGCTGTGGGTTCGAGGCTTCTCTGATGGCATTTGGGTCTGCCATGTTCGCAGCTATCAGCGAAAATGAAATGGCATACGAAATTGCAGAAGAAATTGTCAGAGATACCGGTTTGGACGGGAATGTGTGCGTCGATTTTATTTTGAAGCCTGATGGAACCGTTCGTCTCCTTGAGGTAAACCCTCGTTTGAGTGCGACACTTCCATTCATCGCAAGAGCCGGTCTTAATTTGCCATACCTCCGCTGCAAGCAGCTTCTTGGGTATAACGTGAAAGGCCTCAGTCTTGATGTCAACACCCGACTGAGAATGAGCAAGAACTATGAGTCAGAATATTTCGTTTAATATCTACTGCATGTCGTACAGGCGGCCTCACACTATCCTAACAAAAAATCTGTTTGAGTATTGCACCTATGTTGTGCGAGAGGAAGAAGCAGATGAGTACAGGGCCGCAGGCATAGATGATATGCTTGTTATCCCGGACGGTGAAGTATTCTCTTTCATGTCAACGCTTTATTGGATTGTAGATCACGCCCCAGAGGATGTGATTTTCGTTGCTGACGATGACATCGAAAGATTTGTATACCGCATGGACGATACAAGAAATATTGAGCAGGAAGATGGCTCTCCAGACAAGGAGACTGCAACTGCTGAAGTTGAGCGCATAGCTCAGCTTCTGTATGATCTCGACCTTGGATTGGCATTTGACCAGCCCACAATGGCCCCATATGCCTACGATGCAGAGTTTCGGTTTAAGGGAGTGCCTGGTCATATCAGGTGGATTAACCGTAACTGTCTGAAAGCAAAATACGAACGAACGGATCCTGCGGCTTCTGATGTCGATATGATGATGCAGGAGTTGCTGAAGAATCGTATCATTGTCCAGCCTCGATACCTGTGCGTAAAAGCTGGGATGGATACCAACGCAGGCGCAAGTAGAACACGCCAGGCCCATTTGGACTATGTGGATCACATGAAGACAAAGTGGGGGAAATATTACAGCTATGATTACAAGCGAAACATTGCGAGGATTAACGTCAAGCGATGACAATGGGTATCTCAGACCCGCTTACTTGTTTTGTCCTTCAGCACTGAATGAAAATGTTGACAGGCTACGCAGAGAATTTTCATGTAGGAATATTGACAGGCTGTGCTTAGGGTATAGCGTAAAGACCAATCCACACCATGAAGTGCTACAGGCTGTCCGAAGACTTGATATGTATGCTGAGATTGTATCTCCGCATGAACTTGAATTGGCATTGGCCGAAAAGTTTCAGCCTCGGAATATCATTTATAATGGCGTAATACCTGACCCGAAAGGAAAATTCTATGTCGCACAACATGGCGGCATTGTAAATCTGGAGAGTTACCTTGAATTTGAGCAGCTTGAACGCAAAGCAGCAGAAGAAAATGTAGCGATTGACGTTGGAATACGCCTAAACCTCAACATAGGAAACAATCGGAAATCCCGATTCGGTGTCAGCCCTGAATCTCAGGAGTTTCGCAGGATCTTGGATCTTGTCGAGCATAGTCAGTTTATCAATATCGTAGGTGTGCATTCTCATGTGTATGGCGGAAGACAGCCCCGTTATTGGTCAGTCCGGGTGAAAAAAGCTGCTGAGATTGCCAATAAGCTCAACGCCAGATACATCGACCTTGGCAGTAATATGTTCGGGCCAATGGATGTAAGAATGGCAGAGCAGTTTGAGGAACAACTGCCTACGTTTGACGATTATGCTGTAGCCGTTGAGCAAGCATTGGTTTCTGTATACGGGAACAGCTTCCCGTTGGTTATCCTTGAACCTGGAACCCCTGTAATAGCCAATGCAGTTTCTGTTCTTGCCCAGGTGGTGAATATTCGCTGCGTTTGTGGTCAGAATATCGCAACTGCAAATTGCACTGAGTATGACTTTGGTTTTACACCTGCAACGAAGAATGTGCCTGTTGACGTAATCCACAACAACAATGGCCATAGGTACAAGTCACTGGACATTTATGGCTATACTTGTACTGAAGGTGATGTACTACACAGGGGATATAGTGGAGAGCTTGCCGTAGGAGATTATTTGTTGTTCCGAAATCTTGGTGCTTATTCAGTCTCGCTATCGAACAGCTTCATAGGCCCACCGATGGATATGCTTGTGCTTGCACGAGAGAACACAGGGTAAAATAATCTTGTGTTTTACGGCGAAAATCGCTTGACGTAAAAGCAATTATGCGCTAGAATAAAATTAAAGGTTTATAACCTTTAATTTGCTTGGAGGTAAAGGAAATGGCGTATGATTGTAGGACAAAAAATGGGTATAGTATGTATGAGATGTCTTCGATGGTTCAGAAGGCCATTCGCCGATGTGACATCCCTCATGCAGCATATGCTGCAAACGAACTGTCTGTAAATTATAGGCAGTATCTATGGCGGCGACTACTGACTGTATCAGCCGAAGACTGTTATGGCATTATGACCAAAGAGATTATTGCTTTGCAGCAGGCTGATGAAATTGTCAACGAAAAGAATAAACCAGGACAGACAAACGACCTCTTTATTGCTAAAGCGGTCGTTTTGCTTTGCATGGCACGAAAGAATCGAGATGCTGACTATGTTGCCTGTAACTTCATGTTCGGAGACCGGGAACTGACAGATGAGGAGTATGAGCAGTTTGTTGACTATGAGGAAGTCGAAAGGCTCAAGAGTGTAAGCGGCTTCGATGTCCCGTCATATGTGTATGATTGCCATACACGGAAAGGCAGGCAAAGAGGCGCTACGAGGATGGACTTCTTCAGGGAAGAAAACGAATGTCTACAGCCGCACCAGTATAACTTGTTTGATAACGGTGACTATGGTGGATGGTACGGGAAGAAGCGAGCAGAAGGAAAGCTCAGCCCATCTGACGAACGGAGGCTTGCCAGATTCCAGGCTGGGAAGGACGGAACCGACCCAACCCACAATGGCACCGTCTGGCCTCCCGATGAGCACGATGAGTGATAGAGGGGCGTGAATTTGTGGTTTACAATCTTCTGCTGACAAGCAATGCTCTGACAGACGACATTAGATCCTACTTGAGTGAGTTCAGGGAGAATGGTGAGTACTGCCAGCTCCTGTGGCCGCTTGAGGATGGAGCAGATGTGTCAGAGTGCCGGAGAATGTTTAAGTCAGATGAGAACACCGATTATCTGTGCTTCTATATTGACGATACCCTTGTTGGCATGGGCCGATGCACGAAGGAACCCAACCACATTGAAAACGGAAAGATAGGCTATTCGATTAGGCCGAGCCAACGGGGAAAGCTGTATGCCCCAGTTCTGATTCGCATGCTAGAAAGCTACTGTGAAAAGAACGGCATCTCTGGTGTGACGGCTTGTGTAGACGCTAGAAACAGCCGCTCGATTCAAGCACTTCACCATGCTGGCTTTGAGCAGACAGGGGTGACGTACAACTGGACGAAAGGCAGAAAAGCACTTGAATTTGCACCACGATTAGCTGCAAGGCAGGCAGAAAACTCATAAGCGAAAAGATGCCCGTAGTGCTGACGCACTGCGAGCATCTTTTTAATCCAAAGAGTAGGTGGAATGATGTCCGAAAAGAGGGGTGGTTCTGAGAATCTGGTTCCGGTTCAAAGCTCGGAAGAAGCAAGGATAAGAGGTCGAAACGGCGGCATCAAAAGCGGAGAGACCCGGAGAGCTAAAAAGCAGATGCGGGAGCTTGCCAGAATGTTCCTTGACATGAAGACAACAGAGAACGTAGCAAATAACCTTGCAAAGTTCGGCATCCAGGAGTCAGACCAAACAAATATGATGGCCTTGCTTGTATCGCTCTACACAAATGCAATGAATGGGAATATCCAGGCGTTCAGGACGCTTATGGAGTATGCTGGGATGAACCCGAACCAAGAACTGCTGGATATGGAACTGGAATCAAGAATTGAGGCCATAGAAATGCGTCAAGAGGGCGATGAC
>Ga0192276_1106_pt1 | contig 17068 bp, 20 predicted proteins | sample Koala_Koa24_I3_FD_131263 | JGI IMG/M metagenome (GOLD analysis project Ga0192276, IMG submission 131263) | Enriched cells from koala feces incubated with labeled cellulose particles, San Francisco Zoo, California, United States - Koala_Koa2-4_I3 ...
TTCGGAACAGCAGTGCTTGGCGGTCTGTGCGCGTATCCGATTGCTGTTTTCCTGATGGGAGTAGACGCAGGCGCAGTTGCGTTTTACGCATATATCATTCCGTTCCTGATTTCTACCGCGGGCGGCGCGATCCTTTCGGCAGTTGTGATCTATTCCATGCAGGGATCAGGCGTGCTTGCGAAAGTGCAGGCGCAGATGAATCAATAAGCAAAAACTTCAGGTATTGACTCAGGCGTTGCTTCGTATTCAGTGCGAAGCACGCGTGAAAGCTTTTTATGCTTATATTTATACGTTTTACAAAGCCGATTTATTTTCCGGAAATATCTGATTGGAGTAAAGAAGCGCGAACATACTGTGGCTGAAAGAGGGGCTGGCAAATGTGGAAGGAATTGTTGGAAAATGTGAGAAAGAGGGCGCCGAGGATTCACTGCATCACAAATTATGTGTCAATGAATGACTGCGCGAATATTCTGCTGGCCTGCGGGGCTTCCCCGATCATGGCGATGGATGAGGCGGAGAGCGCGCAGATTACATCGATTTGTGACGGGTTGACAATTAATATCGTTACCTTGAACAGAGCGACAAATCCGGCCATGTTGGCATCGGGAAGGCAGGCAAATGAACTTGGAATACCGGTTGTACTTGATCCGGTTGGAACTGGGGCATCCGATTTCCGGACGGAGAGCGCGGTTCGGCTGTTAAAAGAGGTTCATTTTACCGCCATTCGCGGAAACGCCTCTGAGCTGCGCGCCCTGTCCGCTGCCAGTGAAAATGTTCTGGAACTGCATACGCTTTCGGGAAATCCTGGCAGGAGAAAAGGCGGTTCGGAAAATACTTACCGCCCTGCAGCAAGTGTCTGCGCCAGCGGTGTCGACGTCAGCGAACTCGACCGGGTAACAGAGGAAAATCTGGATATCTGGACTTCTTTTGTAAAGGATTTTTCATGGAAAACCGGGGCAGTGGTGGCGCTGAGTGGCACGATCGATATTGTAGCGGATGCGGATGCGGCGTTTATTATACGGAACGGACACCCAATGATGAGCCGTGTCACAGGGACAGGCTGTCAGCTTTCGGTATTGACCACTGCGTTTCTGGCAGCAAATCAGACTTCTTTGGAGGGAGCAGGAGAGTGCAGAAATGACTTGAATAAAGATTCTTCAGGGAATCTTTCCGCAGTCGCCGCAGCGGTTTGCGCGATGGGGGTATGCGGGGAGCTTGCGCACAAAAGACTGTCAGAACTGGATGGGAATGCGACATACCGCAATTACATGATTGATGCAATTTATCATTTAACGCCGGAACAACTCGAGACGGAGGCAAGATATGAGATGCGATGAATCGACGATGCAGCTTTACGCGGTGACTGATCGGACGTGGCTTGGCGGCCACACCTTATACGAGCAGGTGGAAGAAGCCTTGCGGGGAGGTGTAACCTGTATTCAGCTTCGGGAAAAAAATCTGTCGGAAGAGGAGTTCCTTGCTGAAGCGATTGCGATTTGCCGCCTCTGCAAGCAATATGGCGTTCCGTTTATCATTAATGATAATCTGGAGATTGCACAAAAATGCGGTGCGGACGGCGTTCACGTCGGACAGGATGATATGCGTCCGGATGAGGTGCGTAGACGCGTGGGAGACGGGATGATCATCGGCGTGACCGCACATACTGTCGAGGAAGCGGTCGAAGCTGAAAAACGCGGTGCGGATTACCTCGGAGCCGGGGCAGTATTTCAGACGGGAACAAAATCCAATACGGTCGCGCTTTCCTATGAGACGCTCTGGGATATCTGTGCATCTGTGCAGATTCCAGTCGTCGCGATTGGCGGGATTACGCGAACAAATCTGATGTCCCTGGCGGGAAGCGGTGTCAGCGGTGTAGCAGTCGTCTCGGTGGTATTTGCGGCAGAGAACGTACGGGCAGCATCAGAAGAGCTTTTGGAGTTGTCCGGGAAAATGACAGGGCATATTTTGTGAAGTGAGGGAAAACGGAATATCTCAGAAAAGTGACAGGAGAGGGCAGAATGAAGACAGTACTATCGATTGCGGGAAGTGATTCCAGCGGAGGCGCCGGTATTCAGGCAGATTTAAAGACGATGACCATGCATGGCGTCTATGGCATGACGGCCATTACAGCGCTTACTGCGCAGAACACTATGGGTGTCACTGCGGTTATGGAGGTCACGCCGGAATTTTTGCGGCAGCAGCTTGACGCGGTATTTCAGGATATTCGTCCGGACGCGGTCAAGATCGGGATGGTTTCCTCACCGGAGCTGGCAGAAGTCATTGCCTCATGTCTGCGCGAATACCAGGTAGAGAATATCGTCGTAGATCCTGTTATGGTAGCGACCAGCGGTGCGCAGCTTTCAAAGAATAGCGCGATCGCACGGATCCGGGATGAAATTTTCCCGATTGCAACGGTCATCACTCCGAATATCCCAGAGGCGGAAGCCTTGTCCGGTATGAAAATTCACACAGAATCTGACATGGAACAGGCAGCCAAATATCTGGGGGACACCTATGGAACTGCGGTTTTCTGCAAAGGCGGACACAGCGTCCTGGATGCGAATGATTTGCTGTATGCAGGGCAGTATACCTGGTTTCGCGGAGAGCGAATTGCGAATCCTAATACGCATGGAACAGGCTGCACCCTGTCCAGTGCAATCGCGTCCAATCTGGCCAAGGGGTTGTCGTTGGAAGAAGCCATTCGGCAGGCGAAGGAGTATTTGTCCGCGGCGCTGCGTGCCATGCTGGATCTCGGAAAAGGATCCGGACCGTTAAATCACATGATGTTAGGATTGCGTCTACATAAGATGATACAAGAGACAACATAAGCATAAAAAGGAGAGAAACACTTCATGGAACGAAATTACACTACACAGATGGATGCCGCCCGCCGCGGCATTGTGACACCGGAAATCGAGACGGTGGCGAAAAAAGAGCAGATGCCCGTTGAAAAGCTGATGGAGCTGGTAGCATGCGGAAAGGTTGTGATTCCGGCAAATAAGAATCACAAATGTTTGAACCCGGAAGGGGTCGGCTCTATGCTCCGCACAAAAATCAATGTCAATCTGGGCGTCAGCCGTGATTGTAAGGATTATAATATTGAAATGCAAAAAGTCATGTCGGCCGTAGAGATGGGAGCGGAGGCGATCATGGATCTTTCCAGCCATGGAAATACAAGCCCCTTCCGCTGCAAGCTGACGAAAGAATGCCCGGCGATGATTGGCACCGTACCGGTGTATGACAGTGTCATTCATTATCAGAGGGATCTGGACACCCTTACGGCACAGGATTTCATCGAGGTAGTACGGCTTCATGCGCAGGAGGGTGTGGATTTTGTTACGCTGCATTGCGGTATTACGCGCAAGACAATTGACCAGATTCGTAAACATAAGCGCAAGATGAATATTGTTTCCCGCGGCGGTTCTCTGGTATTTGCGTGGATGTGTATGACTGGAAATGAGAATCCGTTCTATGAATATTATGATGATATTCTGGAAATCTGCCGGGAATATGATGTGACAATATCCCTTGGTGATGCCTGCCGTCCTGGCTGCCTGGCGGATGCGACAGATGTCTGCCAGATAGAAGAACTGGTTCGCCTGGGTGAACTGACAAAGCGGGCATGGGAGAAAGACGTGCAGGTTATGGTGGAAGGACCAGGCCATGTACCGATGGATCAGATTGCGGCCAATATGAAAGTACAGCAGACAATCTGTATGGGAGCGCCGTTCTATGTACTGGGGCCTCTGGTGACTGATATCGCACCTGGATATGACCATATCACGTCCGCGATTGGCGGCGCGATTGCGGCCATGAACGGTGCGGCTTTCCTTTGTTATGTGACGCCGGCGGAGCATCTGGCATTGCCGAACGTGGACGATGTAAAGCAGGGAATTATCGCCAGCAAAATCGCGGCGCATGCGGCGGATATCGCGAAAGGCATTCCAGGTGCGCGTGACATCGATGATAAAATGGCCGACGCCCGCCGTAAACTGGACTGGGAAGCTCAGTGGGAATGCGCGATTGATCCGGAAACCGCAAAAGCAATCCGTGCAGACCGTTCACCGGAGCATGACGATACCTGTTCCATGTGTGGGAAGTTTTGTGCCGTGCGCAGCATGAACAAGGCGCTCAATGGGGAGCATATTGATATTTTGTAATTTCGTAAGTCTCTAAATCTCCAGCGCAAAGTGAGACATGTGTCATTGATCATAAATATTTGAAAATGCCATTCGGTTATACGGGTCAGCTGATTTGTTCAAATGTTTTAGAATGCATTACAACGAATCATGAATCTGTAATATAACCGGAAGGCATTTTTTCATCTGAATGGTTTCGATTTCTAGTTCTAAATTTTGCAATTCATAATTCATTTCTTGACAGATTCCAAAAGAAGCAGTATATTAAACCTTAGAAGCGATCTATACGACAAACACATGTTTTTTAAATAGATATCGCATATTTTGATTGTCATTAATGGATATTTCGTGTATGCTCAATCTATTTAAAAAACATGGTGGATACCAATGTATATATTTTACTCAATTGATAAAAACATGGTGGATACCACAATGTATATATTTTACTCAATTGATAAAAACATGGCGGATACCAATATATGTATTTTTCTCGATTGATAAAAACATGGCGAATATCAATTAGGACTCGCCTGGTTTGTTTTATTTTTACACGGAGGATTTTTATATATGGATCATACATCAATGACATACCACGAACAGGTGAATGTAGACAATGTCCTGCGCTTGCGTGAGGTTCTGAAGACACTGCCTGGTTTTGCGAAGGATTATTTTCGCGCGATTGAGCCGACGACTTCGACGCGGACCAGAATTTCTTATGCATATGATATCCGGATTTTTTTTCAGTTCCTTGTCTCTGAGAATCCGTTGTTTCGCGATAAGGATATCACAACGCTGACAGTTGATGTGCTGGATCAGCTGCAAGCTCTGGATATTGAGGAATATCAGGAATATCTGAAGGTTTATCAGGATTCGGATCATAAAACCGTCACGAATGGCGAACGCGGCCTGAAACGGAAAATGTCAGCTTTGCGTAGTTTTTACGCATATTATTTTAAACGTGAAATGATTCATACCAACCCGACGGTTCTTGTGGATATGCCTAAATTACACGAAAAAGAAATTATCCGCCTCGATGCGGATGAAACGGCTCAGCTTCTGGATTACATTGAGCATTGCGGGGATTCCCTGACTGGTCAGAAAAAAGTATATTACGAGAAAACAAAGGTGCGGGATCTGGCGATTGTCACCCTGCTTTTAGGTACAGGAATCCGTGTATCAGAATGTGTAGGGCTGGATGTAAATGATATTGATTTTAAAAATAATGGCATTCGCGTCGTCCGCAAAGGCGGCTCGGAAATGATGGTTTACTTTGGTGACGAGGTCGAAGCTGCGCTCAGAAACTATCTGGAAGCACGAAAGGCAATTACGCCGATCGCAGGCCATGAGAATGCGCTCTTCTATTCTACGCAGCGCCGCCGGATTGGCGTTCAGGCGGTTGAGAATATGGTTAAAAAATACGCCCGCGAGGTCACGACGACAAAGAAAATCACGCCGCATAAGCTTCGCAGTACATATGGTACAAGTCTGTATAAGGAAACTGGCGATATCTACCTCGTTGCAGATGTTCTCGGCCATAAAGATGTCAATACAACCAGAAAACATTACGCGGCAATGGATGACGACCGCCGGCGCAAAGCGGCCAGCGCAGTGAAGCTGCGGGAAGCCTGAAAGTGAAAACACCCTATTTGTTTACATAATATAATTCAGTAAACCAACAGGGCACATGAAGTCTTAGCTTTCCAGTATAATTGTAAACGGTCCGTCGTTACAAAGACGGACTTCCATTTTTGCGCCAAACACACCCTTTTCAACAACCGGAACCATTTTTTTGCATTCCGATATGATGTATTCATACAGCTCTTCCGCTGTTTTGGGATCTCCGGCTTCGACAAAGGAAGGACGATTTCCTTTTACACAGTTTGCGTAGAGTGTAAATTGTGAAACCAGAAGTAATTCACCGTTTACATCTTTCAATGCCAGATTTGTTTTTCCGTTCTCATCCGGAAAAATCCGCAGGCCAATCATTTTCTTAATCAGCTTATCCGCTTCTGCGCGGGTGTCACCCTGTCCTACGCCAATCAGGACAAGGTATCCCTTTTTAATTTTCCCCACTGTTTTCTCTTCGACTTGCACAGAAGCCTCCGTGACTCTTTGAATTACAAATTTCATCTGCTTCTTATCTTCCTCCGTATCGTTTGCGCGTATGCGGCTTACCATTTTCATTGCTGACGCAGTTTCCGAAGTAACTCTTCAAAGTAATCCGGCAGCGGTGCCTCTGCTTCTATATATAGTCCGGTCGCAGGATGAATCAAACCAATCGTCATAGCATGCAATGTCTGTCCCTGTAAGCCGGGAAACGGGCATTTTGCGGGTCCATACACTTCATCTCCGAGCACTGGATGCCCAATGCTTTTCATGTGCACGCGAATCTGATGCGTGCGTCCGGTCTCCAGCTGGCATTCCAGATAGGTAAACTGCGAAAAAGTCTCCAGTACATGGTAATGTGTGACAGCGTCCTTTCCGCCAGGGACATTGACTGCCATTTCTTTTCTCCTTTGAGGATGACGGCCGATGGCGGCGTGTACAGTTCCATCCTCTGTAAGCCGGCCGTGCACAATCGCACGGTACTTCCGTGTAATGGAATGTTCCTTCAGCTGTGCTGCCACAGCCTGATGTGCCTTATCATTTTTGCATACAATCAGAGAGCCGGTTGTATCGCGGTCAATTCGATGGACAATTCCTGGCCGGAGCACACCATTGATGCCGGAAAGACTGTCCTTACAGTGATACAGCAGGGCATTCACCAGCGTGCCGCTGCTATGGCCTGCAGCGGGATGAACCACCATTCCCTTGGGCTTGTTTACGATGATCAGGTCGTCGTCCTCGTACAGGATGTCAAGAGGAATGTTTTCCGGTTTCACATCCAAATCCCGGATCGGAGGAAATTGGATGCAAATCTGATCGCCTTCTGTTATCTTTTGTCCGGATTTCGCCTGCTTTCCGTTAACGCTCACGGAAGCATTTTTGATCAGCCCCTGCAGATAGGAACGCGTATAAGCCTCATAGCGGGACGAAAGCAGTAAATCCAACCGTTGTCCGCTTTCTGCTTCCAAAACCCGGAATTCGTCTGTAAACGCGCCAGAAGGCTGAAAATCGCTCTCATCTTCTATTATTTCGGATACATTTTTACAATCCTCTTGCATTGATTACCCCCACTGTTCTCTCTCTGCCCCACCGTTTCCTGTAACTATGAAGATACGGAACAGTTACAAAATATGTTTCTTTACTTTCGAAGCTTTAAAAATAAAAATTCCTCCGAGCGATAAAGTGTAAATAGTAAGATCACTGCCAGTCCGGCTCCAATGCACACATAGCAGTCAGCAATGTTAAATACTGGAAAATCAATCAGTGAAAAATACAGGAAGTCAATTACATATCCGCGGACAAGCCGGTCAAGCATGTTGCCAAGGGCTCCGGCGGTGATGAGAGAACAGACGAAACGCAACGGATGGTACCCTTTTTCAAAAGGAAGGCGCGCGTAGACATAGACAGCAAATACTGAGATCAGCAGTGCAATGAGGATAAAAATCAACTGGCGATTGTCCAGAATACCAAAGGCAGCGCCGCGGTTTTCGAGATAGTAAAACTCAAATACCCCCGGAATCAATGTCATTCCGGAGGTGTCGGCGAGAAAACATTTCGCCAGATATTTGGTAATCTGATCAGCAGCAAGCAAAACGAACGTCAGAATAGCGCCTGCCGCATATATTTTATTCCTGATTTTCATAACCGATTTCTAAATCCTTTTTCCGACACAAAAATCCGGTGCCGAATCCGTTCCTGGAGCCGTAAAAAAGAATCGCTATAAACCCTTGATGCTACGCCTCTGCCTCATATTCATACCGGATAAAATTCAGTGCTTCCGCCATTTCATCGTCACTCACATCCGGAACGACAACCGCATGACCGATTTTATCCAGCAGAACAAAGCGGATCTTTCCGGAATCCATCTTTTTGTCCTTCTTTGATGCGGCAACAATTTGCTCAGCGGTCGGTCCCTCGAAGGAAATTGGAAGATCGAAGCCCACGTTCATGTCGCGAATTTCATAAAATTCTTCCTCATCGATCATTCCGCGCTGCCAGGAAATATATGCGGCGGCTACGGTCCCGAGTGCGACACACTGCCCATGCAAAAGTTCAAAATTCTTCAGCTTTTCAATCGCATGCCCGAGCGTATGCCCAAAATTAAGCAGCGCACGCTCACCGGTTGTCTCCTTCGGATCCTTTTCTACCACAGACTGCTTTATTTCACAGCTCCTGGCTACCATGATCAGCAGAACCGAAAACTTGCGCTCCTCAATATCGCTCATATGGTCAATGACCCATTCATAATAATCCGCATCGAGAATCAGGCCATGCTTTAGCAGTTCTCCCATTCCGCTGGCGAACTGATCATCCGGAAGCGTGTGGAGCGTTTTGATGTTGATATAGACAAGAGCCGGCTGATGAAATGCGCCGACCATATTTTTATAACAATCAAAATCAACGCCGGTCTTTCCTCCAATGCTGCTGTCTATCTGGGACAGCAGTGTGGTAGGCACCTGAATGAAACGAATCCCGCGCAGATAGGTCGCTGCAGCGAACCCGGTCAAATCCCCGACTACGCCTCCGCCCAGAGCCAGTAGATAGTCATGGCGGTCAAATCCGGCCTGAATCAGTACCTCGTATAATTCGCGAACATGATCCAGGGTCTTATTTGCTTCGCCTGCCGGCAATTCAAAGGAAAGAACGGTATCGGTGCACTCTTTGACCGCCTGCATGACCTCCTGTAAGTAAAGCGGCGCCACATTGGAATCCGTTACCACACAAATGCGGTGCCCTTCGCAGCCAATCGCCCGAAGGTAAGCGCCAAGTTTCCGAAAAGAATCCTGCAGACAAATCTGATAGGGCATGTTCCCCTCTGTCCGAACTGTGATTTCCATTCCTGTTCTGTATTGTCCTGTTTTCATCATTCATTGCTGCCAGTCATTCCGATTATCCGCATGTCCATCTTACACGATAATTCTCAGCAATGCATTTTCCGGCAGCGTCTCCTTCCTGTGTGTTTTGTATGTCTGGAATCAAAAAAGTCCCGTCTGTAAAAATTCAGGCAAGTATAAAGTCGAGATAATCTGGAAACGAGGTACTAGGATATATATTTCTGTACCTCCGCATAAATGCGCCCTTTTCTTGTCTGTCCACTGGTACCAGTATAGCGGATACGACCCATTCCACGGACGGAAACAATGTCTCCTTCTTTCAGGGAATACGCATTCGTCGTAATGAGCTTTCCATTCACAAATACGCAGCCGCCTTCAATCAATGACAGCAAACTGCTGCGTGACGCGCCAAAGCCAAGAGCCATGATCGAATCCAGCCGCACAGAAGCAATGCTGCCGCGAATCACCTGCGTAGCTGGCGTGTAGCTGAAATGCTCCATGCTGCAGAGCTCACAGGAAACCTGTGTGTGGCGAATCTGCGTCAGTTCACGGCAGATCAGCTCTGACAGGGAAGAGACGCAAAAAAGATATGCTTCTTTTTCAGAAACAGCGATATCTCCTGTCTTCGCGCGCTCAATGCCCAGATTCATCAGCGCTCCCAGGACATCTCTGTGACTTAAGTCCTCTGCAAACTTCACCGCACGAGGGCGAATATGGACACAATGTATCGGATAAACGATGCCGGATGGGGATGCCACACAGGCTTCGTCGTTTTCAAAGCTGTTCCACAGAGACTGTTCCGGCAGAAAGGCTGTTATACAGCGTTCTGCTCCCTCATAACCGCCAAAAGTTTCCCCACGAATCCAGGAAAACTTTTGTATGGTCTTTTGCAAAATATTCTGTTCATTCAGATTCAAAAAGTCTGTAAAAGTAATGCATCCGCGTCGTTCGGCCACAGAGGCAAGTTCCTGAATCCGCTTTGTCAATAATTCTTCTTTTTCCATATAATATCAGGTATCAGAATTTCCCCAGTGCTGCCGTATGTTATCAAAGGCATCAGGCACAACTGTTTGCAGTTCGTGCGGTTAAAAAGAAGTTCCAAAGGATGGCAAATCATAGGCGCCCCCAACCATCTCCTGGAAATCGCCGGAAATATCCACATTCGGCGGTGTGATGATAAAAATGTAATTGCTCACCTTCTGAAGCTTGCCGTGGATTGCGTAACAGGAACCGCAGGCAAAATCAATGATGCGCTGAGCCAGCTCGAAATCAATGCCTTCCATATTTAAAATAACTGTACATTCATCCAGCAAGGTATCGGTCACTTCCCGGGAATCCTCTATGCTCTTCGGCTTAATGACACAAACCTCCATCCCGCCGGAGCGCTTCGTGTTCGGCGTACGCATTGGTGAAATCTTGCTGTTCGTGCGTGTGGTGGTTCGTGCCCGTGTCTGCTTCTGCGGCTGAACACGCGGCTCTTCGGCAGCGGGCTCTTCTTCTTTCACAGTTGTGCGGCGGCGTTCAAAATCGTCATCCTCATTTCTGCGAAGAATCCGTTTTTTGGGACGTTCTTCTTCCGGCTCATCGAAACTCTCTTCGTACTCATCGTCGAGATAATCGTCCTCCAGAACATCATCATTCATTTTGATTGCATCCAGAAACTTGTCAATAACACTCATATTTTAATCTCCCACTCCTGTTTGGCAATGTATACTTCCGTTCTTTCGTACTGACGCTTATCGCGCATAAGATCGCTCACCAAAAATGCCGGTACCCACACGTATCATGGTAGCACCCTCTTCAATGGCCACCTCATAATCACCTGTCATACCCATGCTCAAATGGCACATATTCACATTATCAATGTTTTTGGCTCCAATGTCAACATTTAATTTCTTCATCTCGCGAAAATATATTCGATTTTCCTCCGGATTCTCCGTGTATGGAGCAATTGTCATCAGGCCTTCTATGTGAATGCCGGGAAGCTGCGCCGCCTGCCGGATCAGAGCTTCCGTATCTTCCGGCGCAACGCCGGATTTCGAAGCTTCTCCAGCCATGTTGACTTCTATGAGAACCGGCATGATAAGGCTGCTTTTCACAGCCGCTTTGCTGATCGCCTCAGCCAGATGAAACGAATCAACCGAATGAATCATGCACGCGCGATCGATGACATATTTGATCTTGTTCGTCTGAAGATGGCCAATCATATGCCATCGGATGTCTTCAGGAAGCTGCGGAAACTTATCGCGTATTTCCTGCGGATGATTTTCTCCGAAATCACGCACACCTTCCTGATATATTTCGTCGATCATCTCGACGGGCTTTGTCTTACTGACCGCGATCAGCAGCACATCATCCCGGCTTCTGCCGGCACGTGCACAGGCACGCGCGACACGATCTTCAACATCCTTTAAGTTTTCTCTTAGCATTTTTCACACTCCTCTGTATTTCATCGTAACAGATAACTGTTCAGCATCGTTACAGCTTAATATACAATCTGATCGTCCGTTACCTGAGAGGCATCCAGGGCGATATAATCATAAGCGGCCAGCCCATAGGTATTATTGCTCTCTACAATACAGTATTCCTCATTCTGATCGATAATTGTAATCTCGCGGAAAACGGCATACCCTTTGTTGATATTGTAGACGCCGTAAAGCGTTTCCACATCGCTTTCAGAAAGCTTTTTCCTGGTCGACGAATCCGTAGTCAGCAGATAATCTCCTTCGGACAGCAGCTCCTGATCAACCAGATAGTATCCATCCGAGTAGCTGTATACAGTCGCTGTCACATAATTTACATTTGAAGAACCATCTTCGGCAAAGGTCTCAACCTTCAACGTAATCTCATCATCCGTGCTGCTGTTTACAATCGCATATTCCTCTGGAATCTTATAAAACGAACGGGAAGAAATCGAAGAAATCGGCACCTTCAGTCCAGATTTTTTATTCATAACCAGCTCGATCTCCAGATAGCGATCGGTCACATAACGCACAAGAGAATTATTCAGGGTAATCTTGCCAAAAGATTCATCTCCATTTGTGACAATAGAAAATGAAGATGAAAATGTGACGTTATCTTTCAAAAAACGGAACTTGATAGTACTGGAATCTGCAAGTTCTGTAGCAAGACTGTCATCTAAGGGGAAATAGAGCGCCCATTCTTCGCTTGTCACAAGCTTAAACAGGGAATCTCCAGCTTTCACTGTGCTCTGACTGCGCAGATTCGTCACGGAGTAGTTGCTCTGTGAAAACATCGATGCGGTCAGGTCAGATTCCTGTGTATCCTCAAACCCATCAATTTTGTAAAGAACAAAGCCGGAAACCGGCGCGTAACAGGCATTCCGCGATGTGAGGATTTCACCGGAATCCTCCTGCAGCACTTCGGAAATCAACCCCTCTACACTGGATTTCAGATCATAGGTTTTCTGAAAATTGTCAGCGGCAAAATTGATTGTAAAGCTGGATAGAAGATCCCGCAAACGATCCTCATCGTCCGAAGACAGAGAAAAATCACTGACAGACTGGATAACGGTACTGCCAGACTCGTCAATCGCACAGACGGTACTGCCAGCGGATGTCTTTGCACCTTCTCGCTCGAAGTATCGCACACTGCCGGACTGAGTGGATGTTATGATTGTCTCTTCTCGAAGAGCAAGCGCTTCATATCGGTAATTTCCAGTCAGTGATCCTTTTACAACTTCATAGGAAGTGATATGCGTCTGCGTCAGATACATCACCATCATGATGATCATATATATAAATACAAGGCTAAACAGCAGTGTTCCAATATTAAGAAAAGAGTACCGCCGGTATTTTGTTATTTTTTTTCTGTTCCCACGTAAATTCAAGCAGGCCTCCTGTAAAATCAGCAAAACATGTAATACGGTCAAATCGCGCAGCCAGGATATCCTCTGCACATGAAATGTATTTTATCATGTTCCGGATATGGATACAAGCAATTTTGAATAAAAAATAAAAGGAACGGTTATGCTATGACAAACGAATCTGTCATATTCGTTTATCATAGGATAAAAGCGAAAGGAGATACTTGTTATGAGTAAGGGTTTGGATTATACAGCGCTCACATTGGTCATCATCGGCGCAGTGAACTGGGGACTGATCGGTTTTTTTCAGCTGGATCTGGTAAATCTGATTTTCGGCAATCTGACCTGGATTTCCAGAATTATATATGCCCTTGTAGGACTGGCCGGATTGTATCTGCTGAGCCTCTATGGCCGTGTGTTATCGATGGGCGATCGGGAATAAAGAACGTTCTGCGTGAATGAGATCGAACAGGGAGGAAAAATATCCTCCCTGCCTTGTTGAGATTATGTAATTATAATTCAGCTATAATGTTCTCTTTAAATTTCGGATCGATATCTCCGGACTGCAGGGAAATACTGATAATAAAGGAAACATCAAACTTCTCACCAATCCCGCAGAGTTCATCAAGAACCACGTTTGCAGCGGCAGCATCCTCTGTTTTAGCAATGGTAAGGAAACTATCCAGATACATCTGCTCCAGATCATGATCCTGTGACAGGATACCGTAAATAAAACCAATAAATTCTTCGCTGGATTTTAAATCAAAACCTGAAATGTCTATGAGCCTTACTTTGTTATTTAGCTCGTACATGTGTTTTGCGCTTTTGTCAAGATACACAATGCTTCCGTGTGCTGTTTTAATCTCCGTATTCGCCTTGTCCAGTAATATCTTTGTTTTGCCTTTCCCCTTGTTGCCTAAAATTAACTGTATCATGGGCTTCTCCTCCTTTAGTAGCGGATATTTATAGTAACGACCTCGGTCGTTATTTCATAGATGCATTATAGACTATTCCGGCCAAAATTACAACACCTTTTTAACACACCAGTTCAGAACAGTATCAAGATGAAAAATCAGCCTGTATCACTCAATCAATGACAGCAGCGAATTCATCTCAGAGTAAAGTGAATCCTTGGAATCTGCGTGAAGAATCACTGCAATGTAGGGATTGCCATACAGATCCTTTGCCATAAGAGACAGACAGTATCCTGCATCATTGGTAGTTCCGGTCTTTCCGCCATAGATGATTATTCCGTCCGGTGCGGTAGCAGAACCGGTAAAATACTGGTTTGTCGAATCCCAGGTTACCGCAACTGCATTACCGTCCGCATCTGTGTATTCGGCATAGTAATTCTCACGGTTGATGATATCGAGAAACGTATCATATTGCATGGCTGCGTTAAAAATCAGATAGATATCATAAACACTGGTATAGTGCTCAGAATCGGTCAGGCCATGCGGATTGGTAAAGTGTGTGCTGGTCGCGCCCAGAGCCTCTGCCTCTTCATTCATAAGCTCAACAAACGCATCTACGCTTCCGGCCACATGCTCTGCGATCATCATGGCTGCGTCATTTCCGGAAGCAATCATCATGCCATAAAGCAGCTGTTTCAGGGACAGGACATCTCCCGCTTTTATGTCGCAGACGGATGAGCCTTCTTCAATATTTAAAATCGTGGAGGTAACCGTCACCTGATCGTCGAGATTGCCATATTTCAGTGTCACAAGAGCTGTCATAAGCTTTGTGATACTTGCAGGCGAACGCTCCATAAAAATATCTTTGGCGTAAAGTACTTCCTCTCCGTTGATATCAAACAACGCGGCCGAATAGGATTCAAGGGAAAGTGCAGAAGAATTTACATCGCCGGTAGCCACACAAAGTTCTGAAGCAAATCCCTCCTCCACATCCGGATCATCCAGAATGGTTCCGACTCCGAATACGGAATCTGTGTTTTCGTAAGCATAGGACAGCGCAGAATCATGGGAACGAAATACCAGGTAATAAACCAGGAATCCCATGCAGATTGTCAGAAGAAGCAGGCCGGCAAGAACGAGCGCCAGTCTTTGGTTTCTCTTTTTCTCCTGTTTTTCCTGCTCGAGCAGTCTTGCCCATTCCCGTTCTGTGTATCCGAGACGGATACGTGTTTCTTCATCTGTACATTTCACGCCACTCAAGGTCTCCTTTTTCGAGTGATTTCAGCAGCATTTCAGCTGATGCGATATTGGTCGCCAGCGGAACATTGTGGACATCACAGAGCCGGATAACCTTATTGATATCTGGTTCGTTCGGCCTGGCTCCAAGCGGATCACGGAAAAAAATCATCAGGTCAATCTGTCCCTGCTCAATCATGGCTCCCAGCTGTTCTTCTCCGCCAACATGTCCGGCAAGAAGCTTATGGACATTCAGCCCGGTTGCTTCTTCAATCAACCGTCCAGTCGTACCGGTCGCGTAGAGCTGGTTTTTTACAAGAATACTGCGATAGGCGATACACAGATTCTGCATGAGTTTTTTCTTTGCGTCATGCGCGATAAATGCTACATTCATATTGAGAGTACCCCCTTTTTATTATTGTAAACGACTTCCGTCGTTACCTTTCAGAAATTAATAATTCTTCTGGTGCAGGCTAACGTTAAGTACAAATCCGATTCCGATACAAAAGCTGACCAGAGAAGTCAGGCCATAGCTGACAAACGGAAGCGTCAGCCCGGTATTGGGCAAAAGTCCGGTCGCCACAGCGATATTGATAAAGCTCTGGAATGTCACCAGAATTCCGACTCCGCATGCGATCAGTGTCCCAGACAAATTCTTTGCTTTCCTGGCAATCATAAAACATTCAAAGGCAATTAAAAATTCCAGAAGCACAATGATACAGCACCCGATAAATCCGAGCTCCTCTCCCGCTACCGCGAAAATAAAGTCGGTCTGATCCTGAGAAATAAATCCGCCGTTTTTGACGGATTCCACATTGTCGTTGTCCAGCCCCTTGCCGTAAAGCTGCCCGGAAGCAATCGCTTTGATGGAGTTCTGCTGCTGCATGGAATCGGACGGGTATTCATCCGGGTAAAGCCATGCGTAAATACGGGTCAGCTGATAATCCTGTATCAGGGTCTGATCTGGCTGTGTGACCAGACTGACCAGGATGACGCCAACCGGGACGCAGACCACCAGAATTCCAACAATGACCCGGTAGCTTAAACCGGCGGCAAAAATCATTCCGCAAAACAAAAGCGCCACTACAATGGTAGTAGATAGATCTGGCTCTTCTACAATCAGAAAAAGAGGAATCGCAATCAGAACGACCGATGTAATAATCGTCCGAAAAGTATTCATTTTTTCCTCCCGGTCTTCGAAAAAACGGGCGAAAAACAGGATCAGCATAATTTTCGCAATATCAGAAGGCTGAAAACGGAATCCGCCGATCGTCAGCCAGCGAGTCGCGCCGCCGCCGGAGGACCCCAGGCTGCTGACGATTACCAGCAGCAGCAAAAGATTCGCGCCCAGATAGATGAACCAGTTAAAATTCAAAAGCCAGGTATAATCAATGAGCGAAATCACCACCATGAGAACGATTCCCAGGACAAAACCCAGAATTTGCTTTGTCATGTAATCGGAATCCGCACTGCCTACTACCAGGATGCCCAGCACGGACAGAATCGAAACCCACAGAATCAGGCGAAAATTATAGTTACTTAATTTGTATTGTCTTAACATCCGAAATTCCCCGTTTCCATCGGCAGAGAAAACTCATGCGTATCTCCAGGTTTTCTTCCTCAGTATTGATATATTTTGACAGAACTTCCTCCACGTCCCGACGCATCTGTGCAAGCAGATCCGGATTACAATCCAGGCGGTCCGCACATATGGTAAGCTCCGTTCGTGTCTTAGCAATTTCTCTCGACGTAAGAAACGATTTTGTCCGATATCGATTCATTGACGCCTCCAAATAACTACTTTCTCACAAGCAGGTCTGCAATGCGGTGAAACAGAGAGGTATGCTCCTGTAAATGCAGCAGAGGAACTGTTTCACCCATAATCCTTCTGGCGATATTCAGATAAGCTTCCCCGGCCTGAGAGTCGTTGCCGAGTACAGGCTCTCCATGATTCGCGGCAATCACAACACTCTCTTCATCCGGCACTGCGCCAATCAGATTAACCGAAAGAAT
>Ga0192276_1107_pt1 | contig 16676 bp, 10 predicted proteins | sample Koala_Koa24_I3_FD_131263 | JGI IMG/M metagenome (GOLD analysis project Ga0192276, IMG submission 131263) | Enriched cells from koala feces incubated with labeled cellulose particles, San Francisco Zoo, California, United States - Koala_Koa2-4_I3 ...
AGAAAGGAAGAAAAAAAAGAAAGAAAAAAGTAAAAAAGGGAAAATAGAAAAAAGATTCTAAAAATAGCGGGTAAAAAGATAAACCCGAAAAGGCAACGAAAAAAAACAGACAGCAATGTTTTTACTTATTCATTTTCTTTTTTCCCCCCGGAAAGTCCAGCAGCTGCTCCCGGTAGTATGCATACTGCTTCTTGCGGAGTTCTATCTCCCGGGGCAGTCCTTCGCTGATGGAAGTTGTAAGGGTATCAAATTTATCGAGGATGCGGACGATTTCTCTTTGTTTTTCAAGAGGGGGGATAGGGATAAGAAAATTAGCTAAGTCTTTGGGATAAACATGAGGTACCCCCGCTCCTCTTTTTAAGTTATAAATCCAATCTTGATGTTTTAGAAAGAAATGAAATACATACCTAACAGAAAGAATAGATAAATCAGGCTTAACAGAGAAAGCATCGGATACAAAAATGGGTTCATTCCAATATGATACATACCCGGCATAAGCTCCACTACCCGCTATTGTTATGGTTTCACCTTCTCTATTGTATTCTGCAGTATAATATGCAGGTTTTTGTCCTCCGCCAATTACAGGAATATCCCCATCGGTTTTATTTTTTGCAGTAATAGTTTCACCTCGTTTTAAGTTTGCCACCTCTCCCAAAGACTTCCATTCCACTTCCCCCTCTTTGAAGGTAAGCAGCTGCTCCCGGTAGTATGCATACTGCTTTTTTCGGGCGGTCAGTTCGGCGGTCAGTTCAGCTATAAGGCGGGTAAAAGTGTCCAGGATGCGGACGATTTCCTGTTGGACCCTAAGGGGTGGGATGGGGATGAGAAAATTAGCTAAGTCTTTGGGATAAACATGAGGTACCCCCGCTCCTCTTTTTAAGTTATAAATCCAATCTTGATGTTTTAGAAAGAAATGAAATACATACCTAACAGAAAGAATAGATAAATCAGGCTTAACAGAGAAAGCATCGGATACAAAAATGGGTTCATTCCAATATGATACATACCCGGCATGTACTCCACTACCCGCTATTGTTATGGTTTCACCTTCTCTATTGTATTCTGCAGTATAATATGCAGGTTTTCGTCCTCCGCCAATTACAGGAATATCCCCATCGGTTTTATTTTTTGCAGTAATAGTTTCACCTTGTTTTAAGTTTGCCACCTCTCCCAAAGACTTCCATTCCACGGGGGTGTACTTTTGTATCTGTTCTAAAAACTTCATCTTTTTTTATCTGTTCTTCTTCTTCTCTAACTGATTGCTGCAAAGAAAGGAATTTTTTACCTTTTTCCCATAAAACCCCTTCTGTTTAGCTTTAGCTTTAGCCCCCTTTATATTTTATAATTTATTTTTTCGGGCGGCCAAGGCGGTTTATTGGTTTAAGAGAAAAAAAGGGAGATAAGCGCGGAGCGATGGCAGATCCCCCGGATAAGACCCCAAAGAAAGATGATTTATAACCTACCGATAAGAGACAAACTTGGTTTTTCTGGCCCTTTGGACGAATGTTTTATCTTTGGGCAGTGGTTAATAGCAGGGCGAAAGGTTTCAAAGTTTCTTATGGGGCGCTTTGAGGTTTTTACGAAGGGGCCTTTCATCCTCCTGCGGTAAAAACTGATTTTATCTTTAAATTTTATTCTTAAATAGACACCAAATTAATTTTAATTATTATATTGTGGGTATATAATTATATTTTAAACTATTTTAAACTATCTATAAATGAAATACCCTTAGTTAAAACGTTTTTGCTGAGAACGCTACTACTACTGATTGTTGTCACATCCTGTTCAACCGACAACGATGAAGTGTTAAACAACACTATTCAGTCAGAGAGCACATCGGGTGGTGAAACCATGCTTGTCTCCTTTACCCTGGAACAGCCGGTTATGCAAACGCGTGCCTTTTCAGATGGCCTAACCGCCACTACCCTGACTTATGCCGTTTTATAAGGCGGGTGACCGGAACTGCCTTCTAAAAAGCGAAGACGAGGTAACTTTTACCGATAGGGTTGCCACCGTGGATATTCGTCTGGAAAAGAAACAGAATTATGACATTCTCTTTTGGGCAGATGCTCCGGATACGGACTACTATGTATTCGATGAAAACGCCCAGACGATTACTATGGATTACGGACAGTATAGGTTTGAAAATGCCCAGGAAGACCGGGATGCCTTCTATGGTGCGGAAAAGAATTTATACGTAGACCCCAGTGAAGCTACGGGAGGAATAATTAATAAGACAGTAACCCTAACGCGTCCTTTTGCCCAACTAAATATTGGGGCTACGGATTACAGCGAAGAACTTTCAATGCGGTCATACTGTTCATACTTTCAATACTTATACAGTAATTTAAATTTGTATACCGGAGAAGTCAGCGGCGAAGCAAAAATAATATATGCCGTAGGTTTTACAAAAATAACAGAACCGTTTCCCGTGACGGCTGAAGGAGCCGATATCAAGTATCTGGCAATGTATTACCTGCCTGCATCAACCGAAGAAAGCTCGGTGCACATCGGGTTTTATATGCTAAATGACGTCAATGATTATAATACTCCCGCTATGATAAGTTTTATTACGGATGTACCCCTTCGGCGCAATTACCGGACCAATCTTTACGCCCCCTTGTTTAGCAACGTGCTTTTCGGGGATTCTTCCGGCGTTCCAAACGCCCCGGATGTAACAATTCTTTTTGAACCAGGATAAAACCCAATAAGCCATAGGTAAAAAGCTATTTGTTATCTGAAAAAAGTTTCAGAGGCAACAATACATGATTATCTTTGTAAAATCTTGTTTTTATTTAGTTATTATGCATATATCTAATTATCAAATATTACCCCTATTCCTTTAAACTTCTCCACAAATGAAGATAGTTTTTCAAAAACTATCTCTTTTTTTGTCAGGTACCGGGGATTTAAGGGGCTCATGGGGGGAAGCAGAGCATTTAACTCCATTCCGTTTTCACTGGCAAATTCACGCTTTAGGGAAACAGTCATGTAATGTCTTGCCGCCTCTTCGTTTAAATTCTCAGAGGCAATTAATTCCGCGGCTTCTATTTTTTGTTTCTCTCTTGCATAGGAGAAAAACGAGCTGAGAATATCCGTTTTATCCTGAAGAGTATCCAGAACCGTCTCATTTATAAAACCTATAATCAGGCCCTCTTTTGCTCTACTGCCCACACTGGTGCGGATCACCTTGCGGATCTCTCCCATCCAGATGGTTTTGTCTTTGTGTTTTCTGTTGTGTTCAAAAATCAGCTCCAGGATATATTCCAGGGTTATTTCCTGGGATTTAAGTAGTTCTATTTCAAAAACAACATCATCCCAGCCGCTTATAGTGGGGTTCTCCGCTTCTCCTCCCTTTTTTCTACTTAAAAACCAATCCCGGATATCGTTATAAACCGAGCGGTAATCCTGAAGGATGCGCTCAGGTAGGATCTCTATCCGCCGCATATTATCTATATCCTTATCGGTTACAAAATGTTTTTCCTTAAAGAGGTTAACGGCCTTAAAATCGTTTTTATCTACCATCTGAAAAGCTTTCAAATGGGTGAATTCATCGTAATTTCGTAGGATATTTTCTATATGCAGGTATTCTCCGAAAAGTTTTACAAACTCTCTTTTGCTGCTCTCTGCAACAATTTCTTTTGGATCCGGGAATTTTTCATTCAGCTCTTTTGTTATCTGTATATACCCTTTTCGGGTCTCCCCTGTATCAATATCTGTAAACCCTTTCAGATATTCCTCGTAGCTCCTTTCAAGGATTATGTTTTTGGTATTTTTATTTCCAAAGAGCGCAAGGGCTTCGATTGTAGCCTGTTCCAAATTTCTGAACGTAACGATATTTCCGAAGGTTTTGGTGGTATCATAAATCCGGTTGGTACGTGAAAAAGTTTGCAATAATCCATGGTAGCGCAGGTTTTTATCGACAAAGAGCGTATTGAGCGTAGGGGCATCAAAGCCAGTTGTAAACATACCAACGACAATCAAAAGGTCAACCTTTTGTTCTGGCGGAAGTTTTTTCCCGTCGTTATCCATTCCTTTTACCCGGGTGGCAAGATTTTTATAATAATCCTGAAATCCTTCACCATTGATGCTATAACTGGTTTTAAACATGGCGTTGTAATCCCGAAGAGCCTTGGTTAAAAATTCTTTGTGGCTAATATCCATAGCGGAAGGCTCAAAGGTCTCATCGGCTATTTCTCCTATGGCGTTTTGTTCTTCATTGGGGGCAAAAGAGAAGATGGTAGCGATTTTAAGGGGTTTATCACTTCCCCTCTGCAGCTGGTTTAACGCCTCATAATAACATTTTGCGGCATCTACGCTGCTTACTACAAACATAGCATTAAACCCTTTATCGTTTCCCTGATTTCTGTGGGTTTTTATTCTGAAATTCTGTAAAATATACCTGGAAATCTCCTCAATACGGCAGGGATGTAGCAGAGCTTTTTTGTTTTCCGCCGCACTTAGCTTTTTCTCGTCCCGCTCGGATTCAATTTCCTTAAATCGGGGGCGGACATCGTTGTAATCCACTTTAAATTTCAATACCTTTTCATCCCGGATGGCATCCGTAATGGTATAGGAGTGCAGCTGGCTGCCAAACACACTGCCTGTTGTTTCTGCTCCTGCGGCATTATCGTCAAAAATAGGTGTTCCGGTAAAACCGAACTGATAATATTTTTTAAACCTCTTTTTTAGATTCCTTTGGGCTTCACCAAACTGGGAGCGGTGGGCTTCGTCAAAAATAAACACGACCTGTTCCCGGTAAATAGGAAGATCATTTTCACTTTTCATTAGAAGGTCCAGCTTCTGAAGGGTAGTAACAATGATTTTGTTATCATCCTTTTCAATATTTCGTTTCAATCCCGCTGTGCTGTTCGATCCGTTTACACTATCGGGCGAAAAACGCTGGTATTCCTTCATCGTTTGCACATCCAGGTCTTTTCGATCCACCACGAAAAACACTTTTTTAATAAAATCAAACTGTGTGGCCAACCGGGCCGCTTTGAAACTGGTCAGGGTCTTACCCGATCCCGTGGTATGCCAGATATATCCGCCCCCTTCAGGGGTGGCCCACTTTTTTAGTTCGTAGGAATTTTTGATTCTCCACAAAAGTCTTTCGGTTGCCGCAATCTGATAGGGCCGCATGATAAGCAGCGTATTAGTCACATCAAAAACCGAATAGGTAAGTAGTATGCTCAGTAGTGTGTTTTTCTGAAAAAAGGTGGCTGTAAAATCCTTCAGATCTTTAATGAGCGTATTATCGGATTTTGCCCAATTCATCGTAAAATCATAGCTGTTTTTATCCCGTTTTGTCGTATTGGCAAAATAACGGCTATCGGTGCCGTTGGAGATGACGAAAATTTGTAGATACTTAAAAAGTGAATGTTCGCTGTTAAAGCTCTCTTTGGTGTAGCGGTGGATCTGGTTGAAAGCCTCACGGATAGCCACTCCGCGTTTTTTTAGTTCCACCTCGACCAGAGGAAGACCATTAACCAGAATGGTTACATCGTAGCGGTTGGTTTGCACTCCTTTTTGTTCAAACTGGGAAATTACCTGTACTTTGTTTCGGGAAATACATTCCTTGTCCACCAGGTAAATGTTTTGAATATGTCCGTCGTCAAAGGTGAAATCATAAATGTGGTTGTCGTGTATTTTTCTTGTTTTTTCAATAAGTCCCTCCCCGGGTTTATCCAGGTATTCTTTTACATAGCGTGCCCATTCGCTATTGGTAAACTCCACCCCATTTAGTGCCTGAAGCTGTTTTCTTACGTTTAAAAGCAGCTCCGGGGGAGTGGTAAGATGGGAGGGGTTTTCATAACCCTGGCTGATAAGATCCTGGATAAATTCCCGTTCCAGGTCCCTTTCTGTCTGGTAGGCGGGAAAAAGTTTGTTCCTTTCTGAATAACTGGTATATTTATCAAAAACAATATAGTGGTTTAATTCTGCAATGGGTTTATATTGTGTCATGATATATTTGTTTTTATTTGTTCGTTCCTTCTGGAAAGTCCAGCAGCTGCTCCCGGTAGTATGCATACTGCTTCTTGCGGAGTTCTATCTCCCGGGACAGTCCTTCGCTGATGGAAGTTGTAAGGGTATCAAATTTATCGAGGATGCGGGCGATTTCTCTTTGGACTTTAAGAGGGGGGATGGGGATATTTATAAGCTTCCATCTTTTAAAATCAAACCTAAATCGCGCCCCTATCTCGGTTAATGAATTAATTTTATTGATACAGTATGTAGATTTTATAAATAAAAGCAAATACTCTTTAATAATTTTATTTTCGTTAATTTTAAAAATAACATACATGGGACTAACTAAGCCCGCTGTATCACTTTTTAAGTATCCTATAGACCCAACATTTAATCTGGCCGGATTATAAGCAAACAGTCCGGGCCTGATAATATTATAGTTAGAAGTATCACTACTATAAAATGTTCTATCTCTAAAATCTTCGGCTTTTATTATTCCTTGAATATTACTTACGGAATAAACGTTTTTTATATTATTTTCATGTTTGCCTTTTTCTCGGATTCGAAATATTAAGTTGCCAATACTGTCATATTCCACACGGGAGCCCTCCAATAATCTTTCCAGGTATTTCATCCTTCTATCTCTTTAATGGTGGTATCAATCTCCCGGCGAAGCGCATCTATTTTTTCAACCGTTTCCTGAATCTCCCGGTTTAATTTTACTATATCCACCTTTTCACGGGTATCTTTAGCTTCCACATAAGAACTAACCGAAAGGTTGTAATCGTTTTCGACAATTTTTTTGTTCTCTACCGATTTGGCCACGTAATCAACATCCTCTTTTTTATCAAAGATTTCAATAATCTGTTCGATATGTTCGTCTTCCAGTATGTTGTTTTTTACTACTTTCTTAAAGAATTCCTCCCCGCTGGCATCGATAAACTGGGTTGTATTTTTTTCTTTATGCTTAGATAGAATCAGAATATTTACAGCAATACTCGTTCCAAAGAAAAGGTTGGGAGCCAGGGAAATTACCGTCTCTACAAAGTTCTGATCCACCAGGTATTTACGGATCTTCTGTTCGGCTCCACCCCGGTAGAAAATCCCGGGAAAACAGACAATGGCTGCCCTCCCCCTGGCAGAAAGGTAATTTAGGGTGTGCAGCACAAAGGCAAAATCCGCCTGGGATTTGGGGGCCAGCACACCGGCGGGGGCAAACCGGTCGTCCCCGATAAGGGTCGGATCGTCACTACCGATCCATTTAATCGAATAAGGGGGATTGGAGACAATGGCGTCAAAAGGTTTAATGTCCTTAAAAGCCGGATGTATCAGGGTATCTCCCAGTGCCAGGGTAAACTTATCATAGTTGATGTTGTGCAAAAACATATTCATCCGAGCCAGGTTATAAGTGGTGTAGTTGATCTCCTGACCGAAGAACCCCTCTTCAATGATGTGGCGGTCAAAGTAGCTTTTTGCCTGTAAAAGCAGGGAACCTGAACCGGCGGCCGGATCGTAAATCCCGTTTACCGAGGTTTGTTTGTGCATAGCCAGGCGGGCGATGAGCCGGGAGATATGCTGGGGGGTAAAAAATTCCCCTCCCGATTTTCCCGCGTTAGCGGCATAATTGGAAATCAGAAATTCATAGGCATCGCCAAAGAGGTCGATCTGGTTATCTTCAAAAATGCCAAAATCCAGCTCCTCCACCCCTTTTAAAACAGCCGCCAGACGGCTGTTTTTACCCTTTACACTATCTCCCAGACGGGTACTGGTGGTATCAAAATCAGAAAACAACCCCTTTATATCCTCTTCAGAGGGACAACCATTGGCCGAATTTTCAATGGCATTAAAAATGGTTTTCAAATCTGTATTAAGGTTGGGGTTGGTATGAGCGGTTTTGACGATATTGACAAAAAGCTGACTGGGATAGATAAAATACCCTTTTGTCTTTACAGCATCCACCTTTAGTTCCGGCGTGATTACCTCATCCGGAAGGTTGGCATAGTCAACGCTATCATCACCCCCTTCCATATAACTGACAAAATTCTCACTGATAAATCGGTAGAAAAGTGTTCCTAACACAAACTGTTTAAAATCCCATCCATCCACCGAGCCGCGCACCTCATTGGCTATTTTCCATATCTTGTTGTGCAGTTGGGTTTTTTGTTCTGTACCTGTCATTTTTTTGTTTTTTTTTTATCTAATTCTTTCTTTTATTTCACTTCCTCGCGTAGATCCGCCAGGGTTTTTTCGTTGTATAAAAAGTATTTAGGACCCTTATAAGCACCCGATGGCGCACGTTTTTCTACGGGCATAAATTCCCGGGTAAAACCCGACAGTGAATATATCCTGCCGGCATATTCAATGGTTTTCTTCCCTACGACTGTTACCTTTTCACCGGTGGGTATAAAAGTTAACTGTTCACCCGGTTCTATACCTACCATATCAAAATAAAAAAGTGGTGATTTAAAAGGAAGTAAGGAATCAGAATATTTTCTATTCTCTTTAGGAATATACATCTTTTCTTGATAACATTGGTCTACTACAATATGATCAGTTGTTTTAAGTTGTTTTTTTATTTGATAGAAGGTTTCCAGGCTGTTACCTTCATAATATTGTTTTAAGAGGTTGACGGTTCTTTTATGGTTGTTTTTTATGGCATCAATATCCCATTCGTTATGGGTTATAAAAATATAATTGGTGTTTGCCCTGGATTCAATGCTACTTTGGTATTTTTTTCTTTTTTCATTAAATGAACTATTGCTTAATGAAGAATTTAAATTTTTATCAATTAATATTAGATTTCCCAATTTATGAACCCATTCTTTATGGTCCTCCGGATCAATGTTCCATTTCACCGCCTCTATCCTTTGGGGCATCAGGTGTTCAATTGAAGGGGATTTTCCTTTGTTACCATACTGAAGAATGGTATTGGTTCCCCCCATCAATATATCCATTTTTAATAAAAGATAACGCGTTTTGTACATTTGTGTACCTATACAAAAACCCCAGTTTTCATTTTCCAGTTGTAAAATAAAATCAGAAAAAATAATAGGTTTTTTTGTTGATAAGGTTTCATCAATAAAATCATATCGTAAAACAGCTATTATTTAATAGCTCTTCTGTTGCTTCGCCAGCCGATATCTCCCCTTTTTGTGTGGATTCAAAAATATTATCAATCCGACGAAGTATAATAAATATTCGTGTTTTTATCTCCGCTTGTCGTCCCAACAACCACATTAGAGATAGTAGATTATCTATTTTTATTATAAAATCCATAATATGAATTTCACCAAATCGCTCCCTGTAATGCATCAGTGGTATTAAATACTGGCTGCCAAATGTATTTGACAGGATGAAATTTAAATTATAAAAATAGCGCGGAAGTCTCTTCTATACTGGTATATTTATTAAAATCGGTGATTTTGCTATAATGATCAACATATTTTTCTATAAAATCCAGCATAGGTTGTCCTTTTGATATTTCTTTTCTATTAATAACTTCAAACCCCTTTAGTATGGTTTTGTTTTTCTTCACTTTGATATTTCATCTTAATGTAGACCAAATCCATCAGAAAACTACTAAAACTGTTATAGGGGGCGGAAATGATATTTTCAAAATCATCCCATTTTTTCGCATAACGTTTGCGTAATTCGTCATCTTTTATTTCTCTTAGATTTTGGGCTTTTATTACATCTGATGGTTGCAGTTGCACCCCACGATTATTTATGACCGTAAATAGATTATAGGCATCATCTAAATTATTGGAAGTGGAAAGATACAGAACAAGCACTTTATTGGATAGATAGTGTAAAAACCTATATATATGTTCCTCTTTCTTTTCGTCTTCAATTTGAGAGAGCTTATTTTTCCACCAATCTTTTATCACTAAAATACCCGACGCCATATTTCGCAAGGATATATTCTCCTTTGTAGAGCTGGAAATAGCTTTTAATTCTTTTTCCAACAAAGTACCCCCATCCTCTATTAAATATTTATGAAAAAAATCCTGATCATTTCTTATTTGAAATTCAATCCGGTTTCGTTCTGGGATATTATTATATTTATTTTCCTCCTGATGAAGTCTTTCTTGAATGGTACTTTTTCGTCCTTTGGATTCTTCTTGAGTAGAAGTGGGTATATCCCTAATCACTGCCTGAAGTAAAAACAGCGTAATAAAGCGTTGCTGTCCATCCAATATATCGTAGCATAAATATTTATCAATATTAGAGCCAGAGTTTCCCTTTACCTGATAGGCGTTCCATACCATGCAACCTAAAAAATACTCTTTTTCCTTATTTTCTTCCATTGCCCCGCTAATATCTTCTAATAAAGCTCTGATATCTTTTTCTTCCCAGGAATAAGGGCGCTGGTATTCGGGAATATTATAAAATTGAGATGGACCAAAAATGTCTTTTACATATATTTTTCCTGTTTGCAAAGTGGTATCTGTCATATTTTAGTTTTTATTATTCTTTGTATTGAATTTATTTTATGCTCTGATTTTTATTCTTTTTTTATTATCTGCCTTACATAAGCTGTAAAGATAACAATTTATTATCTGTTTTTATCCAGTTTCCTATCTATTAAAAACACCACGCGAAAATGCTGGGTAAGGAACTGCACAGCCTGCTGCTGATAGTTTTTGGTCTGATAGCTCACGGGTTAAAACAGCATCCACTCCGCCGGGGCGGCGGCAGTATGGGTGGGAGTTATATTTTCCTTTGATGTAACAAAAAGAGGTGTACGCCTCGAAAGTCAGAAAATCCATAAGGGAAGATGTTTTAACGGCTTTTACGCCTACATTGTAAGCGAGAAGGGTAGGTAACAGGGAATCACCCTGAAAAGTCCCGGTGGCGGGCGGAAAGTGCCCTTAAATCGTGTGCAGCCTGTTTTTGGGGGTCGTGCCCCTTTTCGGCAAGGACTAGGAAACTGACAGGCTGCTTTAGGGTGGGAGCCGGAGGGGAATGTTTTCTCCCCGAGGATACTCTTTCACCACCACCACGGCACGGCGTGCCGGCGTTTTGTAGGAAAAGAAACAGCGGGTAGAGGGGAAACTAGCGTTAGACGGCACACAAGTGTGCGAACAGCCGGATTTTTCTTTGCCATCCGATTCAGCGTGTGCAGCGCCGGAGGGTTCGCTTTCCACAGGCGGTTGAGTTCTTCCCTATCCGGGATTTTCGTTTGAAGGGCATTTTTCGGCTGTTTAAGCGCTTTAACCGGTGCGGGTGGTATAAAGGTAGGGGCGGCGGGTTTTAAGGGCGCTACGGGGTTCCTTTGGGGTTTTGTCCGGTCCTTCTCCTCCTGCTGCCGGATGAAAAGGTGTTTCAAACAGACAGAGCTGTCCGGATGCTGCCTTGTTTGGTTTCTTGTTTCGTTTCATTGCTGGTTTACTGGTTAATTGTTAATTTTTGTTTTTTTTCGCTGTTTTTTGTTTGTTTTTCGCTGTTTTTCGTTGTTTTTTTACTGTTTATCATTTTTTTCACTGTTTTTTCGCTGTTTTTTTTCGCTGTTTTTTGTTGTTTTTCGTTGTTTTTTTTGCTGTTTTACATTTTTTAACTGTTTTTTTCGCTGTTTTTCGTTGTTTTTCGCTGTTTCACATTTTTTAAGTTTTTAAGCTATTTTACTGATTCACAGCAGAATGCAGTTTTTTACCGGGAAACCTGTAAAAAACCTGTAAAAACGTTTTTACAGGTTTTTTGTACTGAAACAGAGGAGGTTAGGGGCAAAAAAAAACCTGTAAAAAAAAAAGTCTACTTACTCTCTAAAAATACACATATATATTTTTGTATTTTGATTCTTACTTTTTTTTATGTCAAATAGCTTTTTTTTTTTTACATTTTTACAGGTTTAGTTAACTACCTAATTCTGAAGAAGTTGCGGAGAAAAAACCTGTAAAAAACCTGTAAAAAACCTGTAAAAAACCTGTAAATTTTTTACAGGTTTGCCCTCCTTTTAAAAGGGGCACTCCTCCTCTGATACGTCGCGAACGTCCTCTGTCTCAGCTAGTTCACTGCCACCTTTCCGGATAGCGGCCAGTAAGACATCCGCTTTAAGAAAGAAATACCTTCCCTTGTTCTGCGCCAGACACCCCGGTGCAAAAAGATTCAGGGCGGTACATACGTTATTAAAATGAATATTTTTATCCACTCCTGCCGGCGCCGGATAACATTTCTTGATCCAGTTCCCGATGTAGCCCCGGTGTCCCCAGCTCTTATATGCTTCCGAGCACCACCTTTCAGAGGCTTTTCCCATAATGACCTCTTCCATTTCTATGGAAGGGAGTTTAACTACCGCTTCCTGTTTCATACGGGGATAAAAATCATTCTGCCAGTCATGCCGTCTCTCCTCTGGTACATACACCGACCGCACCCACGCCTGCAGCGCATCCCATAACTCTTTTTCATCCGTAAGGGTGGTTTTTATCGCATTATCCCAGCCCACGGCATGCATGCGCCGGTCTTTTCCCTTACCAAGGAAATCAGTAGCCATGTTATTGGTGGTTATAATGTAGTTCGGATAAAGAGGTACGGTATCCTTCAGGGTAACCCCTTTTCGTTCCAAATCAATCGTATTATATTCCAAAAATCCCACAATGTGGCTGTAGTTCCGTTTAAAGTGTCCCCCTTTGATATCGTTCAAAACGACGCTTCGGCGCCTGGTGGCTTTCGGCGTTTCAAACTGAAAGCCAATCCGGAACTCCCTGTCCAGTCCATCCTCCCCAACAAGCGCCGCATCTTTTGCCTTGCAATATTCTGCATACGTGATACCCTCTAAAATACTGCTCAGCATCTTGGCTGTAGTACTTTTTCCGGTTTCCACCTCAAATCCCCAGAAATTAAGAATAATCCGGCGGGCATTCTCTGAAACGCCATACTTCACCTGCCGGATCCAGTATTCAATTATCTCTACTGCGCCCCCCGGGGATTCATCCCACCAATTCCAAAGTTCCGCCAGGCGCCGGCGGGCTTCCTCCAGTCCCCCGGGGTCTGTATCTCTGTTCAGGGCATCATACCGCCGCCGCATCCACTCGGGCCGCCAGGCACTGGTAACAATTCGGTCTATAATCGTTTCTGTAGCGCCAGAGAGCCCATCTCCCCGGCTACTGGTTGCCAGGTTACTTACCAGCTGTACCATTTGCCAGCAGTCCCTATTATATTCCCTTTTCCGAGCGGGAATAAAGATGTTACGAATACGGTCAAGCACACCCCAGATTTCGGTATATAGGGAATCCTTATTATACTCTTTTTCTTCGGGAATGGGAATTGTATGGATAAAGTAATGATAGGGTGAACCTGCCCGGGATACTTCCTTTAAAAAGGCAATATTGTCCTGTTTTTTTAGTCGTTCATCCTTTAAATCTCTTTCACTCTCTTCCGCTTCGTACTTAATACCGTATTGTTCCCTGAAAAACTGCTGTACTCTTCCGTCACGGGTATTTCCGTTAAAAAGATAATGCGCCACAAACTGCCAGACGTTCTGTCCCCTTCCGTGCCACGGGTCTGATGCATGGTGCGAGTAAAAGATCTGTACCGCCTCGTCGGTAAACCATACACCCCCGCCTGCGCCTTCGCCCGGGATGTAGGTCCAGCGGCCCCCCCGCTCTTCCTTCCAAACGTGGGAGGCAAACCGTCTACAAAGCTCCCTTCCATCCAGATGGTTCACCTGGGTAAAATAGTCGGAATCTTCTTCCGGCTTTTTTACTACACCTCTTCTTGCTTCTTTAGTATATTCTATAACCTTCCTCACCGATTCCACATCCACCGCCTCACCCTCCCCGGTACGGCTTTCATAAACGTCTGCCCGGTCCTTGCAATATGAAGGCAGATACATCAGTCGGCTCCAATCCCGACAGGCGGTATCCATACCCTCACCCGCTTCCAGTAAATCCGTTAAGTAAATATACAGGGCGGCATACTCTTCCGCCTTCCGAACCGGCTCAGAAAGTGGCAGAATCACCCGCCAACGTGGCGCGTTCCTATCGGGCGCATGGCTGGCACTGGTATAGGCCGCATACCGGAGGTTGTTCCACTTTAGTCGCTTCCATAGTCTTGCCATCCCCTCGTTATTCAGGTGGTCAATATCCAACATGATGGCTGTGCGCTCTGTAATCTCTCTTTTCCTTCGATGCGTCCCCTTCACCCCAACAATCCACCAGGGTACGTTTTTTAACCGGTCTTTCTGTATTTTCGGAAGCGCCTCAAATTCCTCAAATTTTTTGGGTATAATCTGGATTTTTCCACCCTTTTTCTTGTTCTTATCACTAATCATTTTCAGGATATCGTTCCAGGCAACCGGCTTACATTTTAAATCAGAATCCCTTCGGCCGCTACCAAAAGCAACTGAAAAAATTACCTCTCCCCCTGCAGGGCTTTCCCCTTTTTCTTCTCCTACCGCTACCCTCTGAAGACTTTTATGTTCTATCGCTGCTCTCATCCCCCAAAAACTTTAAAATCCCAGAACCATCCAACAACCTTCCTTTATTGTTTTTATGCCGGTATCCTTTCACCCTATTGCCCCATGCGACAGGCTTAAATAGGGCGCGGATCCCATTGACACAATAACTTCTCCAGAGAGGTGAAGATAAACCAAAGAGAGAACGGGGGTGATTAAGTATTAACCGGTATGTTCTGAAAGCGGTAACCGGCTTGGATAGAGGCAGCAGAAGAGAAGAACAGTTAACCTTCTGGGGGTGTGAAATAGTAAAATAAGTAGTATGACCACAGAAAACGAAAGATGGTTTTAAAAAAATCCGGTCAGTTTTTTTTTGGATAGTAATTTCCCGGGTAATATCATCCCAGGATATTGGCGGTGAATTAAGGTATTCACCTTGATTACAGGACACGGATGGTCCTGCAAAAAATTTAATTTTATTCATATTGTTTATTTTGAAAGTTTAACAACAAAAATAATAAAAAGGGAACATATAATTAATAAAGTTCCCTTTTTTAACTTTTCAAAATAAACAACGGCGGCACTTCGCAGCGACACCCGACGACAAAGACAAAAATACAACCAAAACAGTAACGTTACAAATTTTTGAAGTTAAACGAAGTAAAATTACCCCCCCTTTTTTTATAATTTTCATTATGATTAATGTAAAAAAAGAAGCCATACCCTTTAAAAATATATAAAACATTACTTGTTTCTTGGGTAAAAAGTTAAAAAATATTATTCTTTTCAACAGAAAGAGCGGTATTGATCGCGTTCTTTGTTGTGGGTTTTTATATTTATTAGCTATTTTTATCATAACTTTAGAAAATCAAAAGAGATAGTTTAAAAAAAGGTAAATAAAAAAACGTTAATATCCTCTTTTTCACCCGATTTTTTACACACAGAGAGATTGATTATCATAGCTAATCTCTCTTTTTAGTTCTTTTCCCGGCATCGTTTTACCCATGCTTCTTTTTCTCTCCCCTTTTTTCTTGTTTTCCCTTGATTTTTCCTTGGCAAACTTTACCAAAGAGAACCCTAAGGCGTTTTCGGGGCGATTTAAAGCGTTTTTTTAGGTTCAATGCATAAACCCTCCGGCGAGGGGTTAGAAATGTCTTAAAACGGGCTAAAAATGCCTTAAATTAATAAAGGGAATTAGAAAGGAAGAAAAAAAGAAAGAAAAAAGTAAAAAGGGAAAATAGAAAAAAGATTCTAAAAATAGCGGGTAAAAAAGATAACCCGAAAAGGGCAACGAGAAAACAGACAGCAATGTTTTTACTTATTCATTTCCTTTTTTCCCCCCGGAAAGTCCAGTAGCTGCTCCCGGTAGTATGCATACTGCTTCTTGCGGAGTTCTATCTCCCGGGGCAGTCCTTCGCTGATGGAAGTTGTAAGGGTGTTAAATTTATCGAGGATGCGGACGATTTCTCTTTGTTTTTCAAGAGGGGGGATGGGGATAAGAAAATTCTTAAATCCATTCATATTCACACCTGCAAATTTACCAACTGTAGTATTGTTTTTACACCATTCATCTAAGACAAAGCCATAATAGAAAAGAAACTTTATTAAAAACTTATCAGTGTATTTACTTTTCAAGCTAAGATTTCTGAATCGCTGATTAGACAAGAATGGAACAGTAATTAATGCATGTTCACCGATTGTAGCAGAAGTAGAGACAATGATCGAATTAGCAGGAAACAACTTACCACCCTTAACGGCACAAGAATTTACATATTGTATTGATTTATTAAGAACTCTACCATTTTTTCTAATATCCTCCATTCTAAACCATGGAATAGTACCATCTTTCCAATACCCCTCATTTGATTTAGAAGGGGTATACCCTCTTTTAAGGTCATCAAAAAGCTCTCCCAGCCTCTTCCATTCCACTTCCCCCTCTTTGAAGGTAAGCAGCTGCTCCCGGTAGTATGCATACTGCTTCTTGCGGAGTTCTATCTCCCGGGACAGTCCTTCGCTGATGGAAGTTGTAAGGGTATCAAATTTATCGAGGATGCGGACGATTTCTCTTTGTTTTTCAAGAGGGGGGATGGGGATAAGAAAATTAGCTAAGTCTTTGGGATAAACATGAGGTACCCCCGCTCCTCTTTTTAAGTTATAAATCCAATCTTGATGTTTTAGAAAGAAATGAAATACATACCTAACAGAAAGAATAGATAAATCAGGCTTAACAGAGAAAGCATCGGATACAAAAATGGGTTCATTCCAATATGATACATACCCGGCATGTACTCCACTACCCGCTATTGTTATGGTTTCA
>Ga0192276_1108_pt2 | contig 16437 bp, 14 predicted proteins | sample Koala_Koa24_I3_FD_131263 | JGI IMG/M metagenome (GOLD analysis project Ga0192276, IMG submission 131263) | Enriched cells from koala feces incubated with labeled cellulose particles, San Francisco Zoo, California, United States - Koala_Koa2-4_I3 ...
CTTACCGATAATAATTTCAGTGTAGGTCTCGCAGAGCGAATAATAGCTCCCAAGGCTTGAAACCACCACGGCAGGATAACCGCCCGTACATTCAAAGCTCGTCTTTTTACTGAAAGAGTAATTGAGGTTCTCGAAATAATCTGTCTCAACAGGCTGTAGGTAGGCGAATCTGTCATAAGTGTACTTTCCACGGAAGCTCACACCGAGATACTTTCCGCCTAAGTCTTCAACCATGGATTTCACGTCAGCATCTGCAGTAATGGCGACAGCATTTTCAAGCCCAAGGCTCGAATAAGCTTGACTTATCTGAATCAACGGAAGCAAGTCTCCCATAAGTGAGGACAGGATGAATATCATTACCGTCAGCATAAATGTCACTCTGACGTAGGCGGGAAATCTGTCTTTGAGATTTGAGAGAATAATAAGTTTCATATCTCAACACCTCCCGAAAACAATCTGTTATATTTCGGAACAGTCACCGAGAGCATGACGATTAGCATTATAGCAAAAACTACAACCGCACTTGCAAAGTCAACCTGTCCATACATGTTGAGAAGCTTTTGAAACGGTTTCGACAGGCAGAAAAGAGCATACCCCGCCACAAGAGAGACTACGGTCATGATGAAAAGAGGCAAATAAAGTAGCTCAAAAAGCCAGGCTCGGGAAATGCCCAGAATTTTATAGATGCTATACTCGTAGGACATACTTCTGACCATATAGTCGAACAGCGATGAAACGATGCAGATGACGCAGAGGATTATTCCGATGACTATAATCGTACATTCCATGCCGTTCTCTAAAAAGTCGCTGAGTTCAGCCTGATACCTCGATTTCACTGCGCAGTCGTTAACCGTGGCAATGGCTTCAAGGATTTCAATCTCTGATTTTGTGGGGATTTCCGAGAATATTATGCCGCTCAGTCTGATGTCAAAATCACCGGTTTTCAGAGCCGTCTCAAATGGAAGATAAATATCGGTTTCGCTTATGCCGATGACAGTGTAAACCCCGTTGCCAATAGTGACGCTGTCGCCGACTGATTTATACTCTCGCAGACCGCTGTTTATGTAAATTTCATTATTGCACCAGATGATGACATTTTCGCCATTCTCAAGCTCGCTTTTGGAGAAAGTTCTGCCGGCCACAACATTCGCCTCGCCGGTGATTCTTGAATCATCGGAACTGCAAAGAACCGCCTGAAAGTACTGCACGCTCCCGCCTTTCGGGTAGGCACTCAGCCCGACAAATTCCGAGATTTCCGGCAAGATGTCACTTTCAGAAAGTGCTTCAGTAAGTCCGGAATTATCCGAAATATCGGAAGTTATCGTATATGTCCTGCGACTTTCGCTCTGATGTAAGAAGAAAGTAGTCGAGTAGAGAAGCTGGTTAATCAGAACAAAGAGTGAAAAGGCGCAAACAGTGAATGAGAAGATAATTACCGAAAGGCTCGATGGTTTTGCGGTCATTTGCCGAAAGGCTCTTTTGAAGTAACAGGTGTGCCGGTTCATAATCCAAATCTCCAGTCAATCGACGGGAAAGCTCGCAGAATCAGCATCGAAAGAAGCCAACCGAGAGCATAGCCAATGACGATTAGTATGAGATTAACGGGATAAATCCTCGTCATGGTGTACTGAGCGGCAGTGTTGATTGCAACGTTGACTGCGAGATAGACCACCGGCTTAGTGGAATCAGCAGTGTCAACCGCCGACGGTTTCGCAGAATACTGCGCTCTGGAGCTTGAAATCATGGGAATGACGGTAATGCTGGCAATTATCTCTGTTCTTCTTTGCTTAGCCGGAGTTATTTCAAACTCGATTCTTTCGAGAACAGTCTTTGCGGAGAAATACCGCATAATCTCCACCTGCGGAGCAAGCCCAGCACAATGCCGGACAATTCAAATCATCACAGATTTAATTCCGATAGTCGCCTCAGTCGTCATTTTCGCAGTTATAAACGCCTTAAGAAATCTTTGAGGGGTACAGCCATGTCAATAGTAATTAAAGATATTCACAAGACCTACAACACCGGGAGGGGAAGTGAGGTCAAGGCTTTGAATGGCATCGACCTTGAAATCCAAGACGGCGAGATGCTTGCGATTATGGGAAAATCAGGCTCCGGCAAGTCAACGCTTCTCAAGATTTTGGGCTGTGCTGATACTAATTTTGAAGGCGAATATCTCCTGAACGGAGTCGATGTCAAAACTTTAACGCCAAATCAGCTTGCCAGAATCCGCAATAAAGAAATCGGCATAGTTCTGCAAAACTTCGGCTTGATTCCAAATATGTCAGTTTACGATAACGTCCGTGTGCCGGTCTGCCTCGGAGGAAAGTACAATAAAAAAGCTACTGACGAGCGAATCATGGAGCTTCTCAAAAGTCTTCAGATTGAGGACAAACGCGAAACCGACATTTCCGAGCTTTCCGGAGGACAGCAACAACGCACCGCCATTGCCCGTGCGCTTGTGAATCAGCCGAAAGTAATCCTAGCCGATGAACCCACCGGCGCGCTTGACAAAGCCACTGCAAACGATATAATGGCTATTTTCCAAAGGCTCAATGCTAAGGGTATAACCGTGGTGGTTGTTACGCATGATGAGGCGACGGCTCAGAAATGCGGCAGAGTTGTTTTGATAGAAGATGGCAAGATTAAGTAGTCACACAAGAAGCACTCAAAATAATGGGTGCTTTTTTGTGTATGTATAATTGAAAACTGTCGTGGGAAACTATCCTAAGAAAAAATTTCAAAAAAGCTATTGACAACTACTCACGTATAGTGTATACTATTCTCAGTTAGCAGAGTCTAACTATATTTTAGAGCTTACGGTTAGCAAATGCTAACTTGAATTCACGGAGGTGATATAATGTCCGAGGAGCTTTTGGTTCAGCACTGTGCTCCTACTATGGCTGGAATAAAGACAGCCGCAATGTTCAACTACCACTATGAAGATGATAAATCGCTTCATGAAAGTGTTTGCGCCTTCAATAAAATCATGGTTCCGAAAGGCATGTGCATGATAGTTTTGCGCCGCAAAAACAACACGGCTCTCATATATCTCTATCGCCCAAACATGCTTAAATCTGACCTGTCAGACAGTCTGGGGAAGCGTATTCTTGACGAACGTGGGTATCCTACCAGTAACGTAAACAAATGCCTCTGGAAGCTCAGGGACAGACTCTCAGAGTCTTCCGAATTTCCGCATGAAATCGGGCTGTTCCTCGGCTATCCACCGGAAGATGTAAAGGGCTTTATAGATAACAAAGCCGAAAGTGCGAAGTGTGTCGGCTTCTGGAAGGTATACGGCGACGAAAAAGCCGCCGAAGAGAAATTCCGTCAATACAGACAGTGCATCGGCAGTTACTGCAAGCACTACAGCAAATATCATTCACTCGACAGGTTCCTTGTAGCCTCGTAACCACAGAAAGGAAGATTATTATGTCAAAAGTAGCAGTAGTATATTGGAGCGGTACGGGAAATACCGAGCAGATGGCAAACGCCGTTCTGGAAGGTATAAACAAAGCAGGCGGTGAGGGCGAGCTCTTCACAGCCTCTGAATTTGATACATCCACACTATCCACATACGACGCCATAGCCTTTGGCTGTTCAGCAATGGGCGATGAACAGCTTGAAGAAAGTGAATTCGAGCCGATGTTCCAAGCCTGTGAGCCACAGCTTAACGGCAAGAAAATAGCCCTCTTTGGCTCTTACGGATGGGGAGACGGAGAATGGATGCGTTCATGGGAAGAAACCTGCCGTAAGGACGGCGCAATTTTAGTCACCGAAAGCGTCATCTGCAACGACGCTCCCGATGAAGAAGCAACAACCTCCTGCCAAGCCTTAGGTGCGGCATTGGTGTAAGCAATCATGATACACGCGGTATCCACCGCAAAGAAATCCGAGTAGGGAAGTGCTCCTTACTCGGGTTTTCTTTATGCAGATAAAAAGTTCTTTACAAAATCGACCGTATATGCTATAATAATCATGCCAAACAATCTGAATTTATATTTTTCGCCACAAAGGAAAGAATACCTTGGTAAAAGGTGTTTTTCCTCTTACTCATATTTCCTTTGTGGTGCATTGAGATTGTTTGGCGACAATGAGGGACTCACTTTTTCGGTGCGTTCCTTGTGGGCGCACTTTTTTATTTGTGCCGAAAAATCTTTATTATAGTGGAGGAAGTACAATGGAAGAAAACAAAAAAGAACAGAACAACTTAGAAAGTACAACACAGGAATCAAGCTCAACCAACGGCATGTTTTGCCCAGCATGCGGAAGCAGAATTTCTGAAGGAAGCAGTTTTTGCTCACATTGCGGAGCAAAGCTGACTACTGATAATAATGGCGGCTTAAAAGTCATTAATGAAACCAAAAAGCATGGTTCAGGCATAGTTGCATGGATTATAGCAGTTATTGCAATTGTAGCCCTACTGTGTACAATTGCATTTTCTACTGTGGCAAACAGAGACAAGAATTCTGATTCGTTGAACAGTGTAGAAGCAAATGCAACAACTTCCGAAACAACAACGGATTCAGAAGAGACAACCGCCACACCAATTACAACCACAACATCAGAAGAAGTTACACAAGCTACAACTACAACCGCAACCACTACGGAAGCTTCAACAGAAGCAACCACCACAGAAACAGAAAAAACAATATACGATTACGTTAATGTCTTGGAAGAATACACACTCGAAAACGATTATGGATGGTACACATATCACTTTATGGTTATAGAAAACATTTCAGACTCGGCAATTAAAATTTCGACAAGTACAATTGCATATTCCTCAGATGATAAAATGCTGACATTAGCAAATACAAGTTGCGAATGTCTTGGTCCAGGATGCGTATCAGTATTAGTGGAAGTTCTAAATACAGAGGAAGATATCAGTTATAGTCAGACTGAATTGACGATATCTAAATCAATATATAAGTCTGTAACAGAAAATCTATCATATGTGCAGAATGATATAAGCAATGGTGCAATTTTTCAGGTTACCAATAACGGCAGTTATACCGCAGAGTTTGTACAGGGATTTGCACTGTTCTTCTCAGACGGAGAATTAGTCGATTACGCTTGGACATATTTTACGGATGATGATTCTGAAATTAAGCCTGATGCAACGATTACCAGACAGCTGACTAGTTATAAAGACTTTGATACCATCGAACTGTATTTAGACGGCAGGCACTGGGGCAACTAATAAAAAGCTCAGAAGCAATCGCTTCTGAGCTTTTTTCATTCCTCCGGACAAGTAATCTCCATTATCTTCTCAATAATGAGGTGCAAAGACTGGCTTTGGATATTGTCGGCGGCTTTATAGTAGACTTCTTTGCCTTCGCGACGGCTGGTGATAAGACCGCTGGCTTTGAGGAGCTTCAGGTGATGGGAAACTGCAGGGCTCGTCATGCCCATTAGGGCGGAGATGTTAATAACACATTCTTCACAGTGGCAGAGGAGCCAGAAAATCTGAACCCGGCTACAGTCTCCAAGCTGTTTGAACACGTCGGCAACCGCCTGAAAATCGGTTTTTTCGAGAGTTTCCTTCAAAGATTCTATATCGTATTCATCAGTGTGATGATGGGGGAGCAGTTCTTCGGGCATTACTTTATCTCCTTGCGTCGTAATTCTGAGTATATTATAACACATAAAAATTGGTTAGACAAGGCTTATTGGAAGGCAATTTTGCGACATATGTCGAATTTCAAAAAAATTTGATTTTCCTATTGACAAATGCATATGCACAGCATATAATGTTATTGGACGTTTAAACGACTGCTTAATCGTTTAATACTGCTAACCCAAAGCTAAACTAGGAAAGGTGATTCAAAATGAAGAAGACCTATAATATCGAAGTTGACTGCGCAAACTGCGCGAATCTAATGGAAGGAGCGGCTAAAAAGACAGCAGGTGTTGCGAACGCCGTTGTAAACTTCATGACTCAGAAGATGATTGTCGAGTTTGAGGAAGGAGTCGACCAGATGAAGGTCATGAAAGCCGTTCTCAAAGCTTGCAGAAAAGTCGAGCCGGACTGCGAAATAGAAATCTGAATTTACATAGGCAAAGGGAGAGATGGATATGACTAAAAAGCAAAAAAAGATGCTTGCGAGAATTCTCATAACTGCTGTTATGATGATTCTTCTGATGATGCTACCAGTTTCGGGCATTCCGCAGTTGATTCTCTATCTTATTGCATACATAATAATCGGCTACGATATACTTCTCAAAGCTTTCAGAGGAATTCTGAATGGCAGAGTTTTCGATGAGAATTTTCTGATGGCTATAGCCACCATCGGAGCTTTTGCTCTTGCTATCTATGAGCAAAGTGGGGAATACAGCGAAGCGATTGCCGTTATGCTATTCTATCAGATAGGTGAGCTATTCCAGAGCTATGCCGTTGGGAAAAGCCGTCGCAGTATCAGCGATTTGATGGATATCCGACCCGATTATGCCAATATTGAATCTAACGGCAAGCTGACTCAGGTCTCTCCCGACGATGTGGAAATAGGAAGCATAATCGTTGTCCAGCCGGACGAGAAGATTCCGATTGATGGCACTATCGAAGAGGGAACATCCACTCTCAATACTTCTGCGCTGACCGGTGAGAGCCTTCCCAGAGACGTACACACTGGCGATGAAGTAATCAGTGGTTGCATCAACATGACAGGACTTCTGAGAATCAGAACCACAAAAGCATTTGGCGAATCAACAGTATCGAAAATTCTCGATTTGGTCGAAAACGCAAGCTCACGTAAATCAAAATCAGAAGACTTCATCTCGAAATTTGCTAGAATCTATACGCCCGTTGTCTGTTTTTCTGCTCTCGCTTTGGCAGTAATTCCGCCGGTAATCAGACTTATTATGGGGCTTCCTGCCGAATTCAGCGACTGGATTTACCGTGCACTCACATTCTTGGTAATCAGTTGTCCATGCGCATTGGTTGTCAGTATTCCGTTAAGCTTCTTTGCCGGAATTGGCGGAGCAAGCAAGGAGGGCATCCTCATCAAGGGCTCAAACTATCTTGAAACTCTCTCCGAAACAAAATACATAGTATTCGACAAGACAGGAACCCTTACCGAAGGCTCGTTTGAAGTAAACGCCATCCACCACGGAACTATCGATAATGATAAACTCATAGAAATTGCCGCACTAGCCGAGAGCGCTTCTTCTCACCCGATTAGCAAAAGCCTTCAGCACGCATATGGCAAAGAACCAGACCGTAGCAGAGTCTCCGACATTTCAGAAATCAGTGGAGAAGGCGTCACCGCAACCGTTGACGGACACAGCGTAGCTGTCGGAAACAAGAAGCTCATGCAAAGGGTTGGCAGTGAGTATATTTCTTGCCATTCTGTTGGCACGATTATTCACGTTGCTGTTGACGGAAGCTACTGCGGACACATAGTGATTTCAGATGTCATAAAGCCACATGCAATCGAGTCAATCAAATATCTTAAACAAAGTGGCATTGAGAAGACAATAATGCTCAGCGGCGATTCAAAAGCTGTCGCTGAAAATGTAGCAGAAACGCTTGGAATCGATGAAGTTCACGGCGAACTGATGCCTGATGATAAAGTGACTAAGGTTGAGGAGCTTCTTGAGAAGAAGCAAAGCGGCAAGCTTGCATTTGTCGGCGACGGAATCAACGATGCGCCGGTTCTGTCGAGAGCGGATATAGGAATTGCAATGGGAGCTATGGGCTCTGACGCCGCAATAGAAGCCGCAGATGTCGTTCTCATGGACGATGACCCTCTGAAAATATCGAAAGCTATAAAGATATCGAAAAAGTGCCTTAGGATAGTGAAAGAGAATATTGTGTTCGCAATCGGCGTCAAGCTAATCTGCCTTGCCTTAGGTGCACTCGGAATGGCGAGCATGTGGCTTGCGATATTTGCAGATGTCGGTGTAATGGTGCTTGCCGTCCTCAACGCTATCAGAGCACTGTTTGTTAAAAAATTGTGATTTCTATCCTGCTGTGACAGTCCGCTGTCGTGGCAGGATTTTTATTCTGTCACCCCAATTTCGCCCGATTCCGCCTTTAAAAGTTGCACTTTTTCTGGCATAACGCCGAAATTAATATTTGCTCTTGAAATAATCTCGCCAAATTGATATAGTAGAAGTGTGAAAATGTGATTTAAGTAATGGGAATGTAAAAGAAAAGATGACGTCTTGAAAGGATACTTATGGACCTAGCTCATATTATTTCTCTTATTGGCGGAGTGGCATTCTTCCTGTTTGGAATGGAAACTATGGGAAACGGACTTAAAAGTCTTGCCGGGAACAGAATGGAGGGAATTCTGTTCAGGCTTTCTTCGCCCGCAATCAAAGGCTTCTTCCTGGGAATACTAGTCACTGCCGTAATTCAGTCTTCCGGCGCTACCACAGTCATGGTTATAAGCTTCGTAAGTGCAGGAATGATGACACTTACACAGGCTGTTCCTATAGTTTTAGGTACGAATATCGGTACAACAATGACCGGCTGGATTCTTTCCATTTCCGGTTCTGAAAGCATTGCCGGACAACTTCTTTCAACAGAGGTTCTTATAGCTGTATTCGCTACAATCGGCGCGCTTCTTTACATGTTCACAAACAAAAACTCGACAAAGAGCATTGGACTTGTTCTTCTCGGACTCAGCACAATTCTTCTGTCAATGTCTCTTATAAGCGATTCTGTCGACCCGTTGAAGGAAAACGAGGCGTTCCAGAATATTCTCTTATTATTTGAAAACCCGATTCTCGGTGTCTTAGCCGGCATATTCGTTGCCGCAATAATTCAATCCTGTTCCGCCGGTGTCGGTATTTTGCAAGCACTCTGTACTTCTGTAGTAATCCCGTACAGTGTCTGTCTTCCTTTGATTCTAGGTATTAAAATTGGCGCAAGCTCTCCCGTTCTTATTGCAATGGTAGGGAAGAATAAAAACTCCAAGCGAACGGCTTTGGTATATCTCATAGCGAATGTACTCACTGCCTTGCTTGTAGCTATTGTTCTTGTTCCCATAAATGCAATTGTCGGAGGGCTTTCATTTATGAATGAAACTGCCACAACTACTGGCATAGCACTCATGAACTCCGCAATAAGTATTGTCGGCATGATTGTTCTTTTACCGATGAGCAAACTTATCGAGAAAATTTGCTATATACTTATTAAACCCGACCCTTCTGAGAGTGAAGACCTCGCCGAGATTGACTCCCTCGACGAGAACCTCCTTGATTACGTTCCAGCCGCAATCGAAGTCAGCCGCAAAGCCGCTTTGAAGATGTGCGACATAGCAAGAAAAAATATATTCAGAGCCATCAGACTCATTACAGAATATGACAAGTCGAAATACCAGAAGGTCGCCGAGAAGGAATCACTCTGCGACAAATACGAGGACAAGCTCGGTAACTATCTCGTAAAGATAGGGAAGAACGTCATGGACGAGAAGCAACAGGCGATATCAAGCGAACTGCTGAGCGTAATCGGCGATTTCGAGAGAATAAGCGACCATGCGGCAAACATTGCAGAAAACGCCGAGGAGATTCACGACAAAAAGATTGTATTTTCAGATGAAGCGGCGGAGGAGTTACAGCTTCTTACAGATGCCGTAAGCGAAATTATCAACCTCGCATCTTCAGCTTTTGTCGAAAGAAGGCGTGACCTCGCCGTCAAAGTCGAGCCTCTGGAAGAGACAATCGACGAAATGTCAAAGGTTATCAAGAACAATCATATCGAACGTGTGCAATCGGGTGCGTGCACAATTGTAACCGGATTTGTTTACAGCGACCTGCTCACCAACTTTGAAAGAGTTGCCGACCACTGTTCAAATATTGCGCTTTCAGTTTTACATAGTTACGACCTGAACGCAGAGGGACATACATATGTCGCTCAAATTCCGGAATCTCCCGAATTCCGTCAGAATCTTGAAGACTACAGAAAGAAATATCTCTTTACCATCCCGAAAAACAAATAAAATTCAGATTTATTTATTGACACCGCGGCTTTAAAATGTTATACTTTCATCAGCCTGTTTTCGTGACTGACGGTAATGTGAATCAACACAAGTGAAGCGAAAACATAAATGCCGACCGTCTGGGCAGAGCTATCTTACATATCTGGTAGGGTAGTCTGCCTTATTTTGTACATTCGCAAATCCAAAATAAATGCAAAGGAGCAATCACCATGTTTTTTGAGAGTCTTAAAAACTTTGACCCGGAGGTAGCCGCATCCTGCGAGCGTGAGCTAAATCGCCAGCGCCACAATATCGAGCTTATCGCTTCGGAGAATATCGTTTCCGAAGGAGTACTTCTGGCGGCAGGAAGCGTTCTCACCAACAAATACGCCGAGGGCTATCCTGCAAAGAGATACTACGGCGGATGCCAGTATGTCGACGAGGTCGAGGAGATAGCGAGAGAGCGTGCCAAGAAGCTTTTTGGAGCAGAACACGCCAACGTCCAGCCTCACAGCGGCGCAAACGCAAACCTTGCGACTTTCTTTGCACTTCTGCAACCGGGCGACACCGTCCTTTCAATGAGTCTTGCACACGGCGGACATCTTTCCCACGGTTCACCTGTCAACATCTCCGGCAAGTACTTTCACATTGTTCCTTATGGAGTTTCCGACGAAACCCAGACCATCGATTACAACGAAGTCGAGCGTCTTGCTCTCGAATGTAAGCCGAAGCTAATCTTAGCTGGTGCTTCCGCATACCCGAGAATCATCGACTTTAAGCGATTCCGTGAAATTGCAGACGAGGTCGGAGCATATCTGATGGTAGACATGGCTCACATAGCAGGACTCATCGCCGCTGGACTTCATCCGAGCCCGATTCCATATGCAGATGTTGTTACAACTACAACCCACAAGACATTAAGAGGACCCAGAGGCGGGCTTATCCTCTGCAAAGAGCAGTATGCAAAGGCAATAGACAAAGCAATATTCCCTGGAACTCAGGGGGGACCACTTATGCATATTATTGCCGCAAAGGCAGTTGCATTCGGCGAAGCACTCACTCCTGAATTCAAGGACTATCAGAAGCAGATTATTGCAAACGCTCAGACTCTTGCAAGCGAATTCACTGCTCACGGAATCAAGCTTGTTTCAGGAGGCACAGACAACCACCTAATGCTTCTCGATTTGAGAGGAACCGGTGTAACCGGCAAGGAGCTCGAACACCGTCTTGACGAGGTTCACATCACCGCAAACAAGAACGCAATTCCTAACGACCCCGAGAGTCCGTTCATCACAAGCGGTTTAAGAGTCGGAACTCCCGCTGTAACCACAAGAGGCTTCGGCGAAAACGAGATGAAGCTCATCGCTGGCTGGATTTGCGACTGCATCAACGATTTCGATGGAAATAAGGAAAGAGTCACAAACGAAGTCGTCTCGCTCTGCGAGAAATTCCCGATTTACGATAAGTAATTTCCCAAGAGGTGAATATCATGAAAACAGATATTGAAATCGCCCAGGAATCGGTAATGCTCCCCATAACCAAGATTGCCGAAATCGCCGGAATTGATGAGGATTCGATTGAGCAATACGGAAAATACAAGGCTAAGGTCGACCCGAAGATAATCAATGACGATTCTAGAAAGAACGGCAAGCTTATTCTTGTAACTGCGATTACCCCGACACCGGCAGGTGAGGGCAAAACCACAACAACGATAGGTCTTGCAGATGGTCTTAGAAAGATAGGGAAGAACTCGGTTGTAGCTCTCAGAGAGCCTTCTTTGGGTCCCGTTTTCGGAATCAAAGGTGGAGCCGCAGGCGGCGGATATGCTCAGGTAGTGCCGATGGAAGACATCAATCTTCACTTCACCGGTGACTTTCACGCAATCGGCGCCGCAAACAATCTCCTTGCGGCAATGATTGATAACCACATTCAGCAGGGAAATGCCCTCGGAATCGACCCGAGAAGAATCACCTGGAAGAGATGTGTCGACATGAACGACCGTCAGCTCAGATTTATTGTTGACGGCTTGGGAGGAAAGCCTAACGGTACTCCTCGTGAAGATGGCTTCGACATTACCGTAGCAAGCGAAATCATGGCTGTATTCTGCCTTGCAAACTCCATCGACGACCTGAAAGACAGACTCGGCAGAATTATAATCGGATATACCTATTCGGGCGAACCTGTCACTGCTTCTCAGCTTAAAGCAGTAGGCGCAATGGCGGCACTTCTGAAGGACGCTTTGAAGCCGAATCTTGTTCAGACTCTGGAGCACACTCCGGCACTAGTACACGGCGGACCTTTTGCAAATATCGCTCACGGTTGCAATTCAGTGTTGGCTACAAAGCTTGCAATGAAGCTCGGAGATTATGCAGTAACGGAAGCCGGCTTCGGTGCCGATTTGGGAGCAGAGAAGTTTCTCGACATCAAATGCCGCATGGCTGGACTTACTCCTTCAGCAGTTGTAATAGTCGCAACCGTCAGAGCCTTGAAAATGCACGGTGGTCTTGCAAAGAATGAACTCGGCAAAGAGGATTTAGACGCTTTGAAGAAAGGTCTTCCGAATCTTTTAAGGCATGTTTCCAATATAAAAAATGTCTACGGTCTGCCGTCTGTAGTAGCAGTAAACAGATTCCCGACAGATACCGATGCGGAAGTAAATCTCGTCATTGAAGAATGTCGGAAGTTAGGCGTCAACACCGTCCTCTCAGATGTCTGGGCAAAAGGCGGGGAAGGCGGAATCGAACTTGCCAACGAAGTAGTCAGACTCTGCGGAGAAGAGACTCCTAACTTCACCTACAGCTACTCTGATAACATGAGCCTTGAAGAGAAGATTAACGCAGTCGTCACTAAAGTTTATGGTGGAAACGGAGTAACCTACCTGCCGGCGGCGAAGAAGGAGCTTACAAGACTCACTGAACTTGGCTTCGGCAATCTTCCCGTCTGCATTGCGAAGACTCAGTATTCATTCTCTGATGACCCGACAAAGCTCGGAGCACCTGAAGACTTCACCGTCACCGTAAAGAACGTAAAAGTCTCTGCCGGTGCCGGATTTGTAGTCGTCCTGACGGGGGATATAATGACTATGCCCGGTCTTCCAAAATCTCCTGCGGCTGAAAGAATAGATGTAAACTCAGACGGAGTTATAACAGGACTGTTTTAAGAAATAATAAGAACCGGCAGTGTGATTCTGCCGGTTTTCTTATCAAAAAAGTCGCCGCAACATTACTTGCGACGACGATGGTCGGGATGACAGGACTCGAACCTGCGGCATCCTGCTCCCAAAGCAGGCGCTCTACCAAACTGAGCCACATCCCGATTGAATTGACACATTGTATTATAGCCGCATTTTTCGATTCTGTCAATATCTTTTTTTGAACTTGTGGGTATTATTGTTTGGGGAATAGCCATTTTTATAAGAAGTGGCGATAATTCTTTTTGTCGTTCAAAAAAGTATTGACAGACGATTGTGCAAATGGTATAATGAGCATGGTTAAAAACCATATTATATTAGGAGGAAAATAACATGAAGAAAATTTTGGCAATTGTCATGGCAGTCGCAATGGTTATGGCTCTCTCTGTAACCGCTTTTGCTGCTGAGCTCGAAGCTACTCTTTCTTTGGATAACCTCGGCTATTTCGGCGGAACCGATAATACCGGCGTAACCGAAGTTGATGGCGGACTTAACTGCAGTGGTACACAGTTCGACGTTCTGCTTCCTGTTACCGTTGAAGTAGGCGAGACCGTTACCATCCACATCAAGGGCTCTTCTGACGGCGATTTCAGAGTTTGGCTCATCAGCGGCGCTGATACCTCTTCAAATCAGGTTTATTCTACTACTGATTTGGGTCTTTCCGGCGGAGAGTTCGACACTTATGTAACTCTTACCTGCTCTGACTATGACGGCAAGGGCGTAACTTCTGCTGATGCTATCTCGTTCAAGGGCATTGCTTATGGCGCTAACCTTGACAACTTCACTATCACCTACATTGGTGTAGTTACCGATGGCGAAGAAGTTGCTGAGACTACTGACGATGCTGATGCTACTGAAGAGACTGCTGATGCTTCCGAAGAGACTACTGAAGCTGCTGAGACAACAACCACTACCACCAATGCTGACACCGGCGTTGTTCTGGCTGTTCTCCCGATGGCTGTAGCTGCTGCTGCTGTTGTTGCTTCCAAGAGAAGATAATCTGACAGGAACAAAGTTGAACAAAGACAACTGAAAAGAAATGCCTCCTTTCGGGGGCATTCTTTTTATGTTAATTTGGAGTAGGGAAGTCATCCCCAGAGAGTGTTCAGATATTCAACTCTGTTTCTTGTCCATCTGATTGTTGCGAGGGCACTCGACGTGCGGCTCTTTCCGTCCTTGTCAAAATCATCGCTGTAGGTCTCGACGGTTTCCGTGACCTCGTCAAGGGCTTCAAGAATGTATGAATACCGTTCCTGCCACTTCTCGCTGACTAGCTCCTGGAACCAATCGGCTGAATAGAGGAGAATAAGCCACGGATTTGAGCGGTCGCCCCAGTTGTCGACGAAATAATCATCCTTGAACTTTGCCGCATAAAGCCCGCCGTCGGAATCAGAGCTGTAGTCGCCATATGCCCAGCTGAAATCCCATGGTGCAACGCAGGTGAGCGTCGGATAGATTGAATTCTCGCTGAAATCTACCGCAAAGAAGAAGCTCCCTCCACCGACATCCTGGTCGTTCACAATCTCATAGGTGATATACATATCAACAAACGACTCGATATCCATAACCTGAGATATGCAATCGTATGCTGACTCAAACTCATCCTGTGCCAAAGTCAGGGTGAAATCATTGTCGACTCTGTCCACCCGATAATACTCGTCATATTTGATAGCCCGCATCGCAACCTCATAGCAGACCTCGAAATATCTTTCGATAAAGTCGAGCTGTTCCTCAGAATACAAATCGTTTCTTACAGTATAGTAATACTTCACAGGGACTCTCGAAGTTCCGTAAACATCGGTTATTGACTCTTTGTTGTAGTTCAGAAGAAATCTCCAGGTCTCACCGCTTGAATAGTTATCGAGCTCTACAAGATAGCCTATATCCGTCCCGGTATAGCCTTCCTCAGCTTCGGTGATTGCAACTCTGTTCTCATTCTCCTGAGTCTGTTCACAGAGAAGATAGATTCCCATGTATTCTTCATTGATGTATACCTGCACGAAGGTGGAATCGGAGACGTAATACATTCCGGCATTTATTGCCGCCGCAAGAGTAAAAGCAAGATGGTCTCTGACTCCGTAGTTATATGTCTTCAGTAGTACCCACGACTTGCATTTTGCTCCGTCGTTGAGCCCAAGAATTGACTGCTTCTTTGTAAATTTGATTCGGTACGGAGCGCCGTTGGCTCTTATCTGGTCGACATCGCCATAGTATGCGCTCGCATTTCCTCTGACCCTTATCTGAGCCTCGGTTGCATCCATAACGTACTCGGTATCGCAGTTCATAATCTCAACAATGCAGTTCACATACTCGTCAAGTGAGAGAACCTCCTGCTCATCTTCAGTCGAAACCGAAATAATCGGGAGTTCACATTCCGAGCATATCTGAGAATAGAAGCTACTTCGTTCGCTCCTCGAAAGCCCGTACATCTCGTACAAATCGTCAGGAGTCAGGCTGTCATAAGTAAAATCTTCGGTGTAATCATCCACAATCAGACCGGAATCATCAGTTACGACTTCTTCCGTGGTATCAGGACTTTCAATCACAGCTTCAGTAGCGGTTGTCGAGTCAGATTGCGTGACAATATGAGACGGCACATTATCTGATACAGTTGTAACCTCTTCTGAAGATGAAACCATTGTGGTTGCGTTTTCTGTTGTATCTTTTATTTCTGTCGAAGTACAGGCTGTCATACTGCTGGTGAGAACTGCCACGGCACACACAACTGACATTATCCTTCTTTTGTCATTCATTTTCTATACTTCCTTAATATAAATCGGACAAGCCGGTTTTCTTTCCTTCGTCCTACATTTTATCACACAGTGCGGCATATTTCAAGATACAATACGGTTACAAAATCATTAAGATTTGCGAAGGCAACAGTTGACAAAAACCGGCGAATAGAGTAAAATACTCATGTAGAAAGAATTTCGAGGTACGATATGAAAAGCTACAAGATAAATCGCAACGACGCCGGTCAGCGTGTGGACAAGTTTATCACAAAAGCAGTTCCGAAGCTTCCTCAGTCGCTTATGTACAAATATATCCGCATCAAGAGAATCAAACTGAATCACGCAAGATGCGAAATATCAACGCGACTCGATGAAGGCGATATTTTAGAGCTTTATATCAACGATGAATTCTTTGAGGAACCGTCCGAAAACGACTTTCTCCTTGTCAGCAGTAAAATCGAGATTGTCTATGAAGATGAAAATTTGCTGATAGTTGACAAGCCCTGTGGATTGGTTGTTCATGAAGACGACGAGAACACCATAGACACGCTTATAAATCGCATCAAGAAGTATCTCTACGAAAAAGGTGAAT
>Ga0192276_1090_pt2 | contig 16269 bp, 12 predicted proteins | sample Koala_Koa24_I3_FD_131263 | JGI IMG/M metagenome (GOLD analysis project Ga0192276, IMG submission 131263) | Enriched cells from koala feces incubated with labeled cellulose particles, San Francisco Zoo, California, United States - Koala_Koa2-4_I3 ...
GGTTGAGAAAAAACTTGTCTTTACCGGATATGAGGATGTTGAGGCAGGGATTGTCAAATGGCCGATGTCCGTTATCCGTATCCGCAGTGAGCAGGCGGAGCGCCTGATTGATCTGGCGGACAAACTTCTGCTTGCGTGGCGCGGTTATACGGATGAGGCGGCGTATGTGTTCGCCGAGACCGAAGGGGAGCCGCATAACACGATCACGCCGATTGCCCGGAAGCGCGGCGGCAAATTCGAGCTTGACCTGGTGCTGCGCAATAATATTACGACAGAAGAGCATCCGCTCGGGGTGTTCCATCCGCATGCGGAGCTGCACCATATCAAAAAGGAAAACATCGGTCTGATTGAGGTCATGGGTCTGGCGGTACTTCCGGCCAGGCTGAAGGGAGAACTGGAACACTTAAAGACAGCGATGGTAGAAGGCCGCGATATTTCCGGGGATGAAGAGCTTGCCAAGCATGCGCCCTGGGTGGAAGAGTTGAAGCTGAAATACCGGAACAGCACCAGCACGACAGGCGGCGTGGGAGAACCGCTTCGCTTTACAGCAGACGCCATCGACCGGATCATAGAGGATGAGGTCGGTCTGGTGTTCAGCAAGGTGCTGGAGCACGCCGGGGTCTACAAGCGCACCGACGAAGGACAGGCGGCGTTCCTGCGGTTTGCAGAGTGCGTCAATCGCGGGTGATTTCTGTCTGAACGCTGGAAAACGTGGGGCTTTTGCCTGACAGGACGGCGAAAGCAGGAATAAAGATGCCCTCCTGTTTCGATGATAAAACAGGAGGGCGTTTTGTTTCGTGAAAAAACATGCTATTCTGGGATACCTTTAAAAAAGCGGCTCCCCGGTCAGCATTTCGTACAGCCACAGTCCGGATCCGTTGAGATCGTCGGCAGTGAAATTGCTGTTTTTTGTACAGCTGCTTTTGAGGATCGCAGAGCTTTCGTCCCGGTTGGAAAGGTTCCACATGACATAGCTGATCTGGCAGCTGTTGAGCAGTGAGATCCACTGATTTGCCTGTTCTATGTCAAGCACGCCGTTTCCGCTGGCGTCACAGATGCCGTATTCGGAGACAAAGATGGGCAGCCCCGCATTTACCGCCGAGGTCAGTGTACTGCGCAGAGAATCCGTGTGCGTAGCAGCGTAAAAATGCAGCGTGTACATGAGATTTTCATATCCGGTGATGGGATCGGCCGCGGCCTGATCGACATACTGTGACCAGTTCGGCGTCCCGACCAGAATCACGGCGTCCGGATCGTTTGCGCGGATGATCGGGATGATTTCTGCGGCGTAAGCTTTGATGTCTGCCCAGGTCGTACCGCCATTTGGCTCATTGCAAATCTCATAGAGGACATTCACATGGTCGGCATAGGTCGAAGACATTTCCTCAAAGAAAGCTTTCGCTTCCTCGATGCAGGTATTCGGGTTCCCATCAGAGAGAATGTGCCAGTCGATGATGACGTACATATCCAGCTCCGTAGCGTATTTCACGCCGTTTTTTACCAGAGATTTCAGATATTCCTGGTCGCCGTCTGTGCAGTAGCCGCCGGATTCCGCGGTGTACATGGCCAGGCGGATGATATTCATATTCCACTCGTTTTTGAACTGCGCGAAGCATTCCTGATTAATATACTCCGGATACCAGACAACGCCGAGCGTGCTGATGCCTTTTAGCTGCACCGGATTGCCCTCCGAATCCGATAACTGCGTGCCGATGACCTGCAGCGCCCCGCAGGTGGACGGAACCGGCAGGAATGTGATTTTCTGACTCATAAAAAGCCCTCCCTTGTATCATACCCCTTTTGTCGTTCGAATCATGTAATAGTTACTATTTTTCATAACGCTGCTTACCATGATTATAGCGGTGGGCAGGGGAAAAGTCACGCTTTTTTTGAATTCTCATTGAAGATGTCCTGCATTTGTGTTATTCTGATACTATATGTGTGAAATGCAAGTATGATGAAATAAGGTAACTGTTACAAAATAAGCATTTAAGGTGGAATGGAAAAATGGCAGACGGAGAGAATAAGAAAAAGCGAGGCGGCCGCCGCCTGATTCTGGTGGGGACATTGAGCGTAGTGGCAGTTATGCTGATTTTGGCATGTGCCGCCGCGTTTGCGGTGAATCATGTGATGAGCAGTATCAGCGAGATTGAGGAAGTTGAGCTTCTGGATCCGGAAAGTGAGGATTTTGAGACAGACGAGGATGCCGGTGAGGACAGTATGGATCCGGATGAGGTAGAATGGGCAGAGGATGTGGAAGAGGAGACAGAAAAGAGTGCAGGCGTGACGAATATTCTGCTGATCGGGCAGGATACGCGTACGACAGGCGCGCGGGAGCGTTCGGATTCGATGATTCTCATTTCGATCAATGACGATACGGATGAGGTCAATATGATTTCTATTATGCGGGATCTGTATGTGCAGATTCCCGGCTATTCGGACAACCGCATCAACGCGGCTTACCAGTTTGGCGGGGCGGCGCTGCTTGATGAGGTGATTGAGAAGAACTTCGGCGTGACGATTGATTATAATGTAGAGATTGATTTCTCCGGTTTCCAGAGCGTCATTGACCTGTTAGGGGGCGTGGATATCACGCTGACCTCGACGGAGGCAAACTATTTCCGGGCGCAGGGCTATAGTGTGTCGGAAGGCACCAATCATGTATACGGCGAGTTTGCGCTTGTCTATGCGCGTACGCGGTACGTCTCTACAGCCACGGAGGCCAACGACTTTGGCCGGACCCAGCGGCAGCGCGCGGTAATTACAAGTATTTTTAATGCGTACAAGGATGTCGGGCTTGCAACACAGATTTCGCTGATTGATGATATCCTGGAGCTGGTGTCAACCGATATGACAAACACGGAAATCCTTTCCATGCTATACCTCGCGCAGGCGATGGATCTGGACGAGCTCGGATCTTACCGGATCCCGGTGGATGGTTCTTACACGAACCAGACGATCCGCGGCATGAGCGTTCTGGTGCCGGATCTGACCGTGAACCGTGCGGCGATTAAGGAAATGATTGCCGGGACGTATGAGCAATAAAAAGATTCTGGTGTATAGCTGTGCCGGCGGGAAATAGCGGAATCGTTATCCGAAAGTAAAAAATCGGGTGTTGACAAACCGGTCGGAAATGCTATACTTGTCTGAGTGGCGCAATCAGATATCCCGATGCGAATACGGTTGGATGTTTCGTTACTTCGCGGAATCATTGTGGGAAAGAATCAAGAATAAGCGTTCGATTTTTGCCTGGCAGCTGGGGAACGGGTGGCCAAATTGCGCATAGATAGAGAATAACACGTAGAAGAGAAGAGTAAAATGCGGAAGCATCCAGAGAGGGGGCGGCTGCTGGAAAGCCCTTATGCGGAACCATTTGAAAACTGCCTCCGAGTGGCCCCAATCCGGTCCGGTGACTCCGTTATCGTCGAATGAGTAAAAACCAGGGTGGAACCGCGGTACTGTATAATCGCCCCTGACAGTCTTTTTGGGCTGTCAGGGGCTTTTTGTTAAAAAAAGAACAAGGAGGACAACACAAAATGATAATTACTTTGAAAGACGGATCAACACGGGAATACGCACAGCCGATGGCGGTCATTGACATCGCGAAGGACATTAGCGAAGGCCTGGCGCGGGTGGCGACGGTTGCCCAGATCAATGGCGAGGAGGCAGATCTGCGCACGGTCGTGGATGCAGACTGCGAGCTGAATATTCTGACCTTTGACAGCCCGGAGGGCGCCGCTGCGTTCCGCCACACGACCTCGCATATCATGGCGCAGGCGATCAAGCGTCTGTATCCGGATGTGAAGCTGGCGATCGGCCCGTCGATAGCGGATGGCTTTTATTACGACATTGACAGCGAGAACCCGATCACGCCGGAGGATCTGGAGAAGATCGAGGCGGAGATGAAGAAAATCGTGAAGGAAGGGCTGCCGCTCACCCGTTTTACGAAGCCGAGAAAAGAGGCCATCGCTTATTTTAAAGAAAAGAATGAGCCGTATAAGGTGGAACTGATTGAGGATCTGCCGGAGGATGCGGAAATCAGCTTTTATCAGCAGGGAGAGTTCGTAGACCTGTGCGCGGGTCCGCATCTGATGAGTACGAAGCCGGTGAAGGCGTTCAAGCTGACCAGCATTGCCGGTGCCTACTGGAGAGGCTCGGAGAAGAACAAAATGCTGACCCGTATCTATGGCACAGCATTTACCAAAAAGGCAGACCTGGATGAATACCTGGCTCGCATCGAAGAAGCAAAGAAGCGCGATCACAGAAAGCTCGGCAAGCAGCTTGGCCTGTTTATGATGGCGGATGAGGGCCCGGGCTTCCCGTTCTTCCTGCCAAACGGCATGATTCTGAAAAATACACTCCTGGATTACTGGAGAGAGATTCACACCAGGGCGGGCTATGTCGAGATTTCGACGCCGATTATCCTGAACCGTCAGCTCTGGGAGACCTCCGGTCACTGGGATCATTATAAGGAAAATATGTATACGACGGTCATCGATGACGAAGACTACGCGATTAAGCCGATGAACTGTCCGGGTGGTGTGCTCGTGTATAAGTCAGAGCCGCGCTCCTACCGCGATCTGCCGCTGCGTATGGGCGAGCTGGGCATCGTGCACCGCCATGAGAAATCCGGCCAGCTGCACGGCCTGATGCGTGTGCGCTGCTTTACGCAGGACGATGCGCATATCTTCATGACCCCGGAGCAGATCCGCGGCGAGATCAAGGGTGTGGTAAACCTGATCGATGAGGTATATCAGCTCTTTGGATTCAAATATCATGTGGAGCTCTCCACCCGTCCGGAAAACTCCATGGGCAGCGATGAGGACTGGGAAATGGCGACCGACGGTCTGCGCGGCGCGCTTGACGAGCTGGGCCTGGATTATGTAGTCAACGAGGGCGACGGCGCGTTCTACGGCCCGAAGATCGACTTCCATCTGGAGGACTCCATCGGCAGAACCTGGCAGTGCGGCACCATTCAGCTCGACTTCCAGCTGCCGCAGCGCTTTGAGTGCGAGTACATCGGCGCGGACGGCGAGAAGCACCGCCCGATCATGATTCATCGTGTGGCGTTCGGCTCCATCGAGCGCTTCATCGGTATCCTGATTGAGCATTTTGCAGGCGCGTTCCCGACCTGGCTCTCTCCGGAGCAGGTGCGTATCCTGCCGATTTCTGACAAGTATATCGATTATGCGGATAAGGTAAAAGCGGCGCTTCGCGAGGAGGGGATCCGGGCGAACGTGGACACCCGTGCGGAGAAGATCGGCTACAAGATCCGCGAGGCACAGATCGCGAAGACTCCGTATATGCTCGTAGTCGGCGCAAAAGAAGAGGAAGAGGGACTTGTGTCCGTCAGAAGCCGCTCCGAGGGCGATAAGGGACAGAGCAGTCTCGCTGATTTCACGGCAGCGATCAAAGAAGAAATTGCGACGCGGGCGAGATAAAAGAAGGCAGTAAACGTCATAAGTCATTTTAAAATAATGAATGAATAATCCAGGGCATACCAGAATTTTTGATGGGGATGCCCTGGTTTTTTTTGATGCGCAGGGCCGGGCGAGGAGTTTTATGGCTTATGCCGGACGCAATTTGCTCGATTAAGAAATCAATCGCCTGCGGCTCATTTTTCCATCAGATCGTCACTTTTCCTACACATTCCCGCCACGAAATGGTCAAATATGAGACACACTTACTGGGTACATTTTTATTGAAAAAAGATTGAAAATCCAGGGAAAGGACAGATTTGATTATGAAGGGCGTAAGGAATTGGAATCGGAAAATGATGTGGAAAACAGCTTCGGTGCTTTTATCTGCGGCGATGCTGTTTTCTTCTGTGGCGGTCTATGCTGCAGAGGAGGACGAGGCGGAGAATCTGACAGTAGTGACAACGGCTTTGGAAGAAGTGCCAAGCGGAATTGAGATGAACACGGATTATCCGGGGATGGCGGCGACGGCTGGTGATACGATCAGCTTCTCGCTGGATTTTATCAGCGCGGAGGTGCGCGGGGAGAGCAGCTTTTCCTCGGAATACCCGGAGCAGGAGGGCGCGACCGGCACTTTCTTCAGTTTTGATGCGACGCTGATCAATAACCGTTCATCAGCTGCGCAGCAGACGCTTTCTGATTATGCTGCTCCTGATTGGCGGAACGAGTTTCGCGAGTCTGTACGGTGCGATCAGCGAGCTGTCGGAGTCGACGAGTGATTATCTGTTTCTGGAGCTTTATACGTCTAGCGGCAGTTCGATTCCGTGACCTCGGCGCTGGTCACGATTGCGCTGTGGATTTTTTCTCGATTTTCATGAGCCTTCTGGCAACCATCATCGCGGGTGCGGTGTATCCGATCAACACGTATTACGGCCAGATGTTCAACCAGGTAAAATATTACACGCTGAAGCTGAACCTGAACCGGATTTCACCGTATTATCTGTACAGCGAGGCGGTTACGACGATCATGAATCCGTCTGTCCGCTCTGTCAACGTCGTTACCACCAGTCAGCTGGTCGGGGCGATCAGCAGCTATCTGTCGTTGGGACAGAGCCTGCTGCTGGTGTGGCCGCATCTGGTCGGCCTGATTGCAGAGATGATTGTTGCGTTTGGATGCTCTTACGTCGGATTCATGCGGCAGGAGATTCGGACGAATTAAATAGGTGTTACCCAATTTGCGTAATGCGGGAATATTTTTCTGGTATTTGCGAAAACTACTTTCTGTGTAACAGTTTAGAACAGCACCGAAATTTTTTTGTAAGAATGGACAGGAGGTAGCGTTATGCCAGATTTAGTATGTTCTGCACAGAATTGCAGATACAATGATTCCATGTATTGCTGCAAGGGAGATATTCAGGTGGGCGGCGAGGAGGCAAAGGATTGCCGGGACACCTGCTGTGAGAGCTTTCATGAGAGAACAACAGACAGCGTGAAGGATTCCTGCGGCTGCGGCATGCGCCCGGATCAGCGGATTGACATCCGCTGCGAGGCGGTGAATTGTGAGTATAACGATGAGTGCGTCTGCCATGCGGATCATGTGGACATCTCAGGTGTGGCCGCGTGCCGCTGCGAAGAGACGGAATGCGTCACATTTAATGGGAAGTAAAAACCTCCGGTGGTTTTTGCAAACGAGACCATTAGAGTATATGAGAAATGAAGAAAGAGGGTGGAAACTGTTCTGCTCTCTTTTTATGTGCACAGGGCTGGGCAAGGAAAATAATTGATTCAAGAGATTGATTTCCGGGAAAAAGTATGTTAACATTTCCGCGCTGTGCAGATGCAAGAGTTTTTCGGAAGCTGCGCGCATCTGTGAATTTATACGAAAGCATAAATTGGTGAGGATAGAAGGATGAGGGGACAAGAGAGAGCCGGCAGAGAATCTTACCGGCAGATTCTGCTTCTGGCGCTGCCGATTGTAATACAGAATCTGTTCAGTGCGGCGATCAGCTCGGCGGATGTCATTATGCTGAATTCCGTCGGGCAGTCGTCGATCTCCGCCGTGTCGCTGGCGACGCAGTATTCGAGTGTTTTGTATATGGTCTTTTACGGCCTTGGCACGGGGGCAACCATGCTTTGTGCGCAGTATTGGGGGAAAGGAAATCTGGACGCGATTGAAAAGGTGGAGGGAATCGCCCTGCGCTTTTCCTTTGGCATTTCCCTGCTGTTCGCGCTTCCGGCAGCCGCGGTTCCCCGTCTGATGATGACGGTATTTACCTCCGATCAGGAGCTGGTACAGATTGGGGCGTCTTATCTGCGGGTGATCAGCATCAGTTATCTGTGCTGGGGATTTTCCGAGGTCTATCTCTCCGTTTTGCGCAGTATTGAGCGGGTGAAAATCAGTACGGTGCTGAATGTCGGCGCGCTTCTGATCAATATATCTTTGAATGCGGTCTTTATTTACGGCCTGTTCGGCGCGCCGCATCTGGGAGCGCAGGGCGTAGCGATCGCGACCTCCATCTCACGCGTGATCCAGCTGATTGCCTGTTTTGGCGTTTCCGCGGCATCGAAGGACGTGCATCTGCGCCCGCAGGCCATGTTTCAGAAAAGCGGTGTGCTGCTGCGGGATTTCCTGCGCCTGTCGGTTCCGGCTCTGGCGAATGATATCATCTGGAGCGTGGGGTTTTCGATGTATTCTGTGATTATGGGGCATATGGGTTCCGATGTGGTGGCGGCGAATTCCATTGTCGTGGTGGTGCGCAACTTTGGAACGGTGCTCTGCTATAGCATTGCGAGCGCGTTCGGAATTTTTGTGGGAAAAGAGATCGGAGCGAACCGCATCGAGGATGCGGACCGGGACGCGGGCCGGTCGATGAAGCTGACCGTAGCGGCAAGGGTGTTCGGCGGTGTTTTGGTGGCAGTGTGCATTCCGTTTGTTCTTTCCTACGCTTCTCTTTCAGAGACCGCCATGGGCTATCTGCGGGTGATGCTTTTGATCAATACCTACTATATCATGGGTACGGCTGTTAATACGACGCTGATTGCGGGGATTTTCCGCGCGGGTGGAGACAGCCGGTTCGGATTGATTTGCGACACAATTGATATGTGGTGCTATGCGGTGCCGCTCGGCTTTTTCGCGGCGTTTGTCCTGAAGCTTCCGCCGAAGTGGGTGTACTTTTTGCTCTGCACCGATGAATTTGTGAAATGGCCGTGGGTATTACATAACTTTAAGAGCAAAAAATGGCTGAAAAACATTACGAGAGAGGACATATAGGCGATGAAAAATTACGCCGAAAAAAGCTGCAAAATGTGTGCGAAAAAGATTGACACCTGGGAAATCCTGTGTTAAAGTATTTGAAGTTGTGATTAACAGGAAAGCAGAGTGTCCACTCTCACCCTGGCACGCGTGAGAGCCACGCGCCGCATTGTGTTCGCACAATTGCGTGGCCTGCGCTGCACATTCTTTATTTCAGGAAGAATGTCAGCATGCTGTGACCAGTGGTTCATATAGAAGACAGTGTGAGTTCGCCAGGTTTGGTTTATGCCTGTGCGGAGGGGATTGTCGCGGTATGAAGGTGGATAACTGTGTTATCCGCTTTTTTCATGATTGATACGAGCTAGAGAGCAGAGGAGACTCTGCGGGATATCCAGAGTATGATCGTGATTCCAAAGTGTGGAGGTGTATGAAGATTAGCGATTTAATGATTAACGAACAAATCAGAGACCGGGAAGTCCGCTTGATCGGTGAGCATGGCGAACAGCTGGGGATTATGTCCGCGAAAGAGGCGCAGAAGCTGGCCAGAGAGGCTGAGCTTGACCTTGTGAAGATTGCTCCTGCGGCGAAGCCGCCGGTGTGTAAGATCATCGACTACGGGAAGTACCGTTATGAGATGGCCAGAAAAGAGAAAGAGGCCAGGAGAAAACAAAAGACGGTTGAGGTCAAAGAGATTCGATTATCGCCGAACATTGACGAGAATGACGTGAATACTAAGATAACGAATGCCCGTAAATTCATTACAAAGGGAAACAAAGTAAAGGTCACCCTGCGCTTTCGCGGAAGGGAGATGGCCCATATGCAGGCGAATCGCTTTATCCTGGAGGATTTTGCGAAACAGCTGGAGGATGTGGCGATCATTGACCGCCCGATTAAGCAGGAGGGGAGAAGTCTCACCCTGTTTCTGACGGAAAAACGTTCATAAAAGGAGGAACTACACGATGCCAAAAATGAAGACTAGCAGAGCAGCTGCGAAACGTTTTAAAAAGACCGGGACCGGGCTGTTGAAGAGAAACAAAGCTTATAAGAGCCATATCTTAACCAAGAAGTCGACCAAGAGAAAGAGAAATCTGCGGAAGGCAGCCATCACAGATGTGACGAATGCTTCCAACATGAAGAAGATTTTACCATATTTGTAATCGCCAGCCAAAATAGTGAGAAGGCTGGAAGTCGAAGGAGGAATTAAGAAATGGCTAGAATTAAAGGTGGAATGAACAGAAGGAAAAAACACAATCGTGTTTTAAAGCTGGCGAAGGGCTACAGAGGCGCCAGATCCAAACAATATAGAATTGCAAAACAGTCCGTTATGCGTGCGCTGGCTACTTCCTATGCAGGCAGAAAGCAGAAGAAGCGTCAGTTCCGTCAGCTCTGGATCGCGCGTATCAACGCGGCGGCTCGTCTGAATGGTCTGTCCTACAGCAAGTTCATGTATGGGCTGAAGCTCGCTGGCGTAGAGCTGAACCGCAAGGTTCTGGCTGATATGGCGGTAAACGACGCAGAAGGATTTGCGACTCTGGCAGAGCTTGCGAAGACGAAAGTCGCTTAAGCAGATGGCAGATTAAAGACGATATAAAATAAGAAAGCACATCCGGATACGCGGGAGCGTAATGGATGTGCTTTTTCTATATTATGCGCAGGGCTGCGAGAGGAATTTTCCGGCTATCGCCGGACGCAGCGCGCGCGGGCGAGTGGGCGGCAAAAAGCTGCCTTCTACTCGATGAAATCATGTTGACAATTGAGAAAAAATATAATAGAATGAATACATCACTTATTAAATGTGAGTAACGATACCTGAAAATGTGTAACATCATACATTGATAGGAGGTGTATCATGAGAAGTAGGAAAACATGGATTGCCGCAGGAATGGCTATTGTTATGAGTGTCACTGCCTGGGGCGGAGCTTTTTCATCGACGGAAAGCTATGTGAAGGCAGAGGAGATGGAGATTGTGCTCATCGAAGAGGATGCTGCAGAGGAGGAAGTAACAGATACTGTGACAGAAGCAGGGGCTTCCGGGACGACAACGGCTGCAGTAACGGATGCGGCCGCAGAAGAGGAAGCAGCTGTAATTGTGGTAGAAGAAGAAACTTCCGGAACAACTGCATCTGCGGAAACAGAAGTGGAAGCGGAAACGGAAGAGACCACGGAGACGGAAGCAGAGGACAGTGCGTTTGTTATCGAGATATCGGAGGAGGAGACCAGCGGAATATCGGATGAAGATCTGGCCAGCATTGTGGCGAATGAGAGTGTGACGTTTGACAGCAGCGCATGGCAGTATAATTCCAGCTCGGATGTATATTATCAGACTGGGGTGGTATATTGCGATGATCCTTATGATACTACTTATGAAACCTTTGGGATCTATGTGCCGGGGGCTTACATGAATACGACTTCCAATGGGGATGGTACATACACGCTGGTAAGCTTTACGACGGCCACGGTGGGAAATTACACGGCTTCGACTGCTCCTATCGTGATTCCGATAAATACTGCGGGGTATTCGGCGCAGGCGGCGCCTACCGGCTTTTCTTCGGGGGTAACCACCTACACGAGTGCGGGAATCATCTATCTGTATGCGGGATGCCGTGGAAGGGATACGACGGATGGCGGAGCGCCCTGGGGTGTGACCGATCTGAAAGCGGCGATCCGGTATTACAGGGTAAATGCGTCTGTTCTGCCCGGAGACACGGACAGTATCTTTACTTTTGGACACAGCGGCGGCGGGGCGCAAAGCGCCGTTGTGGGAGCTTCCGGCGACAGTTCACTGTATTATCCGTATCTGTATGCGATCGGCGCGGCAGGGATTACGTATAATTCGAGCACGGGTACGTATACCAGCACCATCAGTGATGCGGTCTGCGGATCGATGTGCTGGTGCCCGATTACCAGCCTGGATTACGCGGATGAGGCGTATGAGTGGATGATGGGACAGTATTCCTCTTCCGGTACCCGTGCGGATGGTACCTGGACGAGTTTACTTTCAGACGACATGTCCGCGGCGTTTGCGGCATATATTAACAGCCTGACGCTGGTAGATGAGAGTGGGAATCGGCTTTCCCTGACCAATGAGAACAGTGATGGCATCTATATCACAGGTTCTTATTATGAATATCTGCTGCTGCAGATCGAGTATTCGCTCAATGATTTTATTGATTCCTATACTGATTCCAGCGGGAATTTTACTTACAGCAGCAGCTCCTCCAGCTCGGGAACGCCAGGCGGAAGTGCGCCGAATGGAAACACACCGGGCGGAGATATGGGGGCGCCTGTAGCTGAGACAACCTCAGATTCAAGTGACGCGCTGACGGCCTATCTCCTTACCTTGGATGAAAATTATGGCACAGATAGCGCGTGGATTACCTATGATGAAAGTACAGACTGGTACAGCATCAGCAGCGTGGAGGATTTTGTCCTTTATGGAAGCAAGACAGCCTCTAAAGATGTCGGGGCCTTTGATGACCTGAGCGAAAATCAGGCGGAAAACTATGTATTTGGCAACGGCTCGAATGCGGCGGCGCATTTTGACTCCATCATGGCCAGTTTGCTCCTTACAAATTACGCGACCTATGCGGCAGCCGATTCGTCGGTGTCTGCTTCTGATGTCTATGCTTACGCAACGGCATACCAGAGTGATTATGAAAGCTATACTGCGAGCAGTCTTTTGAATTGTTCATCTCAGTATCGCCAGAATATGTATAACCCGATGTACTATCTTTGCCAGGATTACAGCGGCTACGGCACGTCTACTCCAGCGTCTTATTGGAGGATTAACACTGGTATTACGCAGAGTGATACCTCGCTGACGGTAGAGATGAATCTTTATCTTTCCCTGCTGGAAGATGTTTCTGCGGGAACCGTGAAGGATGTCGATTTTTCCATGCTATGGGCGCAGGGTCATACCACAGCGGAACGGGCAGGGGCGGACAGTGACGCATCTTTTATCAGCTGGATCAATACCTGTATGACAGGCGGTACCTCTTCCGGTACAAACAACATTACCGGCAGTCATACGGTCAGCAGCGGTGCAACCAGTACGACAGGGTCTGCAGACAGCGGAAATGAGACTGATGCAGAGAGTGAAACGAACACTGTGGCTAATACTTCAGCTGCGGTGGGAAGCACGTTTACAAACAGTGCAGGAACCCTCAATTTCACGGTAACCGGCACAGGAACTACCCCCACTGTGACATGTATCGGGGCGGTTGATTCCACTGTGACTGCGGTTACCATTCCAGCCACGGTGGTATCCGACGGTGTAACCTATATGGTGACTGCTATTGGAAGTGAGGCATTTAAAAAGAATACACAATTGGTCAGCGTAAAGATTGGTTCTAACATCACCGACATTGGTACGAGTGCGTTTCAGGGATGCACGAAGCTCTCCAGTGTAAAAATTGGCTCAGCGGTTACTTCTATCGGTGCAAGTGCATTTTACAACTGTAAAGCGTTAACTTCGATCAAGATTCCGTCTTTGGTTAATACCATTGGGGCAAAGGCCTTTGCGAATTGTACGTCATTGCAGACCGTTACCGGCTGCGCAGCTGTTACCACAGTAGGCTCCAAAGCGTTCTATGGCGATACACAGCTGACAAGCGTGAAGGGGCTCCAGGCTGCTGTTTTTATTAAAAGCAGTGCGTTTTACGGGTGTGTAAAGCTGAACACGATAGGCGGCACCTCTGAGAGAGTTACCCTGGCGAGTGTGCAGACGGTAGGCTCCAAAGCTTTCTATGGATGTAAGAAGATTACCTATGTAAATCTGACTTCTACCGCGCTGAAGACGATCAAATCCTCCGCTTTCCAGGGATGCACAGCCTTAAAAACGTTTGTAAGTAAGTCAGCAAAATTGAAGACAATCGGTAAGAAAGCGTTTTATGGAGATAAAAAACTGGCTGCTATAACGCTGAAGACAAAGAAGCTGACCAGTTCGACCGTTGGAGACGAGGCGTTTACGGGCATCAAGAGCACCTGCACAATTAACGTGCCGAATTCGATGGTGACCGCATATAAGACGCTCTTTATCGAAAAAGGTGCGGGCAGCACAATCACAGTTGTGTAGTATTATGCAGTTCAGGGGCCGCTTGCGAGCTCGCTGCATGGCCAGTAGAGACTTGTAATGTAGTATTAGAGAAAATAGCCTGTTTTTACAGGCTATTTTCTGACTTGCCCTTTCCCTTGTAAAGTGCTACAATATAGCCCGTGGAAAAAGACGTAGATTAGATTGAATGGAGATTTGCAATGGCATTTAATTTTATTAAGAAGGTTTTCGGAACCCACAGCGAGCATGAGCTGAAGCGCATTGAGCCGCTTGTGGACAAGATCGAAGCCCTCCGCCCGTCTATGATGGAGCTGTCAGATGAGCAGCTGCAGGCAAAGACACAGGAATATAAGGATCGTTACGCGAATGGCGAGACGCTGGACGATCTGCTTCCGGAAGCGTTCGCTACCGTGCGGGAGGCCGCGCGGCGCGTGCTCGGCATGGAGCACTACAGGGTACAGCTGATCGGCGGCATTATTCTCCATCAGGGGCGTATCGCGGAGATGCGTACTGGTGAAGGTAAGACACTGGTATCCACCTGTCCGGCCTATCTGAACGCATTGACTGGTCGGGGCGTGCATATCATCACGGGCAATGACTATCTGGCAAGCCGTGACGCAGAGTGGATGGGGGCAGTGCATCGGTTCCTCGGTCTGACTGTCGGCTGTGTACTGAACTCGATGAACAATGATGAGCGCCGGGAGCAGTATGCCTGCGACATCACTTATATTACGAACAATGAAGACGGCTTTGATTATCTGCGTGACAACATGGTTATTTATAAAGAGCAGCTGGTGCAGCGCGGCCTGGTTTACGCGATTATCGATGAGGTCGACTCTGTTCTGATTGATGAGGCGCGTACGCCGCTGATTATTTCCGGACAGAGTGGGAAATCCACCAAGCTCTATGAGGTCTGCGATATCCTGGCTCATCAGCTCGTAAAGGGTGAGGTGAGCGGCGAGGTCACGAAGATGACCGCTATCATGGGAGAGGAGATCACCGAGACCGGAGACTTCATCGTCAATGAAAAGGATAAGCTGGTTACCCTGACGCAGGAGGGTATTGAGAAGGTTGAGAAGTTCTTTAAGATTGACAACTTTTCCGATGCGGAGAATCTGGAGATTCAGCACAATGTCGACCTGGCATTGCGCGCAAATTATCTGATGTTCCGCGACCAGGATTACGTGGTGAAGGATGACCAGGTGCTGATCGTTGATGAGTTTACCGGCCGTATTATGCCGGGGCGCCGTTATTCGGACGGTCTGCATCAGGCGATCGAGGCCAAAGAGCATGTAAAGGTAAAGCGTGAGAGCAAGACCCTTGCGACCATTACTTTCCAGAACTTTTTCAATAAATACGAAAAGAAAGCCGGTATGACCGGTACCGCTTTGACGGAGGAAGAAGAGTTCCGCGACATCTATGGGATGGACGTGATCGAAATTCCGACGAATGTCCCGGTACAGCGTATCGATTATGAAGACGCGGTGTACATGACCCAGAAGGAGAAATATCAGGCTGTGGTAGAAGCAGTCAAAGAGGCGCACGCAAAAGGGCAGCCGGTGCTGGTCGGTACGATTACGATTGAAGTATCTGAGCTTTTGAGCAATATGCTCAAGCGCGCGGGTATCCAGCATAAGGTTCTGAACGCGAAGTTCCATGAGATGGAGGCGGAGATCGTCGCCGAGGCGGGTGTGCACGGCACCGTGACAATTGCGACAAACATGGCAGGCCGTGGTACGGATATCAAGCTGGACGAGGAATCCAAGGCCGCAGGCGGACTGAAGATCATCGGTACCGAGCGCCATGAGTCCCGCCGTATTGACAATCAGCTGCGCGGACGTTCCGGACGTCAGGGCGACCCGGGCGAGTCCAGATTCTATATATCCCTGGAAGACGACCTGATGCGCCTGTTCGGTTCCGAGAAGATGATGAATGTCTTCAAATCGCTCGGTGTACAGGAAGGTGAGCAGATCGAGCATAAGATGCTCTCCAGTGCCATCGAGAAGGCACAGAAAAAGATCGAGAGCAACAACTTCGGTATCCGTAAAAACCTGCTTGAATACGACCAGGTCAACAACGAGCAGCGTGAGATCATCTACGAAGAACGCCGCCGTGTACTCGATGGCGAGAGCATGCGTGATTCCATCATGAAGATGGTATCCGACATCATTAACAGTGCTGTAGACCGAAGCTGTACCGACAACGATCAGGAAAACTGGGATCTGAATGAATTGAATTCCATCCTTCAGCCCATCATTCCGTTCCAGCCGATTACGGCAGAGTCTGTTTCCCGCCTTTCCGGAAAAGACGAGCTCAAAAAGTCCCTGAATGATGAGGCAGAGAAGCTGTACGAGGCGAAAGAGCAGGAGGTCGGCGACAACGAGAAATTCCGCGAGATGGAGCGCGTGATTCTTCTGCGCGTCATCGACCGCAAGTGGATGGATCACATCGACGATATGGATCAGCTCCGCCAGGGCATCGGCCTGCAGGCCTACGGCCAGCGCGACCCGAAGGTCGAATACAAGATGAGCGCTTACGAGATGTTC
>Ga0192276_1100_pt2 | contig 16213 bp, 15 predicted proteins | sample Koala_Koa24_I3_FD_131263 | JGI IMG/M metagenome (GOLD analysis project Ga0192276, IMG submission 131263) | Enriched cells from koala feces incubated with labeled cellulose particles, San Francisco Zoo, California, United States - Koala_Koa2-4_I3 ...
GTCCACGCGGCCGTTGGTCGGCTCATACACGCCGGTGATGCAGTTGAACGCCGTCGTCTTTCCGGCGCCGTTCGGCCCGATCAGCGCGACAATCTCATGCTCGTTTACCTCCAGGGAGAGGTTGTCTACCGCAACGACACCGCCAAACTGCATGGTAATGTTTTCCGCGCGGAGAATGTTTTTCGTGGAGTCGGTACTCATTTCGCAGCCTCCTCCTTTCCGGCGGCTGTTTGCCCTCGTTTCTTTGTCCACCAGTTGTACACGCGGGCAGGCGAGAATTCTTTATCACCCATGATACCCTTGCGGTAAAACAGCACGACAATCATCACGATGACCGCAAACACAACCTTGCGGAAACCGCTGCGCAGAAGCGGCACCTTGAAGCTTCCGATGTAGGTCTCCGTATCCAGGAAACGCAGCCACCACTCAGAGCAGGCAATATAAAGGAAGGATGCCAGGCAGCTTCCCGTCACGGAGCCGAGTCCGCCAATGACAACGATCAGAAGAATCTCATAGGTCATCGCTGATTTGAACGTAGACGCCTGAATCGAAGTCTGATACATTGCCAGCAGGCCGCCGCCGATTCCCGCGAAAAAGGAAGAAATACAGAACGACATCCGCTTGTGTTTTGCCAGATTGATTCCCATCGCCTCGGCCGCGATCTCATCGTCCCGGATGGCGCGAAACGCCCGCCCGTAGGAGGAATGAATCACCAGCACCATGACCGCAATACAGATTCCGCAGACAATCAATGGGAATAGGACGGAATTAAAGGTCGGGAACTTACGCAGCAGGTTCGAACCATTTGTGATCACACCCAGCTTATCCCACTGGAAGATCGCACGGATGATCTCAGCGAAACCGAGGGTCGCGATCGCCAGATAATCGCTCTTCAGGCGCAGCACCGGCAAACCGATCAGCCAGGCGAAAATCGCCGCCACAACACCGGCCGCCAGCAGGCCCACAATGACCGGCACCGAAAATTGAATCAGCCCGCCGTCATAATACTGGTACACCGACGCACGGGCCTCGACCGGAATCGTCAGAACGCCGTATGTATATGCGCCAATCAGCATAAAGCCCGCCTGTCCTAAGGAAAAGAGGCCGGTAAAGCCGTTCAGCAGGTTCATCGACACTGCGACAAGCGCGTAAATGCAGCTCTTTTTCAGCACCGTCAACGCAATGTGCGTCGAGGGCAGAATCTGCTCCAGCAAAAAGACGAACGCGCACAGCGCCAGAAGGAGCACTGCGGAAATAATGGTATTTGTTTTCTTACTCATACAAGCGCCCCCCTCTCAGACCTTATCTGTGGCTTTTTCGCCAAACAGACCGGTCGGTTTTACAAGAAGGACTACAATCAGCAGGGCAAACGTAAACGCATCTGAGAACGTTGGCCAGCCAAGTCCCTTGATGATGTTTTCACAGATACCGATGATAAACGCCCCGATCACCGCGCCCGGAATCGAGCCAATACCACCAAACACAGCCGCCACGAACGCTTTCAGGCCCGGCATGGAGCCTGAGGTCGGCACCACAGACGGATAATTCGTAAAATACAAAAGAGCGCCGATCGCCGCCAGGAAAGAGCCGATCATAAAGGTCGTACTGATAACCGAATTGATCTTGATGCCCATCAGGCGGCTCGTCTCAAAATCGTCTGCCACCGCACGCATCGCCATACCGATTTTGGTATGATTGATCAGCTGCATCAGAACCACAACAAGAACAATCGTCAGGATCGGCGTCACGACCGTCACGACCTTCGTCGTCGCGCTTCCGATCTTAATCGTATCGGAAATCACCGGAATTGACGGCACCACCTGTGCCAGGCCGCCGGTCACGTACAGCGCCAGGTTCTGCAGCAGATAGGAAACGCCGATTGCCGAAATCATGACCGACATACGCGGCGCGCTCCGCAGCGGCTTATACGCCACGCGCTCCACCAGAAAGCCCAGCGCCACAGTCGCCACAATCGTCAGCGGAATCGACAGATACAGCGGCAGAGACGCCGATGCGTAAACCAGCACCAGCGCGGCCACCATAAAAATATCGCCGTGCGCAAAGTTAATCAGCCTTAAAATGCCATACACCATCGTATATCCGATCGCGATCAGGGCATACTGTCCGCCGACTGAAATACCGGCCAGCAGGTAAGGCAGGTTTCTGTTAATAAAATCCATGTAAGTTTCTCTCCTTATCATGTAAAAGAGGCTGCAACGTGTGCAGCCTCCCTGCGCCTCATGTCCTGCATCGGTTTTTGATGCAGGACGCAGGCCTCGCTATCGCGAAGCGATTTCTAATGCGAGGCTTTCCCTTCATGTCCCGCATCGGTTCCTGATGCAGGATATGTTTCGAATTTTACTGTACGCCCTGCTCCGCTACGAAATCCCATGCTACGGTCTCGGTATTCGCTACCTTTACGTATGCGGTATCGCGGTTCGCGTCGCCGTTCTCAGATTCGAAAGAAATCTCGCCGGTTACGCCGGTGTAGGTCGTGGTCCAGAGCGCTTCGTTGACAGCTGCCGCATCGGTAGAGCCAGCGTTCTGCAGTGCCGCGAGTGCTACATAGTAAGCGTCATAACCCATGGCCGTAACAGCCGCTACGGTATCGTCGCCGCCGTTGTTTGCCAGTCTGGTGCTGTCCTCGTTGATCCATGCCTTGATGTTGGTATCAAACTCTTCGTTTGCGCCTTCCTGATAGAATGTCGTTACATATACGCTAAGGTCTGTGCCCTCTGCTGCGTTCAGGATTACGTTGGAATCCCAGGTATCGCCGGCCAGAAGCGGAACCTCTACGCCCTGTGAAGCTGCGGTCGCGATGATCAGCTGCGCTGCCTCAGTAGAAGTCGGAGCAAAGATAACGTCTACGCCCTCATTGATCGCGGTCGTAATATAAGAAGTAAAGTCTGCGGTGCCCTCCGGGAATGTATCAGAGATCACTTCGCCGCCGAGCTCCTCAAACGCCTGCTCAAAGTAATAACCAAGGCCTACGGAATAGTCATCGCCAAGCTTTGTCAGCACATACGCCTTTGTCGCGCTGAAGTTCTCAGAAGCAAAGTTCGCGAGAACCGTGCCCTGGAACGGATCCAGGAAGCAGATACGGAAGTAATGAGTATTGCCCTCTGTCACCTGCGGGTTTGTGCAGGTAACGCCGACTACCGGGATGCCTGCCTCAGCGAAAATATCGGAAGCCGCAATGGATACGCCGCTGCCGTAAGAGCCAAGAACAATGGATACGCCCTGGCTTACCAATTCGGAAGCTGCGGTCGGAGCTTTCTCTGTCGAAGACTTATTGTCTACGATCACCAGCTCTACATCATACTCCACGCCGTCAATCTCAACGGTCGGAGTCTCTGCGTTCGCATACTGGATACCAAGTGTCTCCTGCTTGCCGCCTGCTCCGTTGTCACCCGATGCCGGCTCAAATACACCAATCTTCACGGTGTTGTCCGCCGCTGATACCGGTGCTACGCTCGCAAGGCAAAGTGCCGCACACATCGCAACTGCTGCTAACTTTTTCATTTTTGTTTCCTCCTCTATTTGTTTTCGATTCATCCGCCGCCGTCCGGCGACCAAATCTGTGACCTATTTTATACCATTTATGTCCGTATGGCAAGGACTTTTGTCTTTTTTTATCGGATATTTTAATCCGCCATAAGAATCGCATTCAGATAAAATGGCACCACATCATCCTCATGCGTCTCAATCAGCCGAACCTCGACCCGATGCGTTCCTTTTGGCATATGCTCAGTAACAGTCAGCAGATCCAGCTTGTCTCCCCATGTCTCATCAAAATTCGCATCCAGAATCATGCGTGTCGCCGGATCATTGTCTACGAGAATCTCCGCGACAGGCGCCGGCTGATTCACAGAGCGGCGAAATTGTACAGAGACACCGGTTCCTTCCAGTGAAAACGCAATATGCGCGCCCTGCGCAGAAGCCTCCCAGCCATTTTTAAAGATATCGGTGATGCCATTCTGTTCCCGGGTATCCTTTGCAAAACCTTCCACTTCTGCGGGTATGCCATTCTTATTGTTATAGCGAATGCTGCGCTCATAGGTATTAGCGGTCAGCGGCGCAGGCAATGAATTTACTGCCTCGTTCTGTCCGCTGAATGTTTCCATCCTCTCCCGCACGGTTTCCAGATAACAGGTAATCACGGACGCCACCAGCTCATGCCCCGCATCGTTCGGATGCAGATCATCCGGCGTGATCGCGCGATTCTCGATCCGACCCGCAAGCAGCTCCGGATAAATCGAGCTCTGCATACTTACGCTCGGAAGATCATAGTGCCGTCCCACCTTCGCGTGCATCAGCTGCGCACTCGCGCCGTTGTCATAGCAGACATTATGGATCAAAACAACAGCAGGGGCATTCTCATCGGAGAGCACTCTTCTGACCAGTCCCTCGTAAGTCTCCAGGAAATGCACATTGCTCTCGTCATTGACCGAAAACTCAAGAAATACGACATCCGGTTTGTAAGAAAGCAAATCCTCCCCGGCGCGCGCCGCGCCAAACTGTGAGGTCGTCGCCCCAATCCCGGCGTTCACATAAACAACGTCTGCTTTCGGGAACTTTTCCTTCCACCAGGAATATACCAGATACGCGTAACAGGTCTGTGGTGTACTGGAAAGGGAACCCTGGGTAATCGACCCGCCAAGAAAGCCAATCGTCAGCTTTTCTCCCGCACAGGCGCGTCTCATGGCATTTTGCAGCCGCGCGTCATTTCCCTTATTTACGATTCCTGCCGCTCTGTTGATTTCATACATGATCATTCTCTCCTGCTGTTCTGAATGGTTACTTTTTTTATATAGGAAACGGCATTCGTCGTTTCCTTTTGCGTCATATTACCTCTTTATCTTTTGATTGTTGTATTCCTTACCACGCGATTCCAAGCGTTTCGATGTATTCTGCCAGCTCTGAGGCCATCTCTTCCGCTTCCGGAATACGGATATGTCCCGGCGTCCCGCGTCCATTTCTTTTATACAAAAAATGATGAACCTTCGGATCCTTCAGGCTCTCACACACCGCGCCGATTGACCGATCCCAGTTCGGGTCATGATTCAGAAGTGTTGTCGCCAGCACGATCTCCGTCTCCGGGTAAATGCTCCGCAGTACCCGTACAAATGCGCCGTAGTTTTCCCGCCAGTGAGCTGCCTGAGCCCCATCATAGTCTTCCTTCATAAAGTCGTACGGATTGCTGTCATTCTGCCCGATCGCGATGATCACGACCTGTGGCCGATAAAGGGAAAAATCCCATCGTTTTGTAATGCCAAACGCGGGATTGTACTGGATTTTGTCGTACACACTTTCCATGCCGACATACTCCGGCCCCGCAAACCAGCCAATCCCGTCAATCAGCGAAATCCCGCCCTGCGCGATGTCGTGAATCTGGGCGTTTAGCTTCCGCGCGGTCATCCAGGCGTAAGAATACCAGCTGTTCGACAGCTCACCCTGATGCCATTCGGGATCCGGCTTTCCCACATAATCAACCGCCTCTGACACCTCACCGGCAGAAACGGAATCGCCATATACCTCGATCCTCCGCTCCGGCTTCGGCGGGCACGCAAGCAGGGAAACATCCTCGTCTGTCCCCACTTCAAACCCATGCAGTGTAATTGTATGGCAGGAATCCTGCCGCTTAAAAAGCAAAAGACTGTGTTCTCCCGGCTCCAGATTTTCCGCGATGGTATACATTCCGCGGATCGGTTTTTCCTCCGAACCCTCGAGCCGCAGCTTTCCCTGCTCCCCGTCCAAAATATAGCCCAGATAATTGTCCCAGTAGTTTTTCCGGTTAGTCACATCCACCCGCAAAGCGCCGCCCTGCACGGTAAAACGCAGGGCGGCACTGCTGCACGGATAGACAAATTCTGGTGCTTTCGGATCGGAAAAATCAATTCTCCCGCTGTACTGTATCTGTTCCTGATCCGGTAAAATGTACATAATCTGTCATCCCTCCCCGCGTGGATATATGCGGGGCCTTTCTTTTTAGTCTCAATCATAGTTCCTCATAGCTCAGAACAGCAGGCCGCAGGCCGCAAACCTCTGTTCTGAACTGGTTCTATCATTTTATCCCTTAACGGAGCCGGCTGTCAGGCCGCTGTAAATCTGATCCTGGCAGAAAATAAACAGAATCAGCGCCGGAAGCAGTGATATGATGACACCCGCGCAGATCAGGTTGTATTTGCTGCCGAGCGGCCCCACAAAGGTATAAAGAGAGGTCGCCATGGTTCCCAGCTTTGTCTTGTCCTGCAGGTACAGGTTTGCCGAATAGTACTCGTTGTAGGTACCCACACCTTTTAAGATACAGGATGTCACAATCGCCGGCTTCAGAAGCGGCAGATGGATCTTGTAAAAGATCGTAAAGAATGAAGCTCCATCCACGATCGCCGACTCGTCCAGTGAGATATCAATATTCTCAAAAAACTGAATGTAAATGTAAATCGAGATGACGTCGGTTCCGCACATCATGATAATATAGCCGTAAAGCTTATTGATCAAATGCAGATTGTACATAATCTCGTACAGGGATACCTGCATGGCGACGCCCGGAAGCAGGGACGCGAACAGGAATAAGTTCCGGATCAGGTTGTTGAACGGGAATTTAAATCGGTTCAGCACATACGCGAGCTGTGTTCCGATAAATACGGAAGCAACCAGCACACAGGCCACAATCAGCACCGAGTTGAGAAACGCCCTCCCCATATTTGCTTTCTGGAAAGCGGTAATAAAATTCTCAAAGTTCAGCCAGCTCTCCGGCAGCGTCATAACATTTGTCTGCTGATATTCCGTTTCGGTCTTAAATGCGGTAATCACACAGGAAGCGACCGGGAGCACCGCGACAAACGAAAAGAACACCAGGGAAAAATATTTCAAAAAGGTCAGAACTGCTTTTTCAATTTTCTTAGCAACTGTCATTTTTCCGCCTCCTTACTGATTCTTCTCTGGCAAAGCAGCGTTGCTGCTCCCCATCGCCCGCGCTCTGCGTTTTGCCGCGCGCGCCACCTGCTTTTCCCGTTTCTTCGCCGCATAGGGATCCTCATCCTCACCGCTGCGGAAAATATATTTGAAGAATAGCTTCTGCAGCAGGGTTGCAAACAGAATGATGATCAGCAAAATAATCGCCATCGCACTTGCCAGACCGACCTTCTGCTGTGTATGCGCGATCTCATGCATCACGACGAAGTAAGTCGCTGTGCCGTTCGCACCGCTCGTGATGACGTAGGACGGTTCAAACGCGCTTAAGGAACCAGTGATTGAGAGAATCACGTTCAGGGTAACGATAGTGCTGATACTCGGAAGGATCACATAGCGGAACTGCTGGAATTTGTTCGCACCGTCCAGCTCCGCCGCCTCATAAAGCGTATTGTCCACCGACATGATCGCTCCGATGAAGAGTACCATATTCTGTCCAAAATAACGCCACACAGAGGTCGCCACCAGGGAAATATTATTGATTCTCTGGTCACGCAGCCAATAGGGAAGGTTTTCCAGATCAAATCCGCACCACTGCAGAACCGTATCAAATACATATCCTCTGGTATAGAAGAATTTGAAAATAAAACCGATTGCAATACCGTTGATCAGATACGGAAAGAACATAAAGCCTTTAAAAATCTTTCCGCCCTTGACTTTAAAGCTTAAAATAGTCGCCAGATAAAGGGCAATCGCCAGCTGTACGATTGAGCCACCCATGTAGTAAAGACTCAGCTTCAGTGCGCCAAAGCAGTCATCCCTCTGAAAAACACGGATGTAGTTTTTCAGGCCAACCCAGGTTCTCGTTCCGATATATTTCATGTTATAAAAACTGAACCCGATCATCTCGCCAAACGGCAGATATGTAAATATAAACAGAAGCAAAAGCGGAATCGTCATAAACGAGATCATCACCAGCACCTGCTGGCCGTCCCTGCTTTTCAGCCACTCTTTAAAGGTTCGTTTCTTTTTCTTTTTTGCAGTAACTGTTGCCGCCACGAAAAGACCTCCTTTCTCCTTACGCAGCCCTGCGCATCAGCATCAAATGAGCCAGAGAGTATCCCCTCTGGCTCACCCTTGCGTATTACTTCAGAGCCGGATTTCTCTGCTCCGATTCTTCATCAATATGTAGTTGTCTCGATTCCCAGGTAATCCTGCGCGTCGTTCCATGCAGCCTTCCAGTCAGCCATGATATCGTCAAAGGTCTCAGCACCAGTGAACGCAGACTCAACGATTCTCTGAATCTTGGAGTTGCCGCCCGCGTTGAAGGAAAGCTCGGACTCGCTGTTGATCTCGTCAAGGAGCGTCTCTTCTCCTTCGAGAGCAGCTTCGTCAGCCATCAGCTCGCAGCCGTCGAATGCGGAGAATACCTCCGGCATTGCACCGGTCTTGTCGATCGGGTAGCCGCCTTCGAGCTCGCACCATCCGGACTCTACAGTCATCCATTTTACGAATACCAGAGCAGCCGTAATGTTTGTATCAGAGCTGTTGACGTTAATTGCGTAGTTGTAGTCACCGCCGGCGCTTACATACTGTGTGCCGTCTACGGTAATCGGGAACGGCATATAGCCGATGTCATCGCCATTATCGCCTGCTTCTACCATCTGGATGTACGCCCAGGAGCCAAGCACCATGCAGCCGATCTCACCGTTGTTGATCATGCTCTTGCAGCCTTCCCAGTCAGTCGTGGTGTAGTCGTCCTCGATCAGGCCGTTCGCTGTCGCATCATAGAGAATCTTGTAAACATTGTATGCGCCTGTGCCGTCGCCCGGGTCTGAGAACGGATCTTCATCATGTGCAAACTTCTGGTTCATATAAGTCGCATCGCCGTCGGATACGATACCGATGTAAGCGTCCCATGCGCCCATGGTCCAGCCTGCCGCATAGTTCGTGTAAAGCGGAATCGCGTCAGTGTTGTCCTTGATCAGCTGCAGAGCCGCGATGAAATCATCCGGAGTCTTCGGAATCTCAGTAATCCCAGCCGCCTCAAAGACTGCCTTGTTGTAAACGATGCCCTGCGCATTGCCCATATACGGAATACCATAGCTGATGCCGTCAAATGCGTAAGCACTCGCAAAGTTGATCTGCTCGTCCATCTCCTCAAGTGTGCCGTACGGATAGAAGTAAGTCGGAAGCTCACTCGCGGCTATTGCCGGAATCAACATCACATCGCCCCAGTCGCCGGTCGACAGACGAAGCAGGGAATCCTCTGCGTAATCCGTCACGCCTTCTGTGGTAATGGTAATATTCGGATATACTTCATTGAACGCCGCAATCAGATCTGCCATCGTGCCGTCTTCCTCACGGTCGGTCTTGTGATGGATAAATTTGATCGAAGCTTCGAGATCGGTGTAATCCTCACCCAGTACAATGTCGGAATAAGCCGGAATGCTGGCATCCTCAGCGGAAGCTGCCAGGCCGCCTACCAGGCCTGAAAGAGCAAGTGTCGCCGCGCCTGCAGCAGAACCACGTAAAAAATCTCTTCTGGATATTCTGTTCATGATAATTGTCCTCCTTTTCATGAAAGCGTTGTCTCCTGTGCATAGCCTTTCCCATCCTGAAAGCAGTTAATTTTCACAGGCTTTACACAGTCCATAGATGCATTATAGAAATTTTTCTCCTTTCATACATCATTCATTTCTGTTTTTTTATCATTCATTTTTGTGTTTTACGTCATTTTATATGTTATTTACAATTTTTCATCTTTCAATTTGGGAATAATGTCCTATATTTCAGCCCTTAAAAAATTAAATTAACCTTTTTTTACTTAATTTAGCCTGTTAAAATTACTTTTTCACCTGCTATTTCCGGAAAACAACCGTATAAAACGGTTGTAAAAAGAAAAATAATCTGCTATATTTTTCAAAAATTCCCAAAGAGAGACGTACAACATGACCGAACAAGAATGTACACAATTCGAATCGTTTATCAGCTCCACGCAGTTCCAGGAGCAATTTGCGCAGGAAAACTGGCATCTGGAAGATCATATGCCCGGCCTCTGTTATGGAGGGCGGTTTCGGCAAACCTCCACGTGGCAGATACGTGCGGACGGACTGCCTTGCTACCTGCTGCTCTACGCTTTTTCCGGAAATGGCACACTCTCCCACCCGGATGGAACCCTGTTTTTGCAGGAGCGAAACCTGCTGTTTCTTAGCCAAAATATCCCTTTTCAGATGCGCATCGCGCCAGGAGGAATGGACTGCGCCCTATTTTTCCTTCGTTCTGAAGAAGTGACGCCCTACCATCATGCCCTCGGTGAAAAGGTATCACTTTTACTCCCCTTTCCAGCGGCTTCCGACATGGAATATTACGTGACACAGCTTCTGGAGCTGCTCCCGGTCCGCTCCACAGCCTCCGCCGTTGCAGCTTCCAAATGGATCGTCAGCATTTTATCCGAAATCTGTGCTTTTACTCTTTCCGACGACCATGCACGCAAAGACATCCCGGACTATATCTCTGAAATGAAGCAAACGTTCGACACCTCCTATCAGGCAGCCTTCCGGCTGGAGGACTTTGAGATGCGCTATTCCATCCACCGCGACCGGCTTTGCCGCGAATTTTCCCGGTGCTACGGTATGCCTCCGCTGCAATATCTGAACGCCCGCCGCATTGAGGCCGCAAAGGATCTGCTGATTACGACCAATATGCGGGTGTATGAGGTAGGGAATGCAGTCGGAATCGAGAATACAAACCATTTTATCAATCTATTCAAAAAACGCACAGGGCTTACCCCCATGCGTTTTAAGAAAAGCGCTCCGGCAGCGGTATGCGAGCTGCACTCTCCCCATAAACCAGCTGTCCGTCAACCGTAAAAATTCCCGGCCGATACTGTGCGTCCTCAATTTTCTGAATCATCTTCTCCAGTGCCATCGTGACCATTGCGTGCGTATTCGGCTCAAAGGTCGTAATCCTGGTCCGGCAAAGCCACGGGTACATAAAATTGTCAAAGCCGACAACGGAAACATCCCTCGGAACCTCCAGCCCGCGTTCCTCCAGAATACGAATCATATTGGCCGCCGTCAGGTCGCAGTTACACACAAAAGCTGTCGGCATCTGCTCCGGCAGACGCTGCATCTGCATCTCATCAGACATACCAGTCGCCGGATCACGATCCCCGATCAGCCAGTCCGGCTGCATGACCACACCGTGTTCCAGCAGCGCATGCTGATAGCCAAAATACCGGTCTGTAATACTCTGTGTGGCAAGCAGATTCCCCACAAACGCAATGCGGCGGTGCCCCAGCTCCAGCAAAAGATTCGTCAGCGCATAGGTACCATGATAACCATTCGAAATCACCGCGTCGCAGTCTGCCGTATTATCATAAAAATCCAGGTAAAGAATCGGCACCTCACACTCCGCTTTCAGCTTTTTCAGATAACCGCTTTTCAGCTCACCGATGATGATAATCCCGTTCACCCGCTTTTCCACCGAAAGTTTGGGAAGTATCTGCCGGGTCTCCGCCTCCGCAGAAACCAGCTCAAGAAGAGTGAAACAGCCCTCAGCCACCGCCTGGGTCGTCACATCCTGGTACATCTGCCAGTAAAAGGAATCATATTTTCCAAGAAAATGCTCCGCAATCAGGATCCCGAACCTATAGCTGCGCATCCGGCTCTGTTTTTTCGCCGCGGACAGGCTCTGATAACCCATCTCTTCCGCAATTGCCTTGATTTTCGCACGCATCTGCGGGCTAACGCCTTTCTTATCGGAGAGCGCTTTTGACACGGTCACCGTACTGACGCCAACACGCGCGGCAATATCGGAAAGCTTTACTGATTTCGGCATGTCATCCCCTCCTCATTCCATTACAGATCCTTACGCTGAGGATTTTATCGCTTGCGATTCACGTATCAGGCGGTGCAAGATGCATAAATTATTTCGTAACAGATCCTTACTCCTCATACGCCAGAATCTCTCTCAGAAGACTAAGCGCCAGATCTTCATGCTTCACTGATCCGGAAATACCAACAATCACATCGATCCCTTCCGGATACCAGTCCATCTCGCCCAGCCAGCCCTCGTCCTGGGACAGGCGAATACCCGCAAGAATGGTCTTACCCGCATTCGAGCCTTCCATCGGCTCTCCGTCCTCATCCTCATCCACTGTAACATAGACGAGCGAATCCTCATCCAAAGCGGCAATCTCCTCTTCCGTCAGATAATCCTCGAGATTGTTGACATAATCCATCATCGCCATTGACTGGAAATAATCATTGTCCGCAAAAAACAGATCAACCTCCTGTGCTGCAAACAGGGTGTAAATCGTCTCCACACTGGTGACGCTCAGTGAATCGGAGGAATTGGCATCCACCGTAATCGAACGGTTCACACTCGCCTCATATTTTGTGGTGTCGATGCCGTTTCTTTCCAGGAAATCATTCAGGTATTTCTCTTCAAACTCCTCGTTCCCGTCACTGTAGGCATTCACTGCCAGAATGCTCAGCGCGTATTCATTGGTCGTAACATAGTTATAGACAAAATAAATACACACTGCAGCGATCACCGTGACTGCCAGCACCGTTTTCGCGTAATATTCTTTAAAAAACTCCCATTTATCCTTCCCGTGCAGCCCGGCCATCTGTTCTTTGCCGGTCTTCTGCTCATGATGCTGATAAATATAGGCGTCATCTCCCAACGCGCTTTGAAATTTATCCGCATTTTCCGTATGATTATGTAATTCTGCCATGAAAAATCAAATCCCCTTTCTGAAATGATTTCCCACACGGTAATTTCAGATACTCCGGTCGGCGCCAAACAGACATTCTCTGAATGTCCAGCGCCCTTGCATCATTCAGTATACTGTCTTTCAAAGTAAAATGTCAATCATAAATCAGGGAAGTTCCCATCCATTGCTATTGCCTGGAAACTACTCCGGTGCCGTCGAAAGCCGGAATGAAGCTCTCGGCGGCAGTTCCGCCCTCCTGGTAAAAGCCCTGCTCCACACCGAGCTGCGCGGCGTAATCCAGAAGGCGTTCATACTCCCGCTTCGTCACGCGGCGCGCAAGAAGCGGATCAATCTCCGAAATATCCCATGCCGCTGAGCGTTCCAGTGTAACTTTCTTCCTGCAATAGTCCACATTCTCCAGCGATGCCGTATCTTTGACGTAGCCTGTAACCGCCGCGTTCTCACTGTGGAACGATTGTCCGGGCGGCGTATACTGGTTCATCAGGCTGATATAGATCTGATTTCCATAGGTTTCCCACAAATAGGATACCACCTGCTTTGCCTCTCTGACATGTCCCGGAAGCAACAGGTGACGCACAAGGACGCCGGCCGTCATCATTCCCGCTTCATTGAACCGCGGGGTTGGCTGCTGCCGTACCATTTCAAACAGCGCCCGCTTCGCAGCCTTCGGGTAGTCCTCTGCGTGAGAATAACGCCTTGCCAGCTGCGGATCAAGGTATTTGAAATCCGGCAGATAGACATTTACCAGCCCCTCCAGCAGACGCAGCGTCTCAACGGTCTCATAACCGCTGCTGTTCCAGACAACCGGCAGATTCAGCCCGTTTTGTTTTGCCAGACGCAGTGCTTCACAGACCTGCGGCGCGTAATGCCCGGCCGTCACGAGATTGATGTTATATGCGCCCTGCCCTTGCAGCTCCAGAAAAATATCCGCGAGCCGCTCCACCGAAATCACAGTTCCAGCCTCGCCCCGTGAAATCGCGCGGTTCTGGCAGAACACACAGCCCAGAGGGCAGCCGGAAAAGAATACTGCACCGGAGCCTCTCTTTCCATTGGTACATCCTTCGCGCGGCGATTTTTCACAAACGGCTCGTCCTGCCGTCAGACAAAGGGAAGGCATGCTTTCTTCCGTAATATGAGAAGTATCTTCCGACCCGGAAATGCACGGCTCCTCCCAAAAATGCAGCGCAGCGCGCGCGACACGAATCTGCGCATCCACATGACAGCGCCCCTTTTGCCCGTCCTCGCGGTCTGCTCCGCAGGCGCGCGGACAAAGAGTGCAGCTTTTTGTTATGACTTTTTTATCCATACTTTTTTGTTTTCCGGCCTTCTTCTCTCTTACCTGACTGTCACCCGGATAACCGTTCCTTCCCTGTTACAAATTCTCTCTTATTTTTCTGCTGTTGGATTCGGATTTTTTCCCGGATCATTCCTTTCCGGCACCGCCAGGACGAACACCGTCGCTACGATCAGCACAAAACCCAGCAGATCCATCACGACAAAGCTCTCTTTCATACACACGACAGAAAGCACGGTAGCCGCCACCGGCTCCACGCAGGCGAACAGCCCGGCCTGCACCGGCCCAATCAGCTTAACACTGTGCAGATAAAGAGAAAAACTGGTCATTGTGCCCAAAACGATGATAACAAGCAGCACACCGATCAGCTGCGCATCCAGCTGAGGCATATGACGCCACGGCCGCATCAGCGCCATCAGCACAATCCCGCCGATCAGCATTCCCCAGGCCAGAATCAGGGGCGCCGGAAACTGCGTAAGCAGCCTTCTCGGCTTTACTGTATAAATCACAAGCGCCACCGCTGAGAGCAGTCCCATGCCCAATGCCTTCTGAGAAAGGGCGAGCGTACCAGGTCTGCCGTGCGTCGCAATCAGAAAAATACCGCTAAGAGCCAGAAGTACAGCGAGTATCTCTTTTCGCTTCGGCCTCTGCCGTTCGGAAACGCACACATAAATGACAGTCATCGCCGGTCCGAGATACTGAATGACCGTCGCCGTCCCGGCATTGGACCACTCAATTGTCTGAAAATAAGAATACTGGCAAAGCATCATGCCCGCAATTGCGTAAACCAGGATATCTGTCGTGTTGCGGCGTTCCTTCCAGACCGACAATGCCTTTTGATGATCCCGAACCAGGAAATACAGCAGCAGCAGAACCCCGGCACTTGTCAGCCGGATCGGCACCAGCCAGCTCGCCGTCACACCCTTATGCTGAAATAAAAACTGCCCGCATACGCCGGAAATCCCCCATAGGATCCCTCCGGTCAGCGCGCACGATATTCCCATAATCCTTGTCTTTTTCGAATCCATTTTCCTCTCCCCGTTGCCTTCCTCTGTTGTCATTTCACATTACTTTTCCTTTTTTCCGGCAGCTGTGCCAGAATGATTGCCGCGAACATCAGCACGCAGCCTGACAATTCTCTGGGCGCCAGGCTTTGTCCGAGCAGCAGCCAGCCAGAAAGCACAGAGAACACAGACTCCATACTCAGAATCAGAGAAGCGACCGTCGGATCCATCCCTTTCTGTGCCACAATCTGCAGCGTATAGGCCACACCGCAGGAAAGGACGCCCGCGTAGCCAATCGGGAGCCATGCCTGCAGGACCGAGTGAAGAGACGGTGTCTCAAAAAGAAGCATCCCCACTCCGGAAAGCAGTCCACAGACAAAGAATTGAATGCAGGACATCCGTACGCCGTCTGTCAGCGGGGAAAAATGATCGATCACCAGAATATGCACTGCAAAAACAGCAGCGCACAACAGCATCAGCAAATCCCCTCCGCCGATCACAACCCCTTCCGTCATACACAGCAGATAAAGTCCCGCCGCCGCCAGCAGGACACAAAACCAGATCTTTGCCCCCACTTTTTTCTTCCGGAAAATACCAAAAACCGGCACCAGAATGATGTACATAGCCGTAATAAACCCGGCCTTGCCCACCGTCGTATACTGAATCCCGATCTGCTGCAGAGAGCTCGCCACAAAAAGCGCCGCGCCGCAGCAAACGCCGCCAAGTGCAAGGATGCGGCGGTCTTTGTTCTGGTCTCCAGCCGGTTCGGCGCAATTCGTCCGTTCATCTTAGCCCGGCAGTTCGTCTTTCGTTGTCTTCTGCGTGAAACTCACACTCTCCCGGCTTTTTTGCCCGTCCAGAAACGCAATACACGGCAGCAGCACGATTCCGCCGATAATGCTCTTCGTAAAAATAAACGTGAATGGTTCAACATAATCCATACCAACGCTCTGCGCCACAAACGCGGCACCCCAGATCGCAGCGGTTAAAAGCAAAAGCAGCGGATTGCGCAGTGATGTTTTTTTCATAATCCTTCCTCATCCAGTAGTTTTGCTGCACAACTATTTATAAAGCAGATTGTGCAGTTCCTTTGAAAGTACTTCTGTCATTCCAGTTCCCGGCTGCGCGCCAGAAGATAGCCCTTATTATTGTGCTCCGGAAATTCCAGCACATCATAAAGCAGCTCCCGCAGCAGGGCGCCGAGCGCCGGCCCCGGCTTTCTTCCATCGGCGAGCAGATCACTCCCGGAAATCGCCA
>Ga0192276_1109_pt1 | contig 16149 bp, 7 predicted proteins | sample Koala_Koa24_I3_FD_131263 | JGI IMG/M metagenome (GOLD analysis project Ga0192276, IMG submission 131263) | Enriched cells from koala feces incubated with labeled cellulose particles, San Francisco Zoo, California, United States - Koala_Koa2-4_I3 ...
AATCATCCGGATCATATCGTCCATATCATCAGCTTCCGTCAAAAAGCTCTGCATCTCAATATGAATCACATTATACTGATTCAAATGCTTTTTAAAATCCACACTTTCCGCAATGTTCAGACCACTGAACAGTTTCTCCGAATCACAGCCACGGCTGTAATATGCGGTCAGCATATTCGCCGCCATCGACTTTCCAAAACGCCTTGGACGACTCACGCAGATAAACCGCTGTTCCGTATTCAGTACACTATTTGTAAACGCCATCAACCCGGTTTTATCCACATAAACTTTCGAGTTTACCGCCATCTGAAAATCCATATTGTCCGGATTCAAATAAATCCCCATGCCTTTTCCTCCCTGCCCAACACGTCCTCTGCCATCTGTTTCACAGTATTGATTGCGATATCTCTATTGTGCATAATCTCATGGAAAATGTCAAGTAAAACATTGTAAACACAGATAAATTCCCCGTTCGGCCATCCGGTCAAAACGGGGAATTTCCCATGATTCGCCTGTTCTATTTTGTGCTCGCAACTGTTCAGTACTTTCACAGTTACCTGTATTCTCTTCTGCTCCGTCTGCGGTACGCTCCGCCTCCGATCAGGAGAATCATTGCCGCAAGCAACAGGATCCAATAAAGGTTCAGCGGCGTGTCGTCGCCCGTCTTTACAGAAGTTGACTCGGTCTCTGTAGCATTCGTTGTCTCCGTCGTGCTGCCGGATGGTGTACTGCCATCAGCTTTTTCGCGGTTCGTGAGCGTCACATTTGCCGACAAAACGGTCTCCGATACGGTTACAGAGGATTGGTCGGCCGACATCGTATACTGGAAATCGGAATCAGCCGCGATCGGATTGCCGTCCTCATCGACCTCCGTGATGTACAGGGTCACCGGCTCGCCCTCGTCCAGCGCCACATAAACGGCCACACTTACTTCTGAATGACCGGCCATATCCAGCTCGATGATGTTATATTCCACCTTATCCGACAGGGTCTTATAATCCGGATCCGCAAAAATACCCGCATAGAACACCTCGCTGCCGGAAATTGCCTGTCCGTCCGCATCCTGAAGCTTCTTCGTAATCGTCAGCTCCGCTTCGCGGTAAAAGCCGCTCGGCATCGTGTAGAATTCATTCACAAAGTCCACTACCGCGCTTCCGCCGCCCTCAGCCACGGCCGCCGCATTGCCATTTTCATACTCTGCGTAAAAGACCGTATCATCGGAAACCGTACCTGTCACAATCGCGTTTCCGTTCGCATCACACTCCGATACATAATAGGTCTCCCCGGCATCCAGTCCGGTAAACTGCACCGTCGAAGAATCCGAATGCGTGTAGTTCAGCGCCATAATTCCCGACACGCGCTGCGTATAGCTCTCGTCACTGTACAGCGCTACATAAAATGTCTCATTTACCGCTCCGAGCCGTCTCTGCACCGCCTGCCCATCCTGATAAATCAGCGTCTTGGTCACTGATACGGTGACCGCTTTATCCGCGTCGACCTCATGCTCCGGATCCGCCATCGTCAGCTTCGCCGTGCCGCCATCCTCCGCAATAAAGGACTGACTGTCCGCAATCGCATAGCCCTCCGGCGCGGACACCTCGATCAGCTGACAGGTCTCGCCTTCCCGCAGCGACGCCGTAAAGGTATGCGCCGATCCATCTGATGTCCACTCATCCAGAATCGTTCCATCGGAGTCCACAACGCGCAGCAGCGCCCCGGCCAGCGGTTCTCCCGTGTCCGCATCCACCTTGCTGACAGAAATCGTCATCTGCACGCTTTTTTCCGTATCCGTTTCCGCCTCAGAGTCGGTTTCCGTATCCGGCTCCGTCACCGGTTCTGATTCCGATTCCATTTCGCTTTCCGATTCCGACTCCTTTTCACTCTCGGATTCGCTCTCCGACTCGGACTCCGTCGGCTGCTCTGTCTGCGCTTCCGTTACGTCTTCGCTCTGGCCTTCCGTTAAATCTTCGCTCTGACCTTCCGTTAGATCCTCGCTCTGGCTTTCTGTTACGTCTTCGCTCTGGCCTTCCGTTAAATCCTCGCTCTGGCCTTCCGTTAGGTCTTCGCTCTGTCCTTCTGTCTCCGTCTCTTTCGGATCTTTCATCGACACGCTGTTTACCACACCTGCCGTGTCGTCCACGATAAACTTCACATCCTCCGCCATCGCATAGCCTTCCGGCGCGGATACCTCGCTCAAATAATAGGTTCCTGATGGAATCTGATAAAGAACCGTCGGACCGTCCGCAGTGGTAAACTGATACTTCGGCTCTCCGTTTTCATCCAGTATCACCTTGCCGTCCGCATCCTTGAGTACCAGCACCGCTCCCTCGACCAGATTGTTCTCTTCATCAACCTTATAGATCGTCAGCGCCGTGCGCACATTCTCTACCGTCAGCGTCTGCACAGCCGCCGAATCGGCCGAATAAACGCCATTCGTCTCTGTCACTGTGCCGGACAAACTGATGGTAAAGGCCGCCACCGCATATTCCGCGACAAACCCCTCCGGATTGCCTGTCTCTACCAGCCGGTAATCGCCCGTCGGCAGCCCGGTCACCACGACCTGCCCGAACTCGCTCGTGCGAAAGACCTTGTCAAACTCCTTCCAGTAATAAAATCCGCTCTCGTCCGTCCCGGTCTCCACGCTCCCGGCGTCCCCCGGTATCTCCGCTTCGCTGCTCACATAAACCTTCTGCTGCAGAACAAACGAAGCGCCTTCCACCACGTTCCCCGCATCATCCGTCTTCGTCAGAATCACCGCGCCGCCCGAAAAAGACGTCTTCAGGGCAACCGTCACCTCATAAATCCAGCCCTGGCCGCTTTCCACGCCGCTGTACGGCAAAGGAAGCAGCGCCGACTGCACCTCCAGAATCTCTGTTCCATCCGTCTGCGCGACCAGATAAAGCCCAAGCTCCAGATCCGAAAACTTCACCGAACCGCTGCCGTCCGCAGTCGCCACAGCCGCCACATTGGCGGAGCCGCCCAGATTCGAAGCGCTCTGCCCATCTCCGCCGTCCGCCGCTGTTTCCCCGGCCAATCCGTTTTTGGAGCCGCTTCCCGCTCCCGATGCTTTCTCATCTTCCGCGTTTTTGGCATCCTCCGCCGCAAGCGCCGCCGCGTAAGCTTCAAGCTCCAGAGCCGCCGCCTGCGCCTGGGAAGAATCATTCAGGTTCTCAATCGTAATTCCGCTGGCCGCATACGCCTCCAAAAAGGTAAAGCTTCCATTCTCATACTCCGCCACCCGGTACAGCGTCAGTTCAATCCCATCGGCATCCTCGGGAAGCTGGATCGCAATCGTCCCCGTCGTCTGCTCTTCCGAGGCAAACGCAGCGCCTGTCCCCGCCAGGCAAAAAAGCAGGAGCGCCCACAACACTCGCACCGCAATTTTCTGCCATTTTTGCAAAAATCCCGTCTTCCCCATCTCGGCATCCCTCATCTTTCTTTCATACTGTCTCATACCTTTTATTTCTTCTTCCGCTTCCCAGGAGCGAAGAGAATCAGCAATATAATCACCAGCAGCACCGCGCCGCCCGCCAGCGCTCCGTACCAAAGAATCTTCGACACCGGAATCTTCTGCTTGGTCGTCGTATCCGCCGGAGCCTGCACCGAGACTACCTCGGAGGTATACTCCACACGCGTGCCGCGCACCAGCAACCGGTGCGAGTTCACACCATAAGGGGTACAGGTCAGCAGCGTCACATAATCCTCACCCTCCACGATTCGGATGTCATCCGTCTCATCCGGGAGCACGATCTTGATCTGATCCACCTGATACGCCAGAATCCGGTTCAGCACGTGGATATAAAACATATCCCCCTCTTCCATCTGATCCAGATCCGTAAACAGCTTCGCCGCCGGAAGTCCCGTATGCCCGGAAAGCACTGCGTGCGTCGACTCCCCGCCCACCGGCAGAGACGTCTCCGGCATATGCCCGATGCCCTTTTGCAGCACATCATCCTCCACCCCGTGATAAATCGGCAGATAAACACCAAGCTTCGGAATCTCAATATATCCGATGACATCCGTCACCGTCAGCAGATCCTCATAATCCGCCACCGAATCCGAGCTGCTGCTCCCACTGAGCACCGCGTTGTATTCCACCGCTGCCTCCAGCATCGCATCCAGCTCCGAAGTATCCTGCTCCTCCACCACCGCATTATAGCTGGCAATGTCCACACTCGCCGTATACTCGCAGATCCAGTTACTCAAAACCGGATATCCCATCGTCGCCACTCCCGCAGCCAGCACCAGAAAAATAAACAGGAGCGGAAGCCTTTCTTTCAATCGTTTCTTCATTTTCACAACTTCACTTTTCTCAGTATTTCTTCATTCCCCGTCTGCACAGCCAAAAACACGCGTTCAGGAATTCTCCGGCGGATGCGTCTGATTCCGCCCGTCCTCCGCAACCGCCTGTGCGGTCTGATCCTGCGCGGTCTTTTCAGACTCCGCAGCCGCCTGCGCAATCTGCTTCTTCAGACTTCTATGATAAAGGAACGCGCACAGCACCGTCAGCACTGCGGCTCCCGCAATCGCCACAATCACCAGCAGCTGCCGCTTCATCGCCGCGGACAGCCCCTTCGTCACCGTCTGCGGAGAAACAGCCGTCTCCTCCGCTTCCTCCTCGACATACTCCGTCCGCTCCCCGCGCACCAGCAGCCGATGGCTGTTAATCCCGTAAGGCGTACAGGTCACCAGCGTCACAATATCCCTGCCCGGCTCAATCTCCAGAAGCGACACATCCGTCGGCTCCACCACCGTGATATCAATCACCTCATACGCCAGAATCTCCCCGAGGACATGGATGTAAAACATATCTCCCACTTCCATCTGATCCAGGTTCGAGAGCAGCTCCGCACCCGGCAGCCCCGTATGCCCGGAAAGCGCACTGTTCGTATCCTCGCCGCCCACCGGCAGAGACGTATTCTCAATGTATCCGCAGCCCTTCTGCAGCACCTCATCCGAAGTCCCATAATAAACCGGCAAATACACACTGATCGACGGGATATCCAGATAACAGATGACATCGTCATTTACATTCAGGCATTTATCCTCATCCTCCGCATTCGTCCCATAGTACAGGTGCTGATTAAACAGCCGCGCCTGCTCCAGACGCTCCGTCGGATCCGGCTCAATATCCTCCGCCTCCAGCTGCGCCTCATAGTCCGCAATCGTCACCGACGCCGTATTCAGCGTCACATAATTTCCAATCGAAGGATACAGAATAAACCCGATCCCAATCACAAAGATGAGGAAAATCACCCCCCCATCGGATATAATCTCTTCATGTTTTCATCCTGCAGGAAATATACACCCTTCCAGTCAGAGCAATCCCAATTTAGTGAACGCAAAAGATGCTCTTTTAGAAATTCCCCGGCCCGACCAGGCCGAGCCGAGGAATGATTTCATTGCAATTGCATTTTTTTTGCAGTTGCGATATCTCAGGCAACTACACGCTTTCATTTTCAAACCAGCCCTTCACTATCTCTACATCGACATTAAGCGCCTGGGCAATCTCACTGTCATCCATCCCCATAGCGCGAAGATTAAACGCTACTTCTGCTTTTCCTTCCGTTCTCCCTTGCTCATAAATTCCTTCACTCAAATTGCACATAACATCCATCTCCTCTCTGAATTCCATCTCTGCGGCGATGTGATATTCATTCTCCAAAATATCAATACGTTCATTCGATGTCAGCTGATTTGAAAACAAAGCCCCCAAAAGCCGATGCAACTCATATTGTTCTCCCCGCTTCGGAAGCTTATTCGGAATACCAAGAAGCACAATGTTCAAAAGATCAAGCTTCCCTTTCCATTTGTGGTCGCCCAGAATGGAGTCGTCCGTAAGGTGGACGTAATCCCAAATACACTCATCCATATTCATACAAATCCAGATAGAATACACGCGCTTTAAGTCGTTGAAGTTCTTTCCTGTAAAGTCGCGCTCCTTCTGAGACGACACCAGCCGACTTACGTAAAAAACAGCGCGGTTTAAAATATCATATCCAGACGGTTCATCCTTCTGAGCCTCAACGTTGATAATAATCTGTGACAGGCCATCCCGCATTCTTACATAAAACACGATGTCAAAAATAACCAGCCCTTCCTGCATTTCTGACTGAACGGTGTTGAAGCCTTTTACATGATCACCACTCGCATTGATGTGTTCCGCATTTGTCAGTCCCGGTTCTGCCGGAACTACTCCTACATAAACATCCCCCCTCAATGCAATCCTCCACCTCTTTCGGCGGCATACCCTCAAATTCATCCACAGTCGATGTCAGTATATGCGCCAGAATGCTTTTTCTGGCAAGTAAATCTCTGGCATAACTATCGTACTGTGTCATAGAGTCTGCTGCAATCAATGTGTTCTTTAAATCTGCCCGCATCCGCAATCCCCCATTCCCTCAACCCACAAATAGCATGGGTCATTGAGCTTTTCTGTCTCCTGACAGGCAGATTTCCTGAACTTTATACCATAGGTTTACTTTACCACAGGATTTTTCCTGCCACAAGTACAAAGTATCCGAATTTCCTCCTGTCATACGGGCATATTACCATAAAATAGATTTTATTGCAACACTTTATTTATTATTGTTTTATCAACAAATTTTTGTACTTATATTGTTCTTATTAATTTTAAACGTGTCTCAATCTCTTCATAACCCAATCGTATCTTTTCTGCTCTGCTTCTCATTTTCCATCTCTTAAAAACAACTTGCGTCATTTCCTAATAAATGAGGAACGAAGCACAAAAGATATCACTCCGGTGGATTTCCGGCGTGGCGGCGAAGCCTCACCAGAAATCCACTTCAGATTTAAATCAGAGTTTTATTTGCACTATTTGCAAATCTATCTTTTTTTCTTTCTTTTTCATCCCGTTAAAGGCTTATGCCTGCTTTCTCTGCTTCTTCGTGTAAGCGATGAACATGATTGCAGCAAGGATTACGAGGGCAAGTCCGCCGAATGTGAAGAGCGTGGTACCGATGCCGCCGGTGCCAGGCATTGTCAGGCCCTTTTTATTAGTAATCGTTCCAGAAACATTTCCATTTGTCGTCCATGTAGCTTTATATTCGGTTTCAGTATTGTCATTACCACTGGTTGAAACTTTTTCTCCTTCAGTTTCAAGATCAAGCGTAACAGAAGACGTATTCTTCGCCGTAACAGTCACAGTAAGTTCTACAGGTGTTGAATCAACGCTATAGCCTGCCGGTGCCGTTATCTCGACCGCATAATACGTACCTTGATCAAGACCTGAATATGATGTTAAACCAGAGGCATCCGTCGCATTAGTCGTTCCATAATAATAGTATGTGATAACTTTATCTGGCGAAATAGTTGTCTCAATTCCCGTCGCTGGTGTCTTGGCTTTGGTTGCATCCGTGCCATAGATAGCAAACACGGCTCCGGACAAAGGTTCTTTTGTTGTATCTTTCGTATCATAATCAATTTTGAAAATCTGAAGCTCACCTACATAAGTAATAACAGAATCTTCTTCTGTCTTTGAAGTTGAATTATCTACCCAGTTATTCGTATATGTCAGCTTTGCTGAGTTCGGGTTGCCATCCTCTCCAATATTCACATTAGATCCCGTCAATGTTGCCGAAAGTTTTACAACCACTGCTTCGCCGTAATGTGCCTTAATATAATCAGAAGCAAATGCAATAGTAACAACTCCATTGCTATGCTCCACACTATAAGTATCTGCCGCTTCAGTCACAGCACCCCCACCTACAGTAACACTCTCAACTTCCTTGTATTCCAGTCCATCTGATAAGGTATCCGTAATCGTAAACACCAAATCAGTCGCATCGCTGGAATAGGTCGGAATTACAGTATCAATCTGATAGCGAACGGTGTCACCTGCAGCTGCCACATTGGCATCAACCAGTGTTTGATCTGTAGCATCACTTTCGAGGATAATCTTTTTCGTAAGTGTCGGTGTAGAATTTTTCAAGGTAACTGTCTCCGTTGCAGAAACATTGCCCTGATCATCCAGACCATCCACATTAATGAGGCAATACTGTGTAGCAGTCGATGCATCTGTAGTGCTATGAGCCGTTTCAACCAAGAGATAGTAACCTGTAACAAGACCGGATATCTCACCATCTGTTACCCCTGAAGCAACTAGCGTTGTAGCTGAAGCAGCTTCTTTCAAGGTAACCGCTAATGCAGCCGCATCTGTAGCACCATATCCTGCCACAGTTTCAAGATTATTATCGGTAATAATGTTGGAATAATCACTATTTACATCAATATTCGTATATACTGTTTTGCTATCTAAAGTCTCTACATCATAAGTTGCTATCTGATACAAGCTGTAAGTATTTCCTGAACCATTCGTAATCGAGATGGAATAACTACCACCAAGACCACTATCTGCTGCCATCACCGTTGTTGCCATTGTAAACAACATAGCAATCGTCATTGCAAGTGCCAGCCATCTTCTGACTGACTTTCTGATATTGTTTTTCATGCTCTTTTCCTCGCTTTCAAAATGTCATCTTGCTCAGTTTCGTTTTCCGTTCGTCCTGTGCCGATCTCTCGCAATGGTACTGTTCATTCGCGCCCGGACATCAGAAACTTTCATCACCAACCGAACCAGCCTAAAGATTTCTTACTTCATCTGGTTAGGTTGGATTTTGAAAACAAACCATTCGATGCCATTTTTCCTCACTCCCGGCCCGGATCATCGAGCCGGGAAGTGAAACGCATGAAATGCTTCAGAATTGAGCATTTAATATAGCATTTTTTTATGCCTGTTTTCTCTGTTTCTTTGTGTAAACGATGAACATTACCGCTGCAAGGATTACCAGCGCAAGTCCGCCAAAGGTGAAAAGTGTGGTGCCAATACCGCCGGTGCCCGGAAGGTTCAGGCCCGCGTCATTGGTGATTTCAACATTGTTTGTGTCGCCATTTGTTTTCCAGGTTACTTTGTAGCTCGATATAGTTGCTGTGTTAGCAGTGGAACCATCAGTATACGTAAAGTCCGTTACCGTTGAAGCAGTATCACCATTACTATCTAACGTAAGTACACTACTCTCTTCTGTCAGGGTTATCTTAATCGGCGTATCATCTAATGTATAGCCTGTCGGTGCTTTCGTCTCGACTGCGTAATAGGTGCCGACATCTCTGCCTTTTGTGCTTGCAATGCCATCCGATGAAGTTGTGATACTATCAACCTTAATTACATAAACCGTCGTAGTTCCTCCAACGCCATCAGAAACCTCAAGCGTTGCGGCTCCATTTGTGGTAGAATCCACTTCTTTGTAAATGTCAAATTCTGCACCAGACAAAGCTGTACCGCTGGCATCCGAAGATTTTTTCTTAATCGTAATCAAACCAGTATAGGTGATTACTGTATCCTCTTTCGTCGTAGTCGTTGTCGATGTGCCATCCCCATAATAATTATGAGAATACACCAGATGTACCGAGTTCGGGTTGCCCTCTTCACCGACATTTGCACTGTCGTTTAACTTAGCGGTAAACAATACTGTAACGGTTTGATTAGCACTCGCTACTACGATATTCGACGGAATCGTGATTGTAAACGAACCGCCACCAGTAGTCACAACGTCTGTGGTATCAATCCAACCAGCGCAATTGTTTTGTCCACCTACAGTGTAGGTTGTTGTCCCGATGGTAATCGAAGTAATGCTCTCAAAAGTGAGACCAGTACTCAGAGTATCGACAAGCTTATATACTTGATTAGTAGCGTCACTATCGTATTCTGGAATGGTTGCCTGCAGCTGATAAGTAACTGTATCACCGATAGCCACCGTATCCGCATCTTCTAATATTTCACCTTTACTATCATGTTCACTTACGATTTTCTTCGTAACTGTCGGAGTGGAAACCTTTACTTCAACTTCCTTATTTTCCTCGATAGCTACCAGAAGATACTTCGTAGAAAGATAAACATTATCACTTCCATGCACTGTTTCCACAATCAGATAGTAGCCTTTGCCTGTAACAGTAACCGTATTGTTTGATACAACGCCCCCATCAACCTGTATCGTTGTACTATCAACCGCCTTGCTTGTATCTGCCAGAGCTATTTTAGCAGCAGCTTCTGCCAGTTCAAGAGTTTCAGTATCGGTACTTCCTTTTCCACTCACGCTTTCAATATCGTCCTGCAAATCAGTAAATGGAGCCAAAGCAGTGATATTAGTATACACTTTCTGGCTTTGCAGTTCCTCTACATCAAATGCGGCAAGCTTGAATACAGCATACGTGTTGCCATTGATTTCTTCTGTTGCACTTGCACTAGAACCTACTATGGTTACCGTGTAACTGTCTGCCCCCCCCACATCTGCAGCAAGTGCTGTTGTAGCCATGCCGAGCGCCATGATTGCAGCTGACGCCAGTGCGGCCAATTTCTTCAATGTTCTTTTCATACTTTTCACCTTTTCCTCTCTAAAGATTTCCCGGTCGTTGCCGGGGTGTTGCTCTGCCCGATGTTTTCCTTTATCGGGGTATCGCTCTACCAGATGGCTTCTTGCATCGTGGAATTGCTCTCCCCAATCTTTTCTTACATCGGGGGTATTGCTTTTCCCGGTCTTTTACGTTACTTTGCCGGGGTGTTGCCTTAGCCGGGCTCTGGAACTGCCCTTCTGCTGTTTGACGACGTTTTGTCGTCCGCTGTCTGCTGCGATTCTTTTGCATTCGACTGCAAATTTCGAGGACTTTTTTATGTGGGTAGTTCTCGCAAAACTGTTTTCAGGTTTCTACAGCCGCTTGCAACCGTCTCGTCTCTGGCAGCTCCATAGGATTAAGAACTGTCTGACTTTGCTCCTCCTTTCCCAGCGTATTTATACTTCTTTTTCTTAAAGGCGTAGAGCATCCATGTTGCCGAAATCACTAAGAAGCTTAGCCCTAAGCCATAAAAGACTAACGAATATTTCGAACCGGTACCAGGCATTACAATGCCCTGACCTGATTTCTTTGTGTTAGTAATTGTAATTGTACCAGTCCCTGACAATTTGGCCGCTGATGCTGTCTCCGTACTTACACATTCAGTTGTCAAGTAAGAGGTAGTGAAATTATTCACCACTGTTCCAGAAGAATCTTTTACTGACACTTCTTTGACATAGTAACTATAGGAAGCATCCAATCCGTTTCTTGTATAAGACCAACCATCAGTATCATAATTTGACTGTCCAGCATATGCTGAGCCAAGATTCACAGTTACTACATCGCTCTCAGTTCCTGATATACTGTCAACCTGCACAAGAGTAGCTGTTACAATATAACCATCCGTCACACCACTCTCATAACCATTCCAGTCTTTTTTTACTGTGACAGAGATTGGTGTGATATCTTTAGTGTTTGTCACTGTAACTTTGTTAATCGTAGTGGTTGTTTCCGTTTCCAAGCCACTTGTAGAAGTAGTTGTCGTGACTTTCACATCGGTTGAATAGCTTGAAGTATATCCATCCACAGCTTTCTCTACGATGTAGTAATAATATAGATTTCCATTTTCATCGTATTTATCCAGATCGTTCCAAGTATAGGACAGCCCTCCATTATCATAACCCGACTCACTAGTATAAGAAGTTCCTAGCGTAATTTCTGCATAGGGCGTTGTCTCATCCGCTGAAAAGAATCCCTCTATCTCCGTCTCTGACGTCGTTTGACTCGTACCATTCACACCCGATGTTGTAAGGGTGTGAGGAAGGGTAATCAGCGAAGCTGTGAGGTTTTTCCCATATGACTGAATAGAAACTGTCTCATCATTCCACGTAAGCGTACCTTCTAAAATCAGGCTGCCGCTATCCTTAGGATATGCGCTCTCAGGATAAAGAGTAAAATCACAATCCCCAGATATACCATTAATCTCAAACACTGCATACGTACTATCCGCATATGTTTTGTAACCCAAAGAGGTAACTGTTACTCCAGTTGCGTCGACACTTAATGTCACCTCTGGTTTATAGTCAAACAATATAAGCACTGTTATACTAGAAGAAGTAACGTTATTATTTGTCACAAGACCTCCGGAATAACTGGTATCGTTATTACTTGCATACACTGTCACCGTCCACGATCCAACATCCTCATCTCCCGACCCGGACTGCGTTTCTTTCTCCGTGTTTGTCTCTGTTGATGTTTCGTTCTCTGTCTGGCTTCCAGACGAATCAACAATCTTAGCCGTAATCGTATAAATCTGTTCTGCATCACCATTACCGCTGATATCGAATTGCGTTGTGTCTGACACGGTACCTATTACGGTTGCTGTTCCTGCTGAATCATACGTACAAATCTGACCATTGTACTGTAAACGGTATTTATAGTAGGTAGTTACCCCATTTTCCGTCGATGATGCAGGAAGAGTATACGTTGCTGTCCAGTTTTCAGAACCGGAAAGGTTCCCTGCCTTATTGGTATTCCAATCTATTGTGCTCGAATCACTATATGGATGGATTCCTACCCATTCATATCCATCCGATGGAGCTGTGCAACTATTTCCATTTGCATCTACCCAGACAACATTAATTGTAACATTCATGGTTGTCGTCTCGGGTTCAGCTTCCGTATCCTTTTCTGTCGATGTCTCTGACTGAGTTGTCTCTGTCTGCTTCTCACTTTCCGTCACAGATTCTGTACCCTTCTCCGTCGAAGTTTCCGTGGCACTTTCTGTATGTGCTTCTGTCGCAGTTTCAGTTTCTGTCTTCGCAGCTTTTATCACTTTCAAAGTAGTCTCAATCGTCCCCAGCGTATTGTATTTCAAAACAACCGCGTGAACTCCCTCGGATAGTGTCTCCAAATACGCCTTTGTAAAAGTAATGATCGTAGAACCAGATGTCAATGTATAATCGCTGTCCTCCGTCAAAGTCACACCATCGACTGTCACACTCTTAAAATCACCCATTTCACCAGAACAGGTAATCACAGCCGTAGAAGTCACCTCACCTGACGTATACGTTGCATTTTCAACAGTGGAAGTAATTGCCAACGTTTCTGCCTCTGTCAACGGTTCTGTGGTGCGGTACAGGTACATCGTCACCGTTTCTGCTTGGTCTGTATCAACTGTTCCATCGCTGTTTTTCCAGACTTTCTCAACGGAAATCTGTGTTGATTCTTTCTGATTAACCACTGTAATCGTGCCAGAATCACTGTCTGATGAACCAGCCGTAACGGTACATTTTGCTTCCGATGGCACCGTCAGATTCACTTCTGTAGACGTCATAGTTGCAGTCCGATAGCCAATTGTAAAACTGCCACTCGCAGTTGTATTAATTTCTTCTATATAATACTGACCAGACGGTAGGTGTGTCCACATGTAAGTCCAGTCATCCGTACTTTTTCTGTCAAGCACATTTCCGCTGGAATCCGTTGCTTTCTGAGCGAAAAGCGTAATTATATCACCATAAGCATTCCAAGATCCCCCCTCAGTCAGGCTGGTATCTGCCACCCATTGATAAAGCTGCAGATCTACAGACCAGGTATCTGGAATGGCGCTCAACTGCGCACCGCTCGCATCCAGCCACTTCTTCGTCACGGATATAGAGGTCGAAGCTACTTTATTGGTCACAGTGACCGTGCCTGTTTCTGAAAGTCCGTTGGTGGAATATATCTGCTCTTTTGAATTAACAGTTTCAGAACCAACAGCAGTTTCCTTTACATAATAGTAATAGGAAACCTCATTACCTGTCCCCACATCTGTGCCGGATATCGGAAGGTTTGACCACGTACAAGTCCAATTATCATCAGCGGTCAGAGTCGCTGTCAATGCTTCTGTTTCTCCAGCCGGGATATAAGGTTCCAAATCACTTGGATACACGTTTCCACTTGTCAGAGTGTCCGGTGATGTTGTTGAATAATATAGAGCAACCGTCACGCTGGCAGGCAGTAAATCTGCATCGGTCACTTCTTTATCCGTTTCATCTTCGTAAACCCATTTTTTGTCTACTGTGATGCTGATTTCAGTCGGAGCCGCTGTCTCTTCCTTTGTATTGGTGATAATAATGTTACCGTCCGTGGTATAAGCGTTGTTTCCATTATTATACTGTGTCGTCGCATCAGCTCCAATCTGGTATGTTGTCGTGTAATCTTCTACCGATGACTCATTTACACAATAAATTCCTATTGGAAGCGACGTCCATGTATAAGTCCATCCCGTAAAATCATAAGAGCCGGTATCTGTCGATTTATCCTTGTTATCGGCTCCCAGCGTGATCGTTTCAACATCCACATAGGAGATCGTTGTGACACCTTCCGTGGTCGTAGTCACTCTCTGACGCAGCGTAACCGAAATAGAATCCGAATAGCCTTCTGTCAGTTCTGTCGTGCCGTCAAAAGCCAGCCATTTCTTTGTAACGGAAATCTCTGTCTTCTCTGTGTTCGTAATGGTTGCCGTACCGGATGTAGAAAGCTCATTGTTCGAGTACGTTACAAGGAATTGATCACTTATCACCTTTGCTTCCGTTCCGGATGTGTCCGCTACCTGCACTTCTTTTACATAGTAATATTCATCCGTACCGGTAAGTGCATCCAGCCCCGTCCACGTTCCGGACCAGTTGCCTGATGCTGTCAGGATAAGATCTTTCACATCGAAGCTGGTATCGTCGGCATCACCGCTTACCTGAACTTCCTTATAGGTACCCGCATTCGCGTCATCTACAACATGCTTCCAAAGCCGTGCAGTCACTGCATAGTTTGCTATGCTGCTTTCGTCTGTTACTGACCAATTCTTAGTTACACCGATTTCTGTAGTGTTCGGATTGTAGGTATTCGTCACCCGCACTTTTTCGATACTACCGTCTTTAAACCGGTTCAAATGTCAAGGACTTTTTTTTGACAGAAATAGAGCTTTCTCCAACAGTTGTAAACCATTTATAAAAATTCATTAGACAGGGGTAGAAATAGAATAGACTGAATAGCTTCGGAACAGACAGTTCCGGAGCTTTTTAGACAGCATGGACTTCGGTTCGACAGCCATGGACAAGCATCCCCCTTATGTGTGACAGACCATACGCTCAATCATGTGATGCCTCTCCAGCCTGCGTTAGTTTAAATTTCAGATGCCAGACCACCTGACTGCGCCATCAGATCTTTGGGGAGGCCGGGGGTCGGGGCTGGCCCCGACATCCCTTCCGGCTGATGAAACCTAAGTGGAGCGGTTCCCCCGCGTATAATCAGCAGGCAGACTCCGGTATCCCGAATGTTCCATCAGATCCCCGTGTCGGCCACGACCTCCAACGCGGGGGAACAAGTCTGTCAAGTGGATCGTGGAATACCGGAGCCCCGCAAGGGGCGAGGATATGCCGCGTAAGCCACTTGACAGGCGCAGAGCAGAACGGCGTTTTTTATGATGATTATGTCCTCCTGCAGCCTCCCCTGGCCGCCCGATTCTGTGGGGCGGAGTGTGCGATACCCGCTGCCGGAATCACAAGACTTTTCCATTGCAGCCGCATAAGGGCAGTATCTTCTATATATACTGTTCCAATCTGAATACCTTATGGCTGGTCTCTGCTGATGAAACCGTACATCATTCTCCTTTAGAACATCTCATTCATCGCATATACATAACTCAGTTCCTCATACTTCCTCCAGGCCAGCGGCTCCTCCAGTTCCTTCCGTCCTTCTTCCGCAAGCCCTTTCACAAACTCCAGCGCCTTCATGGCCCGGTCCAGGATCCCCTGCAGATGCTCTGCCTGGGTGTGTGCCTGTTCTTCCGCAGCCTCCCAGGTGACGATCATCTCCCTTAGTTTCTTTTGGTCCCTGCGGATGATCCCTTCCGGATCGATACGGCGCTCCGCCTTTCTTTTTTCGGCAGCAGCTTCCCGGCGTTTCGCAGCTTCCCCGTCTGCATAGGACCTGCGTACTTTTTTCAGGTCATCTGCCGCCATCATGACAGACGACGGCACCCCGAAATAACTTTCCAGCGGATAGATGCCCGTAGTCGCATACTGGTAAAATTCCGCTGGCGTGAGTGCGGCCAGGTCATACTGGTAGTGCTTTGTATTGTAGGCCTCCAGATAACCATCCACGATCTGTTTCGCATCGGAGAAAACCCTGCATCTCGCCACAAGGTCAAGGATATCGGTCTTCAGACGCCCAAAAAAGCTCTCCATCGGCGCATTGTCCTGGGAGTTGCCCCGCGCGGACACGGACTGTATAAAGCCGTCATCTTCCAAAATCTGAGTGAAAGAT
>Ga0192276_1110_pt1 | contig 15956 bp, 16 predicted proteins | sample Koala_Koa24_I3_FD_131263 | JGI IMG/M metagenome (GOLD analysis project Ga0192276, IMG submission 131263) | Enriched cells from koala feces incubated with labeled cellulose particles, San Francisco Zoo, California, United States - Koala_Koa2-4_I3 ...
CAAGCCATCGCAACCGACAAATTACGCTAGTAACCTCCCGAGGCTCTCCGTCGGCTGATAGTTATCGTCGAACAGAAGCGGTTTGTTCTTGCCGCGGCACTCGTGCGGTCCCATGTGGTTGAGCCAGGAGTGCTTGTTCGACACGCCCCAGAGGGTGACGTTCTCAATGTAATCTGAGTACTCTTTGAAGATTTCAAAGTATCTCGCATATACTTCCGCAACATCCGAAATCATTTCATCGGTAATCTCCCTCGGTCCTTCGTGCCAGTCGACACAGCTTACGTCCATTTCGGTGACGTGGAGCTTCAGCCCCGTCTTCACGTACATGTCCATTGAGCGGCGGACGCCGTCGAAACCGTGCTTTAAGACGCCGATGTTCGTGTGGCACTGAAGACCGATTACGTCGACCAGATTCCGCTCTTTCAGAGCCATTGCGGTTCTTATAATTCTATCCCGCTTGTCCGGGCGGAACTCGCTGTAGTCGTTCAGGCAGAGCTCCGAGTTCGGGAAGTACTTTCTCGCCAGCCCGTGGAGCTCGAAGAGATAATCGTCGCCGAGCTTCTCCCGGAAGACGTTTCGCCTGAGGTCGTCGCCATCCCGCCTGTCGTTCAGAGCTTCGTTGACGACGTCCCAGCAGTAGCAGTCGCCGTACTTCTCAGCCATAAACTTAAAATGCTCGTCAAGATTCGACCTCAGCTCGCTGGGTGAGAGTTGCTCGAAGACTCCCCACGGGTAGGAAGCGTGCCACGCCAGGTTGTGCCCACGGATTTTCAAGCCGTTTTCCCGGGCAAATCCGGCGATTTTGTCGGCACCGGAAGTGTCGACGACAAGTGACGGGTGCACAAGGCTCTCCCTGTCAGTAATTTCCGGGCGGAAATCAATTTCTCCCCGGTTGAATCTGTTGACATCCTCCGGCGCCGAGTAGCCGTGCGGGTGGATGTTAAGGTATTTCATCTCGTTTTCGCAGGTGACCGTATCGAAGTTTGCGGCAACAACCTCCGCCGCCTCGTCGAGCCACCAAGCCGACACCGCCGCCCCCACCGTAAAGTACGGGGCGTAGGCTTCTTTCAGGGTTTTGGGCATAATTGGGTTCCTTTCTCTGGTGCAAAAGAGGCATTACGATTCCGCCAATGCCTCTAGTTCTTCAATAGTTTTTGTGTACGTTTTACTCCTTATTTATAAACTCATACATTGCGTCTGTGCCCCGTTCAAGCTCTATAGTACAAGCCTGGCACAGATAGTCAGTGGTTTCAAGGTAAAGACCTGTTTCAAGGTCGTTAAGCTTCTCGAAGAAGTCGGTTGACGTGAGTTTTCTGTAGGCTTCTTCATGCGATACAGAGTACTTTTCCATCAGATATTTTGTTACGGACACTACTGAAAGAGCCAATGCCGTCTGTGCTTTACTCTCTGTCACAATATCACCGCCAATTAATCTCCCGGATACTCTTGATTACACTATCCGCAACACTCTGCTTTCCGATATAATACTGGATTCCTAAATTCTCAACTTCAAGATTTCTTAAAAGAATCTGCTTGGCTTCGGGGCTGTCCTTTGTGCCATAGACACCATCTTCATAGAATCTCAGGCATAAAGCTGTGTCATCATCAGCAGTTGCACCGATTACCATGTCGTAATTATGAGGCATCCCGCCATTTTTCCTGCACATCAATATGAAATCCAGCCACTCCAAATCCGCACTCGAAAACAGCTTGATATCGAGCGTTCTGAGCGCTTCAGAACGCAGTTCAATCTCATATAAATGCTCCGTGAAATCAAGCGAATCTGAGGGCTTTCTTCTCCTTAACGCTTCACGGTACTTTTTGTGCATCATACCGATGGCTTGTTCTTTAGATACAGCCATGTAGAAACCTTTTCCAAAGTCCTTGCGACTCCTGCCGGCAGTCACGTCGACCTTATCAATGACTGATATGGTGCCATGATACAGTGTGGTTTTGATTTCAGGAAACATACCGTTCAATCTCCTCCACCATTTCGTCGTTCGTCATGCTGTCAAAGATGTCGGGACATTCGGAGATGTAGTTGAGGATGGCGTGCTCCTCGTCGAGCTTCAGAAACTCTTTCGGAGTCAGATTATGAGCCTTGCAATAGCTGTCCGTGGCAACGTACATCAAAAATATTGTGTTGTTAAGCCGTTTTTCTGTCATGTACATCACCTTTCTATAGATATTAGCCACTAGCCACTAATAACCGTCTTCCCACCCATATAAGGTCTGAGCGCTTCTGGAATTCTTACTGAGCCGTCCTCGTTGAGGTTATTCTCTAAGAACGCAATCAACATTCTCGGGGGTGCGACGACGGTGTTGTTGAGGGTGTGGGCGAGGTATTTGCCGTTTTCGCCGTTGACACGGATTTTGAGTCTACGTGCCTGTGCGTCGCCCAGGTTCGAGCAGGAGCCGACTTCAAAGTACTTCTTCTGCCTCGGGCTCCAGGCTTCGACGTCGAGCGAACGGACCTTCAGGTCTGCCAGGTCGCCCGAGCAACATTCGAGAGTTCTTACCGGAATATCCATACTTCTGAATAAATCTACCGTATTCTTCCAGAGCTTATCGAACCAGTAGGGGCTCTCCTCCGGCTTGCAAACGACAATCATTTCCTGTTTTTCAAACTGATGGATTCTGTAGACGCCCTTTTCCTCGATTCCGTGGGCGCCCTTCTCTTTACGGAAGCAGGGGGAGTAGCTCGTGAGTGTCAGCGGCAACTGCTCCTCGGGGATAATCTGGTCGATGAACTTTCCTATCATCGAGTGCTCGGAGGTGCCTATAAGATAGAGGTCTTCGCCCTCGATTTTGTACATCATAGCGTCCATCTCGGCGAAGCTCATTACTCCGTCGACGACGTTTCCACGAATCATGAAAGGCGGAACGCAATAGGTGAAGCCCCGGTCAATCATGAAGTCCCTTGCGTATGCGATAACAGCCGAATGGAGCCGTGCGATGTCGCCCATCAGGTAGTAGAAGCCGTTTCCGGCGACACGACGTGCGCTCTCCAAATCGATTCCGTGGAGCTTTTCCATGATGTCGGTGTGATAAGGAACCTCGAAATCGGGGACAAACGGCTCGCCGAACTTCTCGATTTCGACATTCTCACTGTCATCCTTGCCAATCGGGACGCAGGGGTCTATGATGTTCGGGATTACCATCATAATCTTGTGGAGCTTCTCCTGAAGCTCGTCCTCGAGCTTTTCGAGCTCTGCAAGTCTTTCCGCCTGTGCGGTGACTTGCGCCTTGACCTCCATAGCCTTTTCCTTCTCGCCCTTAGCCATCAAGCCGCCAATCTCTTTTGAAAGCTTGTTTCTCTGGGCACGAAGCGAATCCGCCTCAGTGATTGCGGCTCTGTACTCCTTATCGAGCTCCGCCGCCTGGTCTACCAAAGGCAACTTCTCGTCCTGGTATTTCTTACGGATGTTCTCTTTAACGATTTCCGGATTTTCACGGATTAATTTTATGTCTATCATTGGTATTCTCTCCTATTATTTATTTTCCCCTAAGTTTTCAAGGATTCGGGCAATCTTCGCCAAGTCCTCTTCCGAATAGTACTCGATTTCGAGCTTGCCTTTGCCGTTTTTGCCGGAGACGGTGACCTTTCTGCCGGTGGTCTGGGCGAGCGAGAGCTCGATTTCACGGAGGAATGTCTCCTTTTGTGGGGATGCTTTCGGCTTTTTCTGGGTGGCTTTGGCTCGGACGAGCTGTTCGAGGTTCCGGACTGTCAGCATATCTCGCTTGACTTGCAAGGCAAGTTCAGCTCTCAGCTCTTCATTCTCGATTCCGGCAAGGACTTTTGCGTGTCCGACCGAAATTTCGCCTTCACGAACCATTGCGAGAGTCTTCTCATCCAAACTCAGAAGCCGAAGCGAGTTCGCAACCGCAGGGCGGGACTTATTAACGACCTGCGCCACTTGCTCCTGGGTGTAGTTGTACTTGTCCATCAGCTCTTTGTAGCCGAGGGCTTCTTCGACCGGATTGAGGTTCTCACGCTGGAGATTCTCAACAAGCGCAAGCTCCATCGCACCCTTGTCGTCGAGCTCTTTTATGACGACGGGGACTTCGTCAAGACCCGCCATTCTTGCGGCACGCCAGCGTCTCTCCCCTGCTATTATCTGATATCCGCCCGTTTCAAGCGGACGGACAAGAAGCGGTTGCAGAACGCCATGCTGTTTTATCGATTCCGAGAGCTTTGAGAGCGCTTCGTCGTCAAAATCGGTTCTCGGCTGGTCCCTGTTCGGCGAGATTTCCGTCAGCCTGAGGGTTTTCTGTTGCTGTCCATCGGTTTCATTCTGGGAGAAGAGTGCGTCCATCCCCATTCCGAGTCCTTTTATCTTAGCCATAAAATCCTCCTTCCGTTACGACTTTCTGCCGTAGGTCTGACCGGTTTTCTTCTTTGCCCGTTCGAGAAACTCGATGCAGAAGTTTTCATAGGCTTCGGCGCCCTTCGAGCTCCTGTCATAGTACATAATCGGCTTCCCGTGGGACGGCGCTTCTGAAAGTGCTACATTCCGGGGAATTACCGTCTGGTAAACGTCGTTTGGGAAGTACTTTTTGACCTCCGCCACGACCTGTGCTGTCAGATTATACCGACCGACATACATCGTGAAGAGTATTCCCTCGATGTACATATACGGATTGTAGCCGTCCTTGATGCGCTTTATCGTGTCCATCAGCTGGACAAGTCCTTCGAGCGAGTAAAATTCGCACTGAATCGGTATAAGAACCGAGTCGCAAGCAGCCAATGCGTTCAAAGTTATGATACTCAGTGACGGCGGGCAGTCTATAAGTATAAAATCGAAGTCATTTTTGACCGGAAGTAGTTGCATTTTGAGCCGCATAAGGCGGTTTTCGACGCCTGCAAGCTCGATTTCTGCTCCGGCAAGCTTCTGCGCCGATGACAGAAGCGAAACGCCCTTGAATGCAGTCGGGACGATGGCTTCAACCGCCCGGCACTGACCTATCAGCACTTCATAAACGGTGCTTGTGATTGCCCTTTTCCGGACGCCGAGACCGGTTGTGGTGTTGCCCTGGGCGTCGATGTCGACGACGAGGACTTTCTTCCCTTTCCCGCCGAGGGCGGCGGCGAGATTAACAACGGTAGTTGACTTCCCAACTCCGCCTTTCTGATTTGACACGGCGATAATCTTCCCCATGATACGCTCCCTTACTATTAGTCTTGCGTGAGCCAGTACCTCTATCCATACGTACTCTCACACCTCTAATAATAAGTATAGCACAAATTTCAGAGTTTGCAACCGGTTTCGACAAATTTTATTTTGGGGATGTTCTGCAATGTTCCACATGGAACATTTTTATTTTTTGAGAGGGATACGAATGTGGTAATCGAGGTAATCCTCCGACTGCTTCTTATCAACATTCACGTCAACTCCTGCGATTTGCATTGTCTCGACCGCTTTATTAATAGTGTTCGTGAAGAGACGGAGGTCTTTGAGGACGGAACTGCCTTTGCGGATTCGCTGGCAGTATTTGTCGTATTCAAGCATACTGTCGACCAAAGCCTCCGTTCTTTCGACGTTCAGATTCCCTTTTACGACCTTTTTCAGCGCTTCATCCCGTTTTTCATCCGTCGGAAGCTTTAAAAGTGCCCTTGCATGGCGCTCGGAAAGCCCGTTTTCGGTGATAATTTGCCTCTGCGAACTCGTGAGTTTAAGTAAGCGGAGCTTGTTTGCTAACGTCGACTGGGCGTAGCCGAGCCTGTAGGCGGCGTCCTCCTGGGTCATTCCGTAGAGGTCGATTAGCTTCGAGATTGCGTCCGCCTCCTCAAAAAAGCTCAGATCTTCACGCTGAAGGTTCTCGACGAGTGAAAGTAGCGCCGAAGTCCGGTCGCTGGCTTCGGTTATAATGCACGGGACGGTCGCAAGCCCCGCAATCATCGCCGCACGAAGCCTCCTCTCCCCTGCAATCAGCTCGTAACCGTGGGGAGTCTCCCTCACCGATAAGGGAGAGATAATCCCGTCCGCCTTGATGCTCGCCGCCAGGTTCATGAGCTCATCCCGCTCAAAGGTCTTGCGTGGCTGGTATGGGTTCGGCGCAATCTCCTCGCAAGGAATCTCCACAACCCGTGCCGCCAATTTCTCCTTCTTCGGCAGGAAAATTTTTGCCATAATATCACGTCCTTGTAGTAAAAGTGTAATTCTGTATACACATTTTACCATAAACATGAGATTATTTCCAGAGGAAAATATCGGGAGGATTCGACGGGAAACCCCTCCACCAACGCCTTCGGCGTCGGTCCCCCTCCCCTTTCAGGAGAGGCTATTATTACTTTGCCATAAATTCTTGCGTGAGTATAAAAAAAGGCTCCCCTGAAAGGGGAGCGCAGAAGTTCGCAAGCGAACTTCGGGAGATTTGCTTCGCAAACTCCGACTGAGGGGTTTCTATTTCACCACCCGCCTGGGATACTTCCCTGGCGTCGTCCTCAGCTTATCCACAACGACCAGCGTCCTGGCGTCGCCATTCGGGAGGTTATACTCGGTGATTTGGGAGACTTTGCCGCCGAGTTTATCTATAATTTCCTCCGCCTGGGTGATTTCTTCCCCGCAGTCACTGCCTTTCAGGGCAAGGAACTTGCCGCCAACTTTCACGTAGGGCAGGCAGTACTCACTGAGAACCGACAATTTTGCTACTGCCCGGGCGGTTGCGACGTCGAAAGTTTCACGTAGAACAGTCGGTGCCCCGGCACGTGCGCCGTCTTCGGCTCTCGAATGGATGCAGGTGGCATCAAGATTCAGGGCGTCCGAAACCTCCCGAAGGAAATTCACACGCTTGTTGAGGCTGTCGAGAAGGGTGAGCTGAAGGTCCTCCCGAATGATTTTCATCGGAATGGACGGGAAACCGGCGCCGGTGCCGACGTCGATGAGGGTGGCATTTTGGGGAACTTCAACCTTCATGAGCGGCAAAAACGAGTCGACAAAGTGCTTTATGATAATGCCCTCACTGTCGATGACGGCTGTCAGGTTCATCACCTTGTTTTTCTCAACAAGCATGTCCGCATATGTTGAAAATGCGGCGATTTGCGGGTCGGTTAAAAGCAAGTTAATTTTCAGAAATGCCAGTTTCAGGCTGACTTCATCAATTGCCGCCATTTGATTCCCTCCTCTTCTTTTCGAGCCAGATTAGCAGGACTGAGATGTCGGCGGGATTGACGCCAGAAATTCTCGACGCCTGACCGACGCTTAAAGGCTTTCTCTTCTGGAGCTTTTCCGCCGCTTCAAGCCGCAAACCCTGAATCTCCCGATAATCGGTGTCCGGGGAGAGCTTTTTTGACTCAAGCTTTCGCATGTCCTCGACCTGCTTCAGCTGGATGTTAATGTAGCCCTCATATTTGATGCGGAGTTCCGCCTGTTCGGTGACTTCTTCCGGCAGTTCGGGGCGGTTTTTGTCGGCACAAATCAGTCCCGAATACTTCACCTGCGGACGGCGAATCAGCTTAGCAAGGGTCGTGCCGTTTGATATCGGCTCGGTGCCGCTATTAATAAGGTACTCGTTGAGAGCTTCCCCCGGCGCCACGTTCGTGTGTTCAAGACGGTCGACTTCCTCCGCAATCATCTTTTCTTTCTGAAGGAGCCGCTCGTATCTCTCGTCCGAAATCAAGCCCACTTCGTGACCGATTGGCGTGAGACGCTCGTCGGCATTGTCTTCTCTGAGAAGAATCCGGTACTCGCTCCGGGAAGTCATCATCCTGTAAGGGTCGGTGACGCCTTTCGTCACCAAATCGTCGACAAGAGTACCTATATAAGATGAAGCACGGTCGAGAATCATCGGCTCCCTGCCCTGTAACTTCAGGGCGGCGTTGATTCCGGCGACCAGACCCTGAGCGGCGGCTTCCTCATACCCCGACGACCCGTTGAACTGCCCCGCACCGTAGAGACCCGGGTGCTCACGGAATTCGAGTGTCGGAAGTAACTCCGTTGGGTCGCAACAGTCGTACTCGATGGCATACGCCGGACGCATAATCTCGACATGTTCAAGTCCTTTGATAGTTCGCAAAAATTTTAGTTGTACATCTTCCGGCAGGGATGAACTCATCCCCTGAAGGTAGTATTCGTCGGTGTCAAGACCCATTGGCTCGATAAATAATTGATGTCTTGGTTTATCCGAGAAACGGACTACTTTGTCCTCGATGGACGGACAGTACCGGGGACCGACTCCCTCAATACGACCTGCGTACAAAGGCGAGCGGTCGAGGTTGTCTAGAATAATTCTGTGCGTCTCAGAATTGGTGTAAGAGATGTAGCAGGAAACCTGATTTTTAAGTTCGCCCTTCGTCTCGAACGAAAATGGGATGATATGCTCGTCGCCATCCTGCTTCTCTAGGACAGAAAAATCTATCGAGCGCTTGTGGACTCTCGCCGGCGTTCCGGTCTTGAATCTGCGGATAGAAATTCCCAGTTGTTTAAGTGATGAAGTAAGTGCCTTTGCCGGCAAAGTTGCGTCTGGTCCCGACTCATAATTCGACTCGCCGACATGAATCTTTCCGCCTAAGTATGTGCCCGTCGCAATGATAACCGCCTTGCAGTCGTAGTACCCGCCGAGCTTCGTGCGCACTCCCGAAACGGCTCCCAAATCGTCGGTGAGGATTTCGGTAATCTCCGCCTGCTTGATTTCGACATTCGGCTCGCTCTCCAAAACCTGCTTCATATAAATGTGGTACTTGACCCTGTCCGCCTGCACCCGAAGGCTGTGAACGGCAGGACCTTTACCGAGATTGAGGACACGAGACTGGATGAAGGTGGCGTCCGCCGCCCTGCCCATCTCGCCGCCCAGGGCGTCAATCTCCCGGACGAGGTTGCCCTTCGCCGTCCCGCCAATCGACGGGTTGCAGGGCATGTTTGCAATGCCGTCAAGGGTAATCGTGAAGATTCCGACCCGGAGACCCAGCCTCGCCGGAGCCAGCGCCGCCTCAATCCCGGCGTGCCCCGCCCCGATGACGACGATATCAAATTTTCCCATAAAGTTGGTAGATGTGTCCATTTTGGTTGCCTCTTATATATTACTAATAGTAAATTTGGTATGTAATATTTCAAATTGTAGGGGCGGATATCATCCGCCCGTTGTTGTGCCGACCTATTTGTTCGGGCGGATAATATCCGCCCCTACATTATTTTCCTACACAAAACCTCTCAAACAGATTATTCACAACCGCCTCAGTAGCTCTCTCCCCAGTCAGCTCAAGAAGCGCGTTCAGCGCCTCGTCCATATAGATGGTGACGGCGTCGAGGGTGATGCCGGATTGGTACTCGGCGAGGGCGAGGCGGACGTAGTCAAGCGCCTTCGAGACCTGTGAGCGCTGGCGCTCGTTGATATAGATTTCGGCGGTATCCGAACTGCCGCCCAGTTTGAAGAGATTGGCTATCATTTCGGGCAGTTTTTCCAAGCCTTCGCCTGAATTTGCCGATACAGAAAGTATATTCTCGTCCGAAAAATACTCTGAGTCTAACTTTTCCGGCAAATCAGACTTGTTCAGAAGCAGGATGTGCGGCTTGTTTTTTATTTTTTCGAGAATTTCACGGTCGGTGTCGGTGAGCTCTTCCGAAGAATCGAAGACAGCAAGAACAAGCTCCGCATTTTCCAGTTTTTGTGTGGCAAGGTCAACACCTATACACTCAATCGGGTCGACGGTGTCCCTGATTCCGGCGGTGTCACTTAGCTTCAGGACGAAGTCCCCCACCCTCACCGACTCCTCGATGACGTCACGGGTGGTGCCAGCATTCTCGGTGACGATACTGCGCCTGTACCCGAGAAGCTGATTCATTAAAGTCGACTTTCCCACGTTCGGTCGCCCGACGATTGCTGTGTCGATTCCCTGACGGAGGATTTTTCCCTTGTCATAACTCGTTAAAATATGTTCAAGCCTATTGATTATTTCTGAAAGGTCGGAGCCAAGATGTGTGGTGTCAGCATCGGGAATGTCCTCGTCGGGGTAGTCTGACCAAGCCGCAAGGTTTCCGGAAATCTTAACCATATCTTCGGCAACAGCGTGAATATTTTTACTGAGATTACCCTCCCTCATGGCTCTTGCACTTACCAGTTCCCGTTCACCATTTGCGGAAATAATATCCAGTACGCCTTCCGCCTGAGTGAGGCTGAGTTTGCCACTGAGGAAAGCCCTCTTCGTGAACTCCCCCGCCGGTGCAGGCTCGGCACCATTTTCAATTATCAGTTTAAGAATTTCTCTGGCTAAGTAAACCCCGCCGTGGCAGGAAATCTCGACGGTGTCCTCGCCGGTGTAGCTGTGTGGAGCTCTGAACACCGTCAGTATTACATCATCGAGTGTCCGCCCACCGCGGACAATTTTTCCGTACTGACAGGTGTAGCCCGCCATCTCCGACGGCGCAGTTTTCCCCACGAATATATTATCAGCTATCCTAAACGAATCCTCCCCACTCATGCGTATAACAGCGAGCCCGCCCTGATAGACGGGAGTGGATATTGCGGCGATGGTTGACATGGGGTCACCTCTTTCAATATTTTATAGTACTTGCCAGTGTCCGTTTCTTCTTGTTCCTATCCGTTCAATCATATTTTTTTCTTTTAAAGAAGCAATAATTCTGTCAACGGACCGTGGCGACTTTCCACAAGCTTGGCATATTTCTTTAATTGAAATATTTGCGTTATCTTTTATTAAGCTTAGGACAAAAGCTTCTGATTCAGTAATTGCATCGCTTTTAACGCCATTTTTAACGCCATTTTTAACGCCATCAGATGTCATAATAATTTTTTCTTCTCGATAAAAATCTAAAGTGAAGTCACTTTCATAGTTTATGTACGAAATTTTAACATTGGCTTTTTCGCACAAAGAATATATCTTTTTCAATCCAGACCCAAAAGTCTCAACATCATTGCACAGATACAACATTCTCGAAATCAATTCATTTCGCAAGAAAGAATGCATATCATGATTTACAAAGTCTTCTGGCGAATACTCATTTGCAAATGAGCCCGGGTTTATAATAGAAATGCGATTTGAGTAGATATCGATTTCGTGTTGAACCATTGAATCATATCTTGCATGTGCAAAGCTGTTGATAACAGCCTCTCTGATAGCATCGACAGGAACCTCAGGAACCTCAATCCGATGAATTCCATCACCGCTCATTTCAAGCTTCCAGCGAATATTTCTCTTGATATAGCTGATAGCTTCATCAATCAGTTCAAAGATATTACCTTCTACTCTGGTAATATCAAGAAAAGTCGTTTTATGCTCGGTAGCAAACACTGCCATTTTAAGTGTTATAGGCTTATTTTTAGAAAATAATGCTCTTCCTGCGTTCGTGAGTTGACCGTCGATAAGAAGTCCCAGCTTTCCCATAAGCACAGACTTATCGTTATCCATCTCCGGAAGTCTTCCACAAGAAGTTGCGTTCTTATAAAATTCCGCCAAAGTCTCATCGCTGACATCATCAATTGTTTCTTTAGATGGCGTGTTTTCCCAATGCTCTTCATACTCCCTGTTAATCATCATGTTGCGAAGCTCTCCGGGTGACATTTCCCTGTCTTCATCAGCAACACGCTTGTAGTACTTGCCAAACGCAGAATATGGTTTATCTTTTCCTTCAAAGCTTACCTTTATCACTTCAACATCATCAATCAAAACAGTCTTGATTTCAGGAAAAATCTGAGGCTTTATCGCTTCGTAAATCTTGCGGGATATATCCCTGAGAGTGGAATCAACTATAGTGAACCTGGACGGAACGCCGTCATTATTTAATCCAAAATATACAGTTCCCATCCCATGCTTGTTGAGCATCGAAGCAATAGAAATTACCGCCTGATTCAGTTCTCCGGTAGTCTTCTTAAACTCCGTAATTTCATCTTCTCTTAGCATATCCACTATAAATCACCTCACAAAAACTCTCCGGCGGCTTCAAAAACCCTGAAACCGCCGGAGAAGCCGTGTTCTTTAGAATTCAATCTTTGAGTAGAGCCCGGTGTTGCCCATGTCGTCTTCCGGCTTGGGCTTCTTGTAGTCCTTCTCAAACGAGCTGGAGATGTCGAGGCTTCTTGCCTTGAAGTCTTCACGGCGTCTGCCACCGTTCTTCCTGTAGCCGCCGTTACGGTTGCCATCTCTGCGGTCGTTTCTTCCGTTATTGTTATAACGTCTGTTGCCGCCGTTGTTATAGGGTCTTCTTTCGGTGGAGGAGATGAGAACCTTTCTATACGGATCTTCGCCTACGGAGCGGGATGTGCATCCCTCAACCTCAGCAACTGCCGCATGGATGATTCTTCTCTCGTAAGGATTCATAGGTTCAAGGGACATCGTTCTGCCGGTTCTCTTTGCCTTCTCAGCCATCTTTCTTGCAAGTTCTTCGAGCTGAACCTTTCTTCTTGCTCTGAAGCCGTCGCAATCGAGGGTGATGCGATAGAACTCCTTGTCCTGCTTGTTGCAGGCGAGGGATGCAAGATACTGCAAGCTGTCGATGGTCTCTCCACGTCTTCCGATGATGCCGTCGACGCCTTCGCCGGACAAATCGAGAACTGCGCCCTCTTCGGTCTCGGTGATGGTGATGGTGGGCTTGACGTAACCCATTGCGACCATGATGTCGCTGACATACCTTGCGGCGATGTCCGCCTTGGTCTCGGGCTTTACGTACTCGCCCTCAACCTTTGCTTCACCTTTCATTCCGAAAAGACCCTTTTTCGGCTCTTCAAGGACGGTGAAGGTGATTTCCTCAGCCGGCACCCCGAACTCTTCGCAAAGCTTAGCCTTTGCCTCTTCAACTGTTTTTGCTGTTACTGTACTCTTCATTTTTGGTCTCCTTTATTAGACAGCAAGCACCGAATGGTGGTGTGTGGTGTGGTGGGTGCCTTGCTGAATTGATTGAATCTTTTGGCAATACCTGTGTAGGGGCGGATATCATCCGCCCGAAAATGTATTGGCGATGTGTGACGGGCGGATAATATCCGCCCCTACAAATTATTCTTCGTCTAAGCTATCCCCATACTTCTCCGCATATCTTCTGCGGGCTTCGTTGAGGGTGTTGCGCTCGGCTTCCTTCTTCTGGGCACGGGAGAGTTTTACCTCTTCGGGGGCGTCTTCGTCGTCCTCTTCTTCTTCGTCATCATAGGACTTTGCAAGCTTTGCACGTCCGGCGTTTTCTGCCTGCTGGGCTTCTAAAGCCTGCTGATAGATGGACTTCTTCTTGCGCTTCTTCTTTGCCTTTTCGTTGTCTTTGGCAATAATCTTGTCGATTCTTGCGGGGGTCATATAGAGATTGAGCCCTACAGTCTGTACTAAAGAGAGCAAGCTCGAGAATATCCAGTAGATACCGATACCTGCCGGGAAGCTGAACGCAATCCAGAAGGACAGAAGCGGCATCGCATAGAGCATTATCTTCATGGAACCGGATGTTGCGGCTCCGCCCTTTTTCTTTGTGTAGTACTGGGAAACGAACGTGAGTATGAGCTGCAAAGCAAGGGACATAATCGGGATAAGAACAAGTATTGATGTCCAGCTCGGGTAGTCTCCCAGATCGATTCCTAAGAATGTGTAGTCAAAGTCGGCGCAGAGGTCGACGACATCGTCGTCAAAAAGGTCGGGATAGACCTTTGCGACGGAAATTACGAGAAGCTGTGCCCGGTTGCTGGTCGCAACAAGTCGGGACGAAACGAGATTCGAGTCTAGGAAGTACTCATCGAGTCCTATCATTTCGCCATTATAATCGTATGCGTCGTTATAGAGCTCAAAGTAGCCTGCAAGCTCTTCAAGTCTTTCATCAGAATAGTCGGCGAGGTCAGAGTCTTCCTCAGCCTTATATTCAAGAAGTATATCATAAAGATTGGTGTTCTCGGCAAGGATTTCGGAAACTGTCGTCTCGTGCTCGTCGATAACCGAGCTTACGGCATAGACATCCGTTACCATCTCTTCTGCGGCGTCGAGTGAGTCGCTGTCGACGTTTCCTATGTAGGAAAGAGGCGCATATACAACCTCGATGATTGCGAAGAGCAAAACGAAGGTGATGAGTGTCGGGAGACAGCTTCCCATCGGGTTGACGTTCTCCTGATTATAGAGCTCCATCGTGGCTTCGTTGAGCTTGTCCTGGTTGTTCGCATATTTTTTCTTGATGGCTTCAATTTTCGGATTGAGCCGGTTCATCTTCTCCGTCGAAATCTGCTGATTGACAGACGACGGAAGCATTATAAGCTTAACGATGAGCGCGAACAGAAACAGCGCCCACCCGTAATTTCTTACAAGCAGATAACAAAAGTAAAGAATTTTGCCGAATGGCCAAGCGATGATACTCCACATAGTTCAGTTCCCCCAATGTTCAGGTCGTGGGTTTGTTTTTCTTTTTTATATTCTCACGCATTTTGCGCTTCTTTTCAGATTTAAGTGTGTATAGATGCCATTTTTCCGGCACATAGTCAACTCCGCCCTTGCTGTAAGGGTTGCAACGGAGGATTCGCCAGAAGCCGAGGATGAGACCTCTGACGGCGCCGAACCGTCTCACTGCTTCGAGAGTATACTGCGAGCAGGTCGGGTAATACCGGCAACAGGGAGGCTTCAGTTTGGACAGGTGCTTCTGGTAGAATTTAATAAGTGCAATTACAATGTACTTCATACTATTATCGTCGCCGAAGGCGACTCAACCATTGTACATTGTACATTGTACATTGTACATTAATTTCGCATTGATTTCAAAACTTTAGATACCAGTACTCTCTCAATATCTCCGGTCTTAACTCCTACAATCCCGGGACGTGCCACGAAAATTATATCATAGCCCACCGGCATAAGAATCTCGTTTTTGCGATAAGCTTCTCTTAAAATCCTTTTTGCCCGGTTGCGGACGACGGCGGAGCCTATCTTCTTTCCGGCAGTGATTCCGAAGCGGTTATATGAGAGCTTATTCGGCATATAGTAAGCCGTAAAATATTCGGTTGCAGTGTATCTCCCCTTGCGGTAAAGCCGCAGGAATAACTTGTTGTCTTTTATATGTTCTGTGTAAAGCATGTCTTTGGTTTATGGTGGGAAGTTTGCCGAAGGCAAACTTCTCGCTTTCGGCGCCAGCCGAAAGTGTTTGCACCGGTCGCCGACTATTGTCAAACAACCGGTGCTTGTGTTTCAGATTAGTAGGTGAGTCTGGCTCTTCCTTTAGCACGTCTGCGTGCCAAAACCTTTCTGCCGTTACGAGTGGACATTCTCTTGAAGAAGCCGTGCTCCTTCTTTCTGTGAAGCTTCTTGGGCTGGTAGGGTCTTTTTACCTGCATATTCCCGCCTCCTTACGTCTGGGAGTTATTTTAACGTTCCATGTGGAACGTGCCTCCACATAGAACTTGGTTATCACTCATTAGCACATTTAGCCTATGATACAACCGTACAGACTAGTATTATATAAGAAAAATCAGTGTTTGTCAAGCGTTTTTTGGTATTCTTTTTTTGAGGGTATATTATAAAATAGTCTTGAAAATCAGTCGGAAATATGGTATCATAGTAATCAGGAAAATATGACTCAAAATAAAGTTAAATCTGAGGCAAAACACACATTAAGATAGAAAGGCAGAACACTCCTATGGAAACATTTGCAGAAGTTTATGAAAACGTAAAACGGGTATGCCAGGCGGACCCGAAGGTTTCGGAAATTGGCTACAACCGTTGGATAAAGAATATCGAGCCGGGCAAGATGGAAGGCACGAAAATCACTCTCTATGCTTCCTCCGACTTCATGAGACGCACCACCGAGGAAATCTACGGTGCTGTTTTTGAGCACGCTTTTGAACAGGTAATGGGTTTCCCGGTTGAGATTACATTTGCCGTCAAGGCTAATCCCGACCAGGCTCAGGAGGACGGCTTCGACGAAATCGAGCGCCGGATGGAAGACCTTATGAACTCCCACAAGAGAAGCGACTATGAGCTTACTTTTGAGAACTTCATCAAGGGCAAGTCGAACGAGCTCGCCTATGCCTATTGCATTGCGGTCAGCGGCAAG
>Ga0192276_1112_pt1 | contig 15788 bp, 10 predicted proteins | sample Koala_Koa24_I3_FD_131263 | JGI IMG/M metagenome (GOLD analysis project Ga0192276, IMG submission 131263) | Enriched cells from koala feces incubated with labeled cellulose particles, San Francisco Zoo, California, United States - Koala_Koa2-4_I3 ...
AATTCTGTGAGGACTGTGTGATGGTGGCGCACAACGCCTCCTTTGATATGAGTTTTATTGAGGAGAATTGCCGCCGGCTGTCCATCCCCTGTGATAAGACGGCGGTGGATACGGTGGCAATGGCGCGTGTTCTTCTTCCTGCCCTGAACCGGTTCAAGCTGGATACGGTCGCGAAAGCGGTCGGTGTGCCGCTGGGACATCATCATCGCGCGGTAGACGACGCAGGATGTACGGCGGAGATTTTTGAAAAATTCTTAGGAATGCTTCGCAAACAGGACATCACGACGCTCGCCGAGCTTAATGAGCTGGGGCATTCGTCGAAGGATCAGATCAAAAAGCTGCCGACCTATCATGCGATTATACTGGCTGCGAATGAAGTCGGTCGGACGAACCTGTACCGGCTGGTGTCGTGGTCGCACATTGATTATTACAACCGCCATCCGCGCATTCCCAAGAGTGTGCTGGAACAGTACCGTGAGGGATTGCTGCTCGGTTCCGCCTGTGAGGCGGGAGAACTGTACCGTGCGCTTGTCCGCGGAGCTTCCGCGCCGGAGGTTGCACGGCTGGTCGAATTTTACGATTATCTGGAAATTCAGCCGCTCGGCAATAATATGTTTATGACCCGGGAGGATTATGAGGATCGCAAGACCGTAGAAGAGCTGCAGGATCTGAACCGTCGGATTGTGGAGCTGGGCGAGCAGTATCATAAGCCGGTTGTAGCTACCTGTGACGTCCATTTCCTGGATCCGCAGGATGAGATTTACCGACGGATCATCATGGGGAGCCGCGGGTTTAAGGATTCTGATGAGCAGGCGCCTCTTTATCTGCGTACGACGGAAGAGATGCTGAAGGAATTTACATACCTTGGGGAAGAAAAGGCTTACGAGGTTGTTGTCACAAATACAAATAAAATCGCGGATATGTGTGAGCGGATTTCTCCGGTACGTCCGGATAAATGTCCGCCTGTCATCGAAAACTCCGATCAGATTCTGCGAAATCTGTGCTACGAAAAGGCGCACGAGATTTACGGGGAAGAACTGCCGCCGATTGTGTCGGAGCGGCTGGAGCGAGAGTTGAACTCCATCATTTCCAACGGCTTTGCCGTCATGTATATCATTGCGCAGAAGCTGGTGTGGAAATCAAACGCGGATGGGTATCTGGTTGGCTCGCGAGGCTCGGTCGGTTCGTCCTTTGTGGCGACGATGTCCGGAATCACAGAGGTCAACCCTTTAAGCCCGCACTATATCTGTCCAAACTGCCATTACAGTGATTTTGATTCAGAGGAAGTCAAAAAATATGCCGGTATGGCGGGCTGCGATATGCCGGATAAAATCTGCCCGAACTGCGGAACAAAGCTGAAAAAGGAAGGATTTGATATTCCGTTCGAGACGTTCCTGGGATTTAAGGGAAACAAGGAGCCGGATATTGACCTGAACTTCTCCGGTGAATACCAGAGTAAGGCACATAAGTATACGGAAGTTATTTTCGGGGCGGGCCAGACCTTCCGTGCCGGGACGATCGGCACGCTGGCGGATAAGACAGCGTTCGGATATGTGAAAAACTATTATGAGGAACGCAATATCCATAAGCGAAACTGTGAGATCGACCGCATTGTGCAGGGCTGCGTCGGTGTGCGCCGGACGACCGGGCAGCATCCGGGCGGAATCATTGTCCTGCCGATCGGGGATGAGATTTACTCCTTTACGCCGGTGCAGCACCCGGCGAACGATATGACGACGGACATCGTGACGACGCATTTTGACTATCACTCGATCGACCACAACCTGCTCAAGCTTGACATTCTCGGACACGATGATCCGACCATGATCCGTATGCTGCAGGATCTGACGGGGCTGGATCCAAAAGAAATTCCGCTGGATGATCCGGGAGTCATGTCGTTGTTTACGAGTACGGAAGCGCTGGGCATTACGCCGGACGATATCGGCGGCGTGCCGCTTGGCTCTCTGGGAATTCCGGAGTTCGGCACCGAATTCGCCATGCAGATGCTGATTGACACAAAACCGAAATATTTTTCCGATCTCGTCCGCATCGCGGGTCTGGCGCACGGTACCGATGTGTGGCTGGGCAACGCGCAGACACTGATCCAGGAAGGGAAGGCGACCATTTCTACGGCAATCTGTACCCGAGACGATATCATGATCTATCTGATCAGCAAGGGCATGGACAGTGAGCTATCCTTTACCATCATGGAGAGCGTCCGCAAGGGCAAAGGCCTGAAGCCGGAGTGGGAAGAAGAGATGATTGCACACGACGTGCCGGACTGGTATATCTGGTCCTGTAAAAAGATCAAATACATGTTCCCGAAAGCACACGCAGCGGCCTACGTGATGATGGCATGGCGTATCGCGTACTGCAAGATCAATTATCCGCAGGCCTATTATGCCGCGTATTTCAGCATTCGCGCGTCCGGGTTTGATTACGAACTGATGTGCCTGGGAAAAGAAAAGCTGCTCTACCATATGGCGGATTTTGAAAAACGTATGGATACCCTGAGCAAGAAAGAACAGGATACATACAAGGACATGAAGAGCGTGCTGGAGATGTACGCGCGGGGGATGAATTTTGTGCCGATTGATATTTATAAAGCACAGGCGACGCGCTTCCAGATCGTCGGGAATGACATCATGCCTTCCTTAAGCTCCATCTCCGGACTGGGCGATAAGGCGGCCGCGTCCATCGTAGACGCCTGCAAGGACGGGCCATTCCTCTCAAAGGATGATTTCATGACGCGCGCCAAGGTCGGGAAGACGATGACGGATCTGCTCGTCGACCTCAAAATCCTCGACGGGCTGCCGGAGACGAATCAGTTGTCGATCTTTGATATGATGGAGTGATAGTATGCTTGAGATTTTCTGCCCAGATGAGTATCTGGATTCTGCGTATGTGATTGATTATGCGGATTTTTATCGGCGGGGGTATCGGGGGATTGTTTTTGATATTGATAATACGCTCGTGCCGCATGGTGCGCCGGCGGATGAGCGGGCGCGGGCGCTGTTTTCTTATCTGGGCTCGCTGGGGTTTTCGTGCTGTCTGCTTTCGAATAACCAGCGGGAGCGGGTGGAGATGTTTAACCGCGAGATTGGGGCGTATTTTATTGAGGATGCGCATAAGCCGTCAAGGAAGGGGTATGAGCGGGCGATGGAGACGATGGGCACAACCCGCTCTACGACGTTGTTTGTCGGGGATCAGCTGTTTACGGATGTGTACGGTGCGCGGCGGACGGGATTGTACTCGATTCTGGTGAAGCCGATTCATCCGAAGGAAGAGATTCAGATTGTGTTTAAGAGGAAACTGGAGCGGATTGTGCTTTATTTTTACAGGAAGCAGGTGGAACGGAAGGCAGGCTAATCTGAGATTTATGAAAATTCCCCGAACGTGTTTGATGGTTCAGGGAATTTCTTTTATGCGCAAGGCCGGTCCGTGTGCTTTGAAGAGTCCCACGCTATTTTTCCGGCACAGATGGTGTAGTGGATTTTTCCAAAAAGCTCCATCCCGGTGAAAGGTGAGTTCTCGGATTTGGACTGGTAATTGCCCGCTGTAAAGGCTTCTTCCGGGTTGAAGATGACGAGGTCTGCCGCACTGCCGGGGCGGATGGAACCGTAGAGCGATGCCTCGGATCCCAGACAGGGCTTTGCCTGTGCGTTGATCCGGTAGAGCCGGGCCGGATTGACCGTCATCTTTTCAAGCAACTGCATCAGTGTGAGATGGCCAGGTTTTACCAGGTTTGTGATGCCAAGGCCAAGAGAGGTCTCAAGTCCGATGATGCCGCTTGGCGCTGCGAAGAAGTCTTCTTTCTGTTTTTCTACTGTGCTGTGGGGTGCGTGGTCGGTCGCGATGATGTCGATCGTGCCGTCCTTTAGTCCTTCAATGATTGCCTGGCGATCCGCCTCTGTCCGCAGCGGCGGATTCATTTTTGCGCAGGTTCCGAATTTATCAACCGCTTCTTCTGTCAGTGAAAAATGGTGTGGAGTTGCCTCGGCAAATACTGGCGCCCCCAGGGCTTTGGCTGTGCGCACGAGCGCAACAGAAGCTCCGGAGCTGATGTGCTGGATGTTGATGACTGCGCCTGTGTATCTGGATAACATGCAGTCGCGGGCTACCAGAACATCTTCTGCGACTGCGGGCGCGGTGCGGTTTGTGCCGGCTTTTTCGATAAAAGCAGGATCTTCTTCGTGGAAGGAGAGCGGCAGTTCGAGTGCTTTTGCCCGGCGCATGGCCTGCTCGGTCAGCTTTTCGTCAATCAACGGAATCCCATCATCAGTGAAACCGCATGCGCCCAGTCCGGCAAGAGTTTCAAAATCGGTCAGTTCCTTTCCCGCGAGGCCTTTTGTGACAGCAGCGGTGAAGCGAATGCGGACGGCTTCCTTTTGTGCGCGTAAAAGAAGATCAGTGAGGGTATCCGGGTGATCGACAGGCGGTTTCGTGTTTGCCATACAGATAACAGTCGTAAAGCCTCCCGCAGCAGCAGCGCGTGCGCCGGTGTGCAGATCTTCTTTCCAGGTAAAGCCTGGGTCGCGGAAATGCACATGAACGTCGACCAGTCCGGGAGCGATCACACAAGAGGAAGCATCCAGAACCTCCTCTTCATCGAAACCCGGGGAGAGAGAACCGGGACTGGCAATTTCTGCAATCAGACCGTCTGTGATCCGCAGTTCCGCCGAATATGCTTCCTGCGTGCCGGGGGATAATATCGTGCCGTTTTTGATAACCATGGAAAGCGAGCTCCTTTTCTGATAGATTTTGCTGATGAATGCAAAAGGCTGCCATTGAGAACCTTACGGTATATGGCGTTGGCAGACGTTTGCTGTTCATTTTAAAGCTGAGAGAACGGGATGTCAATACAGGAAATAGGTGTGAAATTACCGAATCCCGAAAATTTACCGTTGAATTATCGCCGGGATTGTTTTATACTAATGGCAATGTGTTTTCATAGCTATGAAATCTCATAGCTACTTTCATAAGAAACCTCAGGAGGTAGGATATGTACAAAATTTTAAAAGCCGGAAAGCTTGCGAACAACATCTACGAGATGGTTGTAGACGCGCCGCGCGTTGCAAGGCGCTGCCTGCCGGGACAGTTCATCATCGCGAAGGCAGATGAGACGGGGGAGCGCATTCCGCTGACGATCTGCGATTTTGACAGAGAGGCTGGGACGATCACGATTGTCTTTATGCCGATCGGTGTATCCACAGAGAAATTTGCCGAGCTTCAGGCCGGTGACTCGTTCTGCGACTTTGTAGGACCGCTGGGACAGCCGTCCGAGCTGTGCCTGGAGAGCGAGCTGGAAGAGACAAAGAAAAAGAAGATCCTGTTTGTTGCAGGCGGCGTCGGCACGGCTCCGGTATATCCGCAGGCAAAATGGCTGCATGAGCACGGCGTAGGCTGTGATGTTATTATCGGTGCGAAGACCAAAGAGCTTGTTATCATGGAAGATAAGTTCAAATCTGTCTGTGATAATCTTTACATAACGACGGACGATGGTTCCTACGGCAGAAGCGGTATGGTGACCAAGGTGATTGAGGACCTGATCGAGCATGAGGGGAAGATCTATGACCACTGTGTTTCCATTGGACCGATGATCATGATGAAGTTCTGTTGCCTGACGACGAAGAAGTACAATCTGAAGACCATTGTCAGCATGAACCCGATCATGGTAGACGGCACTGGTATGTGCGGCGCCTGTCGTATCCTTGTCGGTGATGAAGTGAAATTTGCCTGCGTAGATGGACCGGAGTTTGACGGTCATCTGGTTGACTTTGACGCGGCGATGAAACGCCAGACTCTGTATAAGACAGAGGAAGGCCGTGCGCTTCTTGCGTATCGCGAAGGAAAAACGCATCACGGCGGATACGGAAATTGCGGAGGTGACAAATAATGGCTGCGAAAGGTATGGTAAAGGTTCCGGTCAGAGAGCAGGAGCCAAAGGTAAGAGCGACAAACTTTAAAGAAGTATGTCTTGGCTACAATCAGGAAGAAGCGATGGAGGAAGCGTCCCGCTGTCTTCACTGCAAAAATGCAAAATGTATCGAGGGCTGCCCGGTAAATATCAATATCCCGGATTTTATCGCTGAGGTAAAAGAGGGCAACATCGAGGAGGCATATAAGGTAATTTCCAAATCCAGCGCCCTGCCGGCGATCTGCGGCCGTGTATGTCCGCAGGAGAGCCAGTGTGAGGGCAAATGTGTGCGCGGCGTTAAGGGCGACTCCGTATCCATCGGTAAGCTGGAGCGCTTTGTTGCGGACTGGGCCAGAGAAAACGGCATTAAGCCGCCTGCTCCGGAGACAAAGAATGGCCGTAAGGTAGCGGTGATCGGTTCCGGCCCGTCCGGACTGACCTGTGCGGGCGATCTGGCAAAGCTGGGCTACGATGTGACGATCTTCGAAGCACTGCATGAGCCGGGCGGAGTACTTGTCTATGGTATTCCGGAATTCCGTCTTCCGAAGCTCGATGTCGTAGCAAAAGAAGTAGAGAATGTCAAGTCTCTTGGCGTAAAGATCGAGACGAATGTCATCATCGGCAAATCTGTCACGATCGACGAACTGCTTGATGAGGAAGGCTTTGAGGCAGTCTTCATCGGTTCCGGCGCCGGACTCCCGATGTTCATGGGCATTCCGGGGGAGACCGCGAAGGGCGTGTTCTCCGCGAATGAATACCTGACCAGAAATAACCTTATGAAAGCATTCCGTGAAGACTATGATACGCCGATTGTAAAGGGCAAAAAGGTCGCAGTCGTCGGCGGCGGCAACGTGGCGATGGATGCCGCGAGAACCGCTCTTCGCTTATGTGCAGAGGTACATATCGTATACCGCCGTTCCGAGGCAGAGCTTCCGGCGCGTGCGGAGGAAGTTCATCATGCGAAAGAAGAAGGCATCATCTTTGACCTGCTTACCAACCCGACCGAGATCCTTGTGGACGAGAACGACGCGGTCTGCGGCATGCGCTGCATTCGTATGGAGCTTGGCGAGCCGGATGCTTCCGGCAGAAGACGTCCGGTAGCGATTCCTGGCTCCGAGTTCGATCTTGACGTGGATACCGTGATCATGTCACTTGGTACCTCACCGAACCCGCTGATCTCCTCAACGACCATCGGCCTCGATGTGAACCGCAGAAAGTGCATCATCGCAGACGAAGAGACCGGAAAGACCTCCAAAGAGGCAGTATTCGCCGGCGGCGACGCAGTGACAGGCGCAGCGACGGTGATCCTGGCTATGGGCGCTGGTAAAGCGGCGGCGAAGGGAATTCATGAATTCCTGAGCGCGAAATAAATCAGATAGACGGCAGTTTTCGCTGCACTACTACGAAAGAGAAAGCAGACATTTTGTTCTGACGCGAAGTATAGTATACGTATATACGTCAGAGAAAATGTCTGCTTTATTACATTCTGAAATGGTGTGATATTATACGATAAAATGGTTGAATAATGGATATAATTATGGTATAGTTTTACCAGAACACTTTTTGAGAGGAGATAGTATTATGCCACAGATTATTCCTATTAAAGACCTTAAAAACACCTCCGAGATATCGGATATGTGTCATAAGGCTGATGAACCGATTTATATTACAAAAAACGGATATGGAGATATGGTAATTATGAGCATGGAAACTTATGAGAACGCTCTTCAGAAGCTTACTATGTATAAAGCGATAGAGATATCGGAGAATCAAATAAAGAATGGACAGGTCAAAGATGCCAGAGAGTCTCTGGAAGAATTAAGGCAGAAACTATGAAAATACGCATTCTTGCTGTAGGAAAAATCAAAGAAAAATACCTTCGCGACGCGATCGCGGAATATCAGAAGCGCTTAGGCCGTTACTGTAAGCTTGAGATCGTGGAAGTGGCGGATGAGAAGACGCCGGATGGTGCCTCAGAAGCGCAGGAAATGCAGATTAAGGACACAGAGGGAGAGCGCCTGCTTCGCTGCATCAACGCTACGGACTACGTGATTGCCCTGGCGATTGACGGGCAGATGCCGGACTCCGTTGGACTGGCGAGGAAGATTGAGCGGCTGGGACTTCATGGTGAGAGCAGCATTTGTTTTGTCATCGGCGGTTCCCTGGGGCTTTCGCAGAAGCTGCTCACCCGCGCGAATGAGCAGATGAGCTTTTCCAGGCTGACCTTCCCCCATCAGCTGATGCGGGTGATTTTGCTTGAACAGATTTACCGCAGCTTCCGTATCATTCGCGGGGAGCCTTATCATAAGTAAACAGGCACGAACCCTGGAAATTTGAGTTGACATTTTATGTAAATAATATCTGACAATTCTTAAATATATCTAAAAACTCTTGACGAAAAAAATTTATGTGGTAAGATTGTTAAGAATGAAACGAATCGGAAAATCCTGGTAATGAATGGAAGAGAAAACAGACAAATCAGAAGCCGATCATTCAGAATGCAGCTCATTTACAATACAGATACAGTACAGATAAATTCCGAAATGGATCATGAAACAGAATATTTCGAAGTAGAACAAAGGATAGATTCGATGTCCGTTGTTTCTGTTTCTGTATACAAAGATGTCGGAAAGAATGCTTAAAAACGCAACGAACCAAAACAGCAGGCTAAGGGAGGAAATGCGCATGATTGATATGACGGAACATACCAGAAGAGGCTCACAGACTTGCCGGAAGAATGACTGCATTCCGCGCGAGCTTTATAAGGAATATGGTGTAAATCTCGGACTGCGAGACATCAACGGAAATGGTGTGCTGACAGGGCTTACCAATATTTCTTTGATTGTATCGTCGAAAAAAGTAGACGGTAAAAAGGTCCCCTGCGACGGCGAACTCTGGTACCGCGGGTATGATGTACAAAATCTCATTAAAAATCTGGGAAGCAACGAATTTGGCTTCGAGAAAATCGCCTATCTGCTTCTGATGGGGGAACTGCCTAATGAGAAAGAACTCGCGGAATTCAAAGACATCATAGGAAATAGCCGAACCCTGCCGACGAACTTCACACGCGATGTCATCATGAAAGCGCCGAGCTCCGATATTATGAACACGATGACACGAAGCATCCTGACCCTTGCTTCCTATGATAAAAATCCTAAGAGTACCAGCGTACACAACAGCCTGCGTCAGTGCATCGAACTGATCGCGCTTTTCCCGGTGCTCGCGGTCTACGCATATCACGCTTACAATCATTATGAAAATGACGAGAGCATGTATATCCACCGCCCGTCGCCGGAGCTTTCCACGGCGGAAAACCTGCTGATGATGCTCCGCCCGGACAAGCAGTATACGGCCGTAGAAGCGAAGGTGCTGGATACCGCGCTGATCTTGCATATGGAGCACGGCGGTGGTAATAACTCAACGTTCACCACGCGTGTCGTCACCTCCTCCGGATCCGATACCTATTCCACCATCGCGGCTGCGATGTCCTCCCTGAAAGGACCAAAGCACGGCGGCGCGAATATTAAGGTCATGGAGATGATGGACGATATTCGTGCGCATGTGAAGGATCTGCACGATGACGAGGAGCTCGAAGCTTACCTTTCCAGGATTCTGGATGGCGACGCTTTTGACCACAAAGGCCTGATCTACGGCATGGGGCACGCGATCTATTCCCTCTCCGACCCGAGAGAGCGGATTTTCAAGAAATACGTCGAGATGCTGGCACAGGAAAAGCACTGCGATGAGGATATGCACCTGTACGCGACAGTAGAAGAGCTGGCTCCGAGGCTGATCGCCGAGAAGCGCCACATCTACAAAGGCGTCAGCCCGAACGTCGACTTTTACAGCGGGTTTGTGTACAGTATGCTGGATATCCCGATGGAGCTTTACACGGCGATCTTTGCTATCGCAAGAATCGTCGGCTGGAGTGCGCACCGCATCGAGGAGCTGATCTGTGCGGACAAGATCATCCGTCCGGCATACTTAAGCGTGATGGAGAAAAAGGAATAAATACTGCATATTATGGAATAACAAAGCCGAAGCTTATACGGACAGGGAAGACGTGGTCAAATCTCTGTCCTTTTTTTATCTAATCTAATAGGAAAGTTCTTCGAATTTCCTGTCGGACAAAAATTATGCACTGGGCTGCAATGATACAAAAGTTTTAAAAAATTGTGTTGAAATCAACTTATAATGAGGGTATAATGTCAATAATATTGTTAAGAGTTAGATGGCGTTAAACTTAATCAGAATTGGTCACTGACAAGAGAGGAGAACCACTATGAAGAGGAGAAGATTTACAGCATGGGTGCTGACGGCTGCTATGATTCTCACACAGGGGCTGGGCAGTGCGAACCTGACCCTGGCTGCAGAGTCCGGCTCAGAGGAGCAGGCGGTTGTGGCTGTGTCGGAAGACACGGAAAATGAGAATATCTTCTCGGAGACTGACTGAATGAAAGAAGGTGACTGACGAAATGCCACAGATTATGGAAAATACAACATGAAAAAGCAACCTAAGATATGAAATGCGATAGAATCGATATTTTTTTGCACAACAACTAGACATAGAAAGAACTATGTTTTAAAATAGGTATTGTTGCAGGCCGCTTTATGAAACGAGCATGGCTGCAAAAACAGTCTGGAAATCCCCAACAGAGGGCATTTCCCATGCATCAAGGTGTTGGAGCATCATGATGCAATAGAGGCGGCAGTACCACATCTTGGAGGAGCGGTGCCTGCCGTCTTCTAATATATAGTCTTCTTTCTCACGCTTGTTGGAGCGTTCAACAGATGTTCTTCTATCAAATTCATTTTTCCATTGAGTTGAACCGCGAGGTGGATCATTGATCCTCCTGGGGTCATCCTTTACACGGGTATGAACTGTACGTCCGTAAGGGCTGTTGGAACAGGGAGTATCACAGTGACAGCCTTCTTTATCTGCCATAGGACAACGCCATTTTTGTCGTTTCCTGGTTGGCTCGCAGCCATCACTGTGGAACTTTTTTCCGGTTTTTGCACAGACAGGTGTACCGTTTTCGTCCAGATAAAAGGTATCTGTGTAAATGCGATTACCACAATTGCGTTCGTTCAGGTCGATGAATGGCTGAATACCTTTTTCAAGGCAGTATCGGTAAACGGCATCGCTGTCATGGGCGGAGTCGAGCAGGATTTTGGCGATCCTGTATTCCGGGAGCCATTCCTGCATCAGAAAGAAGGAATGCAGGAAGGAAAGCATATCGTGTCGTGAGGCACGTTCCAGCAGAGGGAATACGGGGAGGTCATTAGAAGAGTCTGAAGCGACATACATGTAAAGATGATAGCCGTTAAAGTACTTTTCGCGGGAAGAATCCCAGCCGATGTTACAGTCGGGCTGAGAGAATCTCCTCTTGCAATTACAATGTTCGACGCCGCAATTACAGATTTTTTTGTACCTGATTCTGGCAGAAGTTTCAACGGGTGTACCATCACCAGCGAGAGAGATGCCGTCAGGGTTGATAAGGCCATTAGAGACAGAGCGATCCAGGAACTGCTGCTTGTATAAGCGGAAAATGAGCCCCAATGGGCTGGAATCCGGCCCGGAAAGCTTATGCATTTTTAAGAACTTTATCATTCGGGCGGATACAGTAGCATTGATGTTGGGTGTTTTTTCACCTTTCTTCTTGCCCTTTGGAGTTTTCTTCCTTTTATAGCGTTCTTTGGGAGAGAAGTTATCGGAGTCAGAATTCCAGAGCCGGTCGAGGAAATCGTAAAAAGTGCCGATACCAGGGGTATCTCCGGGAAGGAAACCGCTGATAAGTGCGTAGAGAGGGTTCGATCTAAGCTGCGAGACCCACATGGTAATGGAAGGGACTTTAAGCTTGAGACAAAGAAGGTAGGAACGTAACATGCAGGAGGGCAGCCGGGGCTCCGGCCCCAAAACAGAATAGCAGTCCTGCATAAGGATGTCTGTTTCGGAGAGGTCAAGATTCCAAAACTGGATAATAACTGTCCAGGTCTGGGATGGCAGGGAAAACGGATCAGGATAATATTTGAGGAAGTTTTCCGTGATACGGTTCTGATAAGCCGAATGGGAATCAGGGGAATATACAGGTAACATAGTAATCGCCTCCAACATAAGAATTTTAGTTTGCGCTGCGGCGCGCGCGTTTCTTTGTTGTAAAGGCGGCGGAGCGAAGCGACGCCGCGCGATTTTAGGCGATTTGTCAAGTGCTTTTTTGAAAAAAGTATTCAAAAATGGGGGGATTTTTGAAGTGAGGAGTGAAAAAACACAGCAAAATCAAGGGTTAGAAATGCCGAGAAAATATGAGACACTAGGGGGGTATCTTCCACTGATATTACAGATACTTCTGACGCAGACAGCGCGGATGACTCATCTGAGAGCGCGGCGACGGACGAGACAGAAGCGGTTGAGAACGTGAGCACTGAGACAGAGGCAGAAGCAGCTTCAGCGGATACTGCATCCTCTGAGACAGAGATAACTTCGATGGATGCTGCAGATACGGAGACAGAAGCGGACAGCACGGAAGCGGGTGGTTCAGAGACTTCCGCGATTGAGTCTGCCCAAACGGATGTGGCATCCAGTGACGCGACGGACGCTGATGCGGATACGCCGGATACAGAGCTGTCAACGGAAGCAGCTGAGGACAGCACGGAAGAAACGGAGAGCGAATCCGAAGCAGAATCCGAGAGCGAATCGGAGACTGCGTTTGATACAGAAGAGATTACGATAGAAACCGAAGATTCGGACTTACCGGAAGTGTCGAATCTGAGCAATCTGTCAGACAGCGACGAGCTGTTTGAGACCTACCTGAACCGTCTCTTTTATGGAGGGGCTTCTTCGTACGCGAATTATGGATACAAGTATTTCGCGAGCGACGAGATCAATTATCAAATCTATTTGACACTTCGAAGCGCAATTGCGGATATTGCCGCAGGCAATCAGACATCGACGCAGATTACCATTGATTTAAGTGAATATGGGCTGAGTTATACGACTGACGACTTTGACATCGAAGCGGGCAGTGATTATACAGAATTAAAAGAACTGGGCACGACACAGTTTAAAGAAACTGTTCTGTACTCGACAATTGCATATTGCCTAGTTGCAGACTGTCCCTATGACCTGTACTGGTTTGACAAGGGTACAAACGGTTACAAGGCAGCATGGTCGACGGCCTATGGCGGGACAATAGATGAGGACGGAGATGTCACTTATACATCAGTCACCTTTAAAAGCATTACATTCAGCTTTTCAGTGATTTCTGATTATCAGGATTCGACTGCGGATGACCCACAGTATACCCTGGATACCAGCACAGTTGCCACGGCGCAGGCAGCAGCAGCGAATGCGCAGGCCATCGTGGATGCTTACTCCGATCTGAGCGATGCGGAGAAGCTGTCCGCATACAAGGAAGAAATCTGTGCACTGGTTACCTATAATAGTGATGCAGCTTCGGATGACTATGATCTGGGATACGGCGATCCCTGGGGGCTGGTCTATGTCTTCGACGGCGATGACAGCACCAATGTCGTCTGCGAGGGCTATTCGAAAGCGTTCCAGTATCTTTGCGACCAGGGGCTGACGGATGCTGTTTGCTATACCGTTTCCGGCACCATGACCGGAGGTACCGGCAGCGGCGGACACATGTGGAACATTGTTACCCTGGATGGGGTAAACTATCTCGTAGATGTGACGAACAGTGACTCCGGCTCCATCGGGCAGGACGGCGGGCTGTTCCTGGTGAACGAGAATGACGCGACGTCGATTGACTACGATGATGCGGGGTATCCAATTTATACGTTTACGGTCAATGGCACGGATATTGCCTATGAATACAGTGCGAGTGCGGAAAGCCTGTATGGGGAGGATGGAATCCTGACCCTGACAGCGGGTGCGGAGGAAGAGACGATTTACAATCTTTCCTTTACCGGCCTGAGGGGAGATGATGAGACCTATCCTTTCACATGGCTTTATCGGTACGATTCTACGACGGTTGGTGTAGAGTCGGATGACCTGCCGGAAGGTTATGAGATCGACTGGTCAATCACAATCTGGTATAACACCGGAGATGACGAAAACCCATTTGACGTCGCCAAAACACTTGATGCAGATACTACGGATAGCAACGGCAACGTTTTGTTCGAAGGAGACGCTTCCGGAGTTACGCTGTATGGCGAGGCGATTTTTGCTTATTTCGATGAGAACCCACTGGAGGATGGTCAGTGGATCAATGTATCACTGAATGTCAGTGTAGATGGAGAAGGTGTTTCTACGTCCAGCGGACTTTTCCAGCTGGTTATGGAAGAATACTCGGTTTACTTTGAAAATACGGAAAACGCAGCATATGGCTGGGATTATATGAATGAGGATCCGATCCTTTACAGCGATCAGGATCTGGAGATTCACCTGAATACGGACAGCCTGGATGGAGTCGATAACTATGAAATCGTTTGGGCGACTGGTGTGTGGAGCGGTACATATGGCACTCCGGAAGAGCAGCTGACTCCGCAGCTTACGGAAGAGGAAGGCTATTTCAGTGTCAGTGAAGACGGCAGTACGGTGACGCTTCACGGCGAAAAGATTGCGGAATACTATTATGAAAACGGTGAGCCCTGGCTGGATGTCCTTGCGATTGTCTATATAGACGGCGTGGAACTGTGCCGTTTTGACAGAGGATACAGCGTAGCCACATCGGAGAATTATCTGACAAATAACTGCAGCGCTTATTATCAGCTGCCTGGAGGAGACTTTACTATTTCTACAAGCGAAGACTGTCATTTCAGCAATGCGGCGAATCCGTATGGCTGCGATACTTCTGCAACTGTCACGGATGTGAGCGTAGACAACACGGAAATTGCTTATGCCGAGTGGAATGAGGATGAAAATATCTGGCATATCTACTCCACTAATAATGGCGATGCTACGGTGACGATCACGTACAATCTGGGCGAATATGATGAGGATGGGAATCTTGTCTCCTATGAGCAGTGCAATACGCTTTATGTTCAGAGTGATATTTATTACCTGAACTATGACTATAGCGACGGTACATCGGAGATGCTTGCCGGTGAGGAAAAGACTATCAACTTTAACGTTTCGCATGATTATGTAGATGAAAATGGCGACAACCAGTGGGAGCAGGTAACCGACTACAGCCTGAGCTTTGAGTATTACTATGACAGTGCGGACTACGACACGGATATCTTTGATATTACGGTCGGCGACCGTGCGGAGGACGGGTATACCATCCCGATGACCATTACGGCAAAACAGACCTGGTGCGGCAACATCTACGTCCATGCGATGGACGCGGATGGAAATGAACTGTCAACCGCAACGGTGTGGGTGAACTGCACGGATGGCTACTGGCAGCTGACGCCGATCTGGACGGGCACGAGCATTGAGCTGGGCGAATCCGTGGATCTTGCCAGCATCAGTGGCCTGACAGAGGATGGCAGCGACTGGGTACTGACCTATTATTACACAGATGAGGACGAGAACAACCATGCGGATGAATATTCACTCGATGGGGTGAACGCGCGCCTGAGCCTGAGCAGCTATGACGAAAACGTATGGGTCGTAGTAGAGGGAACGGAAGATGAGGCCGTGCCGACCCTGCAGCGAACCGGAACCTGGTATACCGAAGTATGGATCCGGGCGGAAGTGGCAGACGACGACGGGAACTGGAATGAAGTTGACAGCCATATGGTGACCTTCTATGGGTTAAGTGACTATGGTGTGGGTCTTACCCCATCTTATGGCTGGGACGGTGCGAGCTATCTCTTTGTGGGACAGGATCTGACCATGAGCCTGTGCTTTGATGAGAATGCCAGCAATACACTTCCGGACGGTTATACCGTTGAATGGGAA
>Ga0192276_1114_pt1 | contig 15545 bp, 17 predicted proteins | sample Koala_Koa24_I3_FD_131263 | JGI IMG/M metagenome (GOLD analysis project Ga0192276, IMG submission 131263) | Enriched cells from koala feces incubated with labeled cellulose particles, San Francisco Zoo, California, United States - Koala_Koa2-4_I3 ...
GCGCCAGGAAGGCAGTCATGACTGCAAGGTCAGCTTATTATGAATATCAGCGCAGCAGGGATAAGACCTACCAGTATTCCCGTACAGATGAAGAAAAGGAACAGCGGGAAGCGCTGGAAGATGCGATTGCGGACTATGAGGAGGCACTGGACACTTTTGAAAGCGGGCTGGCGGAAAAGGTGAAAGAAATTGCGGACGCGGAAGATGGGCTTTCCGATGACTGTATTGTGTATGCGGAAACGGCGGGAACCGTAAAGGATGTAAATGTCCTGACGGGTGACACGACTACCACGTCAGCGGCTGCTGTGCTGGCGGTGGATTCCGAAAACAAGAAGGTTACAGTCTCCGTGTCTGCTGAATATGAAGAATACATTGAGGCGGGAGACAGTGTAACCGTAACAAAATATGGGGAGACGGAATCAATCGCAGGAGCAAGCATCTCTGATATCCAGTATGACGAGGATGATACGAGCTTATTGAAAGTGACTGTTTTACTGGCATCAACGACTGCCTCGGAAAATACGGAAGAGGATTCTTCTAATCAGAGACTTTCCCTGGGGGAACAGGTAACGGTGACATTTGATAAACAATCAGAGCAGTACAGTATGCTCGTTCCGGTAAATGCACTTTATACCGACAACAATGAAACTTATGTACTGATCGTGCAGGAAACAGAAGGAATTCTTGGTACGGTGCTGGAAGCACAGAAGGTTACAGTGACGGTACTGGATAAAAACAGCAGTTATGCGGCTATTTCAGCCACGGGAGCAGTTGACCAGGATATTATCACGCAGTCAGACCGCGAGGTAAAGGATGGAAACAGGGTCAGAAAGCAGGTCTCATGAGCAAGAGAAAAAGAAGAAAACAGGATGCAAAATGTCAGCAAAAAGAATATTTATATCCATGTGAATCGACGGAACCGACAGCTATGGCTGCCTGGATATCTGACTGGGTGAGAATTATCATTTGCATGGCGTTATTGGTAATTTGTGTTGCTATGGGATTCAGGGAACTGCGAGGTTTTCAAAGCCAGGATGGTAGATGGAACTATGTGAGTAATGGCGGTATTTCGCTGCAAACGGCAGAGGAAATACTGGAAGCAGCCGCCTCAGATCAGAATTTGACAGACATGGTATTCTGGACGCAGAAAAGTGATCAGGTAATATCCATTACAGAAACGGTGGAAAGGGAGACAGGAGCAAATGTGATCTTGATTCGCGGTGATCCGCGTCTTCTGGTAGGTAACTATAACGTGCCGCAAAGCGGGGATACAAGCGGATGTCTGATCGACAAATCTATTGCCTTGAAACTCTTCGGCAATACAGATGCAATTGGTCTGTCAGTATGCTATGATAGCCGGGAATATCAGATACTTGGTTTGCTGGACATCTCTGAACCAGCAATGATTATCCAGATGCCTCCGGGGAGCGGGGAAGTATTTACAAGAGTTACTGCGGGGAAAAATGGAGATACCACAAGCTGGAACCTGAAAAATACCATTCAAAACAAATATCAGGTTTCGTTAAGTGAGATTCGGTGGGGCTTCCTGCGTGGAATTGTAAAAACTCTGTTCTGCTTAAGTATATTGGCGGTTTATATCCAGATAGCTCATTCCCTGATGCGTATAGCGAAAAAAAGATGGCGTATTGACAGTATTTATCCGCGTTTCGTTGGTGCTATGGGATTCTTCACAGGTGTTTTATTACTGGCATTCTTATTGAAATTAACAGGAATGACCCAGGTTCCAGCCGAATTTATTCCGGCAAAATGGTCTGATTTCAGCTTTTATGGGGAACTCCTTGATACGTGGACAGATGGAATGATCGGTTTTCTGGAACTTCCGTTCTATGCACTGGAAATTCATTGGTTTATAAATTGCCTGAGTCTTGGCTTTTGGGTTGCTTTAGGCGGTGCAGCTTCCTGCTATGCAATCCATTATACGAGAAAACTGACTGGGAAAAAGATAAAAGGAAGGGGTACTGTAAAGGTACCGAACAGTTGCGATGAAAAGCGATATATGGAGGTTTGAAATGAAAGAGAACATTAAAAAAATGTGTTTCGTGTTGACTATGGTGCTTGCCCTGACTGGCTGTGGAAGTTCTGCGAATACAGGCACTTCATCGGGAACGGATGATGCGGTGCAGATTGAAAGCACCGCAGAAGGAATGGCTGCGGATTCACAGGAGGATTCGACCGCTGATACGGATACTGACTCTCAGAATTCAGATATTTCAGCTCTATCTGGTACTGTGGATAACAGTGAGTCTACATATAGGGAAGAGGATCTGGAATTGCCGGATGACAGCACGCGGATATTTGCTATGCGGGAAATTGATGGAACCCTCTGGCTGATCACGGAAAATGGTGTATATACATCGGCAGACAAAGGAGACAGCTGGGCAAGGCAGGAAGAGCAGAGCGGATGGCTGCCGGAAGAAATTTCAGGGGGAGATGGTTATGCGTCAATCAGCGATTCCGGAAAGCTGGCGTTTTATACGGAATCAGCAGGAATTTTTGTATATAGTACGGATGGATCGTCAACGGGGCTGAGTATTACATTTGATGATGGCAGACAGTGCTATGGAATCAATTTTGCAGATGATGATACGCTGACGGTAAGAGACACCAGTTCAACTATCTATATCCTTTCGGTTTCGGATGGCAGCATTGTGGGTACGATTCCTTACAGTAATGAGATGCACTACTCTTATGCGCCGGTTAATGGGGAAATCCTAACCATTACAAATGACGGCGTGAAGATTTATAACTACAAGGGCGAATTACAGGAGGGAAACGAGATTATAAGCAGCCTTGTATCGGCTGACTATGAAGCATGGTCGACGACATCCAGTGGCGGGGGAATTGTGGACGATACGGAAGGCACAGGGATCTTTTATGCGAGCAAAAGCGGACTCTATCACTATAAATGGGGCGGAGGTGTTGCGGAAAAACTGTTTGAGGGAAGTGCTACAAAGCTGGGTGATTCTGATTATACGGTCTGGTCGGTTGCCGCACTTAGTGACTCCTGCGTTTTGTGTCATTACTTAACAGCGAGTGGCGCTTCCCTGCTGGTACGCTATTCTTTTTCAGGGAACAGCCCGACGACACAAAAATTGACACTCTATACGTTATATGAAAATGAACTGCTGACCGATGAGGTGAATACGTTCAATCAGAACCATACAGATATTCAGGTGACAATAGAAGTGGGACTGTCCGAGGATAGTGGACTTACGGTTGACGATGCGATCAAAACATTGAATACGGAAATTTTAGCGGGGAACGGGCCTGACCTTATTCTTCTGGATGGAATGAGTGTAGATTCCTATTCTGAAAGCGGGATGCTGGTGGACCTGTCCGGCGTTTTATCTGAAGTGGCAGAAAGTGAAGGACTTTATGAGAACATCGCCTATACTTACCAGATGGAAAGCGGGGCAGTTTATGCGGTGCCGGCGAGATTCCGGATTATGATGATGGTAGGGACACAGGATAATATGGATCAGATTACAGATATTGATTCCCTATGCCAGAGTGTGCAGGAGTGGAAAGAAGCGAATCCGGAAATGACAAGCATCCTCGGACTTTATGATGAAGAACTGCTGGAGATGATGACTGCCATCTGCTCACCGGCATGGATGACAGAAGAAGGCTCATTGGATGAAACTGCACTTCGAGAGTTTCTGGAAGCAGTAAAATCTATCAATGATACACAGAAGGAAAATGTGAGCCAGGCAGATATAGATGAATTTGCCGCGTCTGATGATTCTGATGATTGGGGTGAGATAATTACTGTACAGAATATCACAAATTTCCAGTCACAGATCATTGGGTTGTTTGAATCCAGGGCACTCAATACGACAGCAGCCATTGCGAAATATCTGGGCACGGATCTGGTCTATGAAAGTGCAGTGGCACAGAGCAGCAACGTGTTTATTCCGGCACAGATCATAGGCATAAATGCGAAAAGCACCAACCAGGAAGCGGCTCTGGAATTTGTAAAAGAATTCCTGTCGTCGGAATGCCAGAGCGAGCTTAGTGTCTCAGACCGTGGCTATCCGATCAATAAGACTGCTTTCCAGATCATGGAAGAGGATGTCCTGGGTGCGGATGATTCCGGAGAAACAAGCTGGGGAGTAAGTGCGGAAGATCTTCGCAACCTATTTGACCAGATAGAAGCTATGATACCGGAGCTTTCCAACCGAAGTGTTACGGATGCAGTTATTACAGACAGTGTGAAAGAGGAGGGGTTGAAATATCTCTCAGGCGAGGCTGACTTGGATACTGTAGTGAGCAGTATTATGCAGACGGTGACCCTGCACCTGGCGGAATAAAGGAGGGAGGATTCACTCATGCAATTTCTGGTAAAGGCTCATTTTGAACCTTTACCAAATTCATAGTGTCAATGGTCTGGGTCAATTTGACCCAGACCAAAATTTTCTGTTTTGGGCTTCCTAGCGACACGATTCTATGTTATTATCGAAATAGTGCATATATCGTAAAGATATCGGGAGGAGGATTCAGAATGCAAATGAATGAGGACTGCATTGCCATCTATTCCCGCAAATCAAGGTTTACGGAAAAAGGCGAGAGCATTGGCAATCAGGTAGAACTTTGTAAGGAATATATTCAGATACACTACGGGACAGAAGCACTGGAACACGTAGTGATTTATGAAGATGAAGGATTTTCGGGCGGGAACCTGAATCGCCCGGATTATAAAAAAATGATGGCAGCGGCGAGAAAACGAAAGTTCAAAGCGATCGTTGTCTATCGTCTTGACCGAATCAGCCGTAATATCGGAGACTTTGCCGGACTGATTGAAGAACTGGCTCGATTGGACATTGCGTTTGTTTCCATCAAAGAGCAGTTTGACACCGGTATGCCTATGGGACGGGCCATGATGTATATCGCTTCCGTTTTTTCACAGCTGGAGCGGGAGACGATTGCGGAGCGGATTCGGGATAATATGCACGAGCTTGCAAAGACAGGCCGTTGGCTGGGCGGAACAACGCCGACCGGCTATTCCTCAGAAGCAGTAAAGAGTGTTAATATTGATGGAAAAACCAAAAAAGCCTGCAAGCTGAAGCTGATTCCGGAGGAAGCGGAAGTGATCAGGCTGATCTTTGACAAGTATGTGGAGACGGATTCCCTGACGCTTACGGAGACGGAACTGCTGAATCAGGGATACAAAACCAAAAATAATAAGACCTTTACCCGCTTTTCCATCAAGTCTATTTTGCAGAATCCTGTTTATGCAATCGCGGATCAGGAGATGTATGATTACTTTGTGAATGCTAAGTCGGAGCTGTTTTCCGGAAAAGAAGATTTTGATGGCGTTCATGGGATTATGGCTTACAATCGTACCGATCAGGAAAAGGGAAAAACGACGATTTTGCGTCCGTTAAATGAGTGGATTGTATCGGTTGGCCTGCATCCCGGCATCATCCCCGGAAAGGTATGGGTACGGGTACAGGAGTCATTGGAGAGGAACAAGTCGAAATCCTATCGCAAACCGCGCAGCAATGAGGCTTTGCTGACCGGATTGCTGTACTGCAGCTGCGGCAGCCGCATGTATCCGAAGCTTGACCGGCGCAGAAGTCTGGACGGAAAGCCGGTTTACACCTATATCTGCAAAATGAAAGAGCGAAGCGGCGGCAGCATTTGTAATCAGAAGAATGCGAATGGAAATACACTGGATGCTGCAATCATAGAGCAGATTAAGCTGCTGGAGGACGATCAGGGAACCTTTATGAAACAGCTTGAGCAGAGCCGAAGCTTTTACATGGGTGACCGCACGGATTATGAGGAACGGCTTGCGTCCCTGCAGCAGGACAGGAACACCGCTGAAAAGAAAATGGAGGCGCTCGTGGATTCGCTGGCAGAGGTGAGCGATGCAACGGCCAGAAGTGCTGTGGTGAAACGGATTGAGCAGTTGAGCTGTGAATGTAAGGAGCTGGATTCCCGCATTCATGAGCTGGAAGATATGACCGCCGGACACGCGCTTAGTGACATTGAATTTGATGTATTGCGTCAGCTGTTATCTTCCTTTAAATCAGGCATTGATGAAATGTCGGTGGAGCAGAAGCGGGCGGCAATCCGGACTCTTGTGCGGCGTGTGGTTTGGGATGGTACAAACGCCCATATGATTTTATTCGGCGCTTCCGAGGATGAGATTGAGTATCCGGAAATCACCGGCCTGGATCAGACAACGGATGGCGGCACGGATGTTTCAGAAAAACTGGAACGGTTTTCTGATGTGGATTATGAGGACGAAACGGACGTTTCAGACAGCTTATCAGGTACTAATTCCGGAGATGAGGGGTCTGAATCAGCCGATCTGTCTCCAAAAACGCGTCGGGGCGACGATAGCAAATGAGCTTTTGATGATGCTTCGCTCCCGCAAGAAACTGAATCACGAGGTCTCTATGTACGAAAAGATCGGTACTGACCAGGAAGGGCGTGATCTTCGCCTGATGGATGTGCTGGAGAATCTGGAGATACAAAAGGATATACGCAGGATGCGGGAGTGTATGGGCAGTGTTTTAGATGAGAGGGAAAGGAAGGTGATTGCCGGGCGCTACGGGCTGAATGGGCAGAAGGAGCTGACCCAGCGGGAGATTGCCGGACTGCTTGGAATCAGCCGCTCCTATGTGTCCAGACTGGAAAAAAGGGCGCTGGAAAAAATGCGGAGCGAGATGGATATGAAACCACAGAATCCGGTAAAATTTGTGTAAAAGGGTAGATAAAGACTGGACAAAATGGGAAAAATAAGGTACGTTCAGTAGCGAAAAGATTCTTGCTATTAGAAAAAACTTGAGGAGGCTGCAGGATGAAAATACTATTCTTTGGAACAAAAAGCTATGATAAGACTTATTTGCTCCCGTGTCTGGAAGAGGAAAAGTATGCGGGGATTGAAGTGAAATTTATTGAGGCGGAGCTGACGCCGAATACGGCCGCGCTGGCGAAGGGGTATGACGCGGTCTGCGCGTTTGTGAATATGGATGTCGGTACACAGACCGTTGAGACACTGAACGAGTGTGGGGTGAAGCTGATCCTGATGCGCTGTGCGGGATACAACAATGTGGATCTGGAGACGGCGAAAAAATATGGAATCCGCGTCGCGCATGTGCCAGGCTATTCGCCGGAATCTGTGGCGGAGCACGCGATGGCGCTTGCTCTGACTGCGAACCGGCATCTGCATAAGGCGTATATCAAGGTGCGGGAGAACAATTACAGCCTGAATGGGCTTTTGGGCGTATCTTTCTATGGCCGCACAGCGGGAATCGTCGGCACGGGCCGGATCGGAGCCGCGATGGCGCGCATCTGTCAGGGCTTTGGAATGAAAGTGATCGCCTATGATATGTATCCGAACAAGAGCCTGGATTTTGTGGAATATGTGGAATTGAAGGAGCTGTTTGAGCGATCGGATCTGATTTCCCTGCACTGCCCGCTGACACCGGAGACCCATCACATGATTAATATCGATACTATTGGGCAGATGAAGGATGGCGTGATCCTGGTCAATACCTCCCGCGGCGGCCTGATCAAAACGGACGATCTGGTTCGCGGGATCCGCGAGAACAAGTTTTTTGCGGTTGGTCTGGATGTATATGAGGAGGAAAATGGTTCCGTCTATGAGGATTTGTCGGAGGAGATTATGCCGCATTCGACCGTGGCGCGGCTGCTGTCCTTCCCGAATGTGGTTGTGACCTCCCACCAGGGATTTTTCACAGAGGAAGCCATGCAGGCCATCAGCGAGACGACAATGGAGAATGCGCTGTATTTCGCGAAAGGCGAAAAAGGACCGAATGAGTTATTGTGAAGAGGATTGAATAAAAGGGTAGGTCTGCTTTGATTTGCGTGCAGACCTGCCCTTTTCAGTACTTTATAAATCTGGGCACAGGAATCACTCTCTGAACTCAAACAGCTTTGCAATGGGGATTTCCAGAACGTCAGAGATGTCGAACAGGAGCTCAAGAGAAACCGAGGTCGGCATATTGGGCGCCTCAATATTGCTCAGATGGGTACGGCTCACATTGATCGCCTCTGCAAGCTGCATCTGCGTCATTCCATTCATCTTTCGATAGTACGCAATGGTCAGACCAAGCTGACGATACTGTTTTTTCCTTTTTTCTGACACTGCTGCCATAGTAGTATTTCCTCCTTTGTTGAATTGTCTATAGTTTAATTCTGAATGGGAGAAACATAAACAATTTTATACAGTGCGATTGCACGAATATTTTGTGCTTCGAAGCTGATTTGATTTATTGCGATAAAATGCGGATGTACGTTTGCACTTAAATTTTTTGCGATAAAAAAACGGATGACATTTCAGAATGGAAATAGTATAATTCGTACATGAGCGGACAGAAGGCCGCATTTTGATATATGAGGTGGGAAAGATGAGAATTGCATTATTAGAGTCAATCGGTGTACCGGCAGCCGTGATTGAGGAGCACTCGAAAAAACTGGCGGGTTTGGGACATGAGTTTGTTTATTACGATACGAAGACGACAGATCCGCAGGAGCTGGCTGCGCGGAGTGCAGGCTGTGAAATTGTCATGATTGCGAACAATCCTTATCCGGCTGAGGTAGTAGAGAGCGCGAATTCGCTGAAAATGCTGTCCGTCGCCTTTACCGGTATTGATCATGTAGCAGTGGATGTCTGCCGGGAGCGCGGCGTAATGATCTGCAATGCCGCGGGCTATTCGAACCAGACCGTGGCGGAGCTGATTATCGGTATGGCGGTTGATGCGCTGCGGAACGTGGTGAAGGCGGATACCGTCGTGCGTGAGGGAGGAACCAGCGCTGGGATTGGCGGCCGTGAGATCTGCGGGAAGACCGTCGGTATTATCGGCCTTGGCAAGATTGGTCTGCGAACCGCGAAGCTTTTCCTGGCCTTTGGGGCGAAGGTGATTGCTTATAATCGCAGTGAGAATGAGGAAGCGAAAGCGCTCGGCATCGAATACAAATCACTGGAGGAAGTACTCTCTGCGAGTGATATTGTATCGCTGAACCTGCCGCTGAACGCGCAGACCCGGGGATTCCTTTCAAAAGAGCGCATTGCGCTGATGCGGCCGGACACGATTTTTATCAACTGCGCCCGCGGCCCGATCGTGGACAATGCCGCGCTGGCAGAGGCTTTGAATGAAGATCGGCTGGGATATGCCTGTGTGGACGTGTTCGATATGGAGCCGCCGCTTCCGGCGGACTATCCGCTTCTCCATGCGAAACATACCCTGCTGACCCCGCATCAGGCGTTTATTTCCGAGGAAGCGATGCTGCGGCGCACTGAGATTGTGTTTGAGAATGTTTACGCGTACCTGGCGGGTGCGCCGGTGAATGTATGTAAGTAAAAACAGATAACTGTTCCGTATTTTCACAGACAAAAAACAGGTCTTCCGCTTGCTGCAAAGACCTGTTTTTTGCTCCTGACAGGACATTTCCCTCTCAGAGATGCATATGCCGTGCCAGTGAAAGCGCATGTTTTGTATGGACGTGAAAACCAGAATCAGCCCTGCGGCTGGCGGTTTTTCCCGGCTGCGTAGGAATCGGAGCTCGCGGTGCGAAGAACCACACTGATTCGCTTATAGAGCAGCATGGTCGGCACGGAAATGCAGATTCCCTTGATCAGGTTCAGCGGGCCGACGCAGAAGATGACAAAGGTCGTCACGTTTGTTACGGCGCCATTGACTGCGGTACCCATGGAGATGATACTGTCCAGAGGCATCCCGTAGAGAGAGGCGAAAGCCGGAAGCAGGTAGATCGCGTTGAACATTGTGCCGAATACCACGAGGACCACCGTGCCGACTACGAGACCGATGATGGCCATTGTACGCGTTTTTTTCAGATGATAAATGACTGCTGCCGGAACAACGAACGAGCAGCCAACTACAAAGTTCGCCAGATCGCCGACGAAAGCGGTAGAGGTTCCCTTGATGATCAGCTTCAGAAGAATTTTCACCAGCTCGATGACAACGCCGCCGACCGGTCCTAAGCAGAAGGCTCCGATCATCACCGGAATCTCACTGAAGTCCAGCTTATAGAAGCTCGGTGCGATGGCAACCAGCGGAAAATCCAGGATGTGCAGTATCATGGCAATCGCGCCAAGCATGCCGCAGATGGTGATGTACCTGGTTTTTCCTACCTGTGCGATGTTCTTTTTCAGCACAGTGGCTTCCAGCCCATATGACACGCCGATAATCGCCGCGATCACGACAGCGCACACCGCGACAAACTGCAGGTTTTCTGAAACGGTCTGTAATAATCCTGTTCCCATGTTTTTGTTCTCCTTTTCTTAAATAGAAATATTCATTTAAGGAAAAGGCTCTTCCTGGTGCAGATGGTTCTGCTGAAACATAAAAAAAGAGACTTCCCATTCAGAAAATCTCCGCGGCAGAATCTCACGGTTATGAAAACCGTGCTGCATTCTTCTCTCATCCAGACTATACTGTCGGTTCCGGAATTCGTCGTCAGACGTCACCGGATCAGCCGCTTTCGCGGGTCGCGGACTATACCGCCGGTGGGGAATTCATATTTATCATGTCACCCCGCCCCGAAGAACCAATCTTAAACTGGTATCTATGATAGCGCATTGCCGGATAAATATCAAGTACTTTTTCAGTTGATTTATCTGTTTTCTGTGGTATGATAAATAAGCTAAAAGGTAGAAGGGCAGGTGCGCGCAGAAAATGGGCAAGATCAGGAGCATTCAAAGGACGACGGGGAATCCGTACGTCAACCTCTATGAACTTGATGTGGAGAACAGCAAAGGACATGCAGGGAAGTATTATGTATCCTCACGGGCAAAGTGTGCGGGGGATCTGGAGCTTTCTACAAAAAAACAGTCACCGGACGGGGTGATCATATACAGCCTGTATGGCGAGAAGCGAGACCGCGTAGTTTTGATTCGCCAGTACCGCTATACCATTGATAATTATATCTATGAGTTTCCGGCCGGCCTGATTGAGGCGGGAGAGGAGTACCATTCTGCCGCAGTGCGCGAGATGCGGGAGGAGACCGGGCTGACTCTGCAGCCGATTCCGGTTGACACAATTTATGAAAAGCCTTATTATACAACAATTGGAATGACGGATGAGTGCTGCGCGACAGTGTACGGGTACGCGGACGGAGAGATTCGTGCGGATATGCAGGAGATCTCGGAGGAGATTGAGGTGGTTCTCGCGGACCGGGACGAAGTGCGCAGAATCCTGCGGGAAGAGCGTGTGGCAATCATGGCTGCCTATATGCTGCAGCATTTTCTGGCAGATGAGGTGCCGTTCGCGTTTCTGCAGGAAAGACATTGTGAATAGCCTGGCTGTCAGACGTTTACTCACAGAAAACAGCCGCATTGTGCTTCCGGTTTGACCGGAGTAGGAGAACTTAGATGACAATAGAGACAAATTCGGAGCAGGAGACATTTCTTGTCGGCCGTCATCTTGGAGAAAAAGCTGTTCCAGGTCAGATTTTTGCCCTGGAGGGCGATCTGGGCGTGGGGAAGACCATTTTAACCAAGGGGCTGGCGGAAGGACTTGGGATTACAGAGCCGGTCAGCAGCCCGACGTTTACCATCGTACAGATTTATGAGGAAGGCCGTTTGCCGCTTTACCATTTTGATGTATATCGGATCGGGGATGTGGAGGAAATGGAAGAGATCGGGTATGAAGATTACTTCTATGGAAATGGCGTCTGCCTGATCGAGTGGGCGAATCTGATTGAAGAGCTTTTGCCGCCGCAGACAGTTTTTATCTCGATTGAGAAAGATCTGGAGCGGGGGTTCGATTATCGAAGGATTACGATGAGAGAAAGAGAGCAGATATGAAAATTTTGGCGCTGGAGTGCTCTGGCCTGGTGGCTTCCATGGCGGTGGCTGAGGATGACACCTTGCTGGCGGAGTATACGGTTAATTATAAGAAGACACATTCACAGACACTTCTTCCGATGCTGGATGAGGTGGCAAAGATGATTGAACTGGATTTGCAGTCCGTGGACGCGATTGCCGTAGCGGGAGGACCGGGTTCCTTTACCGGCCTGCGCATCGGCTCTGCGACGGCAAAAGGCCTGGGGCTGGCGCTGGATAAGCCGCTTGTCTCAGTGCCGACGGTGGACGCCCTTGCGTGGAATTTATACGGCTGTGAAAAGAATATCTGTCCGATGATGGACGCCCGCAGAAGCCAGGTTTATACAGGCATTTATTCTTTCAGGGGAGAAGCGTTTATCACAAAACGGGCGCAGGAACCGATGGCGGTCACAGAGATTGTGGACGAGCTGAATCAGGACGGCGGCGAAGTGATTTTCCTTGGGGACGGTGTGCCGGTATATCGGGAACAGATTCGGGAGCGGATGAAAGTTCCGTATCAGTTTGCACCCGCACATCTGAACCGTCAGAGGGCTTCCTCTGTGGCAGTGCTTGCCATGCAATATTTTAAAGAAGGAAAAACACAGACAGCAGCGGAGCATACGCCGGAGTATCTGCGGCTGTCGCAGGCGGAGCGTGAGCGGGCAGAACGCCTTCAGAGGGAACTATGAGTGAACTTCAGATCAGTGAGATGCGCTTCGGGGATATTCCGGAGGTGGCGGCCATCGAGCGGACGTGTTTTTCAGAGCCGTGGAGTGAGAACGGGTTTCGCTCAGCCCTGGAACAGGGATGCTCGGTATATCTGGTCGCGAGAGAAGAAAATTCAGATCAGATTGTGGGATACTGTGGTTTGCTGCGGAGCTTCGAAGAGGCGGAGATACTGAATGTCGCTGTACGGGAGGAGGTTCGCGGCAGAGGATTTGGGTATGCCATGCTCTCGCACCTGATGGAAAACGGCAGAAAACGCGGAATCCGGCGTTTTACGCTTGAAGTGCGAAAGGGCAATGCCGCGGCCATCCGTCTTTATGAAAAACTTGGATTTGTATCTGCGGGCATTCGCAGAAATTTTTACAGAAAGCCGGACGAAGACGCAGTGATTATGTGGACGTCAGAGCCGGATTGAATCCCAGTGATTTCCGGTAGCTGGCGGGCGCGGCGCGTATTATACTGTAAAAGCGTCGGCAGCGGCCGGGCGGTGGCTGCGTTGACTGATGACAACGCAGCAGATGGAAATTCAGGCAAGTATGAAGTCGCGATAGTTTGAAGACGAGGTACCAGTAGCCTGGGAGCCGTGGATGACAGAAGGAGGATTTCCGGATGAGCGAACAGAAGAAATTGCGCTGCAATGGTTGCGGGAAAACGTTTGAGATAGAGAATGGCATATACCAGGAGGGCTTTTTTGAGGGCAGACAGGAATGGGGGTATTTTTCGAAAAAAGATGGGGAACGCCATTTCTTTTATCTCTGCGAAACATGCTATGACGAGATGGTTAAGAAGTTTGTCCTGTCGGTGGAAATAGAGGAATATTTGTAGAGAATACGCTAGGAGGGGGAAAATGCTGGATGTATGTCTGCTGGGAAGCGGCGGGATGATGCCGCTTCCTTATCGATGGCTGACGTCTCTGATGACGCGGTACAATGGAAGCAACCTGCTGATTGACTGTGGAGAGGGGACGCAGATTGCAGTTCGGGAAAAGGGCTGGAGCTTTAAGCCGATCGATACGATCTGTTTTACACATTACCACGGAGATCATATCAGCGGGCTTCCCGGGCTTTTGCTGACGATGGGGAACGCGGAACGTACGGAGCCGCTGACACTGATTGGTCCGAAGGGACTGGAACGTGTCGTAAATGCGCTACGTGTGGTTGCGCCTGAACTGCCTTTTCCTATTATATATAAGGAGATACAGGGGGCGGAGCAGGTATTTGAGGAAAAGGGTTATCGGATTACGGCGTTTCGTGTCAATCATAATGTCCTTTGTTATGGATACAGTCTGGAGATTCTCCGTGCCGGCCGTTTTGATGTGGAGCGGGCAAAAACGGCTGAGATTCCGATGAAATACTGGAGCCGGCTGCAAAAAGGGGAAGTCATCGAGGAAGATGGGCGTGTGTATCGCCCGGAGGATGTCCTGGGGCCTGCGCGCCGCGGGATTAAGCTGACGTATTCGACGGACACCCGGCCGACGGACTCTATTGTAAAGCACGCTGCCGGGGCGGACTTGTTTATCTGCGAGGGAATGTACGGCGAGGCGGACAAGGACGCGAAGGCGGTGGAGCATAAGCATATGACCTTTACGGAGGCTGCGCGGCTGGCTCACCGCGCACAGCCAAAGGAAATGTGGCTGACGCATTACAGTCCGTCTCTTGTGCGGCCGGAGGACTACATGGAGCAGGTGCGCAAAATCTTTCCGAATGCGTACCCGGGCAAGGATGGGAAGAGCGTAGAACTGGATTTTGCGGATGAGTAAGTGCTCCTGAATTGCGGAACATTTTTCAGAATCTGCGGAATCAGAAAAGCGGGAATACGGCAACGGCATTTCCGTTCAGGCATTGGATACGTTTGGAGAGTATGAGAATGAATACAGAGATTGACGGCATGGAGAAGAAAGAGATAACAATTCTTGCGATTGAGAGTTCCTGTGATGAGACTGCCGCTTCCGTTGTAAAAAATGGGCGGGAGGTGCTTTCAAATGTGATTTCGTCGCAGATTGATCTGCATAAGCTTTATGGAGGCGTGGTGCCGGAGATTGCGTCACGCAAGCATATCGAAAAGATCAACCAGGTGATTGAAGAGGCTTTGTCTGAGGCAAAGATGACGTTGGATGATATGGATGCGATTGCGGTGACCTATGGTCCCGGTCTTGTTGGCGCGCTTCTCGTTGGAGTGGCTGAGGCGAAAGCGATCAGCTACGCGAAGCACCTTCCTCTGGTAGGCGTCCATCACATTGAAGGCCATATTTCGGCCAATTATATTGAAAACAAAGACCTTGAGCCGCCATTTATCTGCCTTGTGGTATCGGGCGGGCATACCCATCTCGTTCGCGTAAAGGATTACGGCGAGTATGAGATCCTTGGCCGTACCAGGGATGATGCGGCAGGAGAAGCGTTTGATAAGGTAGCGCGTGCGATTGGCCTGGGCTATCCCGGAGGTCCGAAAATTGACCGCCTCGCGAAAGAGGGGAATCCGGATGCGATTGCGTTTCCGAAAGCAAAGATTGCGGATGCGCCCTATGATTTTAGTTTCAGCGGCCTGAAGTCAGCGGTTTTGAATTATCTGAATGGGTGCAAAATGAAGGGCGAACCGATTGTGGAAGCGGATGTGGCGGCTTCTTTTCAGAAAGCAGTGGTAGACGTGCTTGTGGAGCATGCCATGCTCGCTGTGCAGGAATCTGGTCTGGATAAGTTTGCCCTGGCAGGGGGCGTGGCTTCTAATACTGCTCTGCGCACTGCGGCAGAAGCGGCCTGCGGGAAGAGAGGAATCCGCTTTTACCGCCCTTCGCCGATTTTCTGTACGGATAACGCGGCGATGATTGGGGCGGCGGCTTATTATGAATATATCCGCGGCGTCCGGCATGGGCTGGATCTGAACGCGGTGCCAAACCTGAAGCTGGGGGAACGCTATCCGGGAGAGGCTGCCAGATGACTGAAAAGGGAAGAGACAGGATACCCTGGCGTTTGGAACGTGAAAA
>Ga0192276_1116_pt1 | contig 15441 bp, 18 predicted proteins | sample Koala_Koa24_I3_FD_131263 | JGI IMG/M metagenome (GOLD analysis project Ga0192276, IMG submission 131263) | Enriched cells from koala feces incubated with labeled cellulose particles, San Francisco Zoo, California, United States - Koala_Koa2-4_I3 ...
AAATATTTAAAAAGTAAGGAGTGATTCTATTTGGACGATAAGGATTTTTACAATGAACTGAAGTTCATCTTAAAGGGTTCATGTATTCTAAATATTGTTATCTACTTGCTTTCTTTGATATTTAATCTTAATATATCGATACTTTTGGGGCTACTATTAGGTACATTGATATTGTACATTAACCTAAATCTTCTAAAGAAAGATATCAACCGTTCCGTAGAGTTTGGAAGTAGTCGAATTAGGCTAATGTGTGGATATCTGTTAAGATATCTATTAATATGTAGTGCTTTCTACTTTGCGGTAAAGGTTAATGTTGTAAATCCGTATGGTGTAGTAGTTCCCCAATTCTATCCTAGAGTACTGTATACCCTTAAAAGTATACGAAACAACAAGGAAAGGAGTTGTTAAAATGTGAGTAAGTTTTTAACGGGTATTACTGAAATCAACGTAACTGGCCCTAAGATAGTTTGGAGTTTCAACGTTGCAGGAGTTACTATTAATATTACTGAAACTATAGTTCTAGGTTGGTTTGTAATCGCTTTGATTACTGCTTTCGTACTATGGATAACTCATGATATGAAAAAAGTACCCTCTAAGAAACAAGCTATCGCTGAGTTGATAGTTACTACCGTCAACAAATTGGTAGATGAGAATATGGGCAAGGAACACAGAAACTATTCTCCATATATAGCTACATTGTTTAGCTATTCTATACTAGGAAGTCTAATAAGTATGTTAGGTTTACGTTCTGCAACTGCCGACTTTAATACTACCATTACATGGGCTTTAATTACGTTCTTCTTCATAACCTATTCTAAGATTAAAACTAATCATCTTGGTGGATATGTTAAAGGTTACTTTTCACCTATATTCGTTATGGCACCGCTTAATATTATAAGTGAGATTGCTACACCAGTATCTATGGGATTCCGTCACTTTGGAAACATAGCAGGTGGTATGGTTATTACTAGTTTAATCTACTTTGCACTTACGGGATTATCTAACGCTATAGGGTTACCAATACCCATACTTACGGTAGGAATCCCAGCGGTACTTTCAGTATACTTCGACCTATTTAGTGGATTTATGCAAGCGTATATCTTCATAAGTCTATCTATGGCGTATATCGGTGGTGGATATTCTAAAGAAGAATAATTAATGGTTAATAGTTAATATCTATTATGAGTGACATAGGTTATTAAAGTATGTCACAGTATGAATATATAACTTTATGGAGGTAATTTATATGGAAAAGGCAATCGTATTAGCAGCATCTGCAATAGGTGCAGGTTTAGCTATGATAGCAGGTATAGGCCCTGGTATAGGTGAGGGCTTCGCAGTAGGCAAGGCTTGTGAAGCTATTGCTAAACAACCAGAGGCTAAAAGTTCGGTAACGTCTACTATGTTTATAGGCTGTGCCGTAGCGGAATCTACTGGTATATATGGATTCGTAGTAGCACTTATACTACTGTTTATAAACCCATTTGTTGGACAACTTTAATATCTGCCGTTCAAGTAGACTACAGAACGGAGGTTTTATTTTAATATGCTAGATTTTTTATCGATAGACGTTGGTAGCATAATATTTACTCTATTAAATACTTTGATACTATTCTTAGTGTTGAAACACTTCCTATTCGGTAGAGTTAATAAGGTCTTAGAAGATAGACAGAATGAAGTATCTAGCACCTATAAGAATGCCGATGCAACCCTTGAAAACGCTAACCAACTTAAGTCACAGTATACCGAGCTTATGGCTGGTGCTAAAGAGGAAGGTGCTGAAATAGTTCAGAATGCTATTAAAAAGGCTCAACACAGTTCCGATGATATTCTTGCTAATGCTAAGAGTGAGGCTCAACACATAATTGAAAGAGCTAACTTGGAAACTGAAAGAGAGTTGAAAAAAGCTAAGGCTGAACTTCAAGATGAAGTATCTGATATGGCTATGCTTATGGCTGAAAAGATTGTTCAACGTGAGATTAACAAAGCTGACCATGAGAAACTTATCAACGATTTTATAGACAAGGAAAGCTAGGTGATGTATATCTATGAGTGAAACCGTTAAGGTATATTCTAACGCTATCTTTCAACTTAGTGTGGAAGAGAATCTATTAGATGTGGTTAATCAAGACTTAAAGTTTTGTGCAGATATCATTAAAGAGCAACCACAGTTCTTAGCCATACTATCTTCACCTATAGTTTCTAATAAAGAGAAGATATCTATGTTACAAGCTGTGTTTGAAGGTAACTGTAATGACTTAGTTTTTAACTTTATATGTTTACTAACTGAAAAGAATAGAATTAATCTATTCTATGAAGTTCAACAGGACTTCGCTATGCAGTACAACAGATTCAACAATATACTAGAGGCAAAAGTTACTACGTGTGTTCCACTTACTGAAGAACTTCGTCACAAGATTGTTGATAAACTCTGCAAGACTACTGGTAAGAAAGTATCTTTAGTTGAAACCGTAGATAGTTCTATATTAGGCGGTGTGATAATAAGGTACGACAACACCGTTATAGATGACAGCATTAAAACTAAGTTTAAAGAACTTTCTAAACAACTTCATAAACATTAAAAAGAAGGTGTGTTTTTTTTGAATTTACGTCCAGATGAAATTACCAATATAATTAAACAGCAGATAAAAGACTATAAGTCTAAGGTTCAATTAGACGATGTAGGCTCGGTTATGACCGTTGGCGATGGTATAGCTAGAATCTACGGTCTTGATAACTGTATGTCGGGAGAACTCCTTGAGTTTGAGGACGGTATAAAGGGTATGGCTTTAAATCTAGAACAAGATTTTGTGGGTGCGGTTATGCTCGGTTCGGATACCAACATTAAAGAGGGTTCTACCGTTAAACGTACTGGAACTATAGTATCTGTACCAGTGGGTGATGAAATGCTCGGTAGGGTAGTAGATGCTCTTGGACAGCCTATAGATGGCAAGGGTGCTATACTCACTAAGGAAACTTCTCCTATTGAGAAGATTGCTCCAGGTATTATTACTAGAAAGTCGGTTCATAAACCTCTACAGACTGGTATTAAGGCTATAGATAGCATGATACCTATAGGAAGAGGTCAAAGAGAATTGATAATAGGCGATAGACAGACGGGTAAAACTTCTATAGCACTAGATACTATTATCAATCAAAAAGGTCAAGATGTTATATGTATCTATGTGGCTATAGGTCAAAAGCGTTCTACCGTTGCTAATGTAGTTGAAACCCTTGAAAAGGCAGACGCTATGAACTATACCATAATAGTATCTGCAACGGCATCAGAGTTAGCACCATTACAGTATATTGCACCATATTCGGGAGTTACCATAGGTGAATATTTTTTAAACCAAGGTAAGGACGTCCTTTGCATATACGATGACTTATCTAAACACGCAGTAGCCTATAGAACGTTATCTTTACTATTAAAAAGACCCCCAGGACGTGAGGCTTATCCTGGTGATGTATTCTATCTACATTCAAGGCTACTAGAAAGAGCGTGTTCTTTAAATGAAAACTATGGTGGTGGTTCATTGACTGCACTTCCAATAATAGAAACTCAAGCGGGTGATGTATCGGCATACATTCCAACTAATGTAATATCTATTACTGACGGTCAGATATTCCTTGAAACCGACCTATTTAACTCTGGTGTTAGACCTGCGGTAAACCCTGGAATATCTGTATCGAGAGTAGGTTCTGCTGCTCAGATTAAAGCTATGAAGAAGGTATCAGGTTCGTTGAAGTTGCTATACTCTCAATTTAGAGAGTTACAATCGTTCTCACAGTTCGGCTCGGATTTAGACAAGGATACCAAGGACAGACTCGACAAGGGCGAAAGGATAGTTGAAGTATTGAAACAGGATAAGAATTCACCAGTGAGTGTAGAACATCAAGTTGTGATAATATACGCAGTGGTTAATGACTTCTTAAAAGAGATTCCTCTTAAGAACGTTCAAGACTTCCAAGATTCCTTATTTGAATATGTAGATACTACCCACCCAGATATAATATCTTCAATATCGCAGACTAAAGACCTAACTAAGGATAACGAAGAAAGTTTAAAAGGTGCTTTAAATGATTATGTTAAAAAGTATCTCAATGAAATTAAGTAGTTAGGAGGTCTTACTTTAATATGGCATCTTCTAACATTAAAGATATTAAACGTCGTATAAAGAGCGTTGAAAGTACTATGCAGATTACTAAGGCTATGGAGTTAGTATCATCATCGAAGTTGAGAAGAGCTAAGGAAAGAGCCGACAACAGCAGAGAGTATTTTCATGCTATGTATGAAACCATATGTCAGACTGCTACAGAGAGTCCTATATCGGTATATACTAGACCGATTCTAAATGATTTCTCACCACTCTTGATAGTAATTGCAGGGGATAGAGGTCTTGCAGGTGGGTTCAATAGCAACATCTTAAAGTTGGCTGAAAGTCGCATTAAAGAACTCGGCGGAAACGCTAGAGTTCTACCTATAGGCAAAAAAGCCGTTGAATACTTTGAAAAACGTTCCTACCATGTGGTTAAGAACTTCGTAGGTATTGCTGAACACATGACTATCTACAGGGCTGAACACATTACCGATATGGTTATGGAACTCTTTAATTCGTACAAGGTTAATACTATTGAGGTTATATTTACCAACTACGTTTCTCCAATGCTCCAAGAACCTAGATGCATGACCTTACTACCTATACCTAACGTTCAAACTCATGACGAGGTTAAGAGAGTTAAGTCTGTTACAGAGTTTGAACCATCACCAGAGGCGGTATTTAGTATGTTAGTACCTAAGTACATTGCGGGTATGATATACTGCACCGTTGTAGATAGCTTTGCATCGGAACAAGCGTCTAGGCGTTCTGCTATGGAAAATGCTACTGACAATGCTACTCAGATGATAGATACACTATCACTTGAGTATAACCGTGCTAGACAATCTGCAATTACTCAGGAGATTACAGAAATAGTCGGCGGTGCTACTAGCGTAGAATAATTAACAGTTGACAGTTAATGGGTATTAACTACTAATAAATAAGGAGGTCTTTTTTTACTATGCAAAATGTGGGTAAGATAGTACAGATTATCGGTGCAGTTGTAGACGTTCGCTTCGATAAGGATAGTCTACCTAGACTATTGAATGCTATTGAGATAGATAATCATGGAGTTAAATTAACTATAGAAGTTTCTCAACATATAGGTGATGATGTGGTTAGGTGCATCGCTATGAGTTCTACTGACGGATTAGTTCGTGGCATGGACGCTATAGATACTGGTCACCCTATTAGAGTCCCAGTAGGTAGACAGACTTTAGGCAGAATATTTAATCTGCTCGGTGAACCCGTAGATGAAAAACCTATGCCTGAAACTCAAGAAAGATGGGATATCCACAGAGATGCACCCTCTTATGAGGAACAGACTGCTACTAGTGAGGTGTTGGAAACTGGCATTAAGGTTATAGACTTAATAGCACCATATCTAAAGGGTGGTAAGATAGGTCTATTCGGTGGTGCGGGTGTCGGTAAGACTGTATTAATTCAAGAGTTGATTAACAACGTGGCTAACCAACATGGGGGTATATCGGTATTTACTGGCGTTGGTGAACGTACTCGTGAAGGTAATGACCTTTACAATGAAATGACAGAAAGCGGAGTTATAGACAAGACGGTTCTAGTATACGGTCAGATGAACGAACCACCTGGTGCTAGAATGAGAGTCGCACTATCTGGATTGACTATGGCAGAGTATTTCAGAGATAGAGAGAATCAAGACGTATTACTATTTATAGATAATATATTTAGGTTTACTCAAGCAGGTTCAGAGGTTTCTGCACTCTTAGGACGTATGCCATCTGCGGTAGGATATCAACCTACTTTGGCTACCGAAATGGGTGCTTTACAAGAAAGGATTACCTCTACTAACAAAGGTTCAATAACATCTGTTCAAGCAGTATACGTTCCAGCTGATGACCTTACAGACCCTGCTCCTGCAACTACGTTTGCTCACCTAGATGCTACTACCGTACTTTCAAGAAACATAGCATCGTTAGGAATCTATCCAGCGGTAGACCCTCTTGAGAGCAACTCAAGGATACTATCTCCCGATGTAGTAGGCGAGGAACACTATCAAGTGGCTAGGCAAGTTCAGAACATCTTGCAAAGGTATACCGAACTTCAAGATATTATAGCCATCATGGGTATGGACGAACTATCCGATGAGGATAAGCTTACGGTAAATCGTGCTAGAAAGATACAACGTTTTCTATCGCAACCTTTTTCAGTAGCTGAACAGTTTACTGGTATGAAAGGTAAGTACGTTCCTATTAAAGAAACTATCCGAGGCTTTAGAGAAATCATTGAGGGTAAACACGATGATTTGCCAGAGTCAGCATTCTTATTTGCAGGAACTATCGATGACGTAATAGAAAAGGCTAAAGGTGATAGATAATGAGTAACTTTAATCTTAAAGTAATTACTCCTGAAAAAATTTTCTACGATGGTGAGGTTGCTCAACTTACCGTTAGAACTACCGAGGGTGACGAGGGTTTCTTAGCACATCATATTAACTACTGTGCAATTTTACCATCGGGTGAGATGAAAGTTAAGTTTTCAGATGGTTCTATTAAGTTCGCAGCGATATCTATGGGTACTATAAAGTTTTCTAACAATACGGCTACCATATTAGCGTCTGCTTGTGAATGGTCTGATGAGATAGACTTAGAATGGGCTAAACGTTCCGAGGAAGATGCTCGTAAAAGACTCCAAGAACATAACAGCGACCAAGAGTTTAAGTATGCAGACCTAAAACTTAAACGTGCCTTAAATAGAATATCCGTAGGCAGCAAGAAGTAATATCTGATATATAAATTAAAGAACGTCCATAGGTGTGGACGTTCTTTATTTGACATATATTACTATATATATGAAACTATATTCTATTGTAGAGTTCTTCGTACTTCTTAGCAGATTCTTTCCATGAGAAGTCTGCTTTCATGCCACGTTTAACCATCTTATCCCACTCATCACGACGATTGAAGTATATGTGTTTAGCATAGTTTATTACATTTAGCATTTCGTGGGCATTATAGTTTGAGAATGAGAATCCTGTACCAGTACCTTCGTATTCGTTGTAAGGTTGAACGGTATCCTTAAGACCACCAGTTTCACGTACTATAGGAACTGTTCCATAGCGTAAAGATATCAATTGAGTTAGACCGCAAGGCTCAAACTTAGATGGCACTAACATAGCATCAGCAGATGCATATAGTTTATGTGCAAGCTGGTCAGAGTAGAATATGTTAGCCGATACTCTTTCATGGTTGCACCAAGCATAATGACGGAACATCTGTTCATATTCAGATTGACCTGTACCTATTACTACTAATTGAACGTTAGGGTCTATTATACCGTCCATAACGCAATTTATTAAGTCTAAGCCTTTTTGGTCTGTTAGCCTCGATATGATTGCAAACATCATCTTACCTTCATCTACAGGCAGACCTAATTCGGCTTGAAGTTTCTTCTTATTTTCTATCTTTTTCTTAGTTACGTTCCTTACGCTATAGTTTTCATAGATATCCTTATCTGTAGCGGGGTTAAAGGTGTCATAGTCTATACCGTTTACTATACCACATAGAGAATTATTTCTAGCACGAATTAATCCATCTAAGCCTTCACCGTAGTAAGATGATTGTATCTCACCAGCATAGGTATTACTAACGGTAGTAATCATGTTAGCATATACCATGCCACCTTTTAACATATTAGCGTTCTTTTTATACCAATAGTTCTGTGGAGTAAACTCAATCTTATCGGGAGCGTATACGTACTCTGGAAGACCTGTATGATACTTAAAGTGTTCAATATCCCAAACACCTTGGAAACGTAGGTTATGTATAGTCATTATAGTCTTAATGCCTTGAAAGAACGGATTCCCTTGGAATAGTGTATTTAGATACACTGGAACTAAACCTGCTTGCCAATCGTGACAGTGTATAATATCTGGACGGAACTTTATTACTGGTAGTATAGCAAGTGATGCTTTACTAAAGTATATAAACTTCTCGATATCGAAACGTGTATTGTTTGAATAAGGAGTATCTGCTTTAAAGTACTTTTCGTTATCTATAAAGTAGAATGTTATTCCTTGATATTGATATTCAAATATACCAACATACTCATTTAAAGGGTGTTTACCCATATCCATGTAGAAGTTTGCAACGTAATGGAAGTCTTTGCGGAACTGCTCTTTAATGCATGAGTAGTTAGGTATAACGACTCTAACGTCGAACTTTTTAGGGTCTAACTCTTTTGGTAAAGAGCCGACAACATCAGCTAGACCACCAGTCTTTATAAAAGGCGTGGATTCAGATGCTACAAATAGAATATTTTTCATAGTTCAATAGTCCTTTCTAATTAATCCATAGGGGATTTTTATATTTATATATTAATTAAACCCACTTTACACATTAAGTCGTTTATAGTTTCAGAGTAACAATCTTCAAAGCTGTTGACCCACGTCATAAATGTGGATTTTAATCTCTTTAAGTATAGCTCTACGTCTACTAGATATTTTTCAATATTCCTATTCTGTACAGTTTTGAAAGTAACAGGATAGGCTATAGCTCCCACCAACACCGATGGTATAGTTCCTAAGGGTAAGGAAAGTGCTATAGATATTGCAGAACCTATTATAGCTATTCCAACACCTATGCTTATAGAGTACTTTTGACGGTCTTTTGAAGAGTAGGAGAAATTATCATTTAGGTTAAACCGACAGTTCTCATTTAAGTAGTTACGCATATCTAAAGCATAAAATTCGTTTACTAATTCAGGGTTAGAAAATAGTCTGGATTGTGAAAATTGGCTATATAGGTCGAAGTATAGACTAGATGATATACTTCTGCTCTCTGCATCACAACATGATGTAATATACTCACCTAGTTTACTAGTAGCCTCATCGTAGGTGTTGCAGGTGTTTAGTAACTTACGGGATTTTTCTCTAATGCTATTTATGATGTCATCTACCTTGTCTTCAATCTGTTTAGATATCTCATCACTAATTTGAACCGTGTACATAAGTATCTATCTCCTTCTTGAGTGCGTTAAGGTTTTCAACGTTTTGGTCAATAAAGTTTATACGATTATCGTAAGTATCCATAGCACCTTGCATATCGTCCATAGTTTCCTCTTCGGTGACTAACTTATTATATTCATTCTTAGCGTCATCTATGTTGTAGACTAATTTATCTCGATATATCTTACAGCAGGTTTCTAAGTAATCATATAGATTCTGTTTCATGCTGTTGCAGATTGAGTCAAACTCTTCGGATATATACTTTAGAACTAACTTAACGTGTTCCGACTTATGATGGTAATGCTCTTTTTCTAACCTTGAGAAACACGCACCTCTTTCTACATCAGTATAGCCCTCGGTTTGTATACGAGCTTCCTCGTTAATCTTTTTAAAGTCTGATTGTGTAAAGTTAGGTTCAAAGAACTCAAAGGTAAAGTCCTCTTGATTCTGTGCTGTAGATGCCAATCTAATATTGAACTCTGTGATAATCTTCTTGCCGTACTCATCACGAAAGAGTTTAAAATCATCTATAATTCTAGCAGTAAAGGTTTCTAAGTCTACGAAGGTATCGTCTGTAATTTCATTTTCGGATAGGCTCTTGTAGAACTCAGTCTGTTTTCTGTATTGTTGCCTTAGCCTTTCGCAACCTCTTTCTATTTCACCGTCAAGATTTCCATATTTACGATATATGTTTTCAATCTCATCATATAGAGTAGTTCTAAGGTTAGACATCTTATCTTGCTTAGCAGATACGTTCCTAGCAAGTGCATCACGACTGCCCTTAGATGCTTTAAGCACCGTCTTTTTATCTTTTAGTATAACTTGATACCTTGCATACTCTTTAATGATGTTATCTATAGTATCTAATAGAGCGATATATCTAGCAGTTTGAGCGTACTTCTCAATAACTCTATGAACGTCATTAAAGCGTGATTTATCGTTCATGAGTTTTTCAAACTTTTGAAGATTTCCTCTTGAGCGTAACCAACACATCTCTGCGGAATCGAATGATTTTTTTTCATCTGCAAGTCTGTCGAAGAACTCATCTATGCCGTCAGGGTCGCCTATAGCCTTGCACTTGTTTAAGAATAGTTGAACCTTGCTATCTACACAGACTATCTTTTCAGAAGATATGTTACTAAAGATTTCACACGCTTGACCATATAGTCTATCGACCTCTTCGTCAGACATATTGGATATTCCTGTAAGTATTAGGAACATGGTATCTTTGTTTCTGTCACCACTCTTAGTCCTTAAGAAGTTGGTAAACGATGTAGATTCAACTGCTTGACCATTTAATGATTTAACAAATATTACTGCATTAGCCTTATCTATGTAGTTGTCTGCGACTTCGCCGACGTTACCTTCAGCATTTACTCCAGGGCTGTCTATTATTACTATACCTTTCATAGCCTCTGATATAGGGCAGTGTAGTTCTATTTTAACCACTAGTGATTGCCATTCTTTGTTGGTATCTTCAATGTAATTTTCTATTAACGTTCTGTATTCACTACGTTCAAGGTTATAATAGTTTAACTTATCCATATCGTCTAAGAACTTGTTTAAACTAGTTTTCTTAATAGGTGCACCCTTATAACGCAAGATTATCTCATTGTTTATAGTGGTTACAGGAATCTTTCTATACTTTTCTTGTAACGATGCAGTACCTTTTAAGAAGTTTTGCATCTCTTTTTCACCACTAAGAGCATACTGTTTACCATCAGCACGAGTAGCTATTAGTTTAAAGTTGTCATCATGAGATACTTCTATTATGGAACTTGTACACTGTTGAACGTCCATAGGTAAAATCTCTTTGCCTAGAAAAGCATTTATAAATGTAGATTTACCACTTTTAGCCTCACCAACTATCATAAGATGAAACTTTTCTTTCTTGATGTTTTCAATATGTTCTTTAATAGCAGAGTTTACCGTCTTACCTAGTAGCTTAGATGTGCTACAGAACTCATCGTAGGCAGAAATAACGGCATCTTTACATTTTTTATAATTATCTTCTATCATAGTTTTAATAACTTTTTCTCCTAACCTCAGGAGATACCTTCCCTTATAATTTTTATAGACTAGAACTTTATCTAAAAGTGAACTATCCTATATGTCAACGTCATATTAACTAAAAATATTATATCATAGGCACACAATTTTGTCAATACGTTTTAACTAATCAGGAGTGTCTAATTAGGAAGTTTATTAAAAATCGACATATCAAGATATCTTTGATATCTATCTATGTTTGCTTTTTGGGGGAGTTATCAACTATCTGTTGTATTCTTTTTGAGCAACATCAAAGCCTACTATTTTCCTAGGATTTCAACTTACCATCATTATTACATATGTAATCTTATTGGATTTCTTGCCAATGTATTGATATAGTTCATATAATTCTCATTATGAGATGTGCGACGGTGTGGAGCACTGTATCGATGCGGAAGTGCCGTTTGAGATACCCGAGAGTTGGGGATGGGTTAGGCTGTTAGATATAGCTACAAAGGAAATAAAAAGAGGAAAATCACCAACCTATGCTGAAAAAGGTACTGTTTTCGTTTTTGCTCAAAAATGCAATACCAAATATTACGGCGTCGATATTAGTCTTGCAAAATATTTGGACGAAAAAGCATTTGCAAAATACCCTAAATCCGAATATTTAACTGATATGGATATAATCGTTAATTCTACAGAAACAGGAACACTTGGAAGAATTGGTCTTTATACCGAGCATGATAATTCGGATAATATTACTCTTGTACCCGATTCTCATGTAACGATAGTTAGAACAAGTGTTGTATCTGCAAAATATATCTACTATGTTTTATTGACTTATCAAAAATATCTTGAAGAAAGTGGCGAGGGTTCGACAAAGCAAAAGGAATTAAAGCCTGATACCATAAAATCGCTTTTTATTCCTATTCCACCCCTCGCCGAACAACACCGCATAGTAGCTAAGATAAACGAATTATTGCCGATTATAGGCAAGCTGAAATAAAAAATCAAGGCATACACTCTCAAAGCGGAGCGTATGCCTTTAAACACTAAAATATATTAACCTCAAAAAAGTTAAGAAAACTACTTGACAAGCGGTATAATTTAGGTTATATAAATCTTATTGAACATCGCTTTAAGCGGCAGAAAGGAGAAGCTATGACTTCTTTAGACATGAGAGAAAGCCATCTCTTTATGAGAAACGGCTTTGATGTAACGGGCAAGTGGGATATTCCTATTGTAAAGAAGCAGAACATTCCTCTTGATAATGTGCGTCTTATCGCATCATGGTAGTCAATAAGTCTTACACGATAGACTTTGTTATCAGGATTAAATCCACCGCTCTTGGCCTCGAAAAGCTCCATGTCCTCAATTGAGGATATTAGTTTAGCGTTATTTTGTGTATCTTGTAACGCCCGACTGATATTAGCTATAAGTTCATCTGTGGTTACGAGCGACAGTAGGCGTCTTGTTTCCTGTAATTCGTCATGCTTGGCAGCAGATTTTTCGTTTCCCTCATTATCTGGCTTTGCTTCCTGTGGCATTACAAACTCGATACCAATCACATTGGATTGGCTGTCGCTGTTCAACAAATCCACAACACTTCCGCGGTGTGATTTCGCAAGAGCTTTCTCAGCAATAGTGGTAGCCATTACCAGAGGAAGCTCATGTGCTTCCGATTTATGAGCTTCAAACCCAGCGGCCACTTGCGTTATACTACTAGCGAGATATTGCGCTCTCTGTTGTAACTCATCTCCCTGCTTTACCCACTTCGGCAGATAATTCCCGCCGCCGGCCTCTGTCAGCTGCTCATCTACTTTTCTTTTTTCGAAGAATTTAATTGGAAGTAATTTATCCATTATCCTGAATTATTCACGGAGCTACGCCATAGCGGCGAAAAGCCCGTATAGTTACTGATTTTTTTTGTGTATCGGCGCTTTCACTTACCAAGTGAAAAATACTGGTATAGAAAAAGAGCCTCAACTTTGTTACAATGTTAGGTGACTAAACCAAAAACATTACAAAGGAGAGACCCCTATGCATAGTTTAACCGAGACTACACTAAATTGCAACAAATCTGTGAAAATAAGTTTTACCGGCGGCGACATTTCGTCGGATGCCGGATTGCTCCTGATCTAGGACTTTGCGTCTAAGATCGGTTTTCCTAAAGTAGTAGGACAGATGTTCCATACTACAGACCCGGCATTATTCCGGCAGCATACGGATGCCGCAAATCTTATGCAGGCAATCTACCAGATCATCGCTTCCTATGGGGAAGATGACTGTGCGGATGAACTGACAAATGAGCCTGTGTTCAAGACCATTTTTGGTAAGGAAGCACTTGCATCCCAACCCACGCTTTCCCGGTTTTTTAACCGGATGGATGAAGCAACACTCAGCTAGTTCACGGCCATCGGCAGAAAGATGAGGGATGTCATATATTCCATCTGTCCGCCGGAGTACATTCTGTTTGATATAGATTCCACTCTGTTTAATACTTACGGGCAGCAGGAGGGCGAAGCTTTTAACTACCATTATCAGTCACACGGATATCACCCATTGCTTTGCTATGATGGGCTGACCGGCGACCTGCTGAAAGCAGAACTCCGCGATGGAACCATGTACTGCAGCAATGGAGCCGCAGAATTTATGGAGCCTCTCCTAAAGGAATACCGTGAACGTTTTCCTGAAATGCTGGTTGCACTCAGGAGCGACAGCGGTTTTGCATCACCGGACCTTTACAACGTATGTGAAAAATACAACTGCAAATATACGATCCGGCTAAAAATAAATAAAACTCTTACAACACTCGCATCTGCAAAGGATGAATCCTTATACCGGGCAACCAGATTCAACTAGGTTGATTATGCCGTGGTATATGGCGAGTTTATGTATCAGGCAGGTACCTGGGACTGCCCCAGAAGGGTAGTCTATAAATAGAGAAACCATCGAACCAGTTTACGCATATGTACACTTTTGTTGTCACAAACATGGAAGATCTGGCACCTTATCAGATCCTCCAGCTTTACTGCGGACGCGGCAAGATGGAAAATTTCATCAAGGAAGGCAAAGGCGGCTTTGATTTTGGTGCTGTCAGCAGCAGATCCAGAGTGGTCAACGCAAACCGGCTGCAGGTTCATGTGCTTGCATATAACCTGTTTAACTGGTTACGGCGGCTGGTTCTTCCAAGAAGTATGCGGAAACTGTGCGTGGATACTATCCGGGTTAAACTGATGAAAGTGGCTACCAGAGTAGTCCATGCCTCCAGGTACATTCATTTCCGATTGTGTAGCAGCTGCCCCTATAAGGAACAGTTCTACGAAACCCTATCTAATATAGGAAAGCTCAATCCGCAGTTGGAGTAGCAACAAGTCGCACATTGACAGTCTAAAATCATTCAGATCATATCCGAAGGGACAGTCTGCCCTTTTTGTGGAAAACTATCTCATGTCGTGATATTTGATGTAGATTATGACGCTGTTTTATGCCCAATCCGAATGATGTTAAGCTGTCATGAATAATTCAGGATTATTATTCACTCCCTTTCCAAGATAGTTCCTGACCTGCCGTTCAGATATAGAAAAATATCTTCCTATCTGTTTTTGGGCAATACCGTTATCATTCAAGTATTGTACAATCTCATTACGACTATAGTTTCCGTGATTTTTAAATAAGAAAACTTCAACAAGATAATCAGCGGCTTCAATATGGTCTTTCTCTTTCAGAACAGCCTTTTTTAACATATTCTGAACGATATCTTTAATATCGGAATAAGATAATCCTGTCATTGCAGTAGCAATAGTTTTCCATTGTGGTTCCGTTATTCCCGATTTATCCGCAACCTCTGGAAATTGATTGATAAACCTACGGATTTCATCAATTCCTGGAGGGGGAAGTTCAATAATTGTCTGAAACCTTCTCCACACAGCCGAGTCCAACATATTTGCATGATTTGTAGCTGCAACAAGAATTCCTTCCTGTGAAAAGTCATCAATATTCTGCAACAGTGTAGGGTTCACAATGATGTGGGACACAAATTTTGGAAATTAAATAGAAACTGTTTAGGAGAAGTCCAGCCAAGGGGACGGATAGGAAAGGCATTGTACTTTCTAAGATAAATCTACAAAGGTGCCTTAAATATTATTTTAATCTAATATCAATATGAATATCCTCATCTAATATATCAGATGGGACTTTTTCAACTGAATGTGTAAAGAATTTTTTTGTTTCCATTTCTGCAATTTGCGTAGTAATTCCTTGGTTAATTAAATATTTCACACATTCACCAAAGGATTTGTTTTCTTGCAGGGAAAAATTTTTTAATAAAGTTTGAATATCATTCATTTTCGCATATCTCCTTAATAA
>Ga0192276_1118_pt1 | contig 14816 bp, 12 predicted proteins | sample Koala_Koa24_I3_FD_131263 | JGI IMG/M metagenome (GOLD analysis project Ga0192276, IMG submission 131263) | Enriched cells from koala feces incubated with labeled cellulose particles, San Francisco Zoo, California, United States - Koala_Koa2-4_I3 ...
GACCACGGTAATCTCTTCCGCGCGCACGCCATCCTGGTCGTCCGCGTCATCCCAGATTTTTTCAACCGGAATGTCAATGGTTGCGATCTCATGGGTGTTCGTCACCGTGAAATGATTTTCACTGTCTGCTTCGCTTACCGCGCGCACATAATCACTTACCGGGCTTTCTTCCAGCGTATATTTGATTTTTGTCCCCTCGTCCCAGTACACTGGCAGATCGGTAAAGGTATAGTTCCACCCGTCATCCCCCGCGAGGCGCGCTACGCGCTCTGACCCGTCTGAGCCGATCAGCTTCACTTCCACGCTGTCCGGGCGCACACCGTCACGGTTGCTGTCATCGTCCCAGACCTTGGAGACGGTGTATTCTGTGGTTTCTGTTGTGTGGGTATTAGTCACCACAATGCGGTAGCCATCTTCCCATGTGCCATCCAGCGCGGAGTAAGATGCCGTATATCCAGCAACCTCTTCCTCCGTTGCGGAATAGGTGACTGCTTTTCCGTAAGCATAAGCCGGCAGGCCAGTAAAAATCACTTCCTGTTTCGCGGCATTGGCTCGGATCATCCCGGATTTTGTCACGACTGTGACTGTCTCCCCGTTTTCATTTACCACTGTCCCGGTCAGGTTGACCGTCACATCCGTGCGCAGGCCATCCTGGTTATCGTTATCCTTCCAGGCTTTCTCCACGGTTACGGAAGTCTCTGCACTCTCATTTTCAATCACCAGTTCCCCGTCCAGTGTTTCACCGTCAACTGTGAGGTAACTCACCCAGCCGCTCTCTGATGTTTTTCCAAGGATTTGTATTTTCCACGTCTCCGCAGATGTCTCATAGCCATCCGGTGCCTGATATTCCACAAGGGTATAAGTGCCAAACGGCAGGCCAGCCACCGCCAGAGTACCATCTGTTCCGGTCGTCAACTTGCAGGCAGCGCTGACTTTTTCCTTCGTTCCAGAATAACTCCCGTTTTCAACGGTCAGGTACTGCCCATCCGTATTTTTCAGCACAAAGACCGCGCCACTAAGCGCAGTCGCAGTGCCTTTTTCCACTTTTTTCAGGGAGAAACCGGATGTAAATGCGATCAGGCCCACATCGTTGTGGCTGCTCTCGTAAAGATAAGCATACATTTCATCCAGTTCCGGAAGGGTAATACCGCTGATGAAAGCGTACGCAATCCCGGAGCCATCCTCGTAAACAGAAGCGGTCGCGTCCGAATCCACCGTATCATCTTCCCCGGCATCCTGCACGGTCAGGCCATAGCCATCCATCCCGGAGAAAACTACATAGTATGTCCCCGCTTCGAGGTCAGTAAACTGATAACTGCCATCCTTGCCCGTAGTAACCGCGGCCACCTCATTTCCAAGGACATCATATGCTGAATAAAGTTTCACGCCATTGACCGTCACTGCTGCCTTCTTTGATGACGCATATCCGGAAGCGTTCGTCCGGTACAGTGTAGCGGTAATCCCAGAGAACAGGCTCTCCGTTTCTCCACGGATTCCGTCGCTGTCTGCGTCCACCCAGGCGAGTCCACTGACCGTGCGCTGCACAACCTGCGCAGCAACCGTATTGCTCTCTACCATGGCCACCTGTCCGGACGCATACTCATAAAAAGAGTTCGCGTAAAGGTCGCCCGGATTCTGTGAAAGCCCATTTCCATCCGTCAGGAAATTTCCGGAGCCGTCCTGCACAGTCAGCGTCACAGTAATTTTCAGATACTCCTGTGCTTTCACCGTCCCGATGTCAAACAGCAACCCTGCCACGTCGTTTAAGGCGAGTCCGGAATAAGTAACTGTCGTCCCATCTGCGGAACCGCCGCTTACAGTCTTCCAGGAAAGGCTGTCCGTCCCTTTTATAATCGTCTCTGCCAGGGATGTATCCCTCGCGGACTCACTCCCTGTCCAACGGATTTCCAGGCTGTCCTTTACCGTACTGTAAGTTTCTTTCGCATTGGAAAAATCTACTGTGATGCTGTCAACCACATAACTGCCGCTGAACGAAGTATCCCTGCCGTCCCCGTTGTATGGAAGAATATCATACAGGACAACACCATCCACATCTTCCTCTGCGCTGTTTCCGTAACGGATGATGTAAGTGATCGAATCGCCCTCTTCCACCAGGGCGCTCTCCACTGCCTTCGAAACCGATGAAGTCGCCAACTTGATCACGCTGATTGTCGTCTCTGAATAATTCCCATGAGCCGTGTTGATGGAACGGTCATCCTTGTCGGAAGTAATCGTTGCCGCGATCGTAAGCGTGTCATTGTTCTGCACGTCGTTCGCAGTTCCAGCCTCGCCGATCAGGCAGGAAAGCGTGATATCCTCCATCGCCTCCCCAATCGTCTGGTTCTCCACCAGCCAGGTAATGGTGCTCGTCCCGTCCTCGTTTTCCAACACGGAAACCGGAGCCAGGCTTGCGCTGTTCATGACATAACTCAAGTCAGACGGCAGGATAGCCGTAATAGTCACGTCCGTCGTATCTGTGGAAGACTCCACTTCTGTATTTGCCGAAACCACAGACACGGACGGATGGATCACGTAAGTCACCGTTCTCTCCCCGGCATCCAGGTCATAGACCGATTTCGTCGTCGTCCCGCCCGCGGTTGTGGTCGTATCTGCCACTTTAATGGAAACACCTGTCTTACAGCCGATGATCAGGCAGGAGTTCCCATAAATGTATCCGCCCGAATGGCCGGAGACGATGCTGCCGTTCTGATATACCGACTTGCCATAATCAGTGTACAACTTGTAGGTCGGCGTGGTATATCCGTCGATGTAGCTTCCCTCGCTAAAAGAAGAATCACCAAGGCCGTACGCTCCGTTCCCGTATGACACTTCCGTCCAGGAAAGGGCGTCAATGTCTTCGCCCCAGCAGCGCACGTCATTGGTCGTCTGATAAACTGTGCCGATTTCCGCATCGGAGGTCACCTGCACATACATCTGGAAATTCAGTGCTACCGGGTCCGAAGCCCCCTGATAAATCTGGCTGTCCCGCACCTCGTACAGCACACCCACACAGGTATATCCGGCATCATTCAGGGCATCAATACTGTCAAAATAGATCAGCTGTTCCTCACGGGTGGCGTTCATCTCTGCATCGCTTGTCCATCCCGTCTTATCTGGTTTTGCTGCAAAAAGCACCGTTACTTCCCCTACGGTACTTTTGGAATTTGTCACTCTCATTGACGCGTACGTAGTAGTCCCAGCCGGGATTTCAAAAGCCTCATCATCAAACTTCTGCAAAATATTGACAGAAGAAAGATATCCATCCCCACTGTAATCCAGGGTCGAGCTGATCCGGAGCATCTGGCCGTTATAGGCATAGGAATCCCCATAGGACCACACGGAAGCAATCTGGCCACCGGTTTCCGTGTAAAAATAGTTTCTCTTGGAAATGCTGCCGCTCGGATACAGCGTCACGTTCATGCCGCTCCTGTCGTCCGCGCTGTTCTGGTCTTCCGTCGTCACCTGGCCAGAAGCAGATACCGCATTTACGTTTCCAGTCTCAATCGTAAAATACAGGTTGGAAGTGGTATCTACGCTGCGGGCAAACTGGACAACAAACTGCACATATCCAGCGGAAAAGCAGCCAACGTTCGCTCCGTATACAATCGTCCCGGATGTATTGCCGCAATTGTTGGTCGGAAAGTCCAGGTTTTCCAGGTCAAAGGAATAGCCAGATACCGTGACATGGTAAACATTCGAGCTTTGCGAATCCTGGCTGATTGACCAGCTGCCACCGTCATAGCAGGCATATTCTGTATCTGTCGCGCCCCCGCTGTTCCACGGCTGCGCCCAGGTTCCATACGTGGATGTGGATTTCCCGCCCACGCCCATCTGTCGGCCAAGAGTACCGGTTGTACTAAGCCCGCCACTTGCGTTTTCCCTGTAATCCCAGAGGATCGGCGTATAGTTTTCTTCTCCTGTAACATCCTCATCATCCAGGGATTCCGTCACCGTCAGGTCAAAGGAAAACTCCCCTGTGGGAAGCTCAATCCCTTTCAGCCCCTTATCCGAAGAAGTGTTGTAAAGCTGCAGTGTCAACGCATAGCCTTCCAGACGGCCATATACGGAACCCTCCGTGTCAGAGTCGCTTGCAGTTCCTGTTTCCGTATTAAAATACCCTAGGTAATCACAGGTACTGGCTTTCGTCAGCTTGACATTGTAGCGGGGCGCTGCCGTCACAGTCACGGAGTCCCCGGTAATCGTGCGGGAAAGGCTCTCCTCATTCCCTTCCATCCAGACCGTGAAAGTCGGCTGGATCACATCTCCGTTCTGCGCCGCTTTTACATAAATGCCAACGCTCAATGTACCGGCACCTGGAATCGCGTTGCTGTCACCGTTTTTGGAAAGATAACGTTTCCCGGTCAGGATCTGCGCGGTCGCCGTTTTGCTGCTGTCCCAGGAGGTAGAAGTTGTCCCGTCCGCATACACATACGTGATCACCCTGTCCACGCACCAGTTCAACGTATCCGTGTTAAACTCTGCCTTTGACGGGTCGCAGTCCAGGGTGAACTCAACCATCATATACGCCTCATCCACCGTCTGGGATGTATTCATCAGGGCGGTTGTGTACTCCAACGTATAATTCACATAGTCAAAAGTACGCACGATGTGGTTGCTGGCGCTGCTGTCGTTGCCCGCCTCATCATCCGAATCAAACGGCGCGGTTCCGTCCTTCAAGCTCTTGACCGCCAGACCGGAAACATAGCTCTTATTCTCATTCAGGCCGCTGCCGGCGCTTTCCTCTTCCAGGGAAAGGAGCATGATCTCCTCATCCAGTGACTCCTCCGTCTCTGTCTCCATCTCAGATTTCGAATCGTCCGTACTGCTATCCGTTCCTGATTCCGTTTCCGCGGTCTCCGTCTCAGCCCCGGTTTCATCGGATTCCTGGTTCCTATCTGTCTCAGCCTGCGTTCCTGTGTCAGATACCTGATCCGTCTGCGCTTCCCCCGCTGTTTCAACAATAACCACCGTATCTGATTCCGACAGTCCCGCCAGGGTATCCGATTCCGTGGATGTGTCCTCTGACTCAGATGCTGTGCCTAATTCTGAGCCTGCTGATTCAGTTCCTGTCAAAGCATCCGTAATGGAATCAGATGTGCTTTCGGTGTCTGCCACGGAAGCACTCTCCGCAGAAACTTCAATACTTCCTCCTGACGTACCCACTTGCGAGTCAGGGTCACCATCATCGGAATCTTCGGAGTCCTCACTGCCGCTTCCTTCATCAGAAACAGCACTTGCGCTGTCTGATTCTGATTCTTTTACAGTAATCACACGTGAAATCTGATAAGTTGGACTGCCACTTACAGGCTCCACATAATAGACTGCCTGATATGTGTCAGCTCGGCTGGTCGTGAAGGCATATCCGCCCTCACTTTTGGCTTCATGGAGCGTGATCTCCACCTTTTCTTCCTTATAAGAAAGGCCGTCAAAATCCTCCTCTGGATTAAAGTTGCTGCCATACCTGACCACAATATCTTCTGCGGTCACAATCTCATCCTCATCCAATTTCTCCAGGACATCTTCCAGTTCCGGAACTTCCGCCTCCAATGCGAATGGGTCATTTGCACTTCCCGCTGCATAAGCCACAAGCGGCGATCCCACCAACGAAAAAGCGCTCACCACGGAAAGAATCCCGGCAAGCGCACGTCTAATCTTCTTTTTTATCAAGCTGCTCATAAAGTCCTCACTTTCTCTCACTCTGCGGTCAACCGCCGCATTTTCTTTCTACTACGAATTACCTTACTCCGCCCCTCTTCTGCCGGACGCTCCGTTTACATTTTCTATCACTCCTTTCTTTCAAAGCCGGGTCTCTATTGAAAAAGGGCAAGAAAAAAAGACTGCCACTACAGTCCTCTTCTCAAGCCCTCTTGCGCCCAACTCCGGCTACCTGTTAGATTTGCAGCTGCCTGATACGATTCTGTCATCCCTCAGCCAGCCGCTGTCAGCATATATACTACCACACTTTTCGTTTCATCGGGTTTCAATTTGTTTCAAAAAGTTCCATCCGGTTTCACAAAGTTTCACGGAGTTTCATCTGTTCAGCGGAAGTCAGATGATGTATAATGAATTAGGAAAGTATCGGATTCAGAGCCACGAAAAAGAGCAGCTTTGAAAACGAAACTGCTCTGAATCGGATACTTTCCTGTTGTACCTGGTCGCGCCGGTTGGGCTACAACGTATGGGGATTGCTTCGCTTGCTTTTGGTAAATTTACTCATATTATGCAGTAGTGGAACAAGCAGAAACTGTTGATTTTCTCCTTCTTTTTTAAAAAAGGCCATGCTTCGCAGACCTTCCGGAGGGAGGCCGGTTACACAGATATAGAAACTTACAGTTAAATCATTGGCTGCAGGCATGCACTTTCCCAAGGTACTGCATCCTGATACAGCCACAGGCAGGGCATACATTAGGATTGGTCTTCCAGATCTTCTCCAGAAGCTCCGGCATTGTCATTCCGGTGTAAAGGGAATGGAATCTCTGGTGTCCCTGCAGTTTAAAGATGAGCTTCAGATTTTTGCTCTTTGACCGGTTGTTCAGAAAACCGTAATACCGTATTTTCTGGAATCCGGATGGGAGGATATGCATCAGGAGCCTCCGGATAAACTCTGTATTTGAAAGAGTGACAGTCCTTTTAGGTTCTCCCGGTTTCTTTCCCCGGGCTGAAAAAGTTGTCTCCGTTTCGGTGACAGACAGAATCCGGCTGTTGGAAATGGCAATTTTGTGCGTATATCGCCCCAGGTATTCGATGGCGTTTCCAAACCCATTGAAGGTCTCTTTAATATAAGGACACCAGTCCTTATCATAAAGGGAACTTTTAAATTCCTTCCATTCGTAAGAGTTACGGAGCTTTCCACAGGAATCAGAAAAAACAAGTTTCTCCTGTGTGTAGAGAGCATTCAGAGAGTCAAGAAATTTGCCTTTAAACTTGTCGCGGAGGACATATACAGGAATGAAAAACTTTTCTTTTGATTTGCGGATCTGCCGGTCAGGAGTCAGCCCGCCGCCGGAGACGATACAGTGCATATGCACATGATAACCAAGCTCCTGGTTCCATGTATGAAGAACCTGGATGATCCCCGGAGTGGCTCCGAGATATTTTTTATCCGCGCATAGTTCCAAAAGTGTTCTGGAAGTACACTGATGAAGGAGCCCGTAAAGCAGGGACTGATTACTGTATAAGAGCGGGTTCAGCTCATGCGGCAGGGTGAAGACCACATGGAAGTAAGGGGCATCGATTACTTCAGCCCTGCGTTGGTCTATCCAGAGTTCCGTATTGACCGCCTGACAATTCGGGCAGTTCCGGTTGCGGCATGAGCAATAATGGATTTTCTGATATCCGCAGTCCGAACACTGGCTGAGGTTGAAGCCGAGCTTAGCAGTTTTGCAGTTCATGATATCAATAGCAGCCTTGCGCTGCTCGGCTGACTGGAAGCCCCCATTTTGGGAGTAAGCATCGTAGGAATAGTGAAAGATATCCTGAATGTGAAAGGAAGTCCCCAGGAACTGCTGCACTTTACGATAATCCATGGATCTCACCTCCGATCTGCTCAAAGGGATTGGTTGCGCGGGATTTTGCGGAGTCATCCGCGAGATGCACATATATCAGCGTGGAATTCAAAGATTTATGACCAAGATTCGCTTTTAACGTGAGCAGATCCAGTCCATTCTCGTAACTGTGGGTTGCGTATGCGTGCCTTAGTGAATGCGCACAGAATCTCTGGTCCATGCCAAGGGCGTCCCTGCAAATGCGGAATTCACGCTGAAGCCACTGCGTATACATGGGTTGTGAAGTATCCCTCCGCCGTGTAAAGATCCATCCATGCGGACGGGTGCCTGCCGGAAAGGAGAGCCACCGATTCAGTAGTGCTTCCCAGATAAGTTCCGTAAACGGCACATAACGATCCTGCCTGTTTTTAGAATGATGGATATACAGTTTGTGGCTTGAACGGTAAATATCCGTATATTTCAGGTGGCAGAGTTCATCAATGCGGAGGCCGGTTGCATAGATGATAGCAGCTGCAAGCCGGGCATCCGGGTCATCGAGAGCATTGATGAAAGCACAGACCTGTTCTCTGGATGGAACAAAGGGAAGATAGCAGTCAAATTTCCGAAAAGGAACCTGTGTCCTGTCCCATTCTTTATGGAGGACATAGATCTGGAAGAACTGGAGCTGGGAAATGATGGCATTTACAGTACGGTCATCGAGGTCTCTGGATTTTTGAATCCATGCCACAAAATCCCTGATCATTTGCCAGGAAGCATTCTCAGGCAGGATGCGCAGGGAAGCAAGATAATTCAGATAAGCCTTGATGTAAGTTTTATAGGAACGGACCGTGTTGTCCGTAAGGCCTCTGGCCTCAAGCATCTGGATAAAAAGAGCAAAATAGTCCATAACAGGAACCTCCTTTGTAAATGATGAATGTTAATAAGGCGACAGACATCCATGCCGGAGGTGACCTGCAAAAAATTTCAAATATGTAGTTGTTGAGTTTTGAAATCCGTGATAACATAAGCATGGCAGTTTTGAGGTTTATGTTAATAGTTGCGTGTGGTAACTCAACAATAAAACATAAAACAAAAAACTGCCACTTTTTTTGAAAAAAATTAGAAATGAAAAAGTAGTGGAATCACAAACTTAGAGCAAGCCGTCGTGTAAGCGACTTGGTACAATGACCTTGCAAGATAGACAAATCGAAATTGGGAAGGTGGCATTTGAATGAATATCCAATGGAACACAGCAGATTACACGAAGAATTTTGATTTCGTTCATAAATACGGTGAAGATGTATTAAAATTGATTGACGCACCGCAAGGTAGTTACGTAATTGATCTTGGATGCGGAAATGGAGCATTGACACAAAAACTGCTGGAACTTGGATATCGTGCCGAAGGAATTGACGATTCTGCAGATATGATCTTGCGAGCAGAAGAACTGCACCCCGACATAAAATTCACACGTGCAGACGCTCTTACGTTCCACCTTAAAGAAAAAGCGGATGTGATTTTTTCAAATGCAGTGTTCCATTGGATAGATGAAAACAATCAACAGCAACTCGCCGAAAATATTTTTGACAATCTGAAAACAGACGGGATGCTGGTCTGCGAGTTCGGCGGCTGTGGATGTGCAGAAACCGTACACAGTGCATTGGAAGAATGCTTCGCTGAATATGGGTTGGATTATCCCAGAATATTTTATTTCCCGACAATCGGACAGTATGCTCCTATTCTGGAAGCAGCGGGATTTCGTGTTGAATATGCTCTGCTGTTTGACCGTCCTACGCTGCAGAGCACAGCGGATGGGGCAGCGGACTGGATCAGAATGTTTATAAAGACGCCATTTATTGGAATGCCGGTTGCGCAAAAGGAATCGATTATAACTGAGGCAGTTGAAAAAATCAGGCCAGTGCTTTTTACAAATGACGGATGGATCATTGATTATGTCCGTATTCGCGTGAGAGCCCGGAAAAGGTAACGTGGAAAATGCCTGACGTTCGTTTATGAGAGCAAAGTTAATCAGAAATCGGAAGAAACGGCATGCACAGCTAATGCTGCACATGCCAGGGTGAAGGATCAATGAATAAAGTCATAGTAATTGGGTGCCCTGGAGCTGGGAAGAGTACCTTTGCTCGCCAGCTCAATGAAAAAACGCAGATACCTCTGTTTTATTTGGATATGATATGGCATCGTGCAGATAAAACCACCGTTTCAAGAGAACAGTTTGACTTCGGGTTGATTGAAATTATGAAGCAGGATCGGTGGATTATAGATGGAAACTATATAAGAACAATACCGATACGGCTGCAGCAATGCGACACCGTTTTTTTGCTGGATTATCCGCTGGATGTCTGTATCGCAGGCGTAGAGTCCCGCATAGGAAAACCAAGAGTGGATATGCCCTGGATAGAAACAGAATTTGATCCTGAGTTCAGAGAATGGATTTTGGATTTTTCTCAAAGACAGCTGCCTGAAATATATTCCTGGCTTGGGGCGTATCCGGATAAGGAGATTCACATCTTTAAGTCCAGGAAAGAGGCAGATGAATTTATAGAGAACTGTTGATATGGGACAGGAGAAGGTATTCGGCCTTGTCGAGAGATTCCATCGTGGTGAAAAATAGAAGTTATGGGGGATATCATGAAATACGAGGCAAAAAAAGTATGCTTGAAAAACGGCGAGCCAGCACTTTTCCGTTCGCCATCTGCTACAGTGTCCGAAGCAGCAGCCATGTTGAAATATTTAAGCACCTGTGCGGAGGAGACAGAGTTTGTTATCCGTTATCCAGAGGAGTGTACAGAAACGCCTGTGCAGGAGGCTGCATATCTGGACAGCATTAACCAATCTGAGGATCGGCTCATGATTGTCTGCGAAATCGACGGTGAAATTGCGGGAAACTGTCAGATTGTATTTAACAACAAAATTAAAACGAGGCATCGAGCAGAGGTAATGGTTGGCATTCTTCAAAAGTACTGGGGTCTTGGAATCGGTACGGCAATGTTTGAGGAGATGATTCGTATCGCGGAGCGCAGACAGGTGAGCCAGATCGAGCTCGGATATATTGAAGGGAACGAGCGGGGACGAAGATTATATGAGAAGATGGATTTTGTGCAGTACGGAGAACGTCCGGATGCAATTCGTTTCAGGGATGGGACTATGCGAAAAGAAATCTTGATGATACGAAAAATGCATTCATGATTGGCGGCAATGTTGAAACGAATTCCAGTTTATCGAGGAGTTATACAAAGAGAAAACTTGGAGGTTGAGAAAGACATTTATGGCAGAAATAATTCAGGACGATATTATATTTGACATTAGAAGAATAGCCGCAAAATTAAATCAGAATAAATTGACTGAACGAGAATATGCTGAAAATGGTGGCCAATATTCAATTTCTGTTTTTGAAGAGTATGAGGATGAAATTGGAAGCTTCGCAAATAATGTTGAGATGGCAGGATTAAAATATATGACATAGCTTGTTTTCTCAGCGTTATAACTTCCAGTTTTTGGCGAAAGAAAACACTGATCTGATGTTGAGTAACAATAAAGAAGATGAGGAGGCCTATCAGATGGGTTGCATTAGAGTATCAGAACCGCTGCAATTAGACGGCGCAAATAATGTGCGGGAGTTGGGCGGTTATCCTGCAAAAGGCGGCACGACAGCAAAGAGAGTTTATCTCCGTGCAGATGGGCTGCAGAATTTAAGCGATCATGATTTGAAAAAGTTAGCTGATTATGGCGTCTGCCAGGTGATTGATCTGCGCAGCGACAGGGAAAAGGAATATATGCCTGACCGCGTAGGTACTAATATGGCGTATTTCCATGTCGGAATGCTGGACCAGATGAATTCAAAAAGTTTTAAAGGACAAGGTCCGGAATCCATGTACGCTTTGTACCAGTCACTTCTGGATGATTCAGCAGAGCAGATTGGTACGGTAATGCATCTTTTGGCGGAAGTAAAAGAAGGGGCTGCTTTATTTCACTGCACAGCCGGAAAAGACCGCACGGGTATTATCGCCATGATTCTCCTGGAACTGGCTGGTGTTCCAAAAGAGTACATTATTGCAGATTACAGCGTAACGGAAACCTATATGAAAGACGTATTTGCCCGGCAGAAAGAACAGGCAGAAGCGAACGGGATTGAGATTAAAGATTATATGCTACAGTCAAAACCGGAGGACATGGAGCGCACAATCGAATATTTTCATCAGAAATATTCGGATGCGGAAACATATCTGCTTGAATTTTGCCAGTGCAGCCGAGAAGACGTTGATTTTATCCGGCATCGTTTGCTGGATGGAAATCATTAATGGCGATTTGATCAACTACAAATTTGATCATAAAATGAGCAACGGGAACAGCGTTAAATATTTTCTCGCTGTTCCCGTTCATCATATTCTATTTCTTTCTCCACTTACTCCAGACTGCCATCTATCTTTAAATAACCCAAAACTTCTTTTGATTCTTTCAGCTGCTCAATTCCAAGGGACAAACCATATCTGAAATACTCTGCGCCGATCACACCTGCTTCCCTGAGAATCAGGTCGTGAAGTTCCGTCAGCATATCCATTTCCTTCATCCCAATCCGGGGTTCCAGTTCATTCATCACGCTGTCAATTGACTTTTCCATTTCACCAACCTTTGGTGAAGCTGTTACAACCTGTTCCAGCGGATCTACCTGTCCGGTAAAAATAGCCTCTATAACACTCATGTTCTTATTTCCTCCTATTTTTTGTTGTCGTTCAATGGCTGCATTCGTATTACCGTATATCACAATTATCTTTACAGCTTTGTTGATTCTCCATATATTATCTGTGTTAAAAAAGCATGGACTAATCTTTTTCAGTACCTCTGTCTTTATCTAAACGGAATTGAAGATCATGAATTACCTCCTGCGATTCCTGCATAAACTGCAATCCGAGCGAAAATCCGCATTTGAAGTATTCCACGCCCATAATCTCTGCCTCCGTTGCAAACAGATCATGGACTTCTTCAATCTCATTATAGACCAAAGCCTCCAGCGTTTTCTCCATCCCCATCATCTTCTGGCATATCTCCTCCGATATTTTTTTGCATCTGGGAGATTCTGATACCACTTGTTCCGCCGGATAAAGCTTTCCGTTAAAAAATTCTTCCATAAGATCCTGAATTTCTCTGCTCATAATTGACTGCCTCCTCTATACCTGGTTTACGCCTGGTTTTCTGTTTTCTCTTCTCCCAGTTCCAAACCATTTTCAACCTTGAAATAATTCAATACATCCTTTGATTCCTTTGTCATTTCGATCCCAAGAGACAGGCCGCATCTGAAATATTCTACGGCAATCACATCGGCTTCCTGAAGGAACAGGTCACGGATTTTCGTCAGCCTGTCCATCTCGTCATTCCCTATCCGGTTTTGCAGTTCATTCGTTATACCGTCAATAGACTTTTCCATCTCGCCAACTTTTGGCGGAACTGTTACAACCTGTTCCAGCGGATATACCTGTCCGTTAAAAATAGCTTCCATAACGCTCATATTCTTTTTCCTCCTGTTTTTTTGCTGTTGTTTTGTAGTTGCTGCGGATATTATCGTATATCCCGTTTTTCTCTGCAACTTTGTCAGTTGCCCAATGTATTCCCCACTTATTAATCATCTTCACTTTCCACATCTTGCCACACGAGGACACCCTGTACTACCAGGCGCGTAGCACTATTCCCATTACAGGTAGACAGTGTTACCGCTTTCTTTCCGACCAGGGCTGTAATGCCCGTATCTATTTCAGAAGTATCCAACATTTCATAAAACCATTCCGTATACCCCTCATATCCATCAAATTCCAATGCATAGGCGTTGCCATCAGCATTGACAGAATGAACCGAAAAGATACGGTACAGATAGTCCCTGTCTGGCGTATAAATCCAAAAGTAGGGGCAGAAGACCAGAACTTCTGAATCCTTGAACTGCTTCAGCTTTGCAAACATACTCCCGTCTCTCATGTTATGCCCGTAAATAATCGTATTGAAGTCTTCCAGGTAAGAATCATTCTGGTAATCCATGAAAATACTTCCGGCGTATATGTAACTGCCATCTGGTGAGCGGTGGAGGTAATAATCATTGTCCTCTGCCTGCATCACCGGATAAGAAATCTCCACTGCCGGAATCTGTATCCATGCAACACAATCATCGTAACTGGCCGACAACGCACCCCAATCTACCGTAATGCGCTCCGGCGCGTCTTCCGGAAGAGACTCTGACCCGGTTTCAGATATGGAATCTTTTTCCATATCATCTGTTTCACTGCCTGTCCCATCCCCGGTGGCAGATTCCGTATCTTCACTTTTCTCTCCTGGATTGTCACTGGTAAATGCAGCTTCCATATCGTCATACGTTTCCCTGCCTTTCTGGTAGGTGAAGTACACCCGCAAGGCCATTGCAATTCCCGCAATTAGCAGGATAAAAGCAGCGATTCCACAAATTAATTCCGTTTTTTTCATAATCAGTCCATCCTTTCACTCTCGGTTCCTTTGTTACTGGCAAACCGGCCATTATACAGCTCCAGAAGATTTTCCATAGCTGCCCTTGTCCTGCGGCTTGCCGTTGCTTTGCTGAAATACTTTTCTTTTGCGTAGGCCACCTGCCCTTCCCCTTTCACATAAACGTGCAGAATCAATTCCTCCTGGTCCTGCGGAAGGGAGCGGATGCAGAATCTCACATAATTCAGTTTTTCCTGTCCTTCCGTGATCTTTAATATTTGCTGCGCGATCTCCTTCCCCTGCCGGTCCATGTCGCTCTGCACGGAACGCAGGATGTTATAAACAGTGTCCGTTTTCGTACTATGCGACTGGCTTCCTGTCCCAAGTTCTGAGATACCGCCCCGAAACGACCTGCGGCGAATGCATTCCTCAAACGATTCAAGTTTCGAATATTCCTCCCGCAGCATTTCCTGTATCCTTTTGTCCATGCGTTCCATCTCCCCCAGATATTCCACCATGTCCCCCTCGTCCATTGGCTCAAAATCCAAAAAATGCATCCTGACCACCTCTCCCTGTGCAGATAAAGCACAGAGCGTAACAGTTCCATATCTTCCCAGTTACCACAGCGTTACATTTTCGGCAATATCTTGAAATCCGCTTTTTTCCCTGAATGGAGTGACATCCGGCTGACTACCAGCAGGCTGTCCGGCAGGTTCTTCACCACCAGCCAGCTCTCCGGGTTTAATCCATGCTTTTTCATGATACCCATGTGTTCCCTTGTCGGTCTTTTCCCGTTTTTCATTTTTTCCTCCACTTCTTCACTTACGCGCCGGATTCCGCATACATCCCCTGCCTGACTTCCGCCCGATA
>Ga0192276_1119_pt1 | contig 14681 bp, 16 predicted proteins | sample Koala_Koa24_I3_FD_131263 | JGI IMG/M metagenome (GOLD analysis project Ga0192276, IMG submission 131263) | Enriched cells from koala feces incubated with labeled cellulose particles, San Francisco Zoo, California, United States - Koala_Koa2-4_I3 ...
AAAATCTATGTGCAGAACCATCATCCGGCGCATACCTACCTGATGGACATCCGGGAATTCAACCGGCTGCAGGTGTTCCCGGACGAGCTGAAAAACCTGGACATCCTGGACGGGTCGCCGCCCTGCAGCGTGTTCTCTGACGCGGGCGACCGGGAGAAAGCGTGGGGCAAGGAAAAATCCTTCCGCGAGGGACAGAAGAAGCAGCGGCTGGATGACCTGTTCCTGCATTTCACCCATACGGCGGAGATCCTGCGGCCGAAGGTGGTCATTGCGGAGAATGTGAAAGGGCTTGTCCGCGGGAACGCGAAGGGTTATGTGAATGAGATCATCCGGGCGTTTAAGGCTGCCGGGTATGACGTGCAGATTTTCCTTCTGGATGCCAGGACGATGGGCGTCCCGCAGAGAAGGGAGAGGGTATTCTTCCTTGCAAGGCGCTCGGATCTGGGCTTGCCGAAAATAAAGCTGCATTTCGATGAGCCGCAGATTAAATTCGGGGATGTCAGGAGTGAGCGCGGCGTCCCGTTTAAGCAGAGGATGATGGCGGATCTGGTGGCGCGGCGTAAAAAGGGTGATACCTGCTTTGCAGACATTTCCATGCGGGAGCGCGGGAAACGGTCCATGTTTACGGACCGGCTGGCTTCGGATGACCTGGTGGCGCCGACCAATACGGCCAGCGGCGCTCTGGCGCGTTTCGCGGACGGGGAGAAATATTCCGCGCATGATTTTATCGCCACGCAGACCTTCCCGGAGGATTATGACTTCGGGGATCAGGTGGTTCAGTACATCTGTGGGATGAGCGTGCCGCCGGTGATGATGGCGCAGATCGCGCGGGAGGTGTATGAGCAGTGGCTGAAATGAGGGATGTGTGATGGAGCATGAAATATAAACCGACAAGATTTAAGGCAGAGAATTCCGTATACAGCAAAGAGGCGGCCGACTTCGTGGTGATGTTCATTGAGCAGCTGAGTCATACGAAAGGCAGATGGGCGGGGAAGAAGTTCCAGCTGCTGCCCTGGCAGGAGCAGATCATCCGGGATGTGTTCGGAATTTTAAAACCAGATGGGAAGCGGCAGTTTACGACTGCCTATATTGAGATTCCGAAGAAAAACGGAAAGTCCGAACTGGCTGCGGCGATTGCTCTGTACCTGCTCTTTGGTGACGGGGAACCGTCCGCGGAGGTATACGGCGCGGCGGCGGACCGGCAGCAGGCGTCCATTGTATTTGATGTGGCGCGGCAGATGGTCGTGCAGTCTCCGGCACTGAGCAAACGGAGCAAGGTGCTGACCGCAAATAAGCGGATCTGTAATCATGCAAACAACGGCTTTTACCAGGTGCTGTCTGCGGAGGTCGGGACAAAGCACGGCCTGAATGTTTCCGGGCTGGTGCTGGATGAGGTCCATGTGCAGCCGAACCGGAAGCTGTATGACGTGCTGACGAAGGGATCCGGGGATGCCAGGGAACAGCCGCTGTATTTCCTGATCACGACGGCCGGGACGGATACGAATTCCATCTGTTATGAACTTCATCAGAAAGCCCTGGACATCATTGAGGGCAGGAAGATTGATCCGACGTTTTATCCGGTGATTTACGGTGCGGATGACGCAGACGACTGGACGGATCCGGAGGTCTGGAAGAAGGCGAACCCGTCCCTGGGGCATACGATCTCCATTGACAAAGTGGAGACGGCCTGTGAGTCGGCGAAGCAGAATCCGGGCGAGGAGAATTCCTTCCGGCAGTTGCGGCTGAACCAGTGGGTGAAGCAGGCAGTGCGCTGGATGCCGATGGATAAATGGGACGCGTGTGCGTTTCCGGTGGATGAGGAAGAACTGGAGGGGCGTGTCTGTTACGGCGGCCTTGACCTGTCATCCACCACGGACATCACGGCTTTTGTGCTGGTGTTCCCGCCGCTGGATGAGGAGGACAGATATATCATCCTGCCGTATTTCTGGATCCCGGAGGAGACGGTTGACCTGCGGGTGAAGCGGGACCATGTGCCGTATGACGTCTGGGAGAAGCAGGGGCTGATCCAGACGACGGAGGGGAACGTGGTGCATTACGGGTTTATTGAGAAATTCATTGAACGGCTGGGCGAGCGGTTCAACATCCGGGAGATTGCCTTTGACCGGTGGGGCGCCGTGCAGATGGTCCAGAACCTGGAGGGGATGGGCTTTACGGTGGTCCCGTTCGGGCAGGGATTTAAGGATATGTCGCCGCCGACGAAGGAGCTGATGAAGCTGACGCTGGAGAAGAGGCTGGCACACGGCGGGAACCCGGTGCTGCGGTGGATGATGGACAACATTTTCATCCGGACGGATCCGGCGGGGAATATCAAGGCGGACAAGCAGAAGTCCACGGAGAAGATAGACGGCGCGATTGCGACGATCATGGCACTGGACCGGAGTGTCCGGTGCGGGAACGCGAATGCACCGAGTGTTTATGATGAGAGAGGAATTTTGTTCCTGTAACAGAAAGGATGGGTGGTTTTCATGGGGATTTTATCAGGATTGTTCCGGTCAAGGGATAAGCCGAAGGACAGCACGGCGGGGAGCGCCTACCGGTTTTTCTTCGGGACGTCGCAGTCCGGGAAGCTGGTGACGGAGCGGAGTGCCATGCAGATGACGGCGGTGTATGCCTGTGTCCGGGTGCTGTCGGAAGCGGTGGCCGGGCTTCCGGTGCATCTGTACCGCTACAGCGGGGACGGCAGCAAGGAGAAGGCGATGGACCATCCATTGTATTTCATTCTGCATGATGAGCCGAACCCGGAGATGAGTTCTTTTGTGTTCCGGGAGACGCTGATGACGCACCTCCTGTTATGGGGGAACGGCTATGCGCAGATCATCCGGAACGGGAAGGGCGAGGTGGTGGCGCTGTACCCGCTGATGCCGAACCGGATGACGGTGGACAGGGATTCCCACGGGAACCTGTATTACGAATACCAGCTGAGCACGGATGAGCCGAGGATCGACGAGCCGGGGACGGTGGTCCTGCATCCGTCGGAGGTGCTGCATATTCCGGGGCTGGGGTTTGACGGGCTGGTGGGCTACTCGCCGATCGCGATGGCGAAGAATGCCATCGGGCTTGCGATTGCCACGGAGGAATACGGGGCGAAGTTTTTTGCGAACGGCGCCACGCCGGGCGGGATCCTGGAGCATCCGGGGGTTGTGAAGGATCCGGCAAAGGTACGGGAAAGCTGGCAGAGTGCGTTTGGCGGCAGCGGCAATTCCAATAAGGTGGCCGTTCTGGAGGAGGGCATGAAATACACGCCCATTTCCATCTCACCGGAGCAGGCGCAGTTCCTGGAAACGAGGAAGTTCCAGATCAGCGAGATCGCGCGGATCTTCCGGGTGCCGCCGCATATGATCGGGGATCTGGAGCACAGCACGTTTTCCAATATCGAGCAGCAGTCGCTGGAATTCGTGAAGTATACCCTGGAGCCGTGGCTGGTGCGGTTTGAGCAGTCGATGGCACGGACATTATTGACGCCGGGGGAGAAAAAGGATTATTTCGTGAAGTTCAACGTGGACGGGCTTCTGCGCGGGGATTACCAGAGCCGGATGAACGGCTATGCCACGGCGCGGCAGAACGGCTGGATGTCTGCGAATGATATCCGTGAGCTGGAAAATCTGGACAGGATCCCGGACGAGATGGGCGGTGACCTGTACCTGATCAATGGGAACATGACGAGGCTGCAGGATGCGGGGCTGTTTGCCGGGAATACATCCGGTGCGGCTGGCGATGGCAGCGCCGGTGGAGAAATGAGGAATCGGACAACGCCGCCTGGTGCTGGAATGTCTGCCGGAAATATATCCGGCGGGAAGGAGGATATGACAGGGAAATGAAAAGATTCTGGAACTGGAGGAGCCGGAAGGTTCAAAATCTGGATACCGGGCAGGAAAGCGTTGAGAGGACGCTGTTCCTGAACGGGACGATTGCGGAGGAGAGCTGGTTTGACGATGAGGTCACGCCGGCCCTTTTTAAGGAGGAACTGGAAGCCGGGAGCGGGGATATCACGGTGTGGATCAATTCTCCGGGCGGCGACTGCGTGGCCGCGGCGCAGATTTATAACATGCTTATGGATTATAAGGGGAACGTCACGGTGAAGATTGACGGGATCGCTGCTTCGGCGGCGTCGGTCATTGCGATGGCCGGGACGAAGGTGCTGGTGTCCCCGGTAAGTATGCTGATGATCCATAATCCGGCCACGATTGCTTTCGGAGACTCTGCGGAGATGAAGAAGGCGATTTCGATGCTGGACGAGGTGAAGGAGTCCATCATCAATGCCTATGAGATCAAGACCGGCCTGAAGCGGGATAAAATCTCCAGGCTGATGGATGCGGAGACCTGGATGGACGCGAACAAGGCTGTAGAGCTGGGCTTTGCGGATGAAATCATGAAGCGGGCTGGCACGGACGGCGGTGCGGAGGATCTGGATGTGCCGCAGGTGTCCATGATGTTTTCCGAGGCGGTTGTGACCAACTCGCTGAAGGATAAGCTGGCGGCGAAATGCCGGATTGGAAAACCGGCGGCAGAGCCGGAAGGAACTGTTGTTGAGGGACGTTCTGTGGAGGAACTGGCAGGGCGGCTGGAAATGATTAAATTTCATATTTGAGGAGGATTTTTGCTATGACTATTCTGGAACTGAGAGAGAAGAGAAACAAGGCGTGGAACGCGGCGAAGGCATTCCTGGATTCCCACAGGACGGAGAAGGGGACGCTGACGGCGGAGGACGACGCCACCTACACGAGGATGGAGCAGGAGATCAATGACCTTGGGAAGGAGATCGCCCGCCTGGAGCGGCAGGAGCAGATGGAAGCCGAGCTGAATAAGCCGGTGAACACGCCGCTGACCGGGAAGCCGGGCGCGGGTGCGAAGAACCCGGAGGCAAAGACCGGCCGTGCTTCGGATGAGTACCGGAAGGCGATGCTGGACGCGATGCGCTGCAACTTCAAGCGGGTGAGCAATTACCTGCAGGAGGGCGTGGACGCGGACGGCGGCTACCTGGTGCCGGATGAGTGGGACAGGCGCCTGATCGTTTCCCTGGAAGAGGAGAACATCATGCGGAAGCTGGCGACGCGGATCACCACGAGCGGCGACCACAAGATCAACATTGCGGCGACGAAGCCGGCGGCGCTGTGGGTTGAGGAAGGCGGGGAACTGACCTGGGGTGACGCGACCTTCGGACAGATCCTGCTGGATGCCCACAAGCTGCACGTGGCGATCAAGGTGACGGAGGAGCTGCTGTATGACAATGCCTTCAACCTGGAGGGTTATATCCTTGACCAGTTCGGCAGGGCGCTGGCGAATGCGGAGGAGGATTCCTTCCTGAACGGCGACGGCAGCGGGAAGCCGACGGGCATTTTTGACGCAACGGCAGGCGGCACGGTGGCGGATACCATCGCGGCGGTGGATGCCGATTCCCTGATTGACCTGGTGTACGCACTGAAGCGCCCGTACCGCAGGAATGCGTCCTTCATCATGAACGACGCGACGATTGCGGCGGTGAGAAAACTGAAAGACAGCAACGGAGCCTACATCTGGCAGCCGAGCTACCAGAGCGGTGAGCCGGACAGGGTGCTGGGTTATCCGGTGCATACTTCCGGGTACGCGCCGACGGACGGGATCGCGTTTGGCGATTACAGCTACTACAACATCGGCGACAGGGGCAGCCGTTCCTTCTCCGAACTGCGGGAGCTGTTCGCGGGCAACGGCATGATCGGGTACGTGGCGAAGGAGCGCGTGGACGGCAAGCTGATCCTGCCGGAAGCGGTGCAGATTCTGAAACTGAGCGCGGATGCAGGCTGATGAATGTCAGCGGATGAGTGTTGAACGGCAGCTGTTGGATAATGGCTGCCGGATGGCGGATTGAGGTTTCGGGATCCCGGATGAAGGGATTCCTGATTATGGCAGGGCGGGCGGCATGTCGGATGATTCCGGTGTGCAGTCCGTCCCTGATGCATGAATGGAGGGATGGCTGATGTCGGTTGTGACGCTGGATGAAATGAAGGTGTATCTCCGCGTGGATTTTGAGGATGAGGACAGCCTGATTGAGGATCTGATTTCTGCGTCCGGGAAGCTCTGCATGGACATCCTGCGGACGGATGATGAGGCTGTCCTGGAAGAGGTGGAGAACGGGAAGGCCGCGGTGATGTATGCGGCGGCTTACCTGTTTGAGCACAGGGAGGAAGCGGACCACCACCAGCTGGATCTGACGCTGCGCGCCCTGCTCTTTGGCAGCAGGGAGGTGGGCTTCTGATGGACATTGCGCTTTTAAACGTGACGATCACGATCCAGAAATGTGAGGCTGTGGCGGATGCCGCCGGGAACCATGTGAACGAGTGGACGGATTATTATACCTGCCACGCCACGGTGGGCGGCGAGGACAGCGCGAAGGCTGCGGAGTCGGAGGAAGCCGGGATGACGGCGGACCATCCGGGGATCAGCTTTACGGTGCGGTACTGTAAGGCGGCGGCCGCGGTGACCAGTACGGGATACCGGGTGCTGTTCGGGGATGGGATTTATAATATTCTGTCCGTAGACCATATGAATTTCAAACGGAAATCCCTGAAACTGAAATGTGAGAAAGTGAGGCGGTGAGGATGGCTTCCGACAGAGTGAAGATTGACCAGATGGCTTCGGCTATTATGGAGAGCCTGCAGGATTACGCGGACACGGCGGCGGATGAGATGAAGGAGGCCGTCAAAGATGCCGGGAAGACCGTGAAGAAGGAGATCCAGGCGAGCGCGCCGGTGGAGACCGGGGCGTATAAGAAAAGCTGGACGGTGAAGACGGTGCGGGAGACGTCGCAGTCCCTGGAACTGGTGGTGCATTCTAAGAACCGGTACCAGCTGGCGCACCTTCTGGAACACGGCCATGCACTGCGTAACGGCGGCCGGGCGAGGGCATTCCCGCATATCGCTCCGGCGGAGGAGAAAGGGATCCGGGAGCTGGAGGAGAAACTGGAAAGGGGGCTGGGCGGATGACGCATGATGAGGTTGTGGCTTTTGTGGAAGCTGTCGGGCTGCCCTGGGCGTATGACCATTTCGCCGAAGGGGAGTCCCCGGATCCGCCTTTCTTAGTGATCCTGTATCCGTCGGCGGACAATTTTGCGGCGGACGGGATTGTGTACTTTTCTTCCAATGTGCTGCATCTGGAACTGTACACGGATAAGAAGGATGTGGAACTGGAGGAAACAGTGGAGGCGGCCCTGACAGGACAGGGGCTGTATTATGATAAGAGCGAGGTATGGATTGAAAGTGAGCGGCTGTACGAGGTGCTCTATGAAATGGAGGTATAAGAGATGGCTGATAATAACAAGGTGAAGTTCAACCTGAAAAATTCGCATTACGCGGTGCTGACTGTGGATGAGGACGGGAACCCGTCCTACGGGACGCCGGTGGCGCTGCCGGGTTCGGTTTCCATCTCCCTGGACGCGAACGGGGAGCCGGAAAATTTCTATGCGGACGGCGTGGCGTATTATGTGATCAATAACAACATGGGCTATGACGGCGACCTGGAGCTGGCGCTGATCCCGGAATCCTTCCGTACGGACATCCTGAAGGAGGAACTGGATGCCAACGGCGTGCTGATCGAGAATTCGGATGTGGAGCTGGCGTCCTTTGCGCTGCTGTTCGAGTTCGACGGCGACCAGAAGCATATCCGGCACGTGTTGTATAACTGTTCCGCGTCGAGGCCGGGGATCGAGGGCAAGACGAACGAGGACACGAAGGAAGTGCAGACGGAGACGCTGACGATCAAGGCCACGCCCCTGGCGGACGGCATGGTCAAGGCGAAGACCGGGGACACGACGGATGCCACGGTGTACGGTGCATGGTATGACGCGGTGTACCTGCCGGCGGCTGCGGCGGAAGCAACAGCGGATGAGGGCGGCGAGGGTTAATCCCACCGCCTTTTCTGAATGGAGGATATGATTTATGGGGATGAAGAAAACAATTCAGATTGACGGGAAAGATGTAGTGTTCAAGGCCAGCGCGGCGATCCCGCGGATTTACCGTCTGAAATTCCAGAGGGATATTTATAAGGACCTGCGGCTGCTGGAAAAGGCCGTGGGGGAGTCGGATGAGAAGGAATCCGGGCTGGATCTGTTCTCCCTGGAAATGTTTGAGAATATCGCCTATATCATGGCGAAGCACGCGGATCCGAAAGCGGTGCCGGATTCCCCGGAGGAGTGGCTGGATGAGTTCAACACGTTTTCCATCTACCAGGTGCTGCCGGAGATCATTAAGCTGTGGGGTCTGAATATTCAGACTGAAGCAGAATCTAAAAAAAACTTCGCAGAAGTGAGCGGGAGATGACAACTCCGCTTTTCCTTCTGCGGTGTGTGCAGCTGGGGATCAGCATCCGGGATCTGGATCTGCTGAGTATCGGGATGGTCAATGATATGTATGTGGAGAGCGGGAATGATTCCTGCAAATATGCGAGACTGGCGGATCAGAGTGATTTCGATTTATTTTAACTGCATAATCGGGCAAATTTCCAGAATTTCCGGTTGCTTTGAAGGGACGGTTCGGATATACTTTGAAGCAGCCGGATTCATCAGACCGGAAAATGAAAGTTCTGGAGTAAAACGATGATTTTAAAAACAGAAAGACTGATTTTGAGACCCTGGAATATAGAAGATGCTGAGAGTTTATATGAATATGCCAGCGATCCACAGGTGGGGCCGATTGCCGGATGGCCGCCGCATCAGGATATTGAGGAAAGCAGAGGCGTAATTGAAAATGTGTTCAATGGAGCAGAATGTTATGCAGTCTGCCTGAAACAGGATAATAAGGCTATTGGAGCCATTGAACTGAAACTGAACGGTCATACTGATATGACGGCTAAGGATGATGAATGTGAACTTGGATATTGGATTGGCAGGCCGTTTTGGGGAAATGGATATATGCCGGAAGCCGCAAGAGAAATAATCCGGCATGGATTTGAGGATCTTTCCATGTCTGTGATCTGGTGCGGTTATTATGACGGGAATGAAAAATCAAAAAGAGTGCAGGAAAAATGTGGCTTTACCTGGTACCGCACTACGGAGGATGTAGAAGTGCCTCTCATGAATGAAATTCGTGTGGGGCATACGAATATTCTTACGCGTGTACAATGGGAGAAATTGCAGGCGTGATTGTTTCATGCATTGATAAATCGGAATATGAAGCGGCAGGAAAGGGTTAAATATACGAATGAATATTAAATTTCCGAATTATGATAAATGTATCACAAATATTCCAAATTCTATATTAAAATATTTTGGAATCGATGAAGGACGGAAAACGAGTGCAATATTAGACTCATATTTAGAGAAAGAATATGACAATATTGTAATCTTATTGTTAGATGGCATGGGAAAATGCATTATGGATGGAAATCTTGATAAAAATGGCTTCTTTCATAATCATTTGAAAGAGATTTATAACTCAACGTTTCCTCCCACAACCGTGGCAGCAACGACTTCCATGCTTAGTGGAATGAACCCATGTGAGCATGGATGGCTTGGCTGGGATTGTTATTATCCGCAGATAAATAAAAATGTGACTGTATTTCTAAATACAGAAATGGAAACCGGGAAGCCTGCAGCAGAGTATAATGTTGCATATGAATATTGTGGTTATGAGAATGTTATTCAAAAAGTGAATCGTATGTATGGAGAGGGAACAGCTTATTTCATTGCCCCGTTTGCAGAACCTTATCCGCAGTCTTTTGAAGATGTCGTGAAAAATATTGCTTATTTATGCAATCAATCGGGAAAAAAATTCATTTATAGTTATTGGCCTGAACCGGACTCGACAATGCATAAAAAAGGGTGTTATGTGGATGATGTAAAAGTAATTTTACGGAATTTTGAATCACAGGTTGAAAAAATATGTGATGATTTAAAGAATACCCTGTTTGTTATTACTGCTGATCATGGACATTTAGATTCTGAATGTGTAGCGATTGTGGATTATCCAAAGATTCTGGAATGTCTTGTGCGTATGCCGTCGATTGAACCGAGAGCTTTGAATTTATTTGTTAAATCCGAGGAAAAAGAACAGTTTGTTGAAGAGTTTCAAAAGGAGTTTGGAAAGAAATTTCGTTTGTTTTCTAAGCAGGAAGTAATTGAAAATCAACTCTTTGGACCAGGTACAGAGCATGTCTCTTTTAGAGATATGTTGGGAGACTATCTTGCGGTGGCAATAGATAACCTGTCTATATTTGCTACACGGGAAGAGGCCGAATCATATATTGGGGTTCACGCAGGGTTGACACAAGATGAAATGGAAATTCCATTGATTGTTATTGAGATGTGCTGAAGGGATAAATAAAGCTTAATTTGAACCCCAAATTCCTAGTTTTTCGGTGAGATGTGATGAAGAAACGAAAAGAGATTTTGGACTATGGAATGACGCTGCCGGATGTGTATATGGACGCGCCGTTCCATGACGACAACTGGATCCTGCTTCGGTATAAGAAGAATAAGCGGGCTTTTGCATGGACGTATAAGCGGAACGGGAACATCTGCGTCAATGTGAAGGTGGATCCGGAGTGGCGGGATTTCTGGCGGAGCGCGTATGCGTCTGTTCTGCCGGGATATCACCAGAATAAGGAACACTGGAATACGATCATCCTGGACGGGAGCATTCCGGATGATGAGGTAAAGCGGATGGTGGCGGAAAGCTATGATCTGATTGTGAAGAAATAACTAAAAATGGAATTGACTTAAGCGTCTGCCGGAAACGGCGGGCGTTTTGTTTTTACGGGGTCGGGAAACCGGTCCTTTTTTGTTGTCTGGAAGTGAGGTGAGGGCGCGTGGCGGCGAGCCGGATTAAGGGAATTACGGTTGAGATCAATGGCGATACGACGGGGCTGAACAAGGCTCTGGAGAGTGTGAATAAGAATATCAAGTCCACGCAGTCACAGCTGAAGGATGTGGAGAAGCTGCTGAAGCTGGATCCGGGGAATACGGAGCTGCTGGCGCAGAAGCAGAAGCTTCTGGCAGATGCGGTATCGGAGACGAAGGAGAAGCTGGCGACGCTGAAAACGGCGGCGGAACAGGCGAACACGGCCCTGGCGAACGGGGAGATTTCGCAGGAACAGTATGACGCGCTGCAGCGGGAGATTGTGGAGACGGAGCAGAAGCTGAAGGATCTGGAGGAACAGGCGGAGCAGTCGGCCACGGCGGTGCAGAAGATCGCGGCGTCCGGGGAGAAGATGAAGACGCTGGGGGATAACATCAGCAGCGTGGGGACGAAGCTGCTTCCGGTGACGGCAGGAGTGGTTGCTCTGGGGACGGCTGCGGTGACGACGGCGGCGAATTTTGAGGAGGCCATGTCCAGTGTGAAGGCGCTGCTTTCTTCCACGTCCACGGATCTGGAAGGGGATATGGAGAAGCTGGAAACGGCTGCAAGGGAAGCGGGCGAGACCACGAAGTTTTCCGCGACGGAGGCGGCGGAAGCCATGTCCTACATGGGGCTTGCGGGATGGAACGCGGACCAGATGTGCGAGGGCCTGTCCGGGATCCTGAACCTGGCGGCGGCTTCGGAGATGGATCTGGCAAGCGCTTCGGATATTGTGACGGATTACCTGACGGCGTTCGGGCTGGCAGCTTCGGACTCGGAGATGCTGGTGGACAAGATGGCGTATGCCATGTCAAATTCCAACACGACCACGGCGCAGTTGGGCGAGGCGTATAAGAACTGCGCGGCGACAGCCACGCAGCTGGGTTATGACCTGGATGATACTACGGCTGCATTGATGGTCATGGCGGACGGAGGCATTAAAGGCGGCGAGGCCGGCACGGCGCTTTCTTCCATCATGACGAGGCTGGGGACGAATACATCCGGCTGCCGGGATACCCTTGCGGAATATGGTGTCACGGTCTATGACGCAGAAGGGAATGTGCAGAGCCTTTCTTCCATCCTGTCGTCCATGCAGGGCGTATGGTCCACGCTGACCGATGAGGAGAAGGCGAACCTGGCTTATGTGGTCGCGGGCAAGACGGCGCAGTCAGAACTGATGACGGTGCTGGGCGAGTCCACGGGCAGCTTTGACGCTTACCGGGAAGGGCTTGCAGGATGTTCCAGGACGGCGGCAGACATGGCGGAGATCATGCAGGACAACCTGGCCGGGCAGCTGACGATTTTAAAATCCCAGCTGCAGGAGCTGGGGATTTCCTTCGGGCAGATGCTCCTGCCGGTTATTAAATCTGTAGTGGGCGTGATCCAGAACCTGGTGGACTGGCTGAACGGCATGGACGAGGGGATGCGGACGGTGATTCTGACGATTGCTCTGGTGGCCGCGGCCATTGGTCCGGTGCTGATTGTGGTCGGGAAGGTTATTTCCTCTGTGGGGACGATCATGACGCTGGTGCCGAAGCTGGTGAGTGCTTTTAATGCGGTGAAGACAGCGTTTTCCGCATTGAGCGCCGTGATGATGGCGAACCCGATCGCGCTGGTGATCGCGGCGATTGCTGCTCTGGTCGCGGCGTTTATTTATCTGTGGAACACGAATGAGGAATTCCGGCAGTTCTGGATTGACCTTTGGGAAAGCATTAAGGCGGCTGTGACGGCAGCCTGGGAAGCCATTTCCAGCTTCCTGACAGCGGCGTGGGAATCCATCAGTGAGACGGCGCAGAGCGTGTGGGAGGCACTGTCGGAATTCTTTTCAGATACCTGGGAGAATATCCAGGAGATCATTTCCACGGTGGTGGGCGCGGTTTCGGATTTTCTGAGTGATGCGTGGAGCACGATCCAGACAGTGACCGGTACGGTGTGGACGGCGATCCAGGGGATTTTTACAACGGTGTGGAATGCCATCCAGTCGGTTGTGACGACGGTGGTGACGGCAGTCCAGACTTTTATCACGACGGCATGGAACGCGATCCAGACGGTGATCACAACGGTGCTGGGTGCGATCCAGACAGTGATCACGACAGTGTGGAACGCGATTTTATCCGTGATTACCACGGTGGTGAACGGGATTTCTTCCACGGTGTCGAAGGTGTGGAATACCATTTTGAGCACGGTTTCCAAAATCGTGAATTCCATTAAGTCTGCGGTGTCCACAGCGTTTTCTGCGATGTGGAACGGGATCAGGTCCACGGTGTCCGGGATTTACAATACGGTGAAGGACGGGTTCAACCAGGCGGTCAGCTTCATTAAAGGGCTGGCCTCCTCTGCGTTCAGCTGGGGATCCGACATCATCAACGGGATCGTGAATGGAATTAATAAGTGGGTGCTAGAGTTATTAAGCAACAACGTCCGACAAAAAAGACTTGAAAATCAATAGCTTACCCCTTATTTTAAGCTTTTAGAGCAAAATAATTATTTATATTATCGTGAAATTTATGCAAATTATTTGACAATCAGTATCCAACAGCAAAAGAAACGGTGCAATTTTTCGACTATAAAACTTTATCGGATCAAGCCTTGACTTTCAAACCATCGGAGTCGATTATATTGCATTAATTTAATTTGCATCGGTAGGATTTTAAATTGCTTAAAATGAGAAATAATTATTAAGATTTTCTTAATTTGTCCACATGAAAAAGACCATATACCCCCTATTGCTTACCTTTGCGTACTGACTACTTGGAATTGAGGAAGTACAGTAGTTTACGGCACTTCATCGTTTCCAGAAGAAAAAATTATGTTTTGTTATTCAATTTTTCTTTCATTCGTTTACCCGGCGAAAAACGTATTGTGTCGCGTGGCTGCATCATCAATTCTTCCTTCGTTTTTGGATTCCGCACAAGTCGCGTGTTTTGATGCACTATGTTGAACGTGCCGAAATTTTGCAACATTAGTCCGTCTTCCACAATCGTATCCTCTACCACAGTCAAGACTGTTTTGATCATGAATTTTGCATCGTTGACAGACATATGATATTTGTCCGCAAGTCTACGTGATAATGTATTCATATTATTCATATGTTTATTCTCCAATAATAAAATAAATATTTGTATTAGTAAATTATATGGTTGCTATAAGATAATCGTGCCGATTTACGTTTTTGACATAATTAACTTTTTTCACAGGATTTCGCTGAGTGCCTGCACGAAAGCGAAAGACTGTAAGATGTATTTTTAAATTAGCATATGCATTATCAGCAGGGACTTCCTTAACTGTTACAGTTTCCGTCACAACTTTCGGATTTCTCTCTAATTCATCTGCTCTCAATTTTTCACGTTTGTAATCATCAATATACTTCTGAATATCACGTTGAGTATACTTCTTTCCAGAAGCTTCAATTTTCTCATTTGCAATTTCATCAGTAATAGACAATCCTGCAATGAATGATTTCTGTTCTCGTAGCGATAATTGCTTCATAATTGCAAGAGCAGTATTTGGAGTAACGATTCCAGTGTCAATTAATTCTTGAATCTCTGGTATAGCATTAGAAAGTTCAATATATCTTTCCATTTTAGCAACTGACATCCCTTGCATCTCAGCAATATCTTTTTGTGTTTTTGGAGTCTTATCAATTTGAGAAGACTCCACTTCATACTGATTTCCGTAAAATCCACTACCACCTTGTTTCACTCCGTATAGCCGTTTCAATTCTTCTGATCTGCGTCCTATTTGTTTATACGATCCTCCAATATCACCTCTTTGTCTTATGTTTGTCTCTAATAAATCTTGCAAAATCTGATCATCATTGTCATATGTATGTACATCACACATAACTTTCATGAT